>Ga0209839_10001640_pt1 | contig 11312 bp, 9 predicted proteins | sample OrgsoiDNA2013050_FD_185800 | JGI IMG/M metagenome (GOLD analysis project Ga0209839, IMG submission 185800) | Permafrost soil microbial communities from the Arctic, to analyse light accelerated degradation of dissolved organic matter (DOM) -... | ecosystem: Environmental > Terrestrial > Soil >... | reverse complement strand
CGTCGGCCGTGTCGAATAGGGTCATGCCGCCGGAGAAGAGCAGTGGCAGGGCGAGCACCGCGTACCAGGGCAGGCCCTGGCTGGCCGCGGCGGCGGTGGCGGCCAGCAGCAGCACCTCGGTCGCGGTGTCGAACCCGATGCCGAAGATCAGCCCGACGAAGAACATGTGCCATGTCCTGGTGATCGAGCGCATGAACCGGCCGAAGAACCGCCACATCAGGCCGCGGGCCTGCAACTGGCGCTCCAGCTCGGCCTCGTCGAACAGGCCGGACCGCAGGCCCCGGAACACCTTAATGATCCCGGCCAGGACGACCAGGTTGAGCGCGGCGATGAGGTACAGGAACCCGGCGGCCATCGAGGTGCCGACCACGCCGCCGATCGTCTCGTAACCGGAGCTGGGGTCCACGACCGCTCCGAACACGGCCTTGGCCGCGAAGCCCAGGCCGATGCCGACCACCACGATGATCGTGGAGTGGCCCAGGGCGAAGAAGAAGCCGGTGCCCAGCGGCCGTTTCCCATCGGTCATCAGCTTGCGGGTCGTGTTGTCGATGGCCGAGATGTGGTCGGCGTCGAAGGCGTGCCGGGCCCCGAGGGTCCACGCGGTCAGGGCCACGCCCAGGCCGGTCCCCAGGCCCGCGTAGCGGAAATGGTGCGGCTGGATCGCGAATGCGAAGATGCCCCACCCCAGCAGGTTCAGCGCCAGGATGACCAGGCTCATCCCGCTGAGCCTGGCCCATTCGGCGGGGCTCAGCGCGCCACGCGCCGCTCGCAGCCGGCCGATCATCTGCGGCATGCTCGTCCTCCTGATACCGGAGGACGGAGAGAGCCCCTGCGGGGAACGCCTCAGGTGAGGCGCCCGCACGAACCGCCCTTCCTCCGAGGACTGGTTTCGCGGGCCATACGACCCAGGCGACCGGACTCGTCCCCTCGAGGGGCTTTACCGTTGCGGGACAGTGCCGGGCTCGCACCGGACTTCGCTGAGCTGCCTGCCATCACAGCCGAGGGGGCCACGACACACGGAACCTACAATCCCCGCCGCATGCCGTCAAGACTGATCAGGTGATCAGATATGTCCTGTGACAGACTGGTCGGCGTGCATCTCCTGCCCGCCGAACGTCGCGGCCAGCGTGTCATCGACGGCGAGCGCGTCTGCCAGGCCATCGAGGCCATCGGTGACGCCGCCGCGTTGCGGACCCGCGCGGCGCAGTTCGCCCTGCTGTCCGATCCGACCAGGCTGACCGTGCTCACCTGCATCCGCGCCGCCGGACCGATCAGCGTATCCGACCTCGCCGCTGCCACCGGAATCACCGATACCACCGTCTCCCAGACGCTGCGGCATCTGCGCGCCAGCGGCACCGTCGCCGCGGAGCGCGACGGCCGGGTCATCCGGTACCGTCTCGCCGACAGCGCGATCGCCGCACTGCTCGGCCCGCCAACCGGCCGACCCGCCCACGGCCAGCCCTGCCCTGCCCACCCCGTTTGACCGCCCGCACCGCCGTGAAACCGCGGAAATAACCGGGCGACGCTGCGGAAACGGGCCGGTACGCTGGCCCCGGCCGCGCGGGGCGGGCTACGCGGGGAATCATCATCCGGGCAGTGCGTGGGGAGGCGATCGTGATGAGCGCCACCCTGGTGGCCAAGGGCCTGGAGGCCGCGCACGGTGACCGGCTCCTGTTCTCGGGTCTGGACCTCGTGACCGGCCCCGGTGATGTCGTCGGCCTGGTCGGCGCGAACGGCGCGGGCAAGTCCACCCTGCTGCGCCTGCTCGCGGGCGAAGCCAGCCCGAACGCCGGCACGGTGACGATCAGCCCGCCGGAGGCGACGATCGGCTATCTGCCGCAGGAGCCGGATCGGCGCCCGGGCGAGACCATCCGGCAGTTCCTGGCCCGGCGCACCGGCGTCGCCGCGGCGCACGACGCGATGCAGGCCGCCGCGGACGCGCTGGCCGACGGGACACCCGGCGCGGATGACCGCTACTCGCGCGGGCTGGAGCGGTGGCTAGCGCTCGGCGGCGCGGACCTGGACGAGCGGGCCGATGCGGTCGTGACCGGTCTGGGCCTGACCGTGCAGCTCGATCAGCTCATGACCGCACTGTCAGGCGGGCAGGCGGCCCGGGCGTCGCTGGCCTCGCTGCTGCTCAGCCGCTACGACGTGTTCCTGCTGGACGAGCCGACCAACGACCTGGACCTCGATGGGCTCGCCCGGCTGGAGGCGTTCGTCCAGGGCCTGCGCGCCGGGGCCGTCCTGGTCAGCCACGACCGGGAGTTCCTCACCCGGACCGTGACCCGGGTCGTCGAACTCGACCTGGCCCAGCAGCAGGTCCGGTCCTACGGCGGAGGCTATTCGGCCTATCTGAACGAACGGGATGTGGCGCGACGGCACGCCCGCGCGGAGTACGAAGAGTACGCGGGCACGGTCGCGGCCCTGCAGGAGCGGGCCCGTTCCCAGCGGGCCTGGATGGAGAAGGGCGTCAAGAACGCCCGGCGCAAGCAGCCCGACAACGACAAGATCGGGCGGAAGTTCCGCACCGAGGCGACCGAGAAGCAGGCGGCGAAGGCCCGGCAGACCGACCGGCTGATCGAGCGCCTGGAGACCGTCGAGGAGCCGCGCAAGGAATGGGACCTGCGGATGGAGATCGCCGCGGCACCGCGGGCGGGAACGATCGTCGCCTCGATGCGCGGCGCCGTCGTCCGCCGCGGCGCCTTCACCCTGGGGCCGGTTGACCTGCAGATCGACTGGGCGGACCGGGTCGCGATCACCGGCGCGAACGGTTCCGGCAAGACGACCCTGCTGGAGGCGTTGCTCGGGCGGATACCGCTCGATGCGGGGCACGCGGCGCTGGGCACCAGCGTGATCGTCGGCGAGGTGGACCAGGCCCGCGGCCTGTTCCTGGGCCGCGAGCCGCTGATGGACGCCTTCGCGGCCGCCGTCCCGGGCATGGCGCCGGCTGACGTCCGGACGCTGCTGGCGAAGTTCGGCCTCCGGGCCGCGCACGTGCTGCGGCCGTCGGGCACCCTCTCCCCCGGTGAGCGCACCCGCGCCGCGCTGGCCCTGCTGCAGGCCCGCGGCGTCAACCTGCTGGTGCTAGACGAGCCGACCAATCACCTGGACCTGCCGGCCATCGAGCAGCTCGAGGCGGCGCTCGCGTCCTATCCGGGCACGCTGCTGCTCGTCACCCACGACCGCCGCATGCTGGAAGCGGTGACCGTCAACCGGCGGCTGGAGGTAGCCGACGGCACCGTCACGAGCCGCTGACCATCCTGGCCACATCTCCTGCCGGTGAGCCGCGTCACCGCGCGTCACGGCTGTCTTTCACGGTACGCAGCTGGGCGTTGATTTCGGTGTCCTGCGCCAGCAAGAATGCGCCCCGGCACCGAGATCCGCGGCCGGCCGCGGCCGGACATTCTCAGCAATCTGCACTGGCAAGTTGACTTAGAGTGACCGGTTCGGTTTAGTGAGGGTCAACTGCGGAAACACCCGCAGTTAGGCGAGTTGCTTTCCGGGGGGATGAAGCAGCTGAAATCACACCGAACGCGGCGCCGGGCTGGGGGCGGCGCCGGGCTGCCGCCGCCGGGCCAGCTGCCGGGCGGGCCAATGCGTGAGCTCGAGCTCGCCTGCATGCGCAACCTGCTGTCCTGTACGGAGGAACGGGTCTACTTCAAGGACACGCTCAGCCGGTTCCTGCTGGTCAGCGCGGGCTGGATCGCGGCGTGCGCCCCGGGCCGCACCGCGGCCGAGCTGATCGGGAAAACCGACTTCGACTTCTTCGGCGAGGATCACGCCGCGGCCGCCTTCGCCGACGAGCAGCTGATCATCGGCACCGGCGAGCCGATCGTCGGGAAGCTGGAGCGGGAGACCCACGCCGGTCGCCCGGATACCTGGGTGTCGAGCACCAAGATGCCGCTGCGCGACGAGAGCGGCCGCATCATCGGCACCTTCGGCATCTCGCGCGATGTGACCGCTCAGGTCACGGCCGAGAAGGCGCTGGCTCACCAGGCCCTGCACGACCCGCTGACCGGGCTGCCGAACCGGCTCGCGCTGATGGACCGCCTCGCCCAGGCGCTGGTCGCGCTGGAACGGCATCCGTCCTGCGTGGCGGTGCTGTGCATCGATATGGACAACTTCCAAGGGATCAACGATTGCTACGGTCACGACGCCGGCGACCAGGTGCTCGCCGAGGCCGGCCGCCGGCTCTCGGCTCTCGCGCGCCGCGGCGACACGGTGGCCCACCTCAGCGGCGACGAGTTCGTGATGCTGTGCCGGGATCTGGACAGCCACGCCGTCCCCCTTATCGGCGACCGGATCGTCCGCTCGATCGCCGTGCCCTACACCGACCGCGGCCGGGACCTGTCCGTCACCTGCAGCATCGGGATGGCCGTGACCAGCGACATCGCCAGTGAGCCCGACCATCTGCTCCATGATGGCGAGATGGCGATGTACGAGGCGAAGAAGGCGGGCCGTAACCGCTGTCAGCTGTACCACCCCGCGCACCACGCCGGGGCGGGGAAGAACGTGCTGCCCGGCGACATGCGGCGCGCCATCGAGAACTCGGAGCTCTTCCTCGTCTACCAGCCGCTGTTCGCGCTCAAAGAGCAGGCGCCCACCGGTGCCGAGGCTCTCGTGCGCTGGCGTCATCCCAGCGGAACGGTCCTGCCGCCCGACGATTTCATCCCCTTCGCCGAGGAAAACGGGCTGATCGGGAAGCTCGACTCGTTCGTGCTGGAGGAAGCCTGCCGCCAGTTCGCCAGCTGGGCGGCGCGGGACGCCTGGCCGGCCGCCTTCACCATGGCGGTCAACGTTTCCGGCCGCGAGCTCTACGATCCCGGGCTCCCCGCGCGCGTCGACGAGATGATCCGCCGTTACGAGCTCAGTCCGCCGCAGCTGTGCCTGGAGATCACCGAGACCGCCCTCATCGCGGAGGTCGGCGACGTCCAGGAGACCCTGTCCGCGCTGTCGGCGATCGGCGTGCGCATCGCCCTCGATGATTTCGGGACCGGTTATTCCACGCTCGTTCACCTTCAGCGGCTGAACGCGGACATCCTGAAGATCGACCGCAGTTTCGTGGAGCAGATCATCCGCAGCGCCCGCGACCGTAAGATCGTCGCCGCCGTGACGGCGATGTCCCACGCCCTCGGCATGACCGTGATCGCCGAAGGCATCGAGACACACCATCAGCTCGCCATCCTGGCCGACCTGGGCTGCGACGAGGGCCAGGGGCTGCTCTTCGGGCAGCCCCTGGCCCCCGACGCGGTGGTCACCCTGATGGAGACCGGCAAAGTCGCCGAGCTGCGGTAGGAAGACCCCGTCTCAGGCGCGGGATGATGGTGCGCGTGCCGTCACCAGCTGCCCCGGGCCGCCCGGAACTCGTGCGGGGCCTGCAGGAGAGAGCGGCCTGGGCTTTCCCGGCGGAAGATGTTGCGCAGGCTGGCGGGTGGTGGCTGCGCCGTGCTCCCGGCTGCGCCTGGTGGGTGGCATCGGTGCTGCCCCACGGCGACGCCGGGCCGGGCGATTTGGCGCGCAGGGTGGCAGCCGCGGAGAAGTTCTTTCTACGCCGGGCACGGCACGGCCGCGCGGTTCCAGATCAGCCCGCCGGCGTGCCCGGCGGCCCTCGACACGCTCCTGGCCGGGCGTGGCGCGTGCGCACCTGGTCTACGGCGAATGGCTGCGGCGCAATCGGCGCCGGAGGGAGCTTCACGCGGCGCTGCCCGACCTGGAACGGGCGAGTGTGCCGGCCTAGGCGGGGAGCGCTTAGGCGGGGAGCGCTCTGCGCAGGCCGTCGCGGCCAGCGGTAGTTGTCCCGCTGAAGCCCTGCCCGGCGCGTTCCGCCCATTCGGCATCGCTGATCGCATCCGGGTCAGCCGGAAGATAATGGCTGAGGATCAGCTCGCGTACCCGCGCGCGTTCGGCGACGCCCCCGACCTCGGTGACATCGGTGTGCAGCCTGGCCTGCCCTGCCAGGGCCGCACCGGTTGTGCCGTGCCGCTTGAGATAGTCAAGGTCGGCGACCTGGTGAACGAGGATGTCCGCCCCCTGTGCGAGGGCGATCAGGTCATCGTTGACGGTGGTGTCACCGGAGAACACAACGGAGCCGTCCGCCGTGTCGAAACGGTACGCCAGCGCCGGAACCGCGTGGCCGTGCGTCACGGCCACGGCGGTGACCCGGACAGCTCCGTCGTCGACGACGGTTACCGGAACCTGGGGGACGCCTCCCCTCCTGGCCCTCCTGGCCGGGACGCGGACGTCGGTGGCCCGGACGAGAGTGCCCGGGTCCGGCATGGGGGCGTCGAGCGGCATGACGTTCAGATGGTAGGCATACCCGGCCAGGATGCAGTCGACCAGGTCCGACGCCCCGGGGAACGGCCGTTCCGGGTGAATCGTCGTCCGGCGCTGGAAGGCGGCCTCACCGGCGGGCGGCGATTCGGGGCGGGACGGCCCGTACACGCGGATCGGCGGGAGCGGGCCGTTCTCGCCTGCGCGGACGCCCCATGGGTAAAGGAGCATGCCAGGCAGGTCACCAACGTGGTCCGCATGAAGATGGGTCAGGAACACCGCTTCCAGACGGGTGAAGTCGAGTCCCGCGGCGGCGAAAGCAGACGGCGACCCGCGGCCGCAGTCGATGACGAAGACGCGCTCGCCGACGATGAGCGCCGACGAGATCCCGCCGCGCCCCGCCACGGGATTGGGCGCGCCGGCCGTGCCGAGCAGGACCAACTCGGTGGCCATCAATGCGCCGCGAGCAGCCGGCAGGCAGCTCCGGTACCCGCTCCGTAGGCGAGGTGCGCGCTCAGGTCGCTGGCCAAGGTCTTCGCGTCGTACGCCCAGATCGGCTGGTAGAGTCCGCCCTCCGGGAGCACGATGCAGCCGGTAATCCAGACCACAGCGCCGAACGGCAGGCCGTAGCTGGCGCGCGGCCGGCGCAGTGACCCGGCCAGGACGCCGTAGGCCGCCCCGTTCGCCGATCCGTAGCCCCAGTGCAGGACCGTGCTGGTGAGCCACGCCCACCGGTCCGGCAGTTCACGCCCCGTGAAACCCTCGATCAGGCGCTTGCCCACCTGTCCGGGGTCGGGGGCTTTCTGCCAGCTGTCGACCGGCGCGAATTCCCAGGCGAGGGGGCTGTCCTTACCCCCGCGCGGCGATACCTGACGTACCGTACCGTATCCATACTGACGGTCCCCACGGCCCCAGCCAGGAGACCTCCCACGATGGCCGCGAGCGGGGTCATCGGCCGCCTTCCATTGCACATTGCGGGTCCAATCTCTGTGTGGCTCAGGTCGGTGGGCGGCTGAGGTCGCTGTGGCTGAGGTCCGTGCGCGGCTGAGGTCCGTGCGCGGCTGAAGTCCGTGCGCGGCTGAGGCCTGGCGATCACGTTCCCTGTTCTGGCGTGAGCCACGCCAGGGCGGCGGTGGTCAGGGCCTCGGTGCCGGTTCGCAGGGTGGGCTGAAGCGGGGGCAGGAATTTCGGTGAGTGGTTGCTGGGGAGGTCCTGCAGGCGCCCCTCCTTCTCGGCGGTGAGGTAGACCTGCCGGTCGGTGCGCCCGATGCTCCAGTAGGTGTACGGGATGCCCGCGGCATCGGGAATGATGCTGAAGTCTTCGCTGACAGTCTGCGCGGGGAGTTGGCCGGCGTGATCGCCAAAATGCGCCGCGAAGGCGGCCGCGACCCGCTCCGTGGTGGCCGGGTCGTTGTCGGTGAGCGGGAAGCTGCCCAGGGTTTGGAAGTCAGGGTCCTTGGGTGAGCCGCTGGCCTGGCATTCAGCGTGCACGATCCGCTGGACCGCGGCGAGTATGCGCTGGCGGCTCTGCTGGGAGTAGGCACGCACATTGAGCTGCAGGACAGCGTGGTCGGGGATGATGTTGCTCCTGATGCCCGCCTGGATGCTGCCGACCGTGACGACGGCGATCTCGCCGGGCGCGACTTCGCGGGACACGATCGTCTGCAGCCGGACGACGATCATGGCCGCCAGGACCACCGGGTCGATTGAGTTCTGCGGCAGGGCGCCGTGGGCGCCCCGCCCGTACACGGTGACCTTGATGCTGTCTTCGGTCGCCATGAACGGCCCGGGACGGGTGGCGACCGTCCCGGCGATGCCCGGCAGCAGGTGCTGGGCCAGCGCGACGTCCGGGGCGGGGATGCGCTTGAGCAGGCCGTCGTCGACCATGCCCTGGGCGCCGTCGCCGGTCTCCTCGGCGGGCTGGAACAGCGCGAGCAGCGTCCCGTGCCACAGACCGGGGTGGTCGGCCATGAGCTTGGCCATGCCGAGCAGGCAGGACATGTGCATGTCGTGGCCGCAGGCGTGGGCCACCGGCACCTCGTGGCCGTCAGCACCCTGGACGGTCACGGTGCTGGCGTAGTCGACGCCGGTGTCTTCCCTGATCGGCAGCGCGTCGAGTTCGGCCCGGAGCAGGACGGTGGGCCCGTCGCCGTTGGCCAGGACGCCCACCACCCCGGTGCCGCCGATCCCGGTCTGGACCGTGAACCCGTATTTCTCCAGCTGCCCGGCGACCTTCCCGGCCGTGCGGTGCTCTTGGTGGGACAGCTCCGGATGCTCGTGCAGGTCCTTGTAAAAGGCCTCCTGACCGGCCTGGAGGCTGCCGTAGCCGGCCACAATCTCGTCAGCGACGCTCATTCCTTTTCTCCTCCCGAGAAGATCTGCACGAAGAACAGGAAGACGTTCAGGACGTCGAGGAAGATCGAGGCGGCCAGGAAAGGCGCGGAGCTGATGTCCGCCGAGCGCCGCAGCCGCTGGAAGTCGTACATGGTGAAGCCGGCGAAGATCACCAGGCCCAGCACGGAGTAGATCAGCTCGCCACCCGGGATATGAACGAAGATCAGCACGATGCCGACCGCGATGAGGGCCAGCAGCGCCCAGAAGCAGATCCGCGCGATTGCGGACAGGTCGCGCCGGGTGGCGTACCCGGCGGCCCCGAACCCGGCGATGAACAGCGCGGTGGCGCCGCCTGCTTCCCACAGCGCACGCGGGTCGGCGCTGGCGTAGTACGCGAGCGTCATCGACAATGCCAGCCCGATCAGCAGGCCGAACGCGGCCAGCAGCCCGACCGTCAGCGACCCGGACTTGCGCGCCGCGAACCGCATGCCGATCAAGCAGGCAAAAGCGGCGATGAACCCGATGAAACCCACGCCGCTGCTCAGGTTGCGGCCGAGGTAGGCGCCCAGGGCGAAGAGCGCGGCCGTGACCGCGACGTACCCCATGGTCTGCGCGAACAGGGTACGAGTCTGGTCGCCGGGCACCACCCCGGTTCGCTGATGGGTGAGTGACGCACTCATGAGGTTCTGCTCCTTGGGCCGTCCGGCGGTTCAGTGACCAGCCGGCGTCCGCCAGCCGGCCCTGCCTTCACGGTGCCAGCCGGACGGCCCGGTCGCGCCCGGGCAATACCCTGGCCGTGCCCTGGCCCGTGTTCCGGGACGCCCGTGTTCCGGGACGCCCGTGTTCCCGGACGCCCGTGTTCCCGGGACGCCAGATCCGTTTGATGGCCGCGAACCAGGCCGGTGCGCCGTCGTCGTGGTATCTCGTCTGAACCCGGTCCGGTTCGATGGCGGCGACGTTCCATCCCTGACTGGGGCTGAACGCCGCTCTCAGCTCTTCCTGAGTGATGGGGTGCGGGCCAGTGCCGGGACCATCGTCACTGAAGCACAGCACGTACAGGGTTCCACCGTGCTCGGTCACCGACGCCAGGCTCGCCACGTATCCTGGCCGCTCGCCGCCATCGAAGGTGTGGAACAGCCCGCAATCCAGCACGGTGTCAAACCTGCGCCCCAAACGCTCCAGATGGAACGCGTCAGCCGCAGCGAACTGAGCCTCGATCCCACGGTCGTCGGCCTTCGCCCGGGCGACCTCCAGGGCCGTCTCAGCCACGTCAACGCCGAGAACCGGCAATCCCAGCGAGGCGACGTGAAGAGCGTTCTCGCCGGTTCCGCAGCCCGCATCGAGCACCGCGCCGGCGAATCCGCCTTCGGATGCCAGCCGAACTATGGCCGGCTGCGGCTGGCCAGTATCCCAGGGCGCAGGGCCATCGTGGTACGACGCATCCCAGGGCAGTCCCGTCAGCCGTTCGTGACTGGTCGGGTGCCGGCCACGGAACGGATCCTCGGCGCGGGTTCCCGATCGCTCCGGCAATTCCGTCCCCTTCCCCCGCCTGATCTTGCTACCTCATCGTGGGCCTACCTCATCGTGGGCACGCGAATCCAGAGATCCTGACTATTCCCCGCTGCCCCTGCGCTCCAATCCACTGTTGGCGCCGCGCTCACCCCTGGCGGGTGATGCCTTTCGGCTGGGGTGGGCTGAGACTCGACGTTCGTAGGTCAATTGGCTTGACTAGCGATAGGGCAAGGCGCATAGCGACCGGGACGGCACATAGCTTCGCTCTGACCTGGCCAATGAGCGGGCTGAGTCGGCGTGGCTAGCCCGCGTGCCCGGATGGTGACGTCAACGCCTGGCCTTCGCCGCGGACAGTGATGACGCTGAGCACGCTGGCTGCGTCGGAAACTGCGGCCTCATCGTTCAACACGGTGATGGATCACGTAGCCCAGGGATTCGAGGCCCTTGGCGCCCTGATTCTGGTCATGGGCGTGCTGTGGTCGTTTGTGCTGGCGTTGCTGGCGTTGCGTCAGCCGGGGCCGCCGAAGCAGGCCTATAAAGTGCTGCGCCAGGCGTTCGGCGGCACCATCCTGCTCGCCCTGGAGATCCTGGTTGCGGCCGACCTGATCCGGACCGTCGCGGTTTCCCCCACGCTGGACAACGTCCTGGTCCTCGGGCTGATCGTGCTGATCAGGACATTCCTCAGCTTCTCACTGGAAATAGAAATTGAAGGCGTCGTACCGTGGCGGCGGGCACTGGCCAGCGGGCTGGGACCAATCAGACAGGCCACCCAGACCGCGCTCGGGCCCGACCGGCGCTAAGCGCACCAGGGCTCGGTGCACGGGCCTCTGGATATGATCTGCCAGCAGCGCGGCCCCCAAGCCGATGTCCCGCCCCGCGGGCTCCGCTAGCTGACACTTGACGAGCATGCACATCGATGTGCATGAGTCGGCGAGCGGGAAGGGTCCGCTAGGATTCGTGGCCGGGCACGGGGGTTCAGCGGATGTCGGTCAGCAGGTTCTTGTTCCAGGTCATGATCGTCCACACCTCGTAGTGGTAGGTGCGCGCGGGGTTCCCAAAGGCGTGGATGATCCAGGCTGGCGGGATGTAGAACCCCGGGCCGTCCTGCGTTGTGGTCACGACGAAGTTCGCGTCGTGCAGGCGTGGGTCGAACTGTGACGCCTGCGCCTCGTGCTTGCCGGGCCGGACGGAGTTGG
>Ga0209839_10001635_pt1 | contig 11333 bp, 8 predicted proteins | sample OrgsoiDNA2013050_FD_185800 | JGI IMG/M metagenome (GOLD analysis project Ga0209839, IMG submission 185800) | Permafrost soil microbial communities from the Arctic, to analyse light accelerated degradation of dissolved organic matter (DOM) -... | ecosystem: Environmental > Terrestrial > Soil >... | reverse complement strand
CTACTTCGGCGGCCCAGTAGGTCAGGATGATGCCCGCCCCGGCGCGGCGGATCCCGGTGAGGGTCTCCATGATGATCCGGTCCCGGTCCAGCCACCCGTTGGCCGCGGCCGCCTCCACCATGGCGTACTCCCCGCTCACCTGGTAGGCGGCGACGGGCACGTGCACGGTGGCGGCGACGCGCCCGATGATGTCCAGATAGGCCAGCGCGGGCTTCACCATGACCATGTCCGCGCCCTCGTCGATGTCGATCAGCACCTCGCGGAGCGCCTCGTCGGACCCGGACGGGTCCTGCTGGTAAGAGGCACGGTCGCCGAACTGCGGCGCGCACTCGGCGGCGTCGCGGAAGGGCCCGTAGAAACCGGACGCGTACTTGGCGGAGTAGGCACAGATGGCGACGTCCGCGAAGCCCGCTGCGTCCAGCGCCGAGCGGATCGCGCCCACCTGGCCGTCCATCATCCCGCTGGGCGCGACGACATGCACGCCAGCGGACGCCTGCGCCACCGCGATGGCCGCGTAGCGCTCGAGTGTGGTGTCGTTGTCGACCTCGCCGGCCGCCGTCAGCAAGCCGCAGTGGCCGTGGTCGGTGTACTCGTCCAGGCACAGGTCGGCCATGAGCACGGTAGCGTCACCCACCTCGGCGGCCAGGTCCGCGATCGCGAGCTGGACGATGCCGGCCGGGTCGTCGGCGGCGGAGCCCCGGCCGTCCTTGACGGCGGGAATGCCGAACAGGATGAGACCGCCGACCCCCGCGTCCACCGCCTCAGCGGCGGCCTTCCGCAGGCTGTCCCTGGTGTGCTGGACGACACCGGGCATGGACCTGATCGGCTGCGGCGCGGTGATGCCTTCCTTGACGAACATCGGCAGCACCAGGTCGGCCGGCCGCAGGGCCGTCTCCGCCACGAGCTTGCGCAACGCGGGCGTACGCCGGAGCCGGCGTGGCCGGATCACCGGAAACCCTGCGTTCACCGGAACTCCCTCATCTGGTGGGCACGTCCACTGGTGCGTCTTCACCGGTGGACCTGGATCTGGTTAGCTATGCGCCCGCACGGGTGCGTTCTGCGCGGCTATGTGTCACCGGACCCGCTTGCGCGCGCCGCGGCGGCGCTCACTAGGCCGGCGGAGCGGCTCTCCTGCCTCGATAGCCGCGGCCCGCTGGCCCGCGCCGTATTCGGCGAGGGCTTCGACGAGCGCGGCCATCGACGGCTTCGGCGCTGTGACATCGACGCGCAAGCCGAACTCGGCCGCGGTTTTGGCCGTCTGCGGACCGATCACCGCGATTACCGTGACCGCGTGCGGCTTGCCCGCGATCCCGACCAGGTTCCGGACGGTCGAGGACGAGGTGAACAGCACCGCGTCGAAGCCGCCGCCCTTGATGGCCTCACGGATCGGGGCGGCCGGCGGGGCCGCCCGGACGGTGCGGTAGGCGGTGACGTCCTCCGCCTCCCAGCCGAGCTCGGTGAGCCGCGCGACGAGGTGCTCGGTGGCAATGTCAGCGCGGGGAAGCAGCACCCGGTTGATCGGGTCCAGCACGTCGTCATACGGCGGCCACGCCGCCGCCAGGCCCTGGCCAGATTGCTCACCCTCGGGGATGAGATCGGGATAGATCCCGAAGTCCCTGAGCGCGGCCGCCGTCTGCTCACCGACGGCGGCCACCTTGACCCCGGCGAACGCCCGCGCGTCGAGGCCGTACTCCTCGAACTTCTCCCGGATAGCGCGGACCGCGTTGACGGACGTGAAGGCGACCCACTGATAGCGGCCGGTAACCAGCCCGCGGACAGCGCGGTCCATCTGCTGCGGAGTCCGGGGCGGTTCCACCGCGATGGTAGGCACCTCCTCCGGAATGGCGCCCTGCTCGCGGAGGCGCTCGGACACGGCTGCCGCATCCGCCTTGGTGCGCGGCACAAGGACCCGCCAGCCGAATAGCGGCTTGGTTTCGTACCAGGACAGGCGCGGCTGGGCCTGCACCGCTTCGCCGACCACCGCGACGGCCTGCCCCGAGCTGAGCGGGCTTACCCCCGCGGCCTTCAGGTCAGCGGTGATGCGACCGAGCACCGACACGACCGTGCGCTGGGACGTGCTGGTCCCGTTCCAGGTAACGGCAAACGGCGTGGTCTCGGGCCAGCCAGCGGCGATCAGCATCTTGCCGAGGTCGGCGGGGCCTGCCTCGGCACCCAGCACGACGAGCGTGCCGGGGCTGAACGCGACGCGGCTCGCATCGGCGGCGTGGATGATGCGGACCTCGCCCCCCTCGCCGCCGAGGGGAATACCCGCGTACGCGGGGACGGCGGTCGCGGCGGGAACGCCGGGCACGATCTCGAACTCCGCACCGGCCTCGGCCAGCGCCCGCGCGTCATCCGCGCCGCCGTCCAGCAGGGGGTCGCCGTCGTAGAGCCGGACCACCAGCTGACCAGCCTGTGCGACCGCCGCCATGTCGGGCTCCTCGCCGTCCGCGGCATCCGCGGCGACGAAGAGCTCGGCGCCGGGGCGCAGCAGCTGGCGGATCCGCGTGCCGGGCTCGCGCGGCGTGACCACCAGGCTGGCCTGGCTGATGAGCTGGGCGCCGCGCAGGGTCAGCAGGCCCTCATCCCCGGGCCCCGCGCCCACTAGCGCGACACGGCCGGCCGTGACCGGTGGTACCTGCTGGTCGGCGACGGGCGTGGAAGAAACTGGGGTGACGTTCACAAGGCATCTTTCCCGTTGATCGTCCGTACGGGGGGCACGGTCATGAGAATGCCCGCGCCAGCGCGCAGCAACCGTGCCGCGACGTCGCGGCCGAGCTGTGCGGCGTCGCCGGGCGCGGCGTCGCCGTGTTCGCGCAGCGCCTGCCGGCCGTCTGCGGCGATAACCGCCGCTTCCAGGTGCAGATGCTCCGCCGTTCCGGCTGCGTACGCCCCGATGGGGGCGCTGCAGCCCGCCTCGAGGCTGGCCAGCACGGCCCGTTCGGCCGTCACGGCCGCGCGGCTGAGGGCATCGTCAACGGCGCCGAGCAGTTCGGCCAGGCGCGGGTCACTGGCGCGGCATTCGACCGCCAGCGCACCCTGCCCGGGCGCGGGCAGCATGTCATCGGGCTCGAAAAACTGGCTGGCGACATCGAGCCGGCCGATCCTGGCCAGGCCAGCAGCGGCCAGCACGACCGCGTCGAGCTCCCCCGTCCCGACCTTGGCCAGCCGGGTGCCCGCGTTACCCCGGATCGGCACGCAGTGAACATCTCGCCGCAGCAGCATCAGCTGGGCGGCCCGGCGCGGGGAACCCGTGCCAATGACCGCGCCGGCGGGCAGATCCGCGAGTTTGGCACCTTCCCGGGTCACGAGCGCGTCCCGCGGGTCGTCACGACGGGGTACCGCGGCCAGGACGATGTCCTCCGGCTGGCCGGTCGGCAGGTCCTTGAGCGAGTGCACCGCCAGGTCAACCTGACCGCTCAGCAGCCGGTCGCGCAGCGCGCCGACGAAAACGCCTGTCCCGCCGATCTGGGCGAGATGGGCCTGGCTGACGTCGCCGTGGGTGGTCACACCGACGAGTTCGACCCGGTACCCGGTGCGCGCGGTGATCGACTCGGCGACCAGGCCGGATTGCGCCATGGCCATCGGGCTCTTGCGGGTGCCGAGCCGCAGCACGGCGGGCACAGTCATTCCCGGCTCCCCTCATCGGCCGACGGCGAGGGCAGCCGGGCGCTGTCGGCATCTGGTTGTTCCGGGTCCGCACAGGTAACCGCTTCGACCGTGCGCGGATCCAGGTCGAAAAGAACCCGGAGCGCCTCGTCGTACCCGTCCCCCCGCGGCGAGCCGGCGAGCTCCTTGACGCGCACCGTCGGTGCGTGCAAAAGCTTGTCTACCACTCGGCGGACCGTCCGGGCTATCTCCTCCAGCGCGCGCCCATCGAGTCCGCCGGCGCCCTGCAGCCGCCCGGCGAGCCGGGCGAGCTCGGCGTCGACCACCTCGGCCGCCTTGGCCCGCAGGGCCACGACGGTGGGTGTCACCTGGACGGCGTGCGACGCGGCCCGGTAGGCGCCGAACTCTTCCTCGACAATCGCGCGGACGGCCGCCACGTCGTCGGCCACCCCCGCCAGGGCGGTCGCCGAACGCCCGGCGTCAGCCAGCACGTCCATCCCGATCACGGTGACGCGCGATGGCTCGGCCACCAGCGGGTCAACGTCGCGGGGCATGGCCAGGTCGAGGAACACCAGCGGGTGTCCCGCTCCGGTTCGGGTGTTCCCGGTGTCCTGGGCCGGCCGCAGCGACAGCGCGGACGCGGCGATGTCAGCGGTGATGACCAGTCCGGACGCTCCCGTGCAGGAGATGACCAGGTCGGCACCGGCGATCGCGCGCGGCAGGTCGGCCAGGTCGACCGTGCTGCCGCCGACGGACGACGCGAGCCGCTCAGCGTGCTCCCGGGTGCGATTTGCGACAGTGACGTGGGCCGCGCCGGCCCGGCTCGCGGTCGTGGCGGCGAGCGCGCTCATCGAGCCGGCTCCGACGACGAGGACGTCCAGGCCACTGGGCGACGGGCGGCCCAGCGCCTCAGCGGCCGCGTCGATCCCGACACTGACCAGGCTGGCACCGGTCCGGTCGATCCCGGTTTCCGAATGGGCCCGCTTGCCCGTACGGAGGGCCGCGGAGCCGACCTCGCCGAGGACCCGGCCCAGCGTCCCGTTGTCCCGGGCCACCTTGAGCGCGCTGCGCACCTGGCCGAGAATCTGGCCCTCGCCGACGACCATGGAATCAAGCCCGGCCGCGACCGCGAGAAGATGCTTGACGGCACCCTCTTCGTAGTGGACGTACAGATGCCCGGTGAGCTCGTGGGTGACGATGCCCGAATAACGGGACAGCAGTTCACAGACGGCGGCCACACTCCCGTGGAACCGATCGACGTCTGCGTAGATCTCCACCCGGTTGCAAGTGGAGATGACAAAGGTTCCCGCCACATCGCCGGTGTGGAAGAGGTCCCGAAGCAGTTTGGGGAGCGCATCCGCGCTGAGCGCGACACGCTCAAGAACCGGAACCGGCGCGCTCTTGTGGCTCATCCCGACCACGAGCACACTCACGTGACTACCGCCTACGCTTCTACCGCTGATTTGGCCGCGGCCGCCGCAGGAAACCGCCCGGCTTCCTTAGGTACGGTACGCAGCGCGCCGTGGGGAGCGCGCCCGTTTCGCTCCACAGACCGCCGCTGCGCGTGGAACGCCAGGATTTGTAGTTCTATCGACAGATCAACCTTACGCACGTCGACTCCGTCTGCCACATTGAGAACCAGCGGCGCGAAGTTGAGGATGCTGGTGACGCCGGCCACGACGAGGCGGTCGCACACACTCTGGGCCGAGCCCGCCGGGGTGGCGATGGCGCCGATCGCGACCTTGTGCTGCGCCACGACGTCTTCCAGGTCGTCCGAGTGCCGGACCGCCTGGCGCCCAACCGGGGTGCCCACGATGGCCGGGTCGGAATCCAGCAGAGCCGCGATCCGGAAGCCGCGGGTGGCGAAGCCACCGTAGTTGGCCAGGGCGCGGCCGAGGTTCCCGACTCCGACAATGACCACAGGCCAGTCCTGGGTCAGCCCAAGCGCGCGCGACACCTGGTAAATCAGGTACTCGACGTCGTACCCGACGCCCCGGATGCCGTACGAGCCCAAATGGGACAGATCCTTGCGCAGCTTGGCCGAGTTCACGCCGGCCCCGGTCGCCAGCTGATCGCTCGAGACGGTGACCACGCCGCGCTCGGCCATGCCGGTCAGGACGCGAAGGTAGACGGGCAGCCGCGAGACGGTCGCCTCCGGCAGTCGGTCGCCGGACGAGGGGCCATCGGGAAAACGGTCTGCGGAAGTTCCTGGATCGCTGGGGCCAAAGTCGGACATGGAATCACGAGACATGCGCCGGGGCTCCTCGGGGGATCGACGCGAGGCGGGATGGGGCGGCGGGACCGCCCTGGCCCACCAGGTGGGTTCCGAAAGGCGCCAGCCGACCACCCTAGGGGTACGGCGGTCAGGCACCGGCGCCTCGCCTTCAAGGTACGCCTTTGTGAACGGATGCACAAAGTGATGCCCGCCCAGGTCAGTGACGCGGCTCAGTGACGCAGCGCCGCCCGGAGGCGATCCTCGCTGACCCGCCAGAAGTCGTGCTGCACGCCATCGACCAGCGTCACGGGGATCTTGTCCCAGTACTCGGCCATGTCCTCGCTGGACGCCGTGATGTCGCGCTCTTCCCACCCGATCCCGAGGTCCGCGGCCACCCGGGCAATCACCGCACGGGCCTCCTCGCACAGGTGACAGCCGGGCTTGCCGAGGAGCGTGATCCGGTGCCCGGTGCCCGCGGTGCTGTGTTCAGCTACCGGGTCCGGGCTGGGACCGTCAGGTGCCGTCATACCGGTCAGATCCCACCGTACGGGCCCGGCGGCACGGGGGGCGGGATCTGACCGCGGCCGCGTCTGCCGCCCGCGCCGCGCCTGCCGCCCGCGGTGCGGCCGTCGTTACCCATCCGCGCGCCACCGTTGGGCCTCCTGTCACGCAAATCCGGCGGCCCGTCTGCCGGGCGCCCGTCACCCCAGTCCCGCGAACCGTCCCCGGACCGCCCGTCACCCCGGCCCCGCGAACCGTCCCCGGACCGCCCGTCACCCCGGCCCCGCGAACCGCCCCCAGACCGCCCGTCGTCCCCGTCCCGTGGGCCGGCGCCCGCCGACGCACCACGGCCGGCACGAGAGGATCCGAGAGCCCGTGAACCGGCCGGTGCGCGACCGTTATCCGGCGCTGGCGCTGACCCGTACCCCGGACCCGGCGCTGGCGCTGACCCGTACCCCGGACCCGGCGCTGGCGCTGACCCGTACCCCGGACCCGGCGCTGGCATCCGGTCATCACCCAGCGCCTGCGCGCGGCGGGCCGGAGCCTGACCGCCCGCCGGGGGCAGCGCCCTCGCAGCGGGCGGGGCCTGCGCCTCGTCTTGCACGAGGGGGGAAATCTTGGCGTACTTCAGCCGCAGTTCGATCACGTTGGTCGCGAGCACGTAGGGCCTCCGGGCGGTGACGAACCGCTTGATGTATGGCTGCTGCTCATGGTGCTCGTAGGCGGCCCGGTCGCGGTAGATCTCGTAGAAGATCCGCTGCATCGGCGCCTTCGGCACGGTGTGGATCACGTAGACCAGGGCGTCCGGCTCGTTGGCGCGCACCTGCTCGGCGGCCTCGTCCGCGATCCGGTCGAACGCCGCCACCTTGTCCTCGAGCAGGGTATAGATCGCGATCAGGCCATGTGGACGGGGCGCGGGGCGGACGATTTCGGTGCCTGGGTTGCCTGGGGTACCTGGACGCGGCTCGCGGCGGCCCGGGGGCCTGCTCAGCGCCGCGCCGGGCCGTTCGATCGCCCCGGTCGCGGGCTCCGCACCGGGCGCGCCTGGGTCATAAAGCGGACGGGCGTCCCCGCTCGGCCACTCGGTCCCCGGCAGGCCCGCGGCGGAGAAGCCGGGGCCCCCTGTCTCGCCGGCCGGGAATCCGGGCCAATCAGGCTCGCTGGGCCCGCCGGGCCCGCCGGGCCCGACGCCCGGGAAGCCAGACCGGCCGGACCCCTCAGAACCCGCGGCCGGGAAGCCGGACCGGCCGCGACCGCCGACCGGGAAATCCGGCTCCGCGGCCGCTGCACCATACCGGCCGCCCGGACCGGCGGCACGCGCGCGACCGGCGTGGCTCGCCGCATGCGGGCGGGCCGCGAAGTCCTCGCCCCGGCTCCCGCCGGAGCCCGCGCTTGAGACACCGGGAACCATCCGATCCAGCCTGGTCATGCCGAACCAGACGAGCCCGGCGGACAGTGCGCTCACGGCCGGGTAGGCGGCCCCGGGCAGGGTGAAACGCAGCGCCACCGCGAGCACGGCGGCGGCACCGACGGCCGCCGCTCCCGGTACAAGCTGGCCCGGTGTTGGCTGGCCCGGTGCTAGCTGGCCCGGTGCTGGCCGGCTCCGGGCGCCCCGGTCAGATCCCCGGGCCGCGCAGAGGGCGACGGCCGTGAGGGCCGCCGCCACCACGGTCAGATGGAGCGCGATCAGTGCGTAGTGCGGGATGAGCTGGTAGTGAACGGCGGCTGACGGCCAGGTCCGGCCGAACGGCTTAGCCGCCAGAGGGTCCGTGGCCAAGATCACGCCGATCACGATGATCAGAGCGGCGGCGGACAGCCGCGCCCCGAAGCGGGCGGCCGCCCCACGCGCGACCAGTTCGACCAGACCCCAGGCCAGGACGACCGGGGTCACGAGCTGCGCGGTGATCTGAATGAGCCGGAAGGTTACGGCCCCGAAGCCCGTCGCGAATCCGATGCTCTGCCCGAGCAGCGCCACCGTGAGCGCGGACATGCCGATAGTCCAGGCGATGAAACTGGGACGGGGACCGCGGATGCACCGGCCGCCGAGCAGGCCCGTACCCACAGCCGCCACCATCACGCCTGCGATAGCAATCAGGACAGAGATAGACATTGACGCTTATGGTGCCCGACTCGGTGGGATGGCGCGACCCCCGGCCGCGCACCTGGCCGTCGCACGGCCAGTGCCGGGCAGCGGGCAGGCACACGCACGTGCGACGGGCGCGGCGGCAGGGTTGCCCCCGCGACGCCTACTTCTTGTTACGCCGCTGGATGCGGGTCTTCTTCAGCAGCTTGCGGTGCTTCTTCTTGGCCATCCTCTTACGACGCTTCTTGATGACTGAGCCCACGGTTTACCCTCATTCGACTGTACGGAAGACGGCCACGCCACCATGTGCCCGCCCCGATGAGGGCGGCTGAGCATAGACCAGGTGTAGAAGATTACCGTGCCGGCCACACCATCCCGTGACGGTCCCGCAAGGTCCGCGCTCAGCCGGTGCCGACGAAGGCCTCCCGGAGATACTGGTTGACCGCCTGCTCGGGAACCCGGAAGGAGCGGCCGACCCGGATTGCCTCCAGTTCACCGGAGTGCACCAGGCGATACACGGTCATCTTCGAGACGCGCATTATCGTGGCCACTTCGGCAACCGTGAGAAATCTGACGTCGCTGAGGGGAGTTTCGCTCGCAGTCATCCCTGCTCCACTTCCGCACGGAGCCGTGCCCGCTTGACCGATCGGCGCACCAGTCACGTACGTCTCCAGGGTAAGTCGCGCACGAAAAAGAGCAAGCCGTGATGACGGCCGATCACACCCTGTGCACGGTATGCCGCAAAGCGACAACTCAGAAAAATGCAGGCCAGAGGTGGCAGCCGTTCCTGAAGGGACTACTGGTGCACGCTAATAATTCATTGCCCCGGCACCCTGATGAGCGGCAGGAAATGAATACCGCGCATGCACGGGCGCTCCCGGCCGGGACCCGGCACCCCGCGCCCGGACGGCCGGATGGCGTTTCACCAGGGGCTGGCCAGTAGTCCGTGGGCGGGGAAAACGGCCTTCATCGTGGCCGCGATCGCGCGGTCGACCGGGTCGTGCGGATTCGAGCCGGACTCGTACGAGACGAAATCAGCGGTCGCGCCGTCCGTCATGAGCTCAGGCGGTTGGATGCCGGTCCGCTGACGTGCCAATTCACGCCAGGCCGCGGGCGTGGGCTCGGCCGGGTCGATGGGGCGGCCGCTGGCGATGCCCAGCAGATGGGCCCAGGACCGCGGCACCACCGTCGCGAGCGCATAACCCCCACCCCCGGTGCAGATCCACCGGCCGCCGGCTGTCTCGTGCGCGAGCCGGTGCAGCATGGACTGGGCCTTGCGCTGCCCGTCGACGCTCACCTCGAGGTGGGCGAGCGGGTCGAGCAGGTGACTGTCGCAGCCGTGCTGGCTCACCAGGACCTGCGGCTGGAACTCCCGCAGCAGCGGTGGGACGACCGCCTCGAGGGCGCGCAGCCAGCCCGCATCGCCGGTCCCGGCGGGCAGCGCGACGTTGACGGCGAAGCCCTCGCCAGGCCCGGTCCCGGTCTCCGACGGCAGCCCGGTACCCGGAAACAGCGTGGCGGGGTGTTCATGAAGACTGATGGTCAGGACGCGCGGGTCGTCGTAGAAGGCCGCTTGCACCCCATCGCCGTGATGGACGTCGACATCGACGTAGGCGATCCGCTCCGCGCCCTGCTCCAGCATCCAGGCGATCGCGATCGCCGGGTCGTTGTACACGCAGAACCCGCTGGCCGAACGGCGCATCGCGTGGTGCAGGCCGCCCGCGATGCTGGCGGCGTGCGCGCCGTCGGAACCCCACACGGCCCGGGCCGCGGCCAGCGTGGCCCCGGCCACCAGCGATGACGCCTCGTGCATGTCGGGAAAAACCGGGTCGTCGGTTGTCCCGAGGCCGAAGAGAACCGACCGCGGGTCCAGGGCCTGCCCACGGGCGGCGCGGTGACCGGCGTTCCGGACGGCCTCGATGTAGGCGGCGTCGTGCACCAGTTCCAGCTCTTGCTGGGTGGCCGGCCCGGGCGCCGTCACCGAGACGCCGGAAGCGTCGAGCACGCCGAATTCGCGCGCCAGCGCCATCGTCAGCTCCACCCGTACCGGTGCGAGCGGATGACCCGGGCCGAAGTCATATTCCGTGAGCCGGTCATCCCAGCTCACCGCGAGCGAGCACGTCACACTGGCCTCCGAGTGCCTCGTCTGTGCGCGGCCACCATCCCGGCCCAGATCCCCCAGCCCACCATCAGCCGCCGGCGAGATCCCGGCCCCGGTCACGCGCGGACTCTATCGCGGCCAGAAACGCGGCCCGTACCCCGTGCTTCTCCAGCTCCCGGATGGCCGAGATGGTCGTACCGCCCGGTGAGGTCACCGCTTCGCGCAGGATCACCGGGTGCTCGCCCGACTCGCGCAGCATCGTGGCCGCCCCGAACACCGCCTGGGTGACCATCTCCATCGCCGCACCACGCGGTACCCCGAGCAGTATCCCAGCGTCCACCATCGCTTCTACCAGGAAGTACACGTAGGCCGGTCCACTGCCGGACAGCGCGGTGGCGGCATCCTGCTGCGACTCGGGGATCCGCAGCACCTTTCCCACCGGCCGCAGCAGGTCCTCGGTGCGCCGCAGGTGCTCCTCCGCCGCGTGGCTGCCCCGTGAGATCACGCTCATGGCCTCGTCCACCAGGACGGGCGTATTGGACATCACCCGGACCACGGGCACGTCGCCGGGCAGCCGCCGCTCGATGAACGATGTGGTGATGCCGGCGGCCACGGAAATCACCAGGCTGCCGGCCGGCACGCGCACCCGCCAGCTCGGCTTCGAGCCACCCGAGCTTGCCACCCAAGGTGGCGTGCGACCGGACAAATACCCTGGATTTAGCGCATCCACGCTGCTCTCCGGCACACCCGCGGCACGCGCCACGTCCTCGAGCGAGACGCTCGGGCCGACCAGCACGACGTCGAAGCTCTCCGGCGGATCGCTG
>Ga0209839_10001634_pt1 | contig 11342 bp, 9 predicted proteins | sample OrgsoiDNA2013050_FD_185800 | JGI IMG/M metagenome (GOLD analysis project Ga0209839, IMG submission 185800) | Permafrost soil microbial communities from the Arctic, to analyse light accelerated degradation of dissolved organic matter (DOM) -... | ecosystem: Environmental > Terrestrial > Soil >... | reverse complement strand
AGGCGTCCATGGGCTCGAGCGGAGCGCTGGGAGCAGGCAGCAGCCCGTTCTGCCAGTGCCAGGAGGACATCTGCTTGAGTACCGACGGGGCGCGGGTGATGATCGAGATCGGCACATCGTGGGTGGCCCCGGGGCCGCTGACGGAGGTGTGGGGCTGGTGGTCGCCGAGCAGGATGAGCACGAGGTTCGGGTCGTTCAGCTCGGTGACCCATGAAGTGAGGGCGGTCAGTGTGTACTGGATCGACTGGCCGTAGAACTGCTTCACGGTGTTGTTGCTGCGCCAGACCTGCGTCGCGGATTCGCTCTCCGCGGGCTGGGGGTCGAATACCGAGCCGTTGCCGACCTTGTTCCAGGGCACCATGGCCGGCAGCGGGACCCAGGGAATGTGCGAGGAGGTCAGGTCGATCTCGGCCATCACGGGCTTGTGGCCAGGGGTGAGCTCATTCCGCTGGAACGCGGACAGGGTGTACTGGTCGGGCATTGAGGAGTAGCTGAAGGTCGGGCCGCGGTAGCCGACGTTAAGCCGGTTGTAGGTCTGGTCGTAGTGGTAAAAGTACGTGCCGGGTTTCCAGACCGTGTTGTCAGATGGGTCGTCGGCGACCGTGTGCCACCCGGCCTTGTCGAAGGCGTCGCTGAGAGTGAACCGCTTGCTGGCGAGGAGCTCGTTATACCGCTGGTTGCTATTAACCCATAGCCCTGACTGCAGGGTGGAGTGGGCGAGCCAGCTGATCCCGCCGAAGGTCGGGGAGGTGAGCCAGGCGCTCTGCGTGGACCAGCCGGCGCGGGTCAGCATGCCGGTTTGCTGGCGCAGGACGGCGTCGACGCCCGGCGAGTAGCTCGTACCCCGGACGGCGACCTGCCCGTAGCTTTCGACGAAGGCGATGATGACGTCCTTGCCGCGCAATCCGGTCAGCAGGCCCGAAGCGGGGACGACGGCCTCGGGGTCGGGGCTGCGGGTGGCCTGCCCGAAACGACGCGGGTCGTTGAGCGCTGCCTGGTAGGCGCGCACCTGCGAGACGGCCAGCCCGGTGGCGCTGGTCGAGGCGACCGGAGACCCCGCAGTGAGCTGCAGTGACAGGCCCGCGGACAGCCCCCAGATGGCTGTGAGAGCAGCAAGGCCGCGAACGGCGCCACGGCGGTGACGGGCGGCCACAGCGGTGACGTGAATCGTTGCTGCGGTGATGGCGCCGACGAGCAGGACGATACCGATCCAGATCGCGACGAGCACGACGTTTGTGAGCGTAGTGCCGATAGCGTCGCGTACCACGCCTGCGGCCGGCCTGATACTGCTCCAGTCGTTCAGCGGGTTGAACGCCCGATTGACCTCCTCGTACATCGCTATGTTGAGGATCTTGTCGAAAGCGAGCAGGCTGAGGAGGATTCCGGCGATAGTGGCCACGATTCGTCGTGGCCAGGGCGGCAGCACCAGCGCCACAGCCACCAGGACCAGCAGTTCTACGGGGACGCGGACAAAAGCGCCAAAGGAGAACTGCCAGGTGCGGTCCGGCGCCACCAGGGCGAACCACAGGACCATGACCGCCAGCGCGGCGATGGAAATCCGCACTGCCCGGCGGACGCGCGGGCCGGCACCGGCGCGGTAAAGCCAGATCACATCGTGGCCGAACGACTCGGCCAGCAGCAGCAGCGCGGCGGCGACCGCGATCATCCCGACCAGGCGGCTGGTCACTCCGGATGCGGCGACGGTGAGCGCGATGCCCTGGACCGCGGCCACGACCTTGCGCCAGAACCGGGGGGCCAGCGGCGCCCGCAGCCATGGGATCAGCCAGCCGGCCAGCAGGAACACGTAGCGGGCGGCGCCGATGGCCAGCACCCAGCCGCCGTAATCCTGGGACACGGCGATGCTGAGCATCAGGATGAGGAAGGCGTCAGTCTCGCCGTCGATGCGGGCGCCCAGCGGGGTGGCGGTGCCGGTCCGGCGCGCCACCTGCCCGTCCACCGCGTCGAGAGCCAGCGCGACGGCGGACAGGGCGACCAGCGCTGTGACCGACACCGGCCGGCTGAACGAGTCGGCAACCAGGCCCGTGACCCCGGCGATCAGCAGCATCCGGGTCAGGGTGATCCAGTCCGCCGGGAGTATCGCCGGCTGGTCGCTGCGCATCCGGGCAGTGACAAGCAGCGCGGCCGCCGCCGAACCGGTGACCAGGCCGGTGATCCAGCCGACGGCGCCGAGGCCGGCAGTGGCGGACACGACGCCGAGCAGGGCGGCTGTGGCGAGCATCCCCAGGAGCGCCGCGAGCCGGATCCTGGGCAGCGCGACTTTGTCCGCGGGTTTGTCCGCGTGCCGAACCTCCGGCGGCTGAATGGTGGACACTGCGCCTCCGTTTGCGTGACCATCTGCTGTCATCCCTTGTGAGGACGACGGCCCGGCCGCCGTCATCCTCGTTGGGTACTACGTATCCGGGGTCACTTTGGCTTGCTCCGCGGCCGTACAGTCGATCTATTTGCTCAATCGGCCCGTATGACAGGTGTGACGTCTTTGTACTCAGTTCCGGCCGGGATCGGTCCGGCCGTCCGTCGTTTCGGCCCGTCGTTGCTGCGTCTGGTCGCTGGCGTCACCGTGCTGTGGTTTCTCGGGCGGGAGCTGGGCGCGGCGCCGTTCGAGGACGGGCTGCGTGCGGTCACCTGGCAGGGGGTCGTGGCCGCCGTCACGCTCACTGCCCTGACCACAATATGTTCGGCCTGGCGGTGGCAGGTCGTGGCCCGCGCGCTCGGCACCGACATCGGCCTGCCCCGCGCGACGGGTGCCTACTACCGTTCCCTGTTCCTCAACTCCGTGCTCCCCGGCGGGATTCTCGGCGACGTGCACCGGGCGGTGACGCAAGGCCGGCGCGCTGGAGACGTCGCGCAGGGGGTACGCGCGGTGGGGTGGGAACGGCTGTGCGGTCAGGTCATCCAGGCCGTGGTGACCGCCGTCGTGCTGCTGACCCTGCCCTCGCCGGTCCGGCCCGCGCTGCCCTACGTTCTGGCGGGCATCGCGGGCGTAGTCGGGTGTGCCGCGCTGGTCGTGAGTGTCGCCGCTCGTCTCGGCCGGTCGCGGCCGGCCCGTGCCGCCCGGGCCATTGCCACTGACCTGCGTCGTGGCCTGCTGGTCCGGGGCGTGTGGCCGCAGCTCACGCTGGCCTCGGTGCTGGTCGTCGCCGGGCACACGGCCACGTTCGTCATCGCGGCCCGGGTCGCCGGCTCCACCGCACCCCTGGGCGAACTGATCGCGCTGCTGATGGTCATCCAGATTGCCGCGGGGATCCCCTTGAGTATCGGCGGATGGGGGCCGCGGGAGGGTGCTGCCGCCTGGGCCTTCGCCGCAGCCGGGCTCGGTGCGGCCAACGGGGTCACGGTCTCCACCCTCTATGCGGTGCTCATGCTGGCCGCGGTCACCCCAGGCGCGGGCCTGCTGCTGAAGGACGCCGTTCGCCGCCGTCGCGGCCGGGAACACCCGGGCGAGTCGAGCGGACCTGATCCGGCGCCGCCGACGAGGCACCCGGCCTGGCGCGAGGCCGAACGGCTCGTCCCGTGACCGGGGCGGTCCAGGCGGCAGCGATCCGGCGGCGTATTCGCATCCCGCTGCGTTTTGCCGATGGCTACTCAACCACGGCCACGGTCGTCACCTTCACCGACCTGGCCGACGCGCAGCAGCACGTGGCCCTCGAACTCGGCCGGCCCGCCACGGCCCGGCTACCGCTGGTGCGCCTGCACAGTGAATGCCTCACCGGTGACGTGTTCGGCAGCCAGCGATGCGACTGCGGGCCGCAACTGCGCGAAGCAGTCGAGCGGATCACCAAACGCGGCGGGTACGTGCTGTACCTGCGCCAGGAGGGACGGGGCATCGGACTGTACGAGAAGCTCGACGCCTACGCGCTGCAAGATGGTGGCCTGGACACGTACGACGCGAATCTCGCGCTCGGCCACGGGGCCGACGAACGCGACTACACCAGCGCGGCCCAGATGCTGCACGCGCTCGGTGCCAGCCGTATCGTGCTGCTGAGCAACAACCCGGACAAGTGCGCTCAGCTGGCCCGCCTGGGCATCACGATTGCCAAGCAGGTCCCCACCGCCCTGCACCTCAACGAGACCAACGCCGCCTACCTGACCGCCAAGGCCCGGCGCGGGGGGCATGATCTGCTGTCGCGGAGTCTTGAACGCGCCGCCGAACCGCACCGGCACACCGGCCCGGCGCACCTCGGCACCGCGGATTGATTGTGCGGCACCGTGGGTGCTAGCCGGGCGACCGGCCCGCGAAATCAAGCTGGTGGGCGATGTAGACCAGCTCGCCCGCAGCCAGTTGCCGGTCGCGCACGGCCCGCCAGTCGGCCAGGTCCGCCGGGTCCACCCAGTCCTGGCGGCTCCGCAACGCGTCCTGGATCGTGCTCAGGATGCTGCGCAGGAAGTTAGCCTCATCGCCCGGGTAGTTCCCATCCGGGCCGGCGCTTACGACCCAGTCCGACGAGCCTGCCGCCAGCGCGGGCGCCCCCGCAGCCCGCAGATGGTGGAACAGGTGGCGGCCCGTTCGGCTTTCACCGGCCGGCCGGCCGTAGCGGACGCGCTCATCCATGTCGCGGTGGTAGGCCTGCATGACCTGGTCGTCGTGGGGGTGGCCGGGCGCGAAGATGCTCTCGCCGTCGTAATTGATCGTGAACCAGTAGACGCCGCCGGGGACCAGCAACCGCAACAGTCCGGGCAGGATGGCCGGCACGTCCACCAGGTCCAGCACAGCGTTGGCGATCAGCACATCGGCCAGCGCCCCGTGATCGGTCTCCAGGTAGCTGCCAAGCTCGGCGTGCACCAGGCGCACCCGCAGATCACCGACCTGCAGCCCATCCGGCAGCAGGTCGCTGCGCAGGCCCCGCGCGGCCGCCCAATCGCGCAGCCACCGGCGAGAATGATCCAGCAGCTGCCGATCCGTATCCAGCAGGATGTACTCGCCGGTGCCGACCACGCCCCAGTCCATCAGACGGGCCACCATCGTCCCCAGTCCGGCGCCGACCTCCAGCACCCGCGGCGCACCCGCGGGCATGAGACGGCGCAACTCGGCCAGCACATGCCCGTTGAGCGCCCGGTCATCCACGGTCGTCTTCGCGGCCAGGTAGCGGGCATAGCCGGAGGTCATCGAGGCTTCATCGGAGCTCGTCATTGCTTCTCGGCCACCATCGCGAACTTGCGCACCCGCCCACTGCCGAGCCAGTCACTCCACAGCTGATGGGCCGTGATCAGCTCGGCGGTGGCCTGCTCCCCGATCTGGCCGGCGATCTGAGCTGAATCAGCCCGGTAACACCGAAGCAGCGCGGTCGCCACCGCGTGGTGTGCGGAGCTGGACTCCTGCTGCCAGGTCACGGCCAGCCCCGCGTTGCGCAGCACGTCCGTCAATTCCGCCAGCTCGACGGGCCAGACCGTATCGGCGGCGGGCATCCGGGACTGCTCCTGCCGGGTGAGCGGCCGGCCTTCCTCGACCGTGAAAGCGAACCGCCCGCCCGGCTCCAGCGTGCGCGCAACCTCCCCCACCAGGGCCTCCTTGTCGGGGAAGGCCAGCATCGTCTCCAGCAGGAGCACCACCTCGAAGTGGCCCTCGGGCAGAGGCGGGAGATGAGCCTGCTCGAAGCGGCAGGGAAGCTCCCCGGCCAGCTGCCGGGCGGTGGCCAGTGCGCTGGCGGATTGATCGACACCCAGGTAGCGGCAGCCCGACTCCGCCGTGATCATCCGGCCGGGGCCGGCCACTCCGCAGCACAGGTCGAGCACCGGGACGCCGGGGCCGACCCGGGCCTGGTGAGCCAGCCTCCGGACCTCGGCTGCCCGCATGAAGCTCTCCTGGCCCACATACTCGCCCGCGGGGTAGGCGGTCGCCTGCGCCCGCCCCAGTGCCGTCAGCAATGGTGTTCGCTGATCCTGTCTCACGTCAGATCCCGCACGGTGTCCGGAACGGCGGGTGACACCCGGCCCGGCAGAACCACCTGCCGGGCCGCGCCGCGCCCAGGTCGAGCGGACACAGGTCGTCCCGGATCAATCCGTGCCCCCCGTTTCCACGTAGTACGTAGTGAAAGGTGTGACGGATTGGCAGCGGGTGTGATTCAGCTCGACCGCAAAGAGGAGGCCGGCTCGGTGCGGCAGGCGCTACGGAGGACCAGGACATCGTGCGGGTCCACGTCATAGTCCCCGGGGGATTCGACAACCCCGGCCAGCCTACCGGCGGCAACATCTATGACCGGCGGGTCTGCGCCGGACTGGCCGAGGCCGGCTGGGAGGTGCTGGTCGCGACCGTCGCCGCGGCGTGGCCGGTACGCGGTTCGGGCGCCCGCGCCGACCTGGCCCGCGTCGTCTCCGCCATTCCCGACGGTGAGACCGTCCTGATCGACGGGCTCATCGCCTCGCCGGCCGCCGCGCAGCTGCTGCCACACACCGGGCGGATACGAATGACGGTGCTGCTGCACATGCCACTGGCCACCGCCGTCGACACAGACCACGATGCCGGTGCAGAGCGCTCTGAACGGTCCGTGCTCCGCGCGGCCGCAGGCGTGGTCGTCACCAGCGAATGGACCCGGCGGCAGGTCCTGACCCGATACGCGATCCCGGCCTGCCGGGTGCACGTCGCCCGGCCGGGCGCCGATCGGGTCGCTGCCCCGGCCCGGCCCGTCCGCGGCCACCTGATCTGCGTCGGAGTCCTCAGTCGCCACAAGGGACAGGACCTCCTCGTCGAGGCGCTCGCCGACCTCGCTGATCGGGACTGGCACTGCGTGCTGGCCGGATCGCTCGACCGCGACCCGGATTTCGTCGAACACCTGCAGACCCGTATCACGCGTCTCGGCTACGACCATCGCGTCCGGCTCAGCGGCGTCCTGACCGGCGCGGCGCTCAGCCACGCGTACACCACCGCCGACCTGCTCGTCGCACCGTCGCGCTCGGAGACCTACGGCATGACCGTCACCGAAGCGCTCGCCCACGGCCTGCCCGTCATCGCTACCGCCGTCGGCGGGCTGCCCGAAGCGTTCGGCTCCACCGCCGATGGCACCGGCCCCGGCCAGCTGATTCCGCCCGGCGACCCGGCTGCCCTCGCCGCCGCGCTCGGAGACTGGCTGGGCGACGAGGGCCACCGGCACCGGCTACGGGCCGCCGTACGACAGCGGCAGCCGACCCTGCGTGGCTGGGAGCAGACCACGCAGGAGATAGCTGACGCACTGACCGCCTAGCCGTCCCGGTACCAACGATCACGATGAAGGAGAAGTCCGTCCGATGACATTCAGAACCGAGAGCCGTATGACAATCGCCAGCAGCGTCCATGAGGTGTGGGCGTATCTCTGTGACGTCGGACGCTGGCCGGAGTGGGCACCAACGGTTCTTGAAGGCCGGGTCCGTGGAGGAGGCCCGCTTCAGCCCGGCTCGCGGGTGGAGCAGCGGGCGAAGCTGATGTTCGGGTTGTCTCGCAGCCGTAGTCAGGAGGTGACCGTTGTCGAGCCGCCCACCTCCATGGCGTTCGCCGGGCCAATGGGCACGTCCGCGGCGCGCTGGGGAATGGAACTCAAGCCGGTGGACGATGGGCAGACCGACGCCATGATGTGGATCGAAGTCGACCTCGCGGGCATCATGCGGGCGGTCCCCGCGGGCATGCTCAAAGGCAGGATTCAGCGCGTCAGCGATATTGAAATGGTGGCGATCAAAGCTGCTGTCGAGTCCGTTGCGCGGGAAGGTGCGGTGTCCTAGATGGGGCGGCGTGACGCGGCCGGCCTCGATGAACACACCGTGAGCCAGGCCGACAGTACGCGAGAGCACCTGATCGAGACATACCGCAAGAAGGCAAAGCACTACGACATCACCTCCCGGCTGTACCCCGCGCCCGGCTACCCCCAGCGGACACAACGCCTCCGGGCCGTACAAGCGCTCGGCCTTCGCACGGGTGACACCGTGATCGACATGGCCTGCGGCACAGGTCTGAACTTCCCGCTGCTTCAGAAGGCGGTCGGTCCCGGTGGCCGGATCGTCGGCGTCGATCTGACCGACGCGATGCTCGCCCGTGCCCAGGATCGGATAAAGGCGAACGGCTGGAGCAATGTCAGCCTCGTGCAAGCCGACGCAGCCGACTTCGACTTCCCGGCCGAGGTCGACGCGATCCTGTCCACGTACGCCCTGACCCAGGTGCCCGAGTGCGCAGAGGTCATCGCCCACGGCACCGCGGCCCTCTCCGCGGGCGGACGCTGGGCCGTGCTGGATCTCAAGGTTCCCGGCAGCACACCTGGGTGGCTGGCGCAGCTCGGAACCGCAACGGTGCGGCCTTTCGCCTCCATAGATGAGTGGATCATGCGCCGTCCGTGGGAGGCGATTCGCGCAGCCATGCAGGAAGAGCTGGCTGATTTCGCCTGGACCGAGTTGTTCTTCGGAACTGCTTTCCTCGCTGCCGGGTCCAGCCAGTCCGGGCACGGTCGGGCACCTCATCAGCCGTAGGCCAGCTGCCTGGCTCAGGCCCCAACTATCGTGAGAGCTCCCCGGTCGCAGGACAAAGGAGTCCGCCATGCGTCAACTGATTCGGCAGCTCGTGCGCGTCGAGGCAGTAGCCGTGGTGGTCATCGCGTGGGTGGCCGGCGCGCTCTTGCTTGGGCTGGCAACAGGCGCGGGCGCGGTGCCGACGGCGGCACTGATGGCGCTGGGGCCGCTGCTTGGCGGCCTGCTCCTGCTGATCATGCACAGCCTCGAGCTGGCCCGCCGGATCGGCAATCTGTCCGGCGAAAGCACGCGCACGCTCACTACCGTGCGGCGGGTCGAATCCGGCATTTACAAGGTCGAGAGGGAGATCAAGCAGACATTCCGCCAGCTGGAAACGATGCAGAACCTGGGCGCAATGCTGCCCGCCAACGACGTGCTGCCTGCCACCCGGGGCTGGCAGCGTCGCCTCGGGTCGGTCCAGCAGGCCGGGGTCGAAGCCGACGGCGGCGAGCTGGTCGAGGGTCTCGTTGCGCATGGGGGCGCCGGGGACGGTCCGGCCGTCGGGTCCGGGGCGGAAGATCTCATTGGCTTCGTGTGTGGTTTGGCTTATGACAGTCCCCGCCTGGGCGGTCGGATTGCCTCGTTGGGGCGTTGTGCTGGAATGTCTCGCTCATGGGCTTGCGGCGGTGACGGGCATGGGTTCTCCTTCTGGGTCTGGGGTGGGGAGGACAGCGGGAACGGTTCAGGCTCTGCTGGTGCGCGGTTACCGGATTTCGTAGGTGCCGTCGAGTCGGGCGCGTGCGATGACATGTCCGGCCATGGCGTGGAGTGCATCGGCGAGGGTGAACTTGCCGGGCAGGTTGAGCTGGTAGTCCAGGGCGAAGAGCTGGAAGACGTAGGAGTGTGGTCCGTGCGAGCGCGGGGGCCTGGGGCCGGCCCAGCCGCGGTGGCCGAGGGCGCCTTTGCCGTGTTTGAGCCCGCTGATCGGGCTGGGGTCGGTGAGGCCGTTCTCGGGAATGCCGCTTAGCGATGGGTCGATGCCGAGCGTGAGCGCATGGGTGGCGGGTTTCCCGAGGGGGACGTCGGGGTCTTGCACGATGAGCACGAGTTCCGCGGTTTCGGCTGGCGGCGTTGTCCAGGCGAGGGCGGGTGAAATGTTGGCCCCGAAGAGCCTGCCGCGGTGCCGCTCGGGGATGGGGGTGCCGTGGTCGAAGGCGGGGCTGGTGAGGGTGAAGTTCTCGGGTGCTTGCAGGTCGGGACGTGCCCAGACGAGCGTGTGGTGTCCGGCGTGCCGGTTGCGCAGCGCGAGGCCGAGGGGGTTTGCGGGCATGGTCTTGGTTCCTTCTCTCTATGCCTGGCGGACTCTCTATGCCTGGCGGACTCTCTATGCCTGGCGGACGGGGAGGCCAGGGTTGGGGAGTCTGCGGTCGAAGACCGAGAGGGCGGGCTCCAGGGTGTCGCGGTATCCGCTTAGGCCGGCGTCGATGAGGGTGACCTCGCCGTCTTGCTCAAGCAGGAGGAAGTGCACGAATTCCGTTCCCAGTGTGCGGGGCCTCCTGGGTGAGCCGGGACAGGTCGCGGCTGTTGGTCTGGGGTCGGGTCAGGATCTCGTCGAGCCGGGCGAGGTCATCGGAGTCCAGGTTGGTCAGTGCGGGCGGTGGCTCGTTGAGGATCGTCTGGCCGCGTTGGGCCGCGTCGCGTCCGGAGTCGGTGAGGTGCACGAGCTTGCGGCGGTTATCGCCGGGGTGTGCGGTGCGATGGACCAGGCCTCGCGCTTCGAGCTTGTCGACGCCGACGGTCGCGGCTGGCGGGGTCGGCTTCGACGGCGCGTGCGATCTCTCGCCGGGTCATCGGACCGTCGGCGAGCTTGATCAGCAGCTCGACCTTCGCGGGCCCGAGATCGAGGGCGGCGTGGAGGGCACGCCGGCGGTCCTGTCCGGTGACGGACTCGTGCAGGGCGGTCCACACCCGGGATGCGGTGTCTGGCGGCGTGGCCGATCGGGTGGTCATCGGGCTCCTTCCGGGGCGGGGCTCATGTCAGTGGCCAGGCGTGCGCCGTTTCGCTCGGCGGTCGCCAGCGCCCAGCGTCCGGTCGAGACGATGCCGAGCACGATGACCATGACTCCACAGCCGGCGAGCACCGCCCACGCCGCGTGGCTGGCGTGCACGAAGCCGGCCGAGCTGGAGGCGATGATCGCACCGGTGACCGCGACCCCGACGGCCGCGCCGGTCTGGCGGCAGGTGGAGGCGATCGCTCCCGCGACACCGGCCTGGTCTCGGGGCATGCCCGAGAGTGCGGTGTTGGTAATCGGGGCGCTGACCAGACCCGCGCCTGCACCGTAGACGAGGTAGGCGACGATCAGATACCACACAGCGGTGTGGGCGCTAAGGCCGATCAGCAGGATCGCGCCCACGGCGATCAGCCCGCCGGACATAATCAGAGCGAGCCTGGGCCCACGGCTGGCCACCAGCCGGCCTGAGACGGTGGAGAGCACGCCGAGCATCGCGGCCATCGGGATCGTGAGCAATCCGGCGTGCAGCGCGCTGTAGCCGCGGACGTCCTGCAGGTACAGCGTGTTGAGGAACAGGAAGCCGCCTAGGGTCGCGAGCGCGACCACCCCGATCAGCGCCGCGCCCGAGAACGGCGCGCTGCGGAAATACCGCATGTCGATCAGCGGCTCACGCCGCCGGGACTCGAGCACGACCAGCACGATCGCCGCGAGCACGGCAACCGCGAACAGCGCGACGATCGGCGCGGAGCCCCACCCGCTGCGTGGCCCCTCGATGATCCCGGCGGTCAGGCAGCCCAGCAGCGCAATCACCAGCAGCTGGCCGGGAGGGTCAAGCCGCCGGGGATGCTCGGCCCGCGACTCGGGCACGAACCGTTGCGTGAGCGCGATCGCGATCAGGCCGACGGG
>Ga0209839_10001633_pt1 | contig 11345 bp, 10 predicted proteins | sample OrgsoiDNA2013050_FD_185800 | JGI IMG/M metagenome (GOLD analysis project Ga0209839, IMG submission 185800) | Permafrost soil microbial communities from the Arctic, to analyse light accelerated degradation of dissolved organic matter (DOM) -... | ecosystem: Environmental > Terrestrial > Soil >... | reverse complement strand
CGCTCTGGGCGTGCACGACGTGCGGCTATTGCGAGGCGGCGTGTCCGATCGAGCTCGAGCATCTGCCGCGCTTCTACCGCATGCGCCAGCATCAGGTCCTGATGGAAGGCGCTTTTCCACACGAGCTCAAGGCCGTGTTCAACGCCTACGAGGTGCAGAGCAATCCCTGGGGACTGCCGGCCGATGCGCGGGGTAACTGGGCGGACGGCCTGGGCGTTCCCGTCGTACAAACGCCCGAAGACGCGCAGGACCTGGACTACCTGTTCTACGTCGGCTCGGCGGAGTCGTTCGATCCACGTGCGCAAAAGATCGCGGTCGCGTTCGCCAAGATTCTCAAGTATGCCGGCATTCGTTTCGGGATTCTAGGCGCGCGCGAAACATCGACCGGAGAGTGCGTGCGCCGCGCGGGCAACGAAATGCTTTTTCAGCAGCTCGCGCGAGCGCTGGTGAGCACGCTGAACGGACTCGGCGTTACGCGCATCGTGACCTGCGATCCGCATGCCTTCAATACGCTCAAGAACGAGTATCCCGAGTTCGGCGGGCACTACGAAGTCGTGCATCACACCCAGCTCATCGCGAGCCTCATCGCGGAGGGCCGTGTTCGCGTCGACCGTGCCTTCGAGCGCGTCATCTATCACGAGCCGTGCTATCTCGCCCGGCACAACGGCGAGTACGAGGCGCCGCGCGCGATCATCGCGCATCTGACGCGCGATGCGCCGCTGGAGTTCGATCTCCGTCGCGAAAAGGCGATGTGCTGCGGCGCCGGCGGCGCGCGAATGTGGATGGACGAGAAGATCGGCCGCCGTATCAATGTCGCGCGCGTCGAGCAGGCGCTGCCGAAGCAGCCGAGCGTGATCGCGACGGCGTGCCCCTATTGCGCGACCATGATGCTCGACGGCGCGAAGGCGCTCGGACGCGAGCCGGAACTCGCGACGCGCGACATCGCCGAGCTGGTCGCCGACGCACTTACAGCAGATCGATCGCCGGTCCGGGAAACACCGCCAGCATGATCGCCGCCAGCAGGCAGATGAAATTCGCGCCCAAATTCAGGGACAAGGCGCACACATTGCGCCCTTTTTACAAACCAAAGGTCAAGAATAAAAGCCGACTCAGCCGGCCGAATGCCCCTGTGGTTGTGTTAAAATAAAGTTCTCACGGAGAGGGCAGTGTCAGCCCTTCCGCCTCCGCCAAGTTGGGTCTGCAACCCTTGGCGCTTCTCCAGGCATCAACCAGCTTGCGCGATGCCGATTCAAAGCGGGTCGAGAACCTGCGGCACGTCTCTTTGACTCCTGCGCACTCCCGCGCAATTGCCGAAATCCAAGCGAACGAAGTCCTATATGGGATCACCCATGTAGCGTCAATAGCTATTTCCTGAGAGGTCACATCATGTCCAGTCACAATCAAAATAATACTATGCAGAAAACCGTCGACGGTCGACAAGCGAATCTGGAGACGGCACTGCGTATCGCCACCGTTATGGCAGAAGCCAACGAGCGCATGTTCAAAGTGCAAAGCGAAGCCGCCAACGCGGCGTTTGCGGAAAATTCGAAGCACCTTAAGGCGCTGCTGAACACAGTCAACACCAAGGATTCCGGCGCACTGCTTTCGGAATGGACCAGCCTTTATCAAGCGAATATGCGCAGGGGCTTGGACGTCACTCGCAGTTGTTTCGAGATTGTGCCGCAAACCCAGGCCGAGATAGCCAAACTGGTGGGCGAACCCTTTACGTCTGCCAACAAGGAAACGCAGCAATATCTCGACCAGTTCACGAAGGCGATTGGCGACGGTCGCGACGCGGCTGCAGCTTCGGTGAAGGATTTCCTCGCCAAGGCCATCGCCAGCGCCAACGCAACCCACCCAGGGAAGAAAGAAAAAGTTGCCTAAAGCTGCATAAGACAGCCGATTCGATTTCCTTATTCGAAATCTAGATATCCTGGTTGCAAATGGACCCGGCAGTGTGACTGTTCGGGTCCTTTTTTTTCGCCGACGAGCGCGACGCTTCGCTGGTTTACTACTCGTAAATCGCCCTGACGTCGAAGGATCCGCACGTTGTTGGCAGTCCTCGATCGTATTTTCGCTTGAACCCAATATGCAAACTGGTTTGAGCCGCGCCGTCTGACAATGTCCTCTTTCGTCAGGCGCGCAGTTGCCGCGCTTACAGCTGACCGATTACCCAGCCGGGAAACACCGCCAGCAGGATCGCCCCCAGCAGGCAGATGAAACTCGCGCCCAGCGCCAGACGTCCGGACGCTCCCTGAACGGCGGTGGGTTCCTCCGCGCTCATGAAGAGGTATTGGATGACGCGCAGATAAAAGTAGATACCGAGGTAGCTTCCGACCAGGCCCAGGACAGCGTAAAGCGTGAATCCGGCCGCGATCACGTTCTTGAAGATCAGGAACTTGGCGATGAACCCGGGGAACGGCGGGATGCCCGCCAGCGAGAGCATGGCGATGCCGATCATCAGCGCGGCGAACGGGTCGCGATGGAACAGCCCTTTGAGGTTGTCCATGCGATCGCGGGCCATGTCGTCGGGGTCCTGCGGAAGCGCTGCGAATGCGAGCAGGTTCATCAGCCCGTAGGCAAGCACGTAGAAAGCAACCGCCTGGAAGCGGCCCGGGCCTTCGCCCAGGAGGGCATAGAAGAGATAGCCGGCGTGAGCGATGGACGAGTAGGCGATCATGCGGCGGAAGCTCTGCTGGCGCATCGCCGCCAGGTTGCCCCAGACGATCGAAAGCAGCGGCAGAATGGCGAGGAGGTCGGCCATCGGCCGCGACAAAGGCGCGTTGCCGAACAGGCGCACCGCGGCCAGCAGCACGCCAGCCTTGATGATCGTGGCCATGTACGCGGTCACCGGGACCGCCGCAGCTTCGTAGGCGTCCGGCGCCCACGTGTGGAAGGGAACGATCGCGGCCTTGAGGAAATACCCGACGACTACCAGCACGACGGCCACGCCGGCCGTGGTGTTGGTCGAACTCAATGCGTCGGCGAACACGGAGAGCGCCAGCGAGCCACTACTACCGTACAGGAGCGACACACCCATCAACAGCGTCGCGGTTGCGGTGCCGCCCAGAACCAGGTACTTCAGTGCCGCCTCGGCGCTTTCCGGCCGCCGGAAGGCGAGAAGGACCAACGCGTACACGGGAAGCGACATCAACTCGAGTCCCAGAAATAGGGTCAGGAAGCTGTCGGCGGAAAGCAGCAGGCAGACGCCGTACAGCGAGGATAGAAGCAGGACGGGAAATGCGCGCTGCTCGAATTCGTCGTGCGCTATGAGCAGCACGAGAACCGCGAGCGCGAGGACGATCGCCTTGCCGAGCGCGGCAATCGGATCCATGGAGTATTGCCCCGGAAACGGCGCGGAGGCATAGCCGATGAAGGACAGCCAGACCGCGGCGGCGGTGGCCGCGGTCACTGCGAGCAGCGACACGGCGAATGCACCACGTAGCCGGCTCGGTGCGATCTCGAGGCAGATCAGCACGACAATCCCGGCGAGCAGGAAATGCTCCGGCAGCATTGCGGTGAAAATCGCTTGCCAGCTCATCGTGCGCTTTCGACTCTTGTCGCTGCGTTCGCAGCGGGAAGCGCGTCGAGCGGGGCGAGCGGCGTCGCGACCGGACGGGACGCCATCCGGGCACCGGTCCGCTCGCTGCCGACCAACTGCTGGTATTGGCGCGCCGCCAGCTCCGTCTTGCGCATCGGCTCATCGGGAAACAGTCCCAGCGCGAACACCGCGACGACGATCGACGCCAGAATGGCCTTCTCACGCAGGTTGAGATCGACCAGCGGCAGATGCGGCGCCTTCGCCGCGCCGAACAGAAAGCGCTGCGCGAACCACAGCATGTAGAGCGCGCCCAGCACGACGCCGGCGACCGCGCTCGCGCTCACGATCAGCGGGTAGGGAGCACCATGCACATACTGTGGCCACGCCGCCCTGAACGCGCCCAGCAACACCAGGAATTCGCCGGTGAATCCGCTCGTCGTCGGCAGCCCGATCGCCGCTAGGGTGAGCACCGCGAAGAACACCGAGTACACAGGCAGCAGCTTGGCCAGCCCGCCGTACGCGGCCAGCTCGCGGGTGTGGCAGCGCTCGTAGATCATCCCGATCATAAGGAAGAGACCGCCGGCGATCAGCCCGTGACTCACCATCTGTATCATCGCGCCCTGGATGCCGAGTAGATCGAGGCTGATGAGCCCGAGCATCACGTAGCCCAGATGGCTGATCGAAGAGTAGGCGATGATCTTCTTGATATCGGTCTGCACCAGTGCCAGACAGGCACCGTAGATGATGCTCACGACGGCAAGCGTCCCGAATACCGGCGCGAGCAGTCGCGTGGCATCCGGGAACAGTGGAAAGGCCAGCTTCATGAAGCCGTACGTCCCCATCTTCAGCAGGACGCCGGCAAGCATCACCGAGCCGGCGGTCGGCGCTTCGACGTGCGCGTCCGGAAGCCAGGTGTGCAGCGGCACGATCGGCACCTTGATCGCGAACGACAGCGCGAAGGCGGCGAGCAGCACTGTTTGCACGGGCAGCGGCAATTGCGACCGATACAGATCGGCGAAGGCAAATGAAGTCACGCCCGTCGTCGCGTTGAGCGAATACACGAGGTAGATCACCGCGGCGAGCATCAGGATGCTGCCGAATGCGGTATACAGCACAAACTTGAGCGTCGCGTAGATGCGACGCGCTCCGCCCCAGATGCCGATGATGAGAAACAGCGGTATCAGCATCGCCTCCCAGAACAGATAGAACAGGAAAAGGTCTTGGGCGAGGAAGGTGCCCAGCATCGCGAACTGCAGCGCGAAGACCATCGCGTAGAAGAGCTTCACATCCTTCTGGATGGCGGTGAACGCGCTCGCGACGACCAGTGGGCCGAGGAACGCGGTCAGCAGAACGAGCAGCAGGTTGTAGCCGTCGAGTCCGATCTGGTAGTACACGCCCCAGGACGCGATCCAGGGAAGCCGCGTCTCGAACTGCAAACCTTCCACGGCGGCGTCGAAGCGCGTGTAAAGCCACGCGGTGATGGCGAATTGCACGAGCATTACGGCGAGCGACAGCCGCCGCACGGGCTCGTCCTGCCGCGCGGGCAGCGCGACGATTGCTGCGATGCCGGCAAGCGGCAGGAACAGAACGACGTTGAGGAGGCCGGCGTCAGCCACGGCCCCAGCTCCACGCGAGCGAGGCGATGATCCCCGCGAGTACGAGCAGCGCGTACAGGTGCAGGTTGCCGTTCTGCACTCGGCTCAAGCCCCCGGCGGCGCGCCGGCCGAGCGACGCGAGACCGTGCAATGAGCCGTCGAAAAGCTTCTGGTCGCCGAGTCTCAGGAAAACGCGGTCCGAGATCCAGTACAACGGACGCGCAATCAGCCAATCGTACGCCTCGTCGACGTAGTACTTGCCGCAGAGCACGCGGTGCAGTGTCGGAAAACGGCGGCGCAGACGTTCGGCGCGATCGCCGTTGCCAGCAAACAGATACGCGGCTGCGGCGAGTCCGCCGAAGGCGAGAGCGATCGAGACGATGACCAGCGGCGTCTCGAGATGCTCCAGCTCGGGAACCACGCCAGGCAGCGGCAACAGGGAGCTAAGAAAGTCAGGCAGCGCCAGAAAGCCCCCTATCGCGGACAGAATAGCCAGCACGATCAGCACGCTGGCCATCGACGCAGGCGACTCGTGTACGTGGTGCTCGGTTTCCGGGGTCATCCGGGAACGGCCGAAAAAAGTCAGCCACAGCAGCCGGAACATATAGAAAGCCGTCAGCAGCGCGGTGGTCGCGGCCACCGCAAAGAGCAGCGGCGAGCCGCCGCGGCTGCTGGCGAAGGCGAACCAGAGAATCTCGTCCTTGGAAAAGAAGCCGGCGAGTGGAGGGATGCCGGCGATAGCGGCAGTCGCCACCGCGAAGGTCGCGAAGGTGACGGGAATCCGGCGCGCCAGGCCGCCCATTTTCCGGATGTCCTGCTCGCCCCCGAGCGCGTGGATCACGCTGCCCGCGCCGAGGAAGAGGCAGGCCTTGAAAAACGCATGCGTGTAGAGATGAAAGATCGCCACGCTGTACGCCCCGACGCCCAGCGCCACGAACATGAAGCCGAGCTGCGAGATCGTCGAGTAGGCCAGCACCTTCTTGATGTCCGTCTGCGCGACGGCGATCGTGGCGGCAAAGAAGGCGGTGAGCGCACCGATCGCGGCGATTACGGCGCTCGCCTCCGGAGCGTGCAGATAGATGCCGGACATGCGCGCGATCAGATACACGCCGGCGGTCACCATGGTCGCCGCGTGGATCAGCGCGGAAACCGGCGTTGGCCCCGCCATGGCGTCCGGCAACCAGACATAGAGTGGGATCTGTGCCGACTTGCCCGCCGCGCCGATGAACAACAGGATGCCGACGGCGCTCGCCGACACCGCGGGCAGCGGGGCCGCCGTGAACGCGGCGTTGATGCGGTCCATGTCCAGCGTGCCGAGCGCCGTATAGAGGAGGAACATGCCGAGCAGGAAGCCCGCGTCGCCGATGCGGTTGGCGATGAACGCCTTCTTGCCGGCGCGGGCCTTGTCCGGGTCCTCGAACCAGAATCCAATCAGCAGGTAGGATGCGAGCCCCACGCCTTCCCAGCCGACGAAAAGAACGAGCAACGACCGGCCGAGCACCAGCAACAGCATGAAGACCAAAAACAGGTTCAGGTAGGAAAAGTAGCGGGCGTAGCTCGCGTCGCCCTTCATGTAGCCGATGGAGTAGACGTGAATGAGCGAGCCCACGCCGGTCACGATCAGCACCATCACCGCACTCAAGCGGTCGAAATAGAAGGAGACCTCGAACGAGCTGCCGCCTATGACGGCCCACGTGTAGACAATGTCGACCAAAGGCGCTCCGCTTCCCGCCTGCAGGTCCAGAAAACATTTCACCGTCACGAAAAAAGCCACGATCGGCAGGCCGCAGCCGATCGCGGAGACGAACCGCGTTCCAAGCCGATTGCCTGCGAGGCCGTTCAACAGGAAACCGGCCAGCGGCAGAACGACGATCGCGGTAAGCAGGTGGCTCACCGGCTATCCCTTGAGGTCGGTGTAGGCGTCCAGGTCGAGCACATTCTTGCGGCGCACGAGCAGGAGCACGATGGGAATGGCGATGGCGATTTCGGCGGCCGCTACGACGAAGATCAGAAAGACGAGTACCGCCCCGGCCGCGGACGCGGTCTGCTGCGCGAAGGTCACCAGGCTCAGGCTCACGCCGTTGAGCATCAGCTCCATGCACATCAGCATGACGAGAACGTTGCGACGGACGATGACGCCCAGGAGCCCCAGCGCGAACAGCGCCGCGGAGGTCGCGATGAGCATCTGCACCTTATCCACGAAGCCTTCGTCCAACTTCGAGGATGGCCAGCGCCGCCACCACCGCGGCGACCAGCAGCACCGAAACGAGCTCGAAATGCAACCAGTAATCGTTCAGGAATTCGGCCGAGAAACGCTTCAAGCCGAAGAGTGTTCCGCCCGCCGCACCGGTGGGCTCGGGCAGCGCCTGCCACAGGCCGTGTGCAAGGATGGCCAGGAACAGCAGCGCAGCGGCGATTCCGGGCAGCAGCAGCGACGAGAAGCGACGGGTGAAGGAACGGTCGCGCACGTCGAGGAGCATGATCGCGTAGACCATGAACACCATCACCGCGCCGACGTAGATGAGCACCTGGAATACCGCGATCACATGCACGCCGAGCATCGCGTAGACGCCGGCGAGCGAAAGCATGGTCGCGGTGAGCGCCAGCGCGACGCGCATCGGGTGGCGCAGCACGAGCATCAGAACGGCGGCGACGAGCGCCGTGCCGGCGAAGAGCCAAAGCAGCAGGGTCTCGATCATGCCGGTCCCTTCGTCTTGTCGGCGCCGCCCTTCGCGGTGTTTTCGGCGCCGGCCTTCGCGGTGTTTTCGGTGCCGGCCTTCGCGGTGTTTTCGGTACCGGCCTTCGCCGGATAGGGCTTCGCGACATCGCGTTGCGGGTTCCAGTTGAGCAACTCGGGTAGCGATAGCCACAGTTGCTGACGATCGAACGTCGGCAGGTTGGGCACTTCCTTGACCATGCGGATCGCATCCTCCGGGCAGGCCTCGACGCACAATCCGCAGAAAATGCAGCGCGAATAGTCGATCTCGAAGCGCGCGGGGTACTTCGGGTGCACTGGATCGTCCGGATCGAAGGCCGCCTCGATCTCGATGACCTTGGCCGGACACACCGTCGCGCACATGTTGCAGGCGATGCACTGCGGCCGTCCGTCGGGCCGCTGCGTCAGCACATGCTTGCCGCGGTTGCCGGCGGCGTAATCGGCCCGGGTTTCCTCGGGGTAATAAGTCGTGAGTGCGCCTTTGCGAAACGTCATCCAGTGCCACATGTTCGTGAGAAAAACGCCGCCGGTGATGGAGAGACCACGCAGGATTTCGGGCAGGTATGCCCGCTCCCACCACGACATGGTGGGTTGGTTCCAATATTGTTTTCGGACGTAAGGCTTCATGCTCGCGTGGAGGCTTAGGCGTGCAGCGCCCAGACGACGACCGCGGTCACCGTCAGGTTGGCGAGCGCCAGTGGGAACATGAATTTCCAGGCGAAGCGCAGCAGCTGGTCCCAGCGAAAGCGCGGCAGCGTCCAGCGCACCAGGATCTGGAAGCTGGACACGAGCAGCACCTTGCCCAGGAACACGGCGAGCTGGATCAGCACGATTGCGGCATGGCCCATCGGCACCACGTGATTTCCCGGCAATACAAAACCCTCGTCGGACATGAACGGCAGGTTGTAGCCGCCGAGGAAGAGCGTGGTGAACAGCGCGCCGATGATCGCGATCTCGATGAACTCGGCGAACATGAACAGCCCCATCTTCATCGCGCTGTACTCGGTGTAATAGCCGGCGATGAGCTCCGACTCCGCCTCCGGCAGGTCGAAAGGAATGCGCTTGTTCTCCGCGATCGCCGCGGTCAGGAAAAGGATCGCCGCGAAGGGCTGCAGAAAGATTCCCCACGCGGGCAGAAAGCCCAGCAGCATGCCCGACTGCTGCTGGGCTATGGCGTTCATGTCGACGCTGCCATAAATAAGGATAAGCCCCAGCACGGTGAGGCCCATGATCAGCTCGTAGGAGATCATCTGCGAGCCGGCACGCAGCGCCCCGAGGAGAGAGAACTTGTTGGACGAGGACCAGCCGGCGAGCATCGTGCCGATGATCGTGAGTCCGCCGAACGCGAAGACGACCAGGAGGCCGGCGTCGACGCGCGCGATCTGCATCGGATAGGTTCTGTCGCCGAACCAGGCGGAGACCGAGGGCACGCTTTGCAGCAGCTTGGCCGGTACAAGCGTGCCGCCGAAGGGAATGACCGCGAATACCAGCAGCACCGGCGTGAACACTACCCAGGGAGCGAGAGCGTAGGCAAAGCGGTCGTAGGAATCGGGTCTCCAGTCCTCCTTCAGCATCATCTTGATGCCGTCGGCGAGACCGTGGAAAAGGCCCAACCACACGAGCTTGATCTGCGTGAACGGAATGCGCACGTACGCACGATTCGCTCCGATACGATCGGACATGATGGCGGCCTGCTTGCGCTCGACCCAGGTGAGGACGGTGCCGAATACGAGCAGCACCGCGACCGCGTAGCCGATGAAGACCAGGTAGACGACCAGATCCTGCATCATGCGTGCGCGCTTTCGGTCGCCGCGATCGCAGCGAACAGCGTCTCGGCGTCGGCGACCGACCCCTTTTTCGGGAAGCAGGGCTCGAACGCGCTCACTACGCCCTGGAAGTTGGTGTAGTGCCCGCGACGTTCGGTCTGAATGCTGATCGGAATGAACACGTCGGCGTGTCCATTTTCCGGCTGCAGATACGCATTGAGGAAGATGATCCTTGCCTGAACAGGCAGGCGAGCGAAGTCGAAGCCTTCGCCCCAGACCAGCACCAGGTCGGCACCTTCGGCGAATGTTCGAGCACCGTCGTCCTGTTGCGGGAACATCGCGCGGGCCGCGGCGGTATTCGGGTTCTTGTCCGCGCGAATGAGCAGATCGTCGTCGAGACGCTCGCCCGGCTGCGGTGCCCAATCCTGCTTGACGAAGGCGGCGACGCGTCCGCCCAGTGCGTTCTTGAACGCGGCGAGCTCTTCGTTGGAGCCCCAGCTCGACACGAGCGCGACGGGGCGCTTGGCGACTTCGATCAGCTGCCGGGCGGCCTCGATCGCCGCCGACAATTCAATAGCAGCGCCTTTCTGCATCGCCTGCTCCGCGCGCGGGCGCTCGAAGATCTGCGCGAGGTCGCGCCCCTTGTTGCAGATCCACGGCCCGTTGACTTGCGGATTCTCGAGCGGGGTCACGCGCTCGATCCTGACGTTCTGGCGCGGATCGAGCGTATTCAGCTTCCATTCGGGCTTGCGATGCCATATCTGCACGGTGCAGCCTCGCGCACAGCCCGGGCAGACCGAGGGAGTCGGCTTGAGGTACCAGACGCGCGCCTTGTACAGGAACGGGCGCGAGAGCAGCGCACCCACCGGACAGAGGTCGATGATGTTGTCCGAGTACGGGTCGGCGTCGAGCGGGCGATCCTCCGCGGCGCGAACCAGCGACGCATCGCCGCGTTGGATGATTCCGAGCGCGTTCGATTTGGATATCTCGCTCGTGAAGCGCACGCAGCGCGAGCACAGGATGCAGCGCTCGTTATCGAGCACGATGCGCTCGGAAAGCGGATGGAACTTGGTCGAGCGCACTTTCGCGTCGCGTGAAATCGACGGCGCGCCGTTGTATTTGTAGTGGTAATCCTGCAGCCTGCACTCGCCGGCCTTGTCGCAGATGCCGCAGTCGACCGGGTGGTTGAGCGTCATGAGCTGCATGATCGACTTGCGGTAGTCCTTCACCGCGTCGGAATCGGTGAGCACGCGCAATCCCTCCGCGACCGGCATATTGCAGGCGATTTCCACCCAGCTACGACCCTCGACCTGGACACAGCAGATGCGACAGTTGCCTGCCACCGACAGCTTCGGGTGCCAGCAAAAATAGGGGATGTAAAATCCATGCGCCAGTGCTGCCTGCAGGACGCTCTGGCCACTCTCGGCCTGAATCGAATGGCCGTTTATGAAGATTTCGGGCATTCCAGCGTCCCGTTGAATTGCGAGCGCTTGCGTTCGATGAAATACTCGAACTCGTCGCGGAACTTGTTCAGGATGCCGCTGGTGGCGTAGCCTGCGGCATCACCCATCCCGCAGATCGTCGTGCCGTCGTTCCAGGCGGAGATCTGGTACAGGCGCTCGATGTCCTCGGGGCGTCCCTCGCCGGCGACGATGCGGTCGATGATGCGATGGAGCCAGCCCATCCCTTCGCGGCAGGGCGTGCACTGCCCGCAGGACTCGTGGTGG
>Ga0209839_10001632_pt1 | contig 11348 bp, 10 predicted proteins | sample OrgsoiDNA2013050_FD_185800 | JGI IMG/M metagenome (GOLD analysis project Ga0209839, IMG submission 185800) | Permafrost soil microbial communities from the Arctic, to analyse light accelerated degradation of dissolved organic matter (DOM) -... | ecosystem: Environmental > Terrestrial > Soil >... | reverse complement strand
ATCATCGGGCGGCTCTACCATCTGGCCTGGCCCGATGCGCGCCGCCGAGCCACCGAGCTGCTCGAGCAGTTCGACCTGGCCGAGGCCGCCGACCGGGCGGCCAAGAACTACTCGGGCGGCATGCAGCGCCGCCTGGACCTGGCCGCCAGCCTGGTCGGCCGGCCCCGGGTCCTGTTCCTGGACGAGCCCACCACCGGCCTGGACCCGCGGTCCCGGCTGGGAATGTGGGACATCATCCGGTCGCTGGTGGCCGGCGGGACGACGCTGCTGCTCACCACGCAGTACCTGGATGAGGCCGACGAGCTGGCCGACGAGATCGTGGTCATCGATCATGGCCTGGTCATCGCCGCCGGAACGTCGGAGGAGCTCAAGGGCCGGGTCGGCGGGGACGTGCTGGAATTCACGGTGCCCGACCGGTCCCGGCTCAGCGACGCCGTCGCAGCCATCGCGAGCATCGGCGAGGGTGAGCCGCACGCGGATAAGGAGACTGGCGTGGTCAGTGTCGGGGTCGGCGGGCGCGGCTCGGAGGCGCTCGTCGAGGCCGTGCGCCGCCTGGACGCGGCCGGGGTGGAGACCCGCGGGCTGGCGCTGAGGCGGCCGTCCCTCGATGACGTCTTCCTGGCGCTGACCGGGCACGCAGCCGAGGAGGACGAACAACCGAACGGCCGCCGCCGGGGCCGCCGGAAGGGCGGCAAGAAGGACCCCGCGCAGGTGTCGTCATGACCGCCGTTACCGCGCCCGCGGCGCTCCCGCCGCTGGAGGATCCCGGCCTGTTCACCCGCGGTCGCTGGGCCGTCAGCGACACCCTCACCATCACCCGGCGCAACCTGCTGGTCTGGATGCGCGTGCCGGCCTACATCGTCTTCACCGTGATCCAGCCGGTCATGTTCACGCTGATGTTCCGCTATGTCTTCGGCGGCGCGATCCAGGTGCCGGGCGTGCCCGGCGGGTACGTCAACTTCCTGATCCCCGGGATCATCGCGCAGACCGCGGCGTTCGCCACGTTCGGCACGGCCATCGCGCTGGCCCAGGAACTGAAGAAGGGCGTGATCGACCGGCTGAAGTCGATGCCGATGTCCCGCTCGGCGGTCCTGGCCGGCCGGCTGGTGGCCGACACCGCGCGGATGACCGTGACGATCCTGATCGTCCTCGGGGTGGGGTACGCGGTCGGCTTCCGGTTCCAGAACGGCGCCGCCCCCGCCGTGCTCATGGTCGTGCTCGCGATCGTGTTCGGCGTGGCGATCTGCCTGATCGCCGCCTTCACCGGGCTGGCCATCGGGGACGAGGAGTCGGTGCAGGCGTTCGGGCTGATCTGGCTGTTCCCGCTCACCTTCCTCAGCTCGGCGTTCGTCCCGATCTCCTCCATGCCGGGCTGGCTGCAGGCCTTCGCCAACAACCAGCCGGTCACCTACGTCGTCGACACGATGCGCGCGCTGGCGCTCGGCGGCCCGATCCAGGCCAGCCTGCTCAAGAGCCTCGCGTGGATTGTCGGGATCTTCATCGTCTTCGCGCCGCTGGCCGTCCGCGCCTACAAGCGGGCGGGCTGAGCCCGGAGCTCGCGGGCCTGCCGCCGCGGCCATGGGCTGGATACGCTCAGCCCATGGACAGGGATGAGCGGCGGCAGTTCGTCCGGGACCACCGGACCTGCGTCTTCGGCTATGCCCGCCAGGCCGACGGCCCGGCGATGACGATCGTCTACTACGTGATGGACGGGGACGACCTGCTGGTCTCGACTATGGCCGACCGGGGAAAGGCCAGGGCGGTGCAGCGCGACCCGCACGTCAGCCTGTGCGTGCTGGACGAGAAGTGGCCGCCCACCTACCTCCAGGTCTACGGCACCGCGGTCCTGGACCCGGACGAGGAGCAGGCCGCGGACCTGCTGCGCAAGGTCGTGGAGCTGATGGCCGGCCAGCCGGTGCCCGCTGAGCGGCACGAGCAGATCGCGCAGATGGCGCGGGAGGAGAAGCGCGTCGTCCTCCGGGTGACGCCGTACGCGACGTTCGCGACGCCGCCGCGCCACGTGAACACGATGGAAGACATCGACACGCTCTCGCACTGGACCAGCTCGAGCCAGCCCTGGTGACCGGCTGCCCGGCCGGTTAGGGTAAAGACCCGCCGTGGCAGCCAGCGATCGAAGGAGATCGACATGCACGGTTCGCCGCCCAATGCCACCGTCGATCGGCTAGCGCAGGGCCGCGCGGTCGTCTTCCGCGGCGCCACGGTCCTCACCGTCGACCCGGCGGCCGGTAGCACAGCGGCGGGCGCCGCCAACGGGGCCGGCGGCGCGAACGGGGTCATCGAGAACGGTGACGTGCTGGTCATCGGGGAGCAGATCCAGGCCGTGGGCCGATCCCTTGCGGCGCCCGACGACGCGGTCGAGATCGATGCCTCCGGCGGCATCCTCATGCCGGGGATGGTCGACACGCACCGGCACATGTGGCAGACAGCCCAGCGGGGCCTTGGCGCCGACTGGTCGCTGACGAACTACTTCTACTTCTACTACGTCAACTGGGGGCACGTCATGCGCCCGGAGGACGTCTACGCCGGCAACCTGCTGGCCGCGATCGAGTCCGTCGACGCCGGCGTCACGACCACGGTGGACTGGTCGCACGGGCTGCGCACCGTGGACCACGCCGAGGCCGCCGTGGACGCGCTCGAGTCGGTGCCCGGCCGGTTCGTGCTCGCCTACGGCAACCTGGCCCAGGCGCCCTGGGAGTGGGCCACGAGCCCGGAGTTCCGTGACTTCGTCGAGCGCCGGCTGGCCAGCCGCGGCGACATGCTGGGCTGGCAGATCGCGTTCGACGTGACCGGTGACCCGCAGTTCCCGGAGGAGGCGGCCTTCGCCGTGGCGCGCGAGCTGGACGCGACCGTGACCACCCACAGCGGGGTCTGGGCGGTCACGACCGACGACAGCATCCGGCTCATCGCCGAGCACGGGTACCTCACCGACCGGCTCCGGCACGTGCACGTGTCCAGCCTGTCCCCGGACTCCTACCACCGCATCGCCGCGTCCGGCGGCCAGGCGTCGGTGGCGGCCGAGAGCGAGTGCAGCGCCGGGCAGGGGTTCCCGTCCAGCTGGGAGCTGCGGCAGTACGGCATCCCGATCTCGCTGTCGGTCGACACCAGCGTGTGGTGGAGCGCGGACATGTTCTCCGCCATGCGCGCCACCCTGAACGCCGACCGGATCCGCGAGCACCAGCTGGCCCACGAGCGCGCCGAGACCGTGATGAACCTGCAGCTCAGGGCCGAGGACATGGTGCGTTACGGCACCCAGGGCGGCGCCGACCACATCGGCCTGGGCGACCGGATCGGCAGCATCACGGCGGGCAAGCAGGCCGACCTGGTGCTGGTGCGCAATGAGCGCTCGCCGGTCATGTTCCCCGTCCTGAATCCGGCCGGCCACGTGGTGTTCCAGGCCCAGCGCGCGGACGTGCACACGGTCATGGTGAATGGACGGGTGCTGAAGTACGAGCATCAGCTGCTGCTCGACGACCAGGTGGCCCGCGCGCGCCGCGCGATCGCCGAGAGCGTCGAGCACGTCCGGTCGGCGATGGGCGACGAGGCGTGGCAGGCGGCCATGCACCCGGAGAAGGTGAGCGTCCAGCCGGTGGACAACCCCTACCAGTACAGCGATTTCCAGCCCGCGGAGCCCTCGCGCCCGGAAACCGCCCACGAGCCGTCCTGACGGAGGGAGCAGCCGTGCCCGCAGCCGAGGAAGCCGCCGCGCAGGTCCGCGCGGCGGAGGACCGGCGGTACGCCGCGATGCTGGCCGCCGACGCGACCGCGCTGGACGACCTACTCGCGGATGGCCTCGTCTACACCCACTCCAGCGGCGCACGGGAGAACAAGCAGGAGCTGCTGGCCAGGATCGGCGGCGGCGAGCTGCGCTATGTCCGGCTGGAGCACCCGGTGAGCCAGGTGGTCGTGCTCGGCGACGCCGTCCTCGTCCTCGGCGAGATGCACGGGGATGTCGTGGTCGGCGGCCAGCCCAGGCGGCTGGACAACGCCGTCGTGGCGGTCTGGGCCGCGCAGGACGGCGGCTGGCGGCTGGCCGCCTTCCAGGGCACCCCGCTGCCCACGTCACTGCCCGGCTGACCGACCGCTCGGCCAGCCGGCCCGGCCATGGCCGGAGCGGCGAGATGGTCTGACCATGATGAGGTTATCTTTCAGTCAATGCCAGGTATCCCCCGCTGCGCATCGCTACGGTCAGCTTGGTCATCTGGTGGTCGGCCGCGAGCTTAGGGTGGCGAGATGACCGGGTTCTGATCGCGTGACAGAAGTGGCCGGGAGAGTCGTCGGATGACAGCGGCAGCCGCATCGCCAGAGCGGGCCTCGCCGCCTCCTGCCGGCCCCGCGCCCGATGGGGCGGGGAGGCCGACCCTCAGTGACCGGCTGCCGCGCGCCTGGCTCTTCCCGCTCCTGGCGTTCGCGGTCAGCTGGCTGCTGATCCTGGCCACCTGGTACGGCTCCGACCTGATCTATGGCCACAGCCATCCGTGGTCCTGGCATTTCATCTTCAAGGACGCCAAGTACTACCTGGGCATCGCCCAGAGCGGTTATGCCGCGAAATCACCCTTCCCGTGGGGACGCGGCACGGCGATCGGCCGCCGGACCGCCTTCTTCCCGTTGTTCCCGCTGCTGATCCGGCTGGCCAGCTACCTGACTGGCGGCAACGTCCTGATCGCCGGCCTGCTGGTCAGCGTGCTGGCCGGAGCCGCGTCGGCGCTCGGCGTCTGGCTGGTGGCCGCCCGCGTACGTGACCGTTATGTCGCCGATCGCGCCGTCATGCTGTACTGCCTGTTCCCGGGGGCTATGACGTTCGGCCTGCTGTACTCCGAGCCGCTGGCCGTGGCTCTCGGCGCGGCAGCGCTGCTGGCCGTCCTCAGCCGGCGCTGGCTGCTCGCCGGGATCATCGGCGCCGTCAGCACGGCAGAGCGGCCGACCATGATCGTTCTCGTCGCGGTCTACGGCGTGGCCGCGGTGCAGGCGATCTGGACTCGCCGTGAATGGCGTGCCCTCATCGCGCCGGCGCTCACCCCGCTCGGCATGCTGGCCTTCTTCGCCTATCTCGGCCGCCGGTATCACGACTACGCCTTCTGGTTCCGGGCCGAGAAGGACGGCTGGAACCAGCAGGTCAGCTGGGGCGCCCACACTCTCCGCATCGTCCTGTGGGCCGATCCGGGCACCTCGAAGTACGTGGTCTTCAACGTCGTGCTCATCTTCATGTCCGTCGCCGCCGTAGCCGGGGTGGCCTTGATGCTTGCCGCTCGGCTGCCGGTGCCGGTGAGCCTGTTCGGCATTCTCGTGGTCGCGGTGTCCATCGCGGACGGCAGCACCAAGCCTCGCTTCATCTGGGCCGCCTTCCCGCTGTTCATTGGCGCGGCCGCGAAACTGCCGAGGATCCTGTACTGGCCGCTGCTCATCGTGTCAGCCGGGGCCCTGGCCTTCCTGATCGGCTGGTGGCCGCACCACTACTACGGGCCTGCGCCCTGAGCCGACCCGCCGCGAGCGGACCAGCTAGTCGACGTGCCGGGCGGCGCCCTGGTCGGCGGACAGGGCCATGGCCGCGTAGGCCCGCAGCGCCGGGCTGACGGGGCGGTCGCGCTGGGCCGGCTGCCAGCCGGCCTGGTCGGCGGCCGCGCGCCGCCGCGCCAGGACCTCGTCGTCCACGACCAGGCTGATCGACCGGACCGGGATGTCGATCTCGATGAGGTCGCCGTCCTCGACGAGGCCGATCAGGCCGCCGGCGGCGGCCTCGGGGGAGACGTGCCCGATCGACAGCCCGCTGGTGCCGCCGGAGAACCGGCCGTCGGTGACCAGCGCGCAGGTCTGGCCGAGTCCGCGGCCCTTGAGGAAGCTGGTCGGGTAGAGCATCTCCTGCATGCCAGGCCCGCCGCGGGGTCCCTCGTACCGGATGACCACGACGTCGCCGGGCTGGATGCGCTTGCCCAGGATCGCGTCGACGGCCTCCTCCTGGCTCTCGCTGACCCGGGCCGGGCCGCGGAAGGTGAGCCGGTCCGCGGCCACGCCAGCGGTCTTGACGATCGCCCCGTCGGGGGCCAGGTTGCCGCGCAGGACGGCCAGGCCGCCGTCGGTGCTGTAGGGGGTGGCCGTGGACCGGATGCAGCCGCTGACCGCGTCGACGTCCAGGCTGTCCCAGGTCGCGGTCGAGGAGAACGCCTCGGTGGTGCGCACGCCGCCGGGGGCGGCGGAGAACAGCTCGAGCGCCTGCGGGGCGGCGGTGCCGCTGCGCACGTCCCAGGCGGCCAGCCAGTCAGCCAGGCCGGCGGCGTGCACGGCGTGCACGCCGCGGTCCAGCAGGCCGCCGCGGTCCAGCTCGCCGAGGATCGCCGGGATGCCGCCGGCCCGGTGGACGTCCTCCATGTGGTAACTCGAGCTGGGCGCGACCTTGCAGATGCAGGGCGTCACCCGGCTGAGCTCGTCGATCGCGGCCAGGTCGAAGTCGACCTCAGCCTCGCGGGCGGCCGCCAGCAGGTGCAGCACCGTGTTCGTGGAGCCGCCCATCGCGATGTCCAGGCGCATCGCGTTGCTGAACGCGGCCCGGCTGGCGATGCTGCGCGGCAGGACGCCCGCATCGTCTTTCTCATACCACCGGCGGCACAGGTCGACGATCAGCTCGCCGGCGCGGACAAACAGGTCCCGACGCAGAGCACTCGTCGCCAGCGTCGAGCCATTGCCAGGCAGCGACAGGCCGAGCGCCTCGGTCAGGCAGTTCATCGAGTTCGCGGTGAACATGCCCGAGCACGACCCGCAGGTCGGGCAGGCCGAGCGCTCGATCGAGGCCAGCTGGTCGTCGCTGACGCTCGGGTCGGCCGACGCGGTCATCGCGTCGATCAGGTCCAGCCCCGTGCGGGCGACGCCGTCGGTCACGACGGCCTGGCCGGCCTCCATCGGGCCGCCGCTGACGAACACGGTCGGGATGTTCAGCCGCATGGCCGCGATGAGCATGCCGGGAGTGATCTTGTCGCAGTTGCTGATGCAGACCAGCGCGTCGGCCTGATGGGCCTGGACCATGTACTCAACCGAGTCGGCGATCAGCTCGCGGCTGGGCAGGCTGTAGAGCATCCCGCCGTGGCCCATCGCGATGCCGTCGTCGACCGCGATCGTGTTGAACTCGCGGCCGACACCGCCCGCCGCCGCCACCGCGTCGGCCACCAGCGCGCCCATGTTCCGCAGGTGCACGTGGCCGGGCACGAACTGGGTGAAGCTGTTGGCGATCGCGACGATCGGCTTGCCGAAGTCATCGTCGGTCATGCCCGTGGCCCGCCAGAGGGCACGAGCCCCGGCCATGTTGCGGCCGTGCGTAGAGGTCCGCGAACGCAGAACAGGCACCGTCGTCCTCCCGGTCATCACAGTCCAAGCGCGCTTCAGCCCATGCAGGCAGGCAGCGTCGCCCGATCATGCTAGTCGCCGTGGCCGGCCGGCTGGCCGAGCCGGCTCGTCAGGGAGCCAGGTTGGCCCAGACGAGCTTAGACACGCCCTGGATGGTGGTGATCCCGTAGTCGAATCCGAAGGTGCCGGGACCGACCGGGTCGTCGGTAGTGAGCACGGCCAGGGCGTAGTTGCGGCCCTGGCCGCGCACCCAGCCGATGCTGTTGACCTGCCACGGGCAGGTGGCGTCCTGCCGGGTGCAGGTCGGAACGTACTTCCAGCCGTTCTTGAGAGCCACCGTTACCCCTGGAACCGGGGTGGCGTAGTCGGGCGGCTCGCACGCGCTGCCCCACGGGCCGCAGCTGACGCCCCAGCGCTGGCCGGGGATGACGCTCTCCATCAGGCCGAGCCCGTAGGCCCGCGCGGCGGGCGACAGCACGCGGCCGGGATAGGCGAGGGCCGCGACGATGGCCACCTGGTCGGCGGCGCTGGTCGTGGTGTTGCCCCAGCCGTAGTAGGTCGGCGTCTGGCAGCCGACGGTGGTGTCGCGCGTCGGGATCAGGGTGTTGAACGCCGTCAGGGCGCGGCAGCCGCCGCCGAAGTAGAACAGCGATGTCGCGGCCACGTTGTCGCTGACGGTGATCATGTTCTTCATCAGGTACTGGATCGAGTACGGGATGGCGGCCGGGATCGGGCGCGGCCGGGACTGGTAACGCCGCAGCCACATGGCCAGGATGTCGGCCTTGACGATGCTGGCCGTGTACTGCGCCTGCGGACCGCCAGCGAGCAGGTAGGTCCGGCCGGTGCGCCGGTCGTAGAGCGCGACCTGCGCCACGCCCTGGCGCGAGGCCAGGTAGGCGGCCACCCCGTGCAGCGGGCTGGCGCTCAGCGGGTGGGCGGCGCTCTGCCCCGTGACGGGCCTTGAATCTGGTAACGCCTGGCTGGTGCCGCGGACGTTCGCCGCGCCGGCGCGGCTGCCGCTAGCTGATAACAGGCCGGCCCCGGCGGTCATCGTCGTGAGCACGAGCGCCAGCCGGACGAACCGCGCCAGGCGGGTTGAGCTCGATCCGCGCATGCTTCCCCCATACTCGGCGGCAGCCCTGCCGCGTGCTGGAGAAGCTACCAGTGCAGCGCCGTCGAGCGTGGGATCTGCCCACGTCAACGGCACTGCGGCGGGTTCTGGTCGAGCGGGACGTGGCGCGCGCGGCACTGCGCGGCCCGCGTCAGCGGCGAGTTACTCGCCTGGCGCCGTCCGGCCGGCGAAGGCCGGAGCGTGCAGCTGAGAGGCTGCGCGCCGCTCGGCGAGGACGTAGCGGATGTCCGCGGTCTCGTCGTCGTTGTAGCGCTCGAGGATGGCGTCCAGCTCGATGAAATCGGTCGCGGTCCTGACTCCGGCCAGCTCGCGCCGGAGGATCTTGCGTGCCGAGCGGGTGGCACGCATACCGCGCAGCTCCGCCCAGAGCTGCTTCAGCAGCAGGCCGGGCGAGTACGTGGTGCCCTGCATGTAACCGTCCTAACGGGTCGTCGTCTTGTGGGTCTCCTCTACTCTCGCCGATTTTTATCCATGCGTCCAATGCCTAGTTTACATATAACCTATGCTTGCAAGTTATGGGTATGGACACGGATGTGCTGCGCTGGTTCCAGCAGGTCGCTGACGGCACGACGGTGACCGAGGTGAGCGAGCTGGAGTCGGTCACTCAGCCGGCCGTCTCGCGAGCCCTGGCCCGGCTCGAGGTCGAGGTGGGGACGCCGCTGCTGCGCCGGTCCGGGCGGACGCTGCGGATGACGCACGCCGGCGTGACGTTTAAGCGACATGTCGACTCGATGCTGCACCAGCTCGACGACGGCATCGCGGCCGTGAACCACCTCATCGACCCGGAGACCGGCGCGGTCGCCCTGGCCTTCCAGCACTCGCTGGGCACCTGGCTCGTGCCCGACCTGGTTCGCAGCTTCCGCTCGGCGCATCCGGCCGTCCAGTTCCTGCTGACCCAGGTGCGCGACGAGCTGGTGTCGGCCCCGCTGGACGGCGGCCAGGCCGACCTGGAGATCGGCAGTCGCCGCCCGCCCGATCCGGCGCTGGAGTCGAGCCTGCTGGCCGTCGAGCCGCTGCGGGTGGCCGTGCCGCAAGATCATGAGCTGGCCGCGCGGCCGGGCCTCGCGCTCGCGGACCTGTCCGGCGAGCCGTTCGTCGCGCTGCGGCCGAACTCCACCCTGCGCAAGCTGAGCGACGAGCTCTGCGACGAGGCCGGCTTCCGCCCCGACGTGGTCTTCGAGGGCGATGATCTGTCGACCGTGCGCGGCTTCGTGGCGGCGGGCCTGGGCGTGGCCATCGTCCCGGCGCCCCGGGCCGGATCGCCGGAATCGGCGACCGGGCCGCTGCGCTACTGCGAGATCCTCGACGTCTGGGCGGCTCGCGAGATCACCCTGACCTGGTCGACCGAGCGCCGGCTGCTGCCGGCCGCCGAGCAGTTCCGGCGGCACGTCCTGGCCCGGGCCTCGGCCGGCCGGGTGCCGGCGCTGACCAGCTGAGGGACGGCCCCGGCGCGCCCCCGGGGCCGGTCAGCCCAGGCGGCGCCGGCGGACCCGCCAGAAGCAGAACCCGGCCAGGGCCAGGGCGAGGATCACGAAGATCGCGGTCTCGTACCACTGGAAGGCCCAGTAGCGGCTGGCGGGCTGGTAGGTGACGACCTGCCGGAGATGCAGCCTCGCTAGCGAGGCCGTGCAGGCCTGCGGAGGCGCGGTCTGGCTCGCGCAGGCCTGCGGGGGCGGGCCGGTGAACACGTGGCCGGCGGGAGTCACGGTTTGGTTGGACAGGATCCAGGCACCGGGCTTGTAGACGGCCGCGATCAGGGTCATCCGACCACCCGAGCCGGTCATCTCCGTGGTCAGCGTGCTGATGTTCAGCGCTGCGGAGCTGCGGACTGGCGTGATCAGGTGCGGCCGTACCCACAGCGGCATGACCAGCTGGACCAGGGCGAAGACAACGAGGGTCACGGCCATGGCGGGCACGGTGCGGCGGATCAGGACGCCGGCGGTGACGCCGAGGGCGAACGCGAACGCGGCGTAGCCGACCGGGGCGATGCCGTGCGCTCCGAACAGATTGGGATCGAGCCAGTTGAGGCTGAGCGAGGTGTCCGGGCCGGCCTGCTGGCCCGCGCGGTAGATCGGGGCGGCCCACCAGGTGACCATGAGGCTGAGCAGCCCGGCGGTGGCCATGGCGGCCAGCCCGATCAGGCCCAGCTTGACGGCCAGCCAGCGGGTCCGGGTGACGCTCTGGCTCCAGGTCAGCCGCAGGGTGCCAGCCTCGAGCTCGCGGGCGACCAGCGGCGCGCCCCAGAACAGGCCGATGCCGGCCGGAGCCCCGTACACCACTGCGATGCCCACGAAGGCCAGCACCTCGCTGATCGAGCCGTGCAGCCCGCCGGCGAAGGTCGTGGTGGCCCGCGCGCAGTCGCCGTGCGCCTGGCACCCGGTGATCCCGCTGGCGGCATACAGGTGGGCCAGGTGCGGTCCGGTGACCGCCAGCAGTACCGCGAGCACAGCCAGCCCGGCGGCGGTCACTATCGTCTGGGCGCGGAACTGGCGCCAGGTCAGCCACATCATTGCGGTACCTCCGGAAAGGGGACGACGGGGCCGGCCGTCAGGACAGGCGGCGCTGGCGGATCCGCCAGAAGCAGAACCCGGCCAGGGCCAGGGCCAGGATCGCGAAGATCGCGGTCTCGTACCACTGGAACGCCCAGTAGCGGCTGGCGGGCTGATAGGTGAGCACCTGCCGTAGGTGCAGCGCGCCCAGCGAGTTCTGGCAGGCCGTGAAGGAGTTCGTCTGGCTCAGGCAGGCCGCGGTGGGCGGTCCGGTGAAGACCTGGCCGGCCGGGGTAATGGTCTGGTTGGAAAGGACCCAGGCGCCCGGTTCGGTGGCGCCGCCGATCACGCTCATGGTGTTGTTATTTGTGATC
>Ga0209839_10001630_pt1 | contig 11357 bp, 13 predicted proteins | sample OrgsoiDNA2013050_FD_185800 | JGI IMG/M metagenome (GOLD analysis project Ga0209839, IMG submission 185800) | Permafrost soil microbial communities from the Arctic, to analyse light accelerated degradation of dissolved organic matter (DOM) -... | ecosystem: Environmental > Terrestrial > Soil >... | reverse complement strand
CTGTTTCGCAGCTCCCGGCGGGAGCGCCGCCCCCGCGGAACTCCCAATCGAATCGCCCCCAGGCGATTCGACACTCCCAACGGAATCGCCCCTGGGCGATTCCGCAGGGTCAGGCTTGCGCTTGAACATGCCCAACATGCGGTCCGTGACCAAGAACCCGCCGACCACGTTGATCGTCCCGAAGGTGATCGCGATCACCAGCAGCAGATGCTCCAACACTCCATTCGCCTCATGCATCAACAGCACCCCACCCAACACGACGATCCCGTGAATCGCGTTGGTTCCGGACATCAACGGCGTGTGCAACGTGTTCGGAACCTTCGAGATCACCTCGAAGCCGACAAACGCCGCCAGCACCAAAATCGCCAATTCCGTAACGATGCTCATCGTGTGTGCGCTCCCGACGGTCCGCCGGCGGCGGCCTTGGCGCCTTCGTGGATGATCTCGCCCCCGCGGGTGATGCACGCCCCCGCGATTACCTCATCCTCAAAATCAAGCTTCAGCTCTCCGTCCACGATCATCAAACCCAACAGCGCCTGAATATTGCGCGCGTACAGCTGCGAGGCGTGCTCGGCCAGCGTCGAGGGAACGTTCAACGGCGCGAGAATCTTCACGTCATGGCGGATCACCGTCTGTCCCGGCTCCGAGAGCTCGCAGTTACCCCCCGCCTCTCCCGCGAGATCGACGATCACCGAGCCCGGCTTCATCTTCATCACCGCCTCCTCGGTCACCAGGATCGGCGCGCGGCGACCCGGCACCAATGCCGTCGTGATCACCACATCCACCTTGCCGATCGCCTCGGCCATCAACTCCTGCTGACGCGTCTGTTGCTCAGCCGAGAGCTCCTTCGCGTAACCCCCCGTCCCTTCCAGATCACCACCGAGATCAAACTCCAGGAAATGCGCGCCCAACGATTCCACCTGCTCCTTCACCGCCGCGCGCACATCAAATCCCTGCACCACCGCCCCCAACCGGCGCGCGGTGGCGATCGCCTGCAACCCCGCGACCCCCGCACCCAACACCAACACTGTCGCCGGGCGAATCGTCCCCGCTGCGGTCATCAGCATCGGATAGAAGCGCCCCAGCTCCTGCGCTCCGATCAACGCCGACCGGTAACCGGCGATATTCGCCTGCGACGACAGCGCATCCATGGACTGCGCTCGACTTATCCGCGGTACAGCCTCCAACGCAAAGCTCGTCGCGCCCGATGCCGCGATCGCGCGCACACCCTCAACGTTGGTCAACGGCCCAAGAAATGCGATCAACACGCTGTCGGCGCGCAGCCGCGAGGTTTCCGGCTCGCTCGGCGGCGCCACCTTCACCACCACATCCGCGGCGAACACCTCACCCGGATCATCCACCAACCTCGCGCCGGCCTGCTCGAACTCCCCGTCGGGGATCAACGCTCCCGCGCCGGCCCCCCGTTGCACTACCACCTCAAGCCCTTGCCCCACCAGCTTCCGAACTACCTCCGGGACCAACGCCACGCGTCGCTCACCTTCGGCCGTCTCCCGCGGAACACCGATTAACATTCGCTCATCCTATTCGCCAGCGGCGATACGTAACATCTCGCCGAGGCCGGTGAGCTTGACCCGCGGGCGTCCGGTAGGCTCGCCGCGCGCGCGCTCGTGCCGGTCGATGCGCTCCCAGCCGTCATAACCCACCACGCCATTTTTACGCGCAGTCAGCAGATCCTGCAGATCGCTGACGGCGAGATCCGGTGTGAGGACTCGACCTGCCTCTGCGTCCGCAAGAATCACATCGACGGTTTCCTGCGCGTCCTTCTTGTTCGTCCCGATCACCCCTGACGGCCCGCGCTTGATCCAACCCACGGCGTACTCACCCACCGCCGGACCATCGTCGCCGATCACGCGACCGTGCTCATTGGCGATCGTTCCGCGCCGCCCGTCGAACGGCACTCCCGCCAGGGGCAGGCCCCGATAGCCGATCGCCCGCAGCACCAATCCGGTCTCGATCGTCTCCCGGTGGCCGGTCGCTACCGCCTTCAGACTCCCCGCGTCACCCTCGACCAGCTGGTTGCGAGCCACGAGCAGCGCCTGCACTCGCCGCTCGCCGATCAGCTCGAGCGGCGAGCGGAGAAAGCGCAGCTCAATCCGCCGCGACGCGCCCCGGCTCGGGCGCTGCGCGTAGCCACGCAGGATCTCCACGTTGCGCTTCGCGGTCGCGTTCATATCCGGATCCGAGACTGCCAACGCCGCTTCCAACTGCTCCGCGTCGACCACCACGTCGACGTCCTCCAACTCGCCCAGCTCACGCAACTCTGGATTCGTGAACGCCGCCTGACCCGGTCCCCGCCGGCCCAGGACAACCACCTCTCTGATCGCGCTCCCGGCCAGCGCGTCGATCGCGTGGTCAGCGGTGTCTGTCAGCGCTAACTCCGCGGGCGCCAGCACCAGCATCCGAGCCACGTCCAGCGCCACGTTGCCGTTTCCCACGACCACCGCCCGCTCCCCGCTGAGATCGAACTCCAGATCCGCGTAATCGGGGTGTGCGTTGTACCAGCCAACCAGATCGGTTGCCGCCCAACTCCCCGCTAACCCTTCGCCGGGAATCCCCATCGGGCGATCCGCGGACGAGCCGGTCGCATACACGATCACGTGATACCGGGATCTCAACTCCTCCCGCATCACGTCCCGGCCGAACTCCACTCCTCCGAAGAACCGAAACCGCGCATGCGCGGCGGTCTTCTCAAACACTCGGGTAACGGACTTGATCTTTGGGTGATCCGGCGCGACGCCCGAGCGCACCAGGCCAAAGGGGGTCGGCAAGCGATCCACCATGTCGATCATCACCTCACGGTCGCCCACCCCGGTCAGCAGGTGCCCGGCCGCATAGAACCCAGCCGGGCCCGACCCCACCACCACGATCCGGAGTGACTCGGCCACGCTCACTCAGCTGCGTCGCTGGCGATCCGTAGCCCCTCCAGCCGGCCCCGTGCCAAGCTCCGCACCCGACTCGGGCAGGCCGAGGATCCGGATCCCCGCGTGCGTCTTGTACCGGGAGTTGATCGAGATCAACAGCGGGGTCAGCTGCTCGGTGAACCGCGACAGCTCGAGCCGGCCGCAATCCACGCAACGCAAGCCGGGAATGCGCTCGATCATCCGGGCGATGCGCTGCTTGTCCTCACGGCGCTCTCCGGCCAACAGAACATCCTCGTCGAGCTCATGATCGAGATCGGTGAGTGTCGCGGCGCTGACGGTGTGCAGCCCTGAAACGACGCGAACCCCCTCGGGAAGGAGCGCTTTCGCCTGCTGCGCTGCCGAGCCGTGCCATACCCCAATCGTCGCCGTCGCGCGCCCGCCGATTGCGGTGGCCAAGGGGACCGTGGCGTCGAGCAAGATCTGCCCTTCGCGAAAATTGGGTTTGAGGCCCTTGAGCGTCTCGGCATGCGACGCGAACGGAACGCCGAGCACGACGATCTCGGCCGCCTCGACCGCGGCGTCATTGGTCGTTCCTTCGATCCGGCCATCGGGCACCCGTCCGAGGCAACGCTCGACGGCGTCGCCGGCTCGCTCGGCGTTGCGTGACCCGATCGTGACCGGCACCCCCTCGCGGGCCAGCCGCAACGCCAGCCCGAAGCCGAGGTCGCCGGTCGCCCCGAGGATTGCAACCCGGGGGTTGTCTCCCTGCGTCTCCCCCACGATCGACTCAGGCCCGCAACGACGGATGCCCGGGTCCCGGCCACGGCGCCAGGAGCAGCAGGATGCGCGTCTCGGTGTTGGCCTGAACCTCGTGCCGTTCGGCTGGGTCGAAGTGCAGCAGACTCCCAGCTCCGACCTCACGGACCTCCGAGCCGCTGGTCACGCCAAGCGTCCCCGCGAGCACGAACAGCCACGCGTGTTCGTGCACCTGATGCTCGCCCAGCAAGTCGCCGGGGGCCAGTGAAAGCGCGATCACGCGTGCCGCGCCGTCATCCGAGCGCAGTACCTCAGGATGGCCCGGCGCAGGCGACAAGCGGGCGATCTCCCACACGTCCATCGGCGCCATCATAGGCGATGCAAGCCGGTTGGGGTCGCGCGTATCGGACTGCAAACACGCTCAAACGCCCGGCGTCGGTGGACGCCGGGCGAGAGTTCTCGCCGCCTAGGGCGAGCTGATCGCGGACAAGCCGGCTGCCGGTGCGACCATGACCTCGGGACTGACCGTGAGTCGGCCCGCCAGCAGCCGATCGGCGCCTGCCCAGCTCGCGTAGCAGAGGGAGCCGGCGGTGCCGGTGACGGTCAGCAATACGCCGGCCGCAGCCGTCGCGGCGACGCCATGGGCGCCCAGGATCAGCACCGCAGCGGCCGCGCCGAGGCTGGGTCCGACCGGGAGCTGCCCGAGCGTGAACATCGCGATCAGCAGAGCGATCGCGTCGAGAACCGACACCTGCACACCGATCGCCCGGAGCATCAGCCAGTTGCGGGCGATCTGAGCGCAGATCGCCACCAGCACGAGCCCGATCATTCGACCGCGACCGCTGCGCATGACCGCCAAACCGGACCACAGCCCGCGTTGACGGCGCTCTGACAGGCGACGCAGCCCGATTACCGCCGCCGTCGTGACCGCAATGGCCACGACTGGAACCCACCAGGGAACCCCCAGCGGACCGACAAGCGTGAACGAGAAGATCGCCACCAACGCGATCTCGACGCTGATGATCGGAATCTCGGCCGCCAGGAGCGCGGGGACCTGCGGGCTGGTCTGCGGAGCTGCGCGGCGAAGGGAAGCGATTCGGGCCGCCAGCCCGAGCGATCCGTTCAGAATGCTGCCGAGGTACCCGACGCCGGCGGCCCGATAGAGCACCCTGCGGGGAACCGTTGCGCCGGTCGCCCGGACACAGACGTTCCAGGCCTCTGTGCGAGCGAGCAGGGCAACGAGCTGAAGTGCCGTCGCCACCCCGAGGATCCACAGCGGAACGGCGTGCAGCGCGGCCGTGAACTGGCCCCGCCGTCCGGCCAGCTCAACTCCGAGCGCGACGGCGACGAGCGATGCGCCGAGAACGCTCAGCACCGCCCGCCGTCGCAGCGACGAAGCGCGCGCCCTGCCTTGCTTTACCCGCGTAATGCTGTCGGCCGATCAGCGGGCGTCCAAATCGGGCACCGGCAACGCCACCTCGATGGCGATCGGAAGCTCGCTGGACGAGTCCGTCAGGTCGAACAGGCGATATCCCAAGGCGTCGCTGGCCGCGACGCCTGCCTGCAGTGGCGCCCCACATTCGGGGCAGATCATGAGGTGCGCCGTCGCCGCAGGGGAGAAGCGGAGTCGGCAGCCTGGGCAACAGGCTCGGGTCATTTGGGTAGAGCCTTTCGTAGACGCCCGAGCTACATGGTCTAGCAGGTCTGAACCCGCCGCGCGACCGGAGAGCGAGAAATGTCGCTTCTGAGGACCGATTCCGACCGCGATCCTGGACCTCCAGGCGCCCTGCGAGATTGGCCGCGGCGCCCCCAAGGCGACCACGGCGTCCCCAGAACCAAAAACGACTACCCTTGTATCAGTGGAAGACGACGCGATCCGTGCTTTGCTCTCGCGGCTCGCGCGTCCTGATGCGTCCGGCGGCAAGACAATCGAGCGGGCGGCGATCCTCGCCGCGGGAGTCGACTTCACCCAGGTGATGGCGTGGATCGACGCCCACGACGGCAAGCCCGAGACGATCGTCCGGGCGTCCGTCGGCCACGGCCTGCACGGCTCGCGGATCGAATCCGGCGGGGAGCAACGGGCACCGCTCCGTTACCTGCTGCCGGCCAGTGCGTTTGCCTGAGTTCGCGGTCGCTACCGTTCTGCGGGATGGCCGGGCCTAGCCCCGATCCGTATCAGACGCTGGGCATCAGCCCCGGCGCTTCAGACGACGAGCTCCACGCGGCATACCGGCGGATGGTGCAGCTCCACCATCCGGACCACAATCGCGGCTCCGCGGAGTCGGCCCGCCGCTTCGAGGCGGTTCAGGAGGCATACACGCAGATCCGGTCGCTGCGCCAAGCGCGACCCAGCTCGCGCTCCCCTCGGGCCGAGCCTCGCCCGGCGAAGCCCCGAGCGGCGACCGATCCAGGCGTCGAGTCGCGGTTGGCAGATCTCGAGCGTGAGCTGCGCCAGGCCCATCTGGCCCGCGAACGCGCGCGTCGGGCCGCCGCTCGCGCAGCCGCGCAGCGCCCACAGCGTCCGTCCGACGAGGAGCTGGGATACGTTTCCACCGACGACAGCTTCTCGAAGATCCTCACCGACGCAGCCGCCGAGCTCTCAGACCGATTCTCCGAGGCGCGGGAGCATCCGGCGGCCCGGCGAGTGTCGGACCTGATCGACGAGCTCGGATCGAAGCTGACCGGCGAGCGCTGATCAGAAGACCGGCTGCTCCCGGTAATCGCCCCAAACCTCCTGTAGCGCCTGCACGATCTCCCCTTCGGAGGCGTGCAGGCGTGCGGCATCGACCAGCAGCGGCATCAGGTTACGAGAACCGTGGGCCGCCGCCTTGACCTCGGCGAGCTTGCTCTCGAGCGCGTCGCCGTCGCGGCCGGCCTTGGCGGCGAGCACGCGATCGACCTGCTTCTGCTCGAGCGCGGGGTCGGCGCGGTGCAGCGCGGTGTGGGCGTCATCGCCCTCGGTGAACGAGTTGACCCCGACCACCTTTCGCCGACCGGAGTCGATCTCTCGCTGCAGCTCAAACGCGGCGTCGGCGATCTCGCGCTGCGGAAAGCCGCGCTTGACCGCCTCGACCATCCCGCCCAACTCGTCGATCTTCTCGAAGTACTCATAGGCCATCGTCTCGAGCCGGTCGGTCAGCGCCTCCACGAAGTACGCGCCCCCGAGCGGATCGATCGTGTTCGCAACCCCGGTTTCATGGGCGATGATCTGCTGCGTACGCAGCGCGATCCGCACCGCCTCCTCGGTCGGGAGCGCGAGCGCCTCGTCGAACGAGTTCGTGTGCAGGGACTGCGTGCCGCCTAGCACCCCCGCCAACGCCTCGATCGCGGTGCGAACGATGTTGTTCAGCGGCTGCTGCGCGGTCAAAGACACGCCGGCGGTCTGTGTGTGGAAGCGCATCAGCCACGATCGCGGGTCCTTGGCGCCGAACGTCTCCTTCAGCTCGCGTGCCCAGATGCGCCGTGCCGCCCGGTACTTCGCGATCTCCTCGAAGAAGTCGATCTGCGCGTTGAAGAAGAACGACAGCCGTGGCGCGAAGGCGTCAACATCCAGGCCACGGGCCACGGCGTGCTCCACGTAGGTGAGCCCGTTCTTGAGCGTGAACGCCAGCTCTTGGGCCGCCGTCGAGCCCGCCTCGCGAATGTGGTACCCGCTGACGCTGATCGGGTGCCAGCGCGGCATGTTGCCCGCGCACCACTGCACCATATCCGTCACCAGCCGCATCGCCGGATCGACCGGGAAGCACCACTCCTTCTGCGCGATGTACTCCTTCAGGATGTCGGTCTGGATCGTCCCGCCGAGCCGGTCGGCCGGCACGCCCTGGCGTTCGGCCGCCACGACATAGAACGCGAGCATGATCGCCGCGGGAGCGTTGATCGTCATCGAAACGGTCACGTCCCCCAGCGGGATGGCATGAAACAGCGTCTCCATGTCGAGCACCGTGTCGACGGCCACCCCCTCGCGGCCGACCTCGCCCAGTGAGCGAGGGTGGTCTGAGTCGTGGCCCATCAGCGACGGCATGTCGAACGCGGTCGAGAGCCCCGTCTGTCCGTGCGCGAGCAGGTAGCGAAAACGCTCGTTCGTCTCCTCCGCGGTGCCGAATCCGGCGAACTGGCGCATCGTCCACAGCTGTCCCCGGTACATCGACGGGTACACGCCGCGCGTGAACGGAAACTGACCCGGCAGGCCAATCGACGCATCCGGATCCGCGGGCAGGTCGCGCTCGGTGTACAGCGGCCTGATCGGCTCATCGGACAGCGTCGTGAACGGGGTATAGCGCTCGTCGCTCAATCCATAGGCGGCGCACCACTCCTGGTAGGCCACCGGAACGCGATCTAGAACTGTCATAGCTAATCCAATCGTAGCCGCACCGATACTCGGACGTCAAACTATTCGGCGAAGTCTCCGGCGGCGATTCGCACCCGGCGCAGCAACTCGGTGATCGTATCGAGCTCCGCTTTTCGCAGAGGGGCGGTGCCAAAGCCGATCGCGTGCAACGCCTCGGTGGCCGAGCGGGCAGCCTCCCGTCCCGGCTCGGTAATCGCGGCCAGCGTGGTGCGACGATCGGTGGGATGCGGCGTCCGCCGCACGTACCCCGGCCGCTCGAGCCCGTCGATCAGATTGGTCACGCTCGTCGGATGCACCTGCAGCCTCGCCCCCATCTTGCCCAGTGGCAGCGACCCCTTCCCGCTCAGATGCAGAATCATCAGCGCCTCATAGCGCGCGAACGTCAGCTCGAACGGTTCGAGCGTATGGTTCAGCTGGGCGAGCAGAATCTGCTGCACGCGCATCACCGAAGTCACCGCCATCATCGGCGCCACCGTCGCGGCACCCCAATGCTTGCGCCACTGGCGGCCGGCCTCCTGGATCGGATCGAAGCTGAGCGGATCGGACACGAGTCACGGCAAGGTTGCCAGGCGTGCCGGACCTTGGCTGCCGGCCGCCTCTCTAGATCGTCTCTCCCGGCCGTTGGAAGACGATCTCGGGGATCACACAGCTCGGCGAAACGCGTAACACGAACCGCAGCGCCTCGGCGATGTCCTCGGTGCGCAGCATCTCCTCGGCCGGCACGGATCCCCGGACGAACACGGTCATGTCGGTGTCGACGAAGCCCGGACAGAAGGCAACCGACTTGATGCCCTCGCGGTTCAGCTCCTTGTTCATCGCCTGGCTGTAGGCGATCACAGCGGCCTTCGTCGCCGCGTATACCGATAGCCACGGCGGCGGCGACTTGCCGGCGATCGAGGCCATGTTCACGACCAGAGCGCTGTGGTGCTCGGCGCCGGCCGCGCGGAGCAGATCCAGGCATTCGCGGTAGAAGACGATGATCGCCCGCAAGTTGACCGCGAGCTGCATGTCGATGTACCTGGTCTCGTGCTCGCCCGCCGCTGCGCCGATACCGACGCCGGCGTTGTTGACGAGCACGTCAAGCCGACCAAAGCGCTCGCGATGCACCCTCACAACCTCGGCGATCGCCTGTTCGTCGGCCATGTTCGCCGCAGCATGCTCGACCTCGAAGCCCTGCTCGCGCAGCTCGTGAGCCGTCTGCTCGAGCGTCTGAGCCTTGCGCGCGGTAATCGTCAGGCCAAACCCCTCGTTGCCGAGCGCCTCAGCCAGCGCACGCCCGATCCCCCGCGAGGCTCCGGTGACAATTGCAGCACGGTCAGGCATGCGGACAGACCCTTCTCACGATCGATGGTGGCCTTGGGCGAAGGCATTATCGTTGTTAGGCGTTGGAACCCTTATCGAGGGGTGAAGAGATGGGCGTCCGCCCCATCGGTGTCAACCACGTCGCGTTGGATCCGAACGCGCCCCGCGCGCTGGGGAAGCTCCGAATCCTGGACTTCTCCCGCGTCCTGGCGGGCCCGTTCGCGACGATGATGCTCGCCGACCTGGGCGCGACCGTCGAGAAGATCGAGCGGCCGGGCACCGGCGACGACACCCGCAGCTGGGGTCCACCGTACGACGCCGACGGACAGGCGACCTACTTCGAGTCGGTCAACCGCAACAAGCGCAGCATCGTGCTCGATCTGATCTCCGAGACGGACCGCGATCGAGCACTGAGGCTGGCCCGCGAAGCGGACGTCATCGTCGAGAACTTCCGCCCGGGGGTGATGGATCGATTGGGGCTCGGGTACGAAACGCTGAAGGCCGATGACCCGGCGCTGATCTACTGCTCGATCACGGGCTTCGGCAGCGACGCGGGCGGGGAGCTTCCCGGCTACGACCTGCTGGTTCAGGCGCTGGGTGGCCTGATGAGCATCACCGGTTCGCCGGACGGCGAACCGCAGAAGGTCGGCGTCGCACTCGTTGACGTGCTCGCCGGCCTGTTCGCAACCGTCGGGATCCTGGCGGCGCTCCGTCACCGAGACGCGACCAATGAAGGCCAACGGGTCGAGGTTGACCTGATCTCGTCGCTGCTGGCAGCGCTGGTCAACCAGGGCTCGGCGTACACGATTGCCGGAGATGTGCCCGGGCGGATGGGGAACGCCCACCCCAGCATCGCGCCGTACGAGCTGTTGAGCACCGGCAGCGGAGAACTGGTGCTCGCGGTCGGCAACGACCGCCAGTTTTCGGCGCTGTGCGCGGTTCTCGGCGAGCCGGAGCTGCCCGACGATCCGCGCTTTGCCCACAACTCCGAGCGAGTGGCCAACCGCGGGCTGTTGCGCGAGGCGCTGGAAGCACGACTCGCCACTCGGCCCGCCTGGGAGTGGGTAGAGCTGCTGACCGCTGAGCGGGTCCCGGCGGGAGTCGTCAACGACTTGCGTGGCGCGTTTGCGCTAGCCGAGTCCCTGGGGCTGGAGCCGGTGGTCTCGATCCCCCGGGACAACGGTCCAGCGGTGCGACTGACCCGAAACCCGATTCGTTTGTCACGCACCCCGGTCAGCTACCGGAGCGCACCCCCGCCGCTGCCCGACCCCTAAGTGGTCGCGGACCTTATAGCGGCCCGACGTCGCAGCGTCACGTGAATTGCGAAAGCCCGGCGCCGGCGATCACGTGCACCAGATCCCAAGCCGAGGGGGGAAGGTTGGAAATGGGGAATAACGCACGCAGGTCATGCACGATCTCCCAAATCCAAGGCGGCGGCCTCAGCTTGGGATCTCATGCAGGTCAATCCGCTACCGCGGCTTGACCTTGGTTGGCCAGCGCGCGACCAGGCGTCCATCGGCGCCGGCGAGGTGATCCACCGCGGGCCAGTTCTACGTACTGCTCATCAGATGAGCCGTCCTCGAGCCCGCGCAGCCACCATCGCCGTGTTGAGCCTCCGAGTCGCTTATGGTGTCGCGCTGATCTCGGTTCCGGAGCGTCTGGCCGGGCGCTGGCTGGGCACGGCGGCTGGGAACGCCCCCACCCAGGTGCCCCTGCGCGCACTCGGTGCCCGTGAGATCGCAATTCACGGTGGCGCCTTGGCGGCCGCAGTCAAGGACGCGCCGCTCCGGCCCTGGCTCGCCGGCAGCATCGCCGGGGACCTCACCGACGTCGCAGCCACGGCCGCCGGGCGCGACCAGCTGCCCGACGGAGCCGCTCTCGCCACGCTGGTGGTGGGTGGAGGCTCCGCCCTGAACACCGCCGCACTCGCCCTCGCTGCCGAGCGCTGAGCGCCGTCAGGAGCGCTCGCGTACTACGTGCGCGGCCAGGGTCCGGCGAAAAGTCCAACTGCAGCCCCTCGGCGCGGAGCCCCGCCCGGTCGGTGCGAGCCGCGGCTGAGGGGACTCGAC
>Ga0209839_10001629_pt1 | contig 11359 bp, 11 predicted proteins | sample OrgsoiDNA2013050_FD_185800 | JGI IMG/M metagenome (GOLD analysis project Ga0209839, IMG submission 185800) | Permafrost soil microbial communities from the Arctic, to analyse light accelerated degradation of dissolved organic matter (DOM) -... | ecosystem: Environmental > Terrestrial > Soil >... | reverse complement strand
CCGATGGAGCGCAAGAGCTTCTCCGACATGTACCGCTCGGAGCAAGAATCGTGCGGGCGATAGCCGGGCCGGGTGCGGTCGAACCCCTCGTTCGGACGGCGTAGCGGGGCGGACGCGTGTCAGTAGCAGCGTCCGGCGGGAAACCGGTCACCTTTGGAGCACTCAGCGGCGTGGCGGCCAGCGCCCCGGACCGCTTCGATGCCGAGGTCAGCCCGGAGTGGACGATCGCCGGCAAGCCGAACGGCGGCTACCTGCTGACGATGCTCGGTCGAGCAGCCGCCTCCGTGAGCGCGCACCGCCACGTGATCGCCGCCAGCGCCCACTACCTGCAGGCCCCGGAACCCGGCCCGGTCGTGATCGATACCGAGCTGCTCCGAGGCGGGCGCTCTGCCAGCCAGGTCCGGGCCCGGATGAGCCAGGACGGCGAGGCCTGCGTCGACGCGCTCCTGACCACCAGCCAGCTCGATCAGGCGGTCGCTCCGTACTGGGAACGCGGCCTGCCAGAGATCAGTCAGGTCGCTTACGAGGACTGTGCCCGTCTGGTGCCCCGGACGCCCGACGGAAGCAGGGTGGCGATCATGGATCAGATCGAGGTGCGTCTCGAGCCGGTATCGAGCGGGTTCACCACCGGTGATCCGAGCGGCCGGGGCGAGCTGCGGGGATGGCTCGCGCTGCCCAACGGCGAAGGGTTCGATCCGATCTCCCTGCTGTTCGCGGTCGATGCCTTTCCCCCCGCGACCTTCGACATCGAGTTCACGGGCTGGGTGCCCACCCTGGAGCTGACGGTCTACGTTCGAGCGGTGCCGGCACCCGGCCCGGTACGCGTCCTGCAACGCGCCCAGCTGATCGACGCACAGCGAGTCGACGAGTCCTGTTATGTGTGGGATCGCACCGGACGCCTGGTCGCACACGGCGTCCAGCTCGGCGGAATACGCCTCGGCTGAGCGCAGGACCTCACGGGAGCCGCTGCCAGAGGTAAAGCTCGCACACATAGAGGCGCGTGCTGGTGAAGGCGTCGCGCCATCGACCGATTTCGTGAGCGGGCGTGTGACCGCGTAGCGGCTGGCTGCAGCGGTTAGGATGCTGTCGTGGCCGGATGTGGCCAGACCCGCCGGGTCACCGCCGCTGCCTTGCTGGGCTGCACCGCGTTGCTCGGTGCGGGATGCGCGGGTGATCGGCCCGGCGGACCCACGCACGAACCCAGCTCACGGACCGCCGCGAACAGCGGAGTTGCGCCCGGCTCGGCTCGGCGCGCCGTGGGGGCTCGGTACCTAGTAATCGCCAGGGCCGGAAACCGGCGGCTGAATGCGGACTTCGACCCCCTGGAGGGGCGCGACCGGACCGACCTCCCTCGGGCGAGGGCCGATCTCCGTGACGCGGCGGCCACGGAGCGGTTGTTCGACCGCCGCCTGCTGCGAATCGGGTTCCCGCCCGAGTCCGAGCAGGTAGTGCGCGATCTCTACCGGGTCAACCAGGCCCGGGAGAGGCTGACAACCGCCGCCGCGTCGTCCACGTCCCTGCGGCGGCTTCACGCCTACCAGCCGCGGCTGGACGCCGCCAACCGGCCCGTCGAGCAAGCGGTCAGGAGGCTCCGCCGGCAGCTCGGCCTCCCACCGCCTCCGACAAGCTGAACGGCGCCCGGAACGGCCCTTGAGCCCGGGCGCTGTGCTACGGCCGAGAACCGGGCCTAGCCGACACTCAGAACCGTGGTGGCGAGGCGAAGGGTGGTTTGTGGACGATGTCGAGGCCGTCGTCTGAGACGGCGACCACTGCGCCGACCCGTGGAATCCTCCTGGCTCGAGTTGCAGGGCCCACCGAACGACGGTCAAGCGAGTCTCGCCGATGACGCCGCCCCGATCAACCCATGGTCGCGCGTCCGCTCGCGCTACATTCCCCGCCGGCGATGGCGCAGCTTCCCGACCACATTGTCGCTCGCCGCGCGCAGGGCAGAGCTCGACGGCGCCGTCGACAGACGGCGGCGCTCGGGACGCTCCTCGTGGCGCTGATCGCCGCGATCGTGATCTTGATCGCGAGCAACCACGATGCCACCAAGCACCAGCCGCAACCCAGCGCGACGAACAGGGTGGTCGAGGCCGGTCCGGTGACGCCCGTCCACCGGCTGAGCTCTCTCGACGCCCGTGGTAACGCGACCATCCGCCGGCTGGCCGCGCTCGCCCTGCCCGTGTACTGCGCGGGCCCGCATGGCCACGAACTCGCGTTCACCTTCGACGACGGGCCCGGCGTGTACACCCATTATGCGGTCAAGAAGCTCACCCAGGCGCACGAGCGGGCTACGTTCTTCGTCGTGGGCAAGAGCATCGAGGCGTGGCCGGGTTGGCTCCCGCGAGAGCTCAAGGTCGCGACCCTCGGCGACCACACGTTTACTCACTCCGATCTGCTCGAGCTCCCCCCGACGGAGGTTGCCTCCGAGCTCGAAAGCAACAAGCGGCTAATCGAGCGTGAGTCCGGTCAGCCTGTCGACCTGTTCCGCCCGCCGTACGGCGCGCAGGACGCCACCGTCAATCAGATCGCCAAACGACTGGGGTTGCTTGACATCATGTGGTCGATGGACTCACGCGATTCGCTCGGCGCGAACTGGGCCGGGATCATCGACAACGTGGAGTCAGACCTGCGCCCCGGGGCAATCATCCTCATGCACGAGAACCGAGGCCAAACGATTCGAGCGCTGACCACGGTCCTGCCGGTCCTCCGTCAACGACATCTGAGGTCGGTCACCCTCCCAGAGCTGTTCGCGACCGATCCTCCGTCTCCCGCGCAACTCCGCCGGGGTCTGAACGCCTGCGTGGGCCACCCGACGAGCTTGGGCAACCTCGCGGGCGCGGGGTAACCGCTCGAGTCACGCCGGAGGCCCCAGGACCACCAGGCTGAGCACCAGATTCAGTGGCGGTAGTTCGTCCCGGCGCTCGCGGCTGACCCCAGCGATCCCGGCATCAACTTCGCCTGCAAGACCCAGACGACGATCAGTCGGGACTGTTTACCTCCCGGCCGAAACGATCGCCGGCTGCACCCACGCAGCCAGTACCACAGATTCCGTGTTCAACGTGCGCGCCGAAACGCTGGCCGTGAAACCGTCCCGAGAGCTGACCGGTGCGCTCGGGATCCCGGACACCTCGACAGGCGCGAAATAGGACCGCCGGCAAAGCGCCGGCGACGTGCGCTGAGCATCGAACGACGCGGGAGGTCGGCCGCCGCTGCCGGCTGTCCGCGCGAGCACCGGAGAGGGGACACGTTACGGTTCTGAGATGGACCGGTGGATCGGCCCTCGGGTGCGCCGCTTCGTCGGCCCCTCGCGGAGTACGGGAGTGACGCGGCTAGGATCAGCCGCCCGTCCTGTGCAAAAGAGGCCATGGCTGAGCGCAAAGATCTCGACTTCACTTACTCCCTGACCGATCGGGTCGTTCGACTGAGCCTGGGCGAGCTCGCGGACTTCAGCGGAGCCAAATACGACGGCGATTTCTCGTTGACCCTCGAACAGGCGCAACGCCGCAAGCACGACTACGTGGCTCAGCAGATCGGGATCGGACCGAACCGCCGTGTGCTCGATCTGGGCTGCGGGTGGGGCAGCCTGCTGAATTACATCCGTAACGCGGGCGCGATCGGCCTGGGCGTGACGCTGTCCTCGGCCCAGGAGGCCGCCTGCCATCGTCACGGACTGGACGTTCGCCTTCACGACGCCAGGCGCGTCAATCGTGAGAGCTTCGGGGTGTTCGATGCGGCGGCGAGCCTCGGGGCGTTCGAGCATTTCTGCTCCCCCGAGGATCACCTCGCCGGACGCCAGGAGCAGATCTATCGCGGTTTCTTCGAACGGGTCGCGAGCGTGCTGCCCGACGGGGGCAGGTTCTATCTCCAGACGATGGTGTTCGGGCGCAACAAGGTCCCCTACGAGCAGATCAGCAGCAACGCTCCGCGCAACTCCGACGCCTGGATCCTGGCGCTGCTGGGTGCGCAGTTTCCCGGTTCCTGGCTTCCCCTTGATCAAGCTCAGATCGCCGGCTGCGCGGCGCCGCACTTCCGGCTCGTGTCGAGCGTCAGCGGCCGGCTCGACTACATCCAGACGATCACTGAATGGAACGAGCGGATCGGAGCGCCGAGTCTCAGAAAAACTCTGCTCAAGCTGCGCCTGCTTCCCCGCTGGCTGGCCAGCGCGGATTTCCGGCTGGCGTTCACGTCGGGTGTCAGCGCCAACAAGGTCTGCTTCGAACGGGAGCTCCTGGACCACTACCGGCTCGTGTTCGAGAGAGCGCCATGACCCGATCACTGCAAGCGACGGGTCTCGCCGCGAGCCTCAGTCCGAGCGTCCGTGAAGCTGAGAGTCGTCAGCTGTCCTGCCCTGTCGCCGCTAGAGAGATCGCGATGAATCGCTCCATCGCCTGATCGACGCCGTCCCGGTCGCCGGTCGCGAGGAGGTCGAGCAGCAATCCCCGGGTGACGGCGATGCCGAGCCGTGCCTCGGCGCGAGCGACGTCGGCCGTTAGCCCTCGGCGCATGGCCATCTCGGTCGCTGGTCCGAGCCAGTTCTCGACAATCCCGTCGAGCAGTGGGACGGCGTGCGGGCTGCCCTGGAGCGCTTGCGCGTAGAGCTCGAAGAACAGTCGCTCGTTGGGCCACAGCGCGGGATCGGCGAGCTGGCGCCAGAGCCGACGCGCGACCTCGTCCGGGGTGGTGCCCGGCTCACTGTCCAACTGCGCGAGCGCTTCGCGCTGGCGCTCCTCGACGGCGCGGACCACCTCGACGAGTAGTCCCTGGCGCGAGCCGAAGTAGTAGATCAGCATGCGGTGGCTCGTGCCCAGCGCGGTCGCCAAGTGGCGCAGGCTCAGCTCCCCGATCCCGTTGACGGCTACGTAATCGACCGTAGCGCTGAGCAGCTTGTCCTTTGTCGGCGAACTCATTGACACAATCGTACCAGGTGGTACAGTCAGTCAATGTACCACCCGGTTCAATCACAAACCACCCAGGAGTGATCTTCGATGGGAACCATGCACTTCAGGCTTGACCAGACGATCGCGGCAGCTCCAGCCGACGTGTACGCGCCGCTCCGAGACGGCGCCAGCTGGCCCGTATGGTCGCCACTAGTAGGGTCGTTCGAGCTCGAGCGCCCCGGCGTCGACGAGCCCGAGGGCCTCGGCGCGATCCGCGTCTTTCGCACCGGTCGCGTCGCCACCCGGGAGGAGATCGTCGAGCTCCTCCCTGAGCGACGGTTCAGCTATGTCCTGCTCTCAGGCCTTGCGATCCGGAACTACCGTGCGGACGTGGACCTCGAACCGACCGGGCGAGGCACGGTGCTCCACTGGCATTCGGCGTTCACCGCCAAGGTTCCGGGCAGCGGCTGGCTCTACCGCTGGCAACTGGCCGGTTCATCGGCCAGCCTGTGCAAGGGCTCGCCGCCCACGCCGAGGCGTCCTCGCGAAGTGCGCGTTCAATCAGCCACGAGACCAGTCGGCCGGCACACGCTGCATGACCGGTGGCTTGCTGAGGCTCAGTCAGAGGCTGAGGCTTCAGGCTGAAGCCTCAGCAGTGCTCAGCGCCATCAGGCAGTTGTGGCTCTCGTTGTCGGCGCCCCGATCGCCACGATCCCGTTGCTCGCCGCGGTCATCGCCACGGTTCCAGTGGTCTCCGCGGAGATCGTCGCTCTCGCCACCGCCGCTGCTGGGCCCGCGACCCGATCAAGTGGCCCGCGACCGGTTCGGACCCCGATTTGTGCTCACGCGATCGCGGCGGGTGGCCGGCGAGTTAGAGTCACGGGATCGGGGCCCGAGTAGCGACAGCTATGGCAGCGCTGGCGATGGTGGGGTGCGGCTCCGCCACGTCCAGCCGCGGCGGTGGGTCAACCGCCACCCGGGTGGGCTCAGCCGCCAGCAGTTCGCCGGCATCACCGACGCCTCGTGAGCGCTCCCACCCCCAGGTGGTCGAGCCGGTGGCCGGCCAGGTGGGGAGCTCACGGACGAGCACCCAGAAACCGCGCACCCGCACCGCCTCTCCGCAGACACCCGACCCCGCTCCCAGCAAACCGGCGAGCGTCAGCAGCGCTCCGGCCAACGGGGCGCCGAGCGATGCTGAGGTACGGATAGAGATCGCCCGCTTCCAACTCGCGGTCGCGCGCTATCACCTGGATCGCCTCCACCTGTCGAGTGCGCTCCTGGATCCAGCTCAGCTGCCGGCCGGCCTGTACAACACGAGCATCGCGTCGGTGTTCACCGACTATGGGCTTCCGATCGCCTGCGGGGGGGTCCTCCACGTCCCCCAACTTGGCGTCGCCAACAAGACATTGCCGTGCGGGACCGAGGTGATCTTCCGCTACGGGGGGCGGGCCATTCGCGTCCCGGTCCTGGACCGCGGGCCCTATATCGCCGGGCGAGAATGGGATCTCACCGGCGCAGCCGCGGAGGCCCTCCACTTCCCCGGCCTAGGACCAATCCAGTGGCGGCTCGGCTGAGCGGGTGGACTGCCGGGCGCGGATTCCTACCTACTCGGGGTAGGGGCCTAAACTCAGTGGTCAGGGCTGCGTAACGGTGACGTTGGACACGTCAAGGTGGGCGGGCAGGTTCCCGTCCTGCGTTGTTCCGCCGACGCCTCCGGTCTGAGTCTGAATGATGAGGAACATCGGGGTCGACGGTATGACGTAGCCATTGGCCTTGGTGAAGCCGCAGCCGGTGGCCGTACCATCGACAGACACGGCGATCCCGGAGGGCGTCCACGTGAGGCTGAAGGTATGCCAATTTCCATCCACCGGATAACCGCAGGTCGGAAAACTCGTCGGTTGAGCGAACGCCAACTGGCACCAATTAGAGGTATCGCATTCCGTCATGTCTATCTCGGTGTAGCCCGGGGTCTCCAGAGCCGGACAGCTGCTGTACCCGACGTCCGCCGTCACCACGTTGGTCGCCTGGCAGTTGCTACCGAGGAGCCAGATGGCGGGCCAGGTTCCGGTATCACTCGGCGGGAATTTTGCGCGGTAGCTGACCGTCCCGTAGGTAAAGTTGAAGCTCTTCCATTGCACGTCCCCGGTCGCGTAGGGCCAGACCGAGGGAGCGTGCCGTACGCTTCCGTCGAGGTTGAAATCACCGCACACCGTGGGTTGGGCAACGGTCGCGATATCCAGCGTGTTGTTCGCAACAGCCACCTCCTGCGGGACATTACATTCGGTTTCGCTCTGCGCGTATTCTCCGTGCCTCGAGATGACTGTCCAGGCCGCGCCCAGCGAGTTGCCGCTGAAGTCATCCGAGAAGATCGTCGTGGCGCCGCTGGTCGGTGTGGTGACGTTCACCCCTGGAGTCTGAGCGCTGACGTTGCCGGCGGCGTCGTAGGCATCGACCGTATACGTGTAGCTGGTACCCGCGGAGACGCTTGGGTCGGAGTAATTGGCAGCAGCCGTCGAACCTAGCTTGACGCCGTTGCGATAGACATCGTACCCGACAACCCCACTGCTGTCGGTGCTGGCGGTCCACTTAAGGTCAACCTGTGTACCGCCGCTCGCGCTGGCCGTCAGATTCTGGGGTACGCTCGGCGGCGTGGTGTCGCCGGAACTGGAACCGGCGGTGACCACATCGACCCAGTAGTTCGACGCGTCGTAGCTCTGACTGGGAAAGGCTGAGGCGCCATAGGCGTAGACACCATTGCCGCCGGCAGCACCGGTGGACAGGGCCTGCAGGGTCCCCGACGTCACCCCCTGAGCTGCGAAGTAGCCCGTGTCGGCTGAGTAGGCGCCGACGGCCGTATGGTAGGACACGACGTAGGTCGTGTTGGCCGAGATCGCCACCGGGGTTGGGAAGACGGCCTGCTGCCACCCGGAGGCGGTTTCATTCGTGAACGTCACGGTCGCCAACAGGCTGCCCGTGCTGGACCACAGGGAGCCGGTGTGGGTTCCCGTGTTGCTGGGACCCTTGTAGAACCGAACGCCGGTGACGGTGGTCGTCACGGCGCTTTGGAACTTCAAGCCAAGCTCGACCGGGTTGGGATCCGGTTCGGTGATCGTGCTGGGAATGGACGACGCCGGCCAGATCGATCCCGTCCCCGGCGGGCCGCTGGGCGCGGCGAGGACCACTGCCGTCGGCGCTGAAGCCTGCGAGTCAGAGCCGCCAGCGTTGGTGGCGGCAACGACGCTCACCAGCGTGTCACCGAGGTCGCCGGCGCTCACCGTGTAGGAGCTTGACGTCGCCCCCGGAATCTTCGAGCAGTTGAGACCGGCAACGTCGCAGTCCTGCCACTGATACGCAAAGCTCGTCGGGCTGTTAGACCACGAGCCGTCGGAAGTCGTGAGGGTATCGCCCTGCTGGGCGGTTCCGGAGATCGTTGGCGGGGACGTGTTGCTCGGAGCCGGCGGAGGAGGGGGCGGAGTCGCCGCCTCGCCGGTTATGTAAGCCGAGATTGAGCACGTCGGCCAGCTCGGACCGCTGCTCCAGGAGGCTGGGAGCGAGGTGAGATAGCCCGGGGCCGAGGTGACGCTCGAGCATTGCCCGGTGCTCCGGTCACGGAAGGACAAGGCTCCGCCCTCGCCAAGGACGGTGACCCAATACGTGTCGCCCGCGACGACGGGCGCTGAGCCCAGGTCGATCGAGTTCCAGCCCCCGGCCGCCGGTGACGAGGTTTCCCCCTGTGCCAGCAGCGACCCCGGGTGATTGCTGGCATCCGTGTACAACCCCACGACGGCGGTAGAGGCGGTGTTCTGCGCGTCGATGTAGAGATTCATCGACGCTGTGGTTCCTGATGCGCCCGCGACGAACGGGAACGCCTCCGCCTGACCGGGATCGACGTTGTCGGCCAGCGACTCGAGCGATTGGTCGCCGATCAGGACTCCAGGCGCGGCACTGGCGGCGCCCGCGCAAACCCCAGACACCAGGACGCTCAGCAGCAGGGGAACGGCCCACGAGAAGGTGGTGCGACGCATACAGAACCTCGTTCAGTTCATCGGAATGCCGGATTCGAACGGAGGATCAGGACAAAGGCTTATTTGGGTGCACATGCCCCTCCGCACCCGGCCCCCGGGGTCCCCCAAGGCCGCATAGTATACGCGATAGGCCACCATAATGAGGTTTTGGACGGCAAGCCCGTTCGGCGCTGCCGGATCACCGGGTTGTGGCCGTCGAGCCGCGCGTCAGATCGCCACCGTGACGAGGATCGCGACCATCGCCGTCAACACGGTCGCGACGGTCAGCAGGCGCAGCGCGCCCGGCTGGTGATACGGAAACGTTCCGGCGACGCCGCGTTGGCGATAGATCGTCTGCCCATGGCTCCAGATCAGCAGAGCCATGATCGCCATCGCGATCGCACTGGCCACGCCGAGAGCGTCGAGGTTGGCCGTGAACGCGGCTCGGGCGATCAGCACGCCGCTTCCGGCCATGTTCAGCGCCGAGCGTGTCCACGCGAGCGCGGTGCGGTCGCGCGCGAGGCCCGGAGGTTTGTGGCCGGCCTCGGCGCCGCGCTCAGCGGCCGAGCGCTGAGACCCCCTCGCGCTCACTGAAGCAGCCGATCTACGACGGCCAGAATCGCGCCGCCGAGCGCGATCACGACGATCCCCCCGGTGAGCACCAGTGGCATCCATGAGTAGCGCAGCGGACGCCTCAGGCGCATCGCCCGTTCACTGTCCTGCCAGTGTGAGTAACTGGCCAACGCGAGCGCACCGCCGAGCACGATCAGCGGCACAGCGATGATCAGCCGCAGTCCGTGCAGGTTGAAGTTCAGGAACTGCGCCGCCGCCAGGCCGGCTGCGATCAGCGCGAGCGCCGTCCGGTTCCAGGCGAGGAAGGTGCGTTCGTTGGCGAACGTGTTCCGCGGATCTGGCTCAGTCCCGATTTGCGCCAGGTCACGCTCGATCCGGGTGAGCCACGCGAGCCAACGCGCCGGCCCGCGGCGGTGCTCGGCCGACTTCCCGCCGGAATCGGGCACCGGCGGATGGGCGGCGGACGGCTGCACGGGGCCTGGGTCGACTTCGAACGGCGGGTCACTCATCGCCAGAATTGTGCATCGAGCATGCGCGCAAGTCGACCTAAATGAACCGCGACAGCCAGCGCTCGATCAGAAAGCGAGCGATCGAGACCCGCGGCGGCAGGCGCAACTGGGGTGATGTCTGCGCCCGTGCCGCGCAGACCGCGTCGAGGGTGAACCAGCCGACGTCCTCGAGCTCACCGTCATGCGCTTTGGGCGCGCCCCCGTCGGACTGCGCCTCGAAGCCCAGCATCAACGAGGCTGGAAACGGCCACGGCTGCGAGGTCACGAAGGTGGCGTCATACGCCTCGATGCCCGACTCCTCGCGCACCTCTCGGGCGACGGCCTCCTGCAGCGACTCGCCTGGCGAGACGAATCCGGCTAGGACCGAATATTGGCCGCGCGGCCAACCGGGGCGACGTCCCAGCAGCAGGCGCCCCGCGTGTTCCACGAGCATGATCACCACCGGATCGGTGCGCGGAAAATGCGCCACGGCGCAACTCGGGCAGCGTCTCGAGTGACCGGCCTCGGCGACGAGGGTCCCGGTTCCACAGTTGGCGCAGAAGCGATGCGTGCGATGCCAGTTCAACAGCGCCATCAGGTACGCGGCGAGTCCACCCTCCGAGCGCGAGAGCACCGCGCCCGCGTCACGCAGCGCGACGTTCCTCGCTGATCCAGACCAGTGTGCGCGCCGGCGTGGGTCCAAATCATCAAGATCGACCGCGAACACCGCCGCGCCCTCCTCGAGCCCGAGCAGAATCGGTCCAGCCTGCTGGAGATAGCCGCTCGCTTCGGGCACGATCGCCCGGCGCATCAGCACCGGATCGAGCCCGTCACGCAACAACACTCCTTCGCGGCTAGCGGCGAGCACGCGGGTCGCCGGCTCGCCGAGCTGCGCTGCGACCCACGCAGGGTCGCCCCGCAGCTGCTCGGCGCGATCCAGCGCCATGCCCGAGAAGGCCGGCGTGGACAGGTCGGAGATCTCGCTGTGGGAGGCTGACATTCAGGCGCTACGAGGACTGTAACCAACCGCCGTCCGCGCGCTGTGACGCTTCGCCGCTCACCTAGCGGCCCTGCGGGAGCCCTAAGGGTAGATCGCGCGCATCCTCGTGGCCGCGGCAAAGCGCTCGATCGCCACCAGTTGAGCGGCCGTGCGCCAGTCAACGTCGAAGCGCTCGGCGGCGACGAATACACGCTCGATGCCGCCGCGCAGCTGAGATCGCAGGCGCTGGGAGACCGCGTCGGCGTCCCAGAGATACTTCTGCTGATCCTGGGCCCACTCGAAGTAGCTGGCGGTCACCCCGCCTGCGTTGGCGATCACGTCGGGGACGACGAGGATCCCCCGGTCGGCGAGGATCCGGTCTCCTTCTGGTGTGGTCGGCCCGTTGGCTGCCTCGACGACGATCCGGCAGTCTAG
>Ga0209839_10001628_pt1 | contig 11361 bp, 8 predicted proteins | sample OrgsoiDNA2013050_FD_185800 | JGI IMG/M metagenome (GOLD analysis project Ga0209839, IMG submission 185800) | Permafrost soil microbial communities from the Arctic, to analyse light accelerated degradation of dissolved organic matter (DOM) -... | ecosystem: Environmental > Terrestrial > Soil >... | reverse complement strand
CGCAGCTATCTCTCCACGATGCGCAAACAAGGTCGCTCTATGCTTGAAGCCATGGCTGCTGTCTTTGCTGGGACGCCTTTCCCTGTTGCGTGGGCACCTAAGTAGTTACTTTAGGACAATGTATAAGAACCCTTGAAGCCCATAGTAGTACTATTACCAGTCTTGCCTTCTCTTACGATGGTCTTTTCCTGGCATCAAAGTCTAACGATGCAACTGTTCTGCTTTGGCGTACTGATACCTGGGAGAAGGTTGCCACGCTCAACGAAACTACTTCTGAAGATGGAGAAGTTGGTTGCATCGCTTTCCACCCAACCGCGCCCGTCCTGGCGACCCTCGGGGAAGAGAATAATGTTATCCGTCTGTGGAACTTGGATATTGACACACTGTTGAGTACCTCTGCAGCGGCTTCTACAATCAGTTACGCAAATGCAAAAGTGGTACTCGTAGGTGATAGTAGTGTGGGCAAATCTGGCCTTGGTCTTGTATTAAGTGATCAACCTTTCGTGCCTACGGAGTCTACGCATGGTCGTCGTGTCTGGACCTTTGATCGCCGCATTGTTGATACTGATGGAGCACGTAAGGAAACGCATGAAACACTCCTATGGGATCTTGCCGGTCAATCCGGTTATCGTCTCATCCATCAGTTACACCTCAACGAGGTCGCTGTAGCCCTGGTCGTCTTTGATGCTCGTAGTGATACCGATCCTTTTGCGGGCGTGCAGTATTGGAGTCGCGCCTTGTCTCAAGCAAGGCGTGTTCAAGGGAATCACTCTTTACCGCTCAAAAAGTTTCTTGTGGCAGCACGTGCCGATCGCGGAGGCGTCGGCGTCAGTCAGGAACGCATTCAGTCCTTAGTAGAAGAGCTTGGCTTTGATGGTTACTTCGAAACGAGCGCTAAAGAGGGCTGGCAGATTACTGAGTTACAAGAGGCTATTCATAAGTCGATAGACTGGAATGTCATACCGAAGGTAAGTTCAACGGCGTTGTTTCAGCATATAAAAACCTTCTTGCTTAAAGAGAAGGAATCCGGTCGTCCGCTATCTACAAGCGGTGATCTCTATCACGCGTTCCTACAATCTGACAATGCACCGCCAGAAACAGAGGAACTCCGTGCTCAGTTCGAAACCTGCATCGGACGTGTAGAGTCGACTGGCTTGATTAAGCGCCTCAGTTTCGGCCACTTCGTATTGTTGCAACCTGAATTTTTGGATGCCTACGCATCGGCATTAGTGAATGCAGTAAAAGATGAACCAGATGGTCTGGGTAGTTTTGATGAAGATCGCGTACGTAAAGTTGACTTCCGCATACCTGATGATGAGCGACTTAAAAACAGGGAGTACGAAGAACTGTTGATGATAGCTATGATTGAAGACCTGCTCAGACGTGAATTAGCTCTGCGAGAGGAACCATTTCTTGTTTTTCCCTCACAGACTACCCGCGAAAATCCCGATCTGCCAGACCCCGAAGGCAAGGCTATTATTTTTGACTTTGAAGGTCCGGTACTGAACGTCTATGCCACCCTCGCTATACGTCTATCACATAGTAGAATGTTCAAGAAGAAGGATTTATGGAAAAACGCTATTACCTACACAGCTAGCGTGGGCGGAACATGCGGTATGTTTTTACGCAATATCGGCGAGGGGCGCGGCGAATTATCATTGTTTTTCGATAATACGGCCAGTGAAGAGACACGCTTCCACTTTGAAGAATTTGTTCTTATCCATCTGCAACGCCGAGCGCTGAAAGAGAGCCTCAAGCGCCGCCGCGTCTTCGTTTGCGAGGAGTGCAGTTTCCGTGTATCTGATCAACTGGTACATATACGTTATGAGCGTGGCTTCAACTGGCTCAAATGTCCTGGTTGTGATAATCATATCCTGCTACTTGATCGCGAGGAACGTCTTATCAGAAAACCTTCTTCATTTGTTCAGGAGATGGACCGCGCCGCCGATAAGCAGCGCGACCGCGAGGCCGCTAAATCAACCGTGTTAGGAAAGGAAGCAACGATGGACTTTGATGTATTCCTCTGCCATAAAGGCATAGATAAACCTGCTGTCAAGAAGATCGGCGAACAACTGAAGGTGGAAGGGCTGCTGCCCTGGCTCGACGAGTGGGAATTGCGTCCAGGCTTGCCCTGGCAGCCCGCATTGGAGCATCAGATAGAGCATATTAAGTCAGCTGCCGTTTTTGTAGGAAAAGATGGCCTCGGCCCCTGGCAGCAGATGGAACTGGAAGCCTTCTTACGCGAATTCGTCGATCGTGGTTGCCCCGTCATCCCTGTATTATTGGACTACGCGCCGGACAAGCCCCAGTTGCCCATCTTTTTGCGTGGCATGGAATGGGTCGATTTTCGCAAGTCCGACCCCGAACCCCTCGAACGCCTGATCTGGGGCATCACAGGAACACGCCGCATGAAACCCTGAAGCCCCCACCTGCTATCATCATGCGATTTCACAAAATTGTTGTGTGTGCCGTAAGGGTCTATCTTACGCGGATACTGGGAACGGTAGTAGATCCCTCCGATCAACGTGGTGTATAGAGTGTAGGGTCGCAATAGCATGAATTTCTATCTGGCACGAAATTTTATTGCCCTGTGCGGACCCTGCGTATCAATCCGGCATCCTATAGTCCTGGGTGGGCGCTGCGCGTCATTCCAGAATCTCTAGCCCTGTGCGGACCCCGCGCATCATTCTCCACCTTAATGTTACGATGGGGCTAGGGACCAGCTTCCAGCGCGTCCGGATTTATCATTTCCCTCTCCGTTTCACAATGACGAAAGGAGAGGAAATCGATAAATCGCGGACGCCGTAAACGTAGTCCCATAGGCGTCAAGGTACGATTTGTTGAGCTTGTAGGATATATCGCGCGAGCTGGCTCCCAGGGCGACCGCCAGGGTCGCCCGTACCAGAACACGGTCCCGTTCCATGCCTTCACGTGTCCTGGTACGGGCGACCCTGGCGCTGTCTCTTACCCACAAGTTTCTATTCGAGGGAGAATTGAGTTGCCAGGTGGACGCCTTCGAGCAAGGTCTGGATGTACATCCAGCCTTTCCAGAGGGTTTTCCAGCCTAGCTCTCCATCGCTCTTGCGCCCCAAATACCCTCCGGCCTGGGCAATGCGATGCCAGCATCGTCTCGCTGTTAAGTGCTCGGGAGCCACCTTGCTCAGATGCGCCACCACCTGGACCACTTCTGCAGGCAGGATCTCGCTGGCCGCTCGCTCCGGCTGCTGGCGGGCCACGGTCCGCAGGTGCAGGAGCCGCACCGCCAGAGGAGCCAAAAAGCCTAAAAGCGTCCGCAATCCGTCATAGGTTTGCTCTTGCCGCTGTTCTATTTGGCACCCCGTTTTGAGACACTGATGGTAATCTTCTACGATCCAACGCATCCGATACCAGCCGACCTGCTCCCACGCCTGCTCTTCGCTTTCGATGCTCACCGAGCTCAACAGCAGCCATTCCAGCGCTTTGACTCCTTCCGGCGGCGCGGCTTCCCACGTTCGCAGAACCGTCACCACCATTGGTCGCTCGCCTTTGCCTGCTTCTCCCTCGGGGGGCCAGAGCCGGAGCTGCCCCCAGCTGATCGAGAGCGTGGCCTCTCGTCCCAGCCGTTTCTGATTGCCATCCAGCAGGAGCGTCTCGTGACCTCTGGATGGCCAGCTTCTCACTTGCTCAAAGAGGTGCTGGGGGGGCTCTTGCTGGGGAGCGCGTTGGGTTCCACGACGCCGCGCTGCTGGCGGCACTGGCTCCTGAGCCTGCTCCACCCGCAGGTCGACGCGTCGATCATGCTTGACCCGCACCAGGAACCCCCCACCCAGACGCTGGCACTGCCGCAGAAACGCAAAGATATCACTGCCTCGATCTCCCACATGAATGTATTCACAGCCTGCCGGAGCGGCTCCCATGTGTTGAACTTGCCGTTGCCACACCTGCGACTCTTTCTGCACGCGTTTGTCACGTTGCTTGCTGGTTTCTCCTTGGGGAGCCGGTTGCCGCAAAAACGGTTCCTGGGCGGCGATGCCAAGCACCTGCTGGCTCTGCGGCTCGACGGCCAACACCGTTTGCAGCAGGTAGCCCTGATGATGGTTGCGTCCGACCGGACCTAAGCCACGCGTTTTAGGATGGTGCTGGTAATCCAGCTCCGTCCTATCTTGGATCAGCAACACCCGACGCGACTGCTGCTGCTTCATCAAGGCATGCGTCTGCTCCAGGTGCGAGCGCATCAGCCGCTCATAGGTGACTGGCGGACTCTGCAAGAACCGATAGGCCGCTTTGGTAGCCGCTTGATTTCCCATTTGGGCTGGCAACGATCCCATGGGATCACGCCCCAGGGCACTGGCGATCGTGACCGCTCGTTGCGTTCGTCGCTGATCCCCGAACCTCGCGGTGCCAAAGGTTCTCACGGCCCACTGCGCGGCACTTTCCATCCCATTCATCTGCATCCTGTTTTCCCTATCTTTCTGTTTGTTTTCTGGGCTCTTCTTTCCTTTCATTCTCTCATCTCTTGACAAGAAAGTTGTGGGTAAGAGACAGCCTGGCGGTCGCCCTGCAGGCCGTTTGAGCGCGTGCAATCACCACCATACCTTGACGCCTATGGGACGCCGTAAACGTAGTCCCTAGCCCCAATATCTCTCTCATATAGACCCGCGCAAGGCAGATCCATATCCTACATATGATACAATGAGTCGTCATTAACTGGAGGCAGGCCACAAGCGTATATTGAGCAGGAAAGCGAGGCGGGCGCGAAGCATGGAGAGAGAGAGAAGGCGACCACCACAGAGGTACCGGACGCGACCAGCGCGCAGGAGCTACTATGAGGATGACTACGACGAGCGCAGGGTCAGCAGGCGTCCAGGTCCACCTCGCTCAGCTCCGCCACCTCCGAGGCGCAGGCGTAGAAGGGTCTGGCCGGTTCTCCTGATGGGCTGTGGCATAGGCGTGCTTGTCTCGGTGCTGGCTGCGGCGGTGATCGTCTTCCTCGCCGTGCGCACCTCGCGTGGTGGCAATATTGGCCCCTTGCCGGTTATCAGCAGCACGAAGCCGTTCTATAAAGAGGATACGACCCAGGTACCGCTCACTTCTATCGCGCAGATGCGCATCTGTGATAAGATCGGCAATATCTCCATCAAGGTCGATCCAAACGCCCAGAATGCGTCGGTGACAACAACGAGAATCGTCCATGTGAACAATCAGGCTGCCGCCAACCAGGAATTTCAGCGCATCGGTGTGGAGATTCAGCCTCCTGGCACCATTGTCAATCCTCTGACCTGTACGGTGCAGCAGCAGACCGCGGCGGCTACAAGCAACGCTACGGCAACTCCTACGCCCGCGAGCGCAAGCGCCAGTAATATATTGACGGTCAATGTCACGCTTCCCAATAGCGATGGCCTGCTGCACGCCGATAGCGATGCTGCCGATATAGCCGTCACCTTGCCGCAGAGCGCCCTTCCCAGCAATGGACCAACGATGCTGCTCAACGTCGAGGCACCTGTAGGCAATATCTCGGTGGATGGCATCAGCGGCGTCCTGAATATTCGCGGCGGCACCGGCAACATCAACGTCAGCCACGCAGTCCTGGCGAGCGGCTCGCAACTGGGTACGACGCAGGGCAATATCACCTTCAATGGCCTGCTCGCCGTTCCGACCGATAGCACTACGGCGGGCAGGTACTATCTGACCAGCGAGCAGGGGACGCTTGATGTTACGCTCCCAACTACTACTAATGTCGTTCTCGACGTTAATATAAATGTGGGGAAGATCAATAGCGACTTTAACGTACCCGTGCAAAGCGCTGATGGGGGCGTCACCTATCACGGCCCTCTCAATGCTGGCGCGACTCCCACTCCTACGGCGACGCTGCTGCTCGACGTAAGTTCAGGCACAATCAATTTGCACAAAACGCAAACGTAACCAGTAGGGATGGGCCTTGCGTCCATCCGGCCCACAAGCCGAGTGATGGGACCCGGATGGACGCAAGGCCCATCCCTACTGAAGGGTGTGCAGACGTGAGAAGCTTGCCAGTCGTCAAACACTACAGTATAATTGTCGGGAAGTTGGAAGGTTATGCAGAAAGGAGACGCCGTATCGTTTCCGCAACGTCACGGTAGCGGATTCCCCAGGCGGCATATTCTCAAAAATGGATGCAGGAAATAGCTCCCCTGGCTCAATCAGGTTCCTGACAGGTCCCCTGGCAGGCAATACATATCAGATTACTAAAGCGGTTATCACTATTGGGCGCGAACCGGGCAATGATATCGTGATCTCCGACCCCTCCGTATCGCGCCAGCACGCGCAGATCGCCTGGAACAACGGAGTGTGGAGCATCAGGAAGCTTTCGCCACAGAACATGTTGACCGTCAATCAGCGCGAAACGCAACAGGCCACGATCAATGACCGCGATACAATTGGTCTGGGCGCGGGCACGACCTTCCTGTTCCAGGTTGCTGCCAGGGTACGCCCCATCTCTCAACCAGCCGCGGCCCCTCAGAACGCGTCGATTACGTCTCACATGGCCCCGCCCGGTCCCGCGCAGGTTGTCGTCCCGCAGCCACCGGTGCGTCTCTCCCCCCAACAGGCCGCTTTTGGACCGCCTCCGCCGCCCTATATTCCAACGGAACCCGCGCCATCCGGTGTGCCGCAAAACATAATGCAGGATACCATGCGCGCCTCTACGGGAAGAATGCAGAGTGGCTACGGCGTCGGCGTACCTACGCTAGAGGTCAGCACCAACGTCGACAACGAGAGACAGCCTTATCCCCTGACAAAGCCCGTCATCAACATTGGGCGCGACCCCTCGAACGATATCGTAATCAACCGTCCCACCGTCTCCGGCTTCCACGCCCAGATCGTCCGTGACGGCAACCAGCTTGTCTTTATCCATCCCCATCCCGATCGCGGCAAGACGCTGAATGGCATAACCTATCAAGGACGCACGATCGCAGGGACGGAACAGTTCCGCAAACCCCTCGCGCGCGGCGACGTTTTCCGTATCACCGATGAGCACGGTACGCTCGTAACCCTGACATATAACGATGGAACTGGGGCCACGCAGGATGCCCTGCCCGAGTTGCGCCCGATTCCGCTCGGCGCTCCCGTCATCACCCTGGGCCGCGCACTCGACAACATGGTCGTGCTGAATCACCCGCAGGTCTCGGTCCACCACGCGCGCCTGGAGATGGTGCAGGGTGGCTATCGTATTGTCGACCAGGGTAGCACGAACCACGTCTACGTCAACGCGCAGCGCGTCACCAACCAGTTGCTCAAGCCCGGCGATGAGATCCATATCGGCGCGTTCAGGCTGATCTACACGGGCACGCAACTGACGCAGCAGGACGAGAGTAACGGCATCCGCATCGACGCGCTGAGCCTGCGCAAAGAGGGCATCAAGAAGGTTGTCCTGCTCAACGACATCTCGTTCGCCATCCCGCCGCGCAAGTTCGTTGCCCTGGTGGGCGGCTCCGGTACCGGCAAATCGACGCTGATGGACGCCCTGAACGGTCTGCGTCCCGCGCAGCAGGGGGTTGTGCTCTATAACGGGCAGGACTATTATCGTAACCTCGCCGCCTTCAGCACGCAGCTCGGCTATGTGCCACAGGACGATATCATTCACCGCGACCTGACCGTCGAGCACGCGCTCTACTACGCGGCCAAACTGCGCCTGCCCGAAGACTTTACGGAGAAACAGATCAAGGAGCGCATCTCCTCCGTCCTCGATGATGTTGAGATGAAGGCACGCCGTAGCCTCCTCGTTAGCAGGCTTTCAGGCGGGCAGCGCAAGCGCGTCTCCATCGCCCTTGAGCTGCTTGCCAATCCCAGCGTCTTCTTCCTGGACGAGCCGACCTCGGGCCTCGATCCCGGCCTGGACCGCAAGATGATGCTGCTCCTGCGCAAACTGGCCGACAAGGGGCACACAATTATTCTGGTGACGCATGCCACGAACAATATCAACGCCTGCGACTATGTCTGTTTCCTGGCGCAGGGCGGACGCCTGGCCTACTACGGACCGCCGAACGATGCCAAGACCTACTTCGGCAAGACCGATTTCGCCGAGATCTATAGCGCCCTGGAGCCGAGCGAAGAGAATCCTAACATACCGGCTGAGGCCGAAGCCAGATTCAAACAATCGCCTGAATTCGCTCAGTACGTAGCGGAACCCCTCAATCAGGGACCCGCCGGGCGCGCCAATGCTCAGGCTCTGACCGTCGCCATCAAGCCGCCCAAGCGTGGCAATCCCTGGAAGCAATTCCGCATCCTTGCCATGCGCTACCTTGAGCTGCTCAAAAACGACAGGGTCAATCTCGCCATTCTGCTCTTACAGGCTCCGATCATCGGCCTGATCCTGCTCTTATTGGCCGGCCACGGCACCTTCGACACGACCAGCATCGTCACCTGTCCCCAACGCGCCGACATGGTGAACAATGCTGGACCCATTGTCTCGAATAGCTGTCAAAGAGAACTTGATATGCTGCAAACGCCGCAGGGTATTGCGTTCAAGGCGCAGAAGTTTCCTGGTAAGTCGGACGCCCAGATCATCCAGGATTCTATTATCCCTGGCGCGGGCGGCAACGCCCAGAAGATCCTCTTCATCATGGCCTTCGCCGCCGTCATGTTTGGCTGCCTGAATGGTGCGCGCGAGATCGTCAAGGAGGCACCCATCTATCGGCGCGAGCGCACCGTGAATCTGGGCATCGTCCCTTACATGTTCTCCAAGATCATCGTCCTGGGCGCGCTCTGCCTGCTACAGAGCCTCATCCTCGTCGTCATGGTCAATCTGAAGGCACCCTTCTCGGACAGTATCATCCTGCCGCCCTTTATCGAAATATATATCAGTATGGCCCTGACCTCGCTCGCTGGCCTGATGATCGGTCTGGCCATCTCGGCCATCGTGCCCAACAGCGACCGCTCAATGAGTATCGTCCCGATCGTGCTCATCCCGCAGGTCATCTTCTCGGGAGTCATCTTCTCCCTGGACAGTCCCACGCTGCTGCAGGTCTTTGGGGCCTTCTTTCCCGCGCGCTGGGCTATGGCCGCTATGGGCTCGACCGTTGGACTGCACAGCGACAAACTGGGTGCCGATGCCTTCTCCTACTGGGGGAATCTGTTCGATAAATATTCGTCGGGCGCAGTTTTTCTGCATCTTATGTTGTCATGGTTCATGCTTGTGCTCACCATTATCGTGCTGATTTTTGCCATCGCCTATATACTCAAGAGGAAGGATGTTCGTGCATAGCGAGTGTATCCTAAAAGTGCGTCAGGGTCCGTTACTTATTATGTATCTCTTCAGTAGGGATGGGGCTTGCCTCCATCCGCTTCCCCACCATGCGGCTCTCGGGCCGGATGGAGGCAAGCCCCATCCCTACTGGGTTGAGGACACGCAATAGATGCAATGGTACTTCCTGGCGAATTGCTTGCAATAAAGAAGCACCGTATGCTATTGTAGCAATGTCCTTTTCAGGGCTATCCAACATAAAGGGAACGTGTGAGCCAGCGATGTTACTCAATAGGCACATTGTCATAGGCGTCTGTGGGGGAATAGCCTCTTACAAAGCCGTCGAACTTGTCAGTCGTTTGCAACAATCAGGCGCGCTCGTCGATGTAATTCTCAGCGAGCATGCGGAAGATTTTGTACGCGCGCTCACATTCTCGACAATGAGTCATCGACCTGTGTTTAGCGACCTCTGGGAACCCTCGGGGAAGGCCGCCGAACTCCATATCGCATTGGCCGAAACAGCGGAGTTACTGGCGATCGTACCCGCAACCGCCCATACTATAGCAAAGCTTGCCTACGGCATGGCCGATAACATGCTTACCGCTGTCGCATTGGCAACCAGGGCTCCGCTGGTGTTGGCACCCGCTATGTATAGGGATATGTACACGCACCCCGCGACGCAGGCCAACGTGGCCCTGCTGCGTGAGCGTGGAGCACATATCATTGAACCAGACGTGGGCCGCCTGGCTTCAGGCGCTATCGGACCCGGTCGCCTGCCCGAGACAGAGGTTCTGCTCGGCGCTATCAGCAAGACGCTGGGGCGTAATGGCGATCTGGCAGGTAGGCGCGTCATTGTCACCGCTGGTGGCACGCACGAGCCTATCGATCCCGTACGTTTCATCGGAAACCGCTCATCAGGAAAAATGGGCTATGCCGTGGCCACAGAAGCTCGAAATCGTGGCGCACACGTTATAGTAATATCAGGACCTGTTACACTACAGGCACCGTATGGTGTAGAAATACAGAGGGTCGAGACGGCCTTGCAGATGCAAGAGGCCGTCCAGAGCTTCATTTCCGAGGCCGATGTCCTTGTGATGAGTGCCGCCGTTGCAGACTTCCGTCCCGCAACCGCTGCAGTGCATAAGATCAAGAAGGAGCGGAATGAAGACACATTCTCTCTCGATCTGGTGAAGAATCCAGATATTTTGGGAGAGCTTGCTAACTCACAGGCATGGCAGACAGGCCACGAGCAACGGGGGCGACGCCTGGTACGCGTCGGCTTCGCCGCTGAAACCAACGATCTCATGTCCAACGCGCAAGGCAAGCTGGAGCAGAAACAGCTTGACCTGCTGGTCGCCAATGATGTGTCTCGCTCGGATAGTGGCTTTGGAAGCGATACCAACAAAGTATTTCTCTTTCACGCGGATGGTGTAGTAGAGGATCTGCCAGTAATGCCCAAAACAGGCGTTGCGGCGGCAATTTGGGACCGCGTAGTATCTATCCTGGATACTACCATGTAAGCCAGGAGGATGTGGTGCTGTGATGGGAAATTTCGTTCTAGAATTATTGGGTACGCAAAGTACGCAGGAGGAATCCACAATGGATCGTGCTGCTAGCGCCGGTTTTGAAGGCATTGCGCAGATGCTGCTTGAGCAGAAAAAGTTAATGGATGCATTGGAAGCTGAAAATCGTGAGTTGCGTCGCCAGCTCTCTGACCTGCGCCGTGGCGTAGGCATGGCTGTGATGATCGAGGGTAAGACGATACAACTTGCTACCGAGCAAGCCTCTTCCGCCTCCATCAATCCACAGGCGCAGGCTGCCTTACAAAGCTTACAGAGCTTGCAAAATACTCAGTCTCCTCAGGGGGGACAAAACAACTATAATCAGAGTGGAAGGCCCACCAGTGGTCAACCATCCGTAAATCTCAATAACGATAAGCGCGAAAATGGCAATACCCGTAGCCCGCTCGCCGATAGCTTCGTATTATAGTCTCATTAGCTCTTATCCTTTTCTATAAAGATAAATCTGGACGCGCTGAAGCTGGTCCCTACGAGTATTAATGTGCTTTGCACGATAGTTTCATTCGCAATCTATCTGCATAGCACGCAAATGCGTAGGGACCGCATTTATGCCGTCCGGCGATTCATCGCCCTGCATCAAGA
>Ga0209839_10001627_pt1 | contig 11367 bp, 10 predicted proteins | sample OrgsoiDNA2013050_FD_185800 | JGI IMG/M metagenome (GOLD analysis project Ga0209839, IMG submission 185800) | Permafrost soil microbial communities from the Arctic, to analyse light accelerated degradation of dissolved organic matter (DOM) -... | ecosystem: Environmental > Terrestrial > Soil >... | reverse complement strand
AGGCGCGAGGCCGGACTGGATTGCTTGGTCGCTTGCGCTCCTAGGAAGAAACAGTGAGTTAAGGCACTGATTTTCGATGTTGCGAGGAAAGTGCGGCAGAATTGCTCTTCACCTCTCCCACCCAACTCGGGTCTACCCGAATTGGGCATTATAGATTGTCGAAGTCGGATATATCCGAATTCGATGGGAGAGGTGACAAACCGCCCGTTTCATCCATCAGGGTCGGCCAAAGGCCGGTACCAAACTCGCAATGACGGCGGAGCATTCACGACGGCGGCGACGGTGAATGCGACGGCAACGGCGGCAGAGGCGGCAGCGGGCGCCGCGGCTCGCGCCATGCGCCGGCATTGCGACCCGCGATCATCCAGTAGACGAGGCCCGCGACGATTCCGGCACCGGTCATGATCTCGAGATGACGCCGGACGATGCCATCGAAGGAAAGTGTCGCAGGATCGAACGGGATCAGGCCGAGATAGCACGCCAGGCCGACCACGCCGCCGCCGACCGCGTAGGTCAGCACGCCCCTGATATAAAACGCTTCGGTGATCGCGACCACGATCATCGCCGGCAAGAGCGCAAAGCCGCTGACGAAGATAAAGCCGAAGCCGAGCACGACATTGACCGCGCTCTGATCGATCGGGCCGGTCGCGAGATCGCTGAATTCCGGAAACAGCACCGCTCCGACCACGATCATTCCGGCCACCAGGCACGCGGCGAGAAATCCGAACAAGATCACGAACAGCCGGCCGATCAATGCCATTGCGGTCACACCGAAATTGCCGTCATTGCGAGCGCAGTCGCGTCATCGCTAATCCGTCATCGCCATGGCGCGCAGCGCCTGCCGCTCGCGCACCGACAATTTCTCGGTCTCTGATTTGAGCTGGCCGCATGCGGCAAGGATATCGCGGCCGCGCGGCGTGCGCACCGGCGAGGAGTAACCGGCGTTGAAGATATATTCGGAAAACTTTTCGATCTGGTCCCAATCCGAGCACTCGTAGCGGGTGCCCGGCCACGGATTGAACGGAATGAGATTGATCTTGGCCGGGATCCCCTTCAGCATCTTGACCAGAAGCTTGGCGTCCTCGAGCGAATCGTTGACGCCCTTCAGCATCACATATTCGAAGGTGATACGCCGCGCGTTCGACGACCCCGGATAGTCGCGACAGGCCTGCAGCAATTCGGCGATCGGATATTTGCGGTTCAGCGGCACCAGTTCGTTGCGCAATTCGTCGCGCACCGCATGCAGCGAGATCGCCAGCATGACCCCGATTTCATCGCCGGTCCGGACGATGTTCGGCACCACGCCCGAGGTCGACAGCGTGATGCGGCGGCGGGAAATGCCGATGCCCTCATTGTCGGCGACGATCAGAAGCGCATCGCGCACGGCGTCGAAATTATACAAGGGCTCGCCCATGCCCATCATCACCACATTGGTGACGAGGCGGCTGCCGGTCGGCGTGGCACGGTCGGCCCAGTCATTGAGGCGATCGCGCGCCACCATGACCTGGCCGACGATTTCACCTGCGGTCAGGTTGCGCACCAGCCGCTGCGTGCCGGTATGGCAGAACGAGCAGTTCAGCGTGCAACCGACCTGCGAGGAAACGCACAGCGTGCCGCGATCGGTCTCCGGAATATAGACGCACTCCACCTCATGGGCTTTTTCGACGCTATCGCCGCTCGGCAGGCGCAGCAGCCACTTGCGGGTGCCGTCATTGGAAACCTGCTCGGCGACCACCTCGGGCCGCGCGACCGTGAAATGGGAATCGAGCTGCGCACGCATTTGCCTGGAAATGCTGGTCATCTCGTCGAAATTCCTGGCGCCGCGGACATAGATCCAGTGCCACAGCTGCTGCACCCGCATCTTGCGCTGCGCCGGCGCGACACCGATGGCACCGAGTTGTTCGGCAATCTCCGCACGCGACAGTCCGACCAGCGAAGGCCTTGCCGGCGGCACGTAGATTTCGAGCGCGATCTTTTCCAGGGGCGCGTTGGCGCCGGAACCGGCTTCGATTGAAATGCTAGTCATTGTCTCGTTCATGGAACATCAGATAGGCCTTCCGCGGTCAGCTGGAAAGGCGCCAAATGCGTCAGTCCTGACCTGAAAACGCGCTAGCGCTTGCAATCCTGCGCCAGTTTGTCGAGCGCCTGGGAAAGCCCCTTCAGCGAGAACGTGTCGGTGGTCTCGGTGCCCTTCGCCGACACGCCCTTGACGGTGGCATCGGCGGCCTTGCGCATGGCATCCACCATCCGCTCTTCCTCGGCGGCGTTCTTGATCCAGATGCCATCGCCCTGGGTATACATCGCGTAAGAAGCGCCGCCGACCTCCAGCGTCGATTCAGAGCCCGGCTTCAGCGCGTAGCCGATCATGATCGAGACTTCGTTAACGACTTTTTCAGCCGGACGCGTCGAGACGAACGCATAGGCCGGGTCGCGCGGACGGTTCGGCGGATTGGTTTTCGACGACGAGGGCTTGGCGAGCGCGAAGCACACCTTTTTACCGTTCGGCGTCGCGGTGTAAGCCCCCCAGGTGCCAAACTGGCCGATCAGTGTCGGCTCCACGCCGCCTGCAACGGCAGCGGTTGACTTGGCTTCCGATTTCCCGGTCTCAGGTTTGGAAGACGACGGCTTGGCCGCATTTTTCGACGGGGCACCCTGCGCCTGCGCGGGAATTACGGCCCCGCACAACAGCACACTCGCCGCCAGAGTTGTCAGCATTTGCCGCACGGACATGTCCAGTGTGGCTCCCTCATCATTGTGACTGGAAGATGGCCCGATAGCCCGTTGTCCCGTGGCGGATGGATAACCGGGAAATCTCTTTTTGGGAAGACAAGTCAGCAATCTCTGAAGCGACACATCCGGATTTCCGCCGCGCACGCTTGCGGCGCTGATTGTTTTCAGCTTTTCGACCGCGCCGACCGCTGCTTTGCCCACTGCGCGTCGCTCCATTGCAGCAGATCCTCGGCGCCGGAACCGCGCAAATGCGAGCCGCCGTCCTGCACCACCATTTCGCCGTTGATGTAGCCAGCCGAATCGGAAATCAGGAAACTCGCCAGATCGGCAAGTTCGCGGTGTTCGCCGACCCGACCGAGCGGATTTCTGGAGGCCCACCCATCATCGCGGCCTTCGGGCCGAAGCTGACCCGACGCGCCTGCCGTCGGAAACGCGCCGGGCGCAATCGCGACCGTGCGGATGCGCCTGGGTCCCCACTCCACCGCGAGGCTTTTGGTCATGGCGAGAATGGCGGACTTCGCCATGGCGGAGGGCACCGTGAAGGCGCGGCCGGTAATGGTCGAGGTCGAAAGGATGCTGAGCACCACTCCGCCATGTCCCGCCTCGATCCAGCGCTTGCCCGCAGCGAGCGTGCAGTACATCGCGCCGTGCAGCGTCGGCGCGAGAACAGCATCCGCGGCACGAAACGACAGTTGCTCGGTCTGCGCGATGAAGGTCGCGGCGGCGTTGTTGACCAGCACGTCGAGCGGCGCATCGCGCCAGATCGCGTCCATCATGGCATCGACGGCAGCACCTTCGCGGATGTCGCATCTGATCGCAGTTACCTTGCCGGCGAAATCGCCGCGCATCTGCGCGGCTGTCGCCTCCAGCAGTTCAAGGCGGCGGCCGCAGATGATCAGTTCGGCGCCGAGCTCGACGAAGCGGCGTCCCATCGCCGCACCCAGCCCGGAGCCGCCGCCGGTGACCAATATCCGCTTTCCCGCCAACAGGCCTTTTTCAAACATCCATCTGTCCTTTGCCCGCTACTCCGTCATTCCGGACCGGCGCGTGGCGCTGGATCCGGAATCCCCGGATTAGTGATCCGATCTGCCGCGCGAGATTCCGGGTTCGCGTCGTGCGCCCCGGAATGACGCGAGCTCACTCACCACGTGGCGAGACACCGAATCAGATTGTAGCCCAGCTCCAAATCCGGCAAGAAGTGTCCGGGCTCCTATCCATCACCCATTTCTGCCAGGTGTGTCCATGAAAGCCATTCTCTGCTCGCAATATTGCGGTCCCGACGATCTTGTACTGGCCGATGTGCCCGATCCGGTGGCCGAAGCCGGGCAGGCGGTGATCGCCATCAAGTCGGCGGCGCTGAATTTCTTCGACCTCCTGATGATCCAGGGCAAGTACCAGATCAAGCCGCCGCTTCCGTTTTCGCCGGCGGCGGAGGTCGCGGGCGTGATTGAAAGCGTCGGCGCCGGCGTCACCGATCTCAAAGTCGGCGATCGCGTAGTGGCGTCGTGCGGCCACAATGGCGCCCGCGAAAAGATCGCGCTGCCGGCGAATACCATCGTCAAGATTCCCGACAATCTGGATTTCGATCGAGCCGCCGGCATCATCATCATCTACGGCACCGCACTGCATGCGCTGGAAGATCGCGCCAGCCTCAAGCCTGGCGAGACCATGGCGGTGCTTGGCGCGGCCGGCGGCACCGGCTTGGCGGCATGTGAACTCGGCAAGCTGATGGGCCTGAAAGTGATCGCCTGCGCATCATCGGACGAAAAGCTCGAATTCGCCAAGGCGCACGGCGCCGAGCTCGGATTGAACTACGCCACGGAAGACCTCAAGGAGGGCTTGCGTCGGCTGACGGGCGGCAAGGGCGTCGATATCATTTTCGATCCCGTAGGCGGCAGCTATGCCGAGGCTGCACTGCGTTCGATCGCATGGGAAGGCCGCTTTCTCGTGATTGGATTTGCCGCCGGGGAGATTCCGAAGATGCCGCTCAATCTCGCGCTCTTGAAAGGCTGCGACATCCGCGGCGTGTTCTGGGGCGCCTGGGCGCGGCTCAATGCGGAGAAAAACCGCGCCAATCTGCAAAAGCTGGTGAAGTGGACCGCGGAAGGCAAGATCTCTTCGCATGTCGACCGGACTTTCCCGCTGGCGCAAACCGCCGACGCGCTGAAGGTGCTCGCCGGTCGGAAAGCGATGGGCAAGGTGATCCTGCATCCCTGAGTGGATCGGCTGGTCATAATTACGCGGCTGCTGCGAATATTTTGGGCAAAACTTCCAAATTCTTGAATGATTTACCGATCGCGCCCGAATAAAACCAAAATATTTCCCGCTTCACGCCGGTGATCGCCGCCTTTTGGACGAATTTACAGAGCGTGCTAAAGGTTCAGTGGTGGGCTGTCTGGGCAACGATAACAAGCAATAGCAAGTTGACGCCAAGGTGGCCAATTGTTGCGTAGTAGTAGCCCGGAGGCATAACTATGGAGCGGAAGCGAAGGCTCCCCCCGTCCAGAGAACGTAACGTAGAGAGTTTTGACGAAGACGCGAGTGTAATTGAATTCATGTCGTACCGCTCAGCGCCGCCACCGGTTTCCAAGGGAGGTGTCCGTTCAGACGACGCCATGCCGCTCTTCCTCTCCGATCCTGAAGAAGAAGAGGAAGCGCCACCCAGACGGCCGAGCTTCGGAAGGATCCAGAATCACGGGGATGACGAGCCGCCGCGACTCCTCAAGGCGTCGATCGCGCCGCGCATCATCAAGGTCGGTATTTTTGCGGTATCGGCGGCGGCAATCGTCGCTGCGATCCTATCCGTCCAGAATCCGCTTGACCTGTTCACAAATGCCAAAGCCTCGCTCACCGCCCCGTCGGGCGGGCAACCCCCCGCCATACCGTCTGCCACCGCACAACTGAGACCGGCTCCCGAACCCGTCGTCGCGGTACGAACGGCGAGCGCAGACCCGGCGGCGGCGGAAATTCAACCGAACCTTGGCGCTCGAGGCTTGTCACCATCCGCAAAGGGCGGGCCGACACGCGACGAAATCGCCTCTGCCTTTAGAACCGCCCGTCAGGACCAACCGGAAGTCCGTCTGCCGCCCGCGGCCGTCGCTCCTCCTGCCGCCGCGCCTGCCGCTCCAGCCGCCGTCACTGCCCTTCCCCCTGCCGCCGCTTTTCCGCCTCCCACCGCCGATCTTCCAGCCGCCGCGGCTCCGACCGCAAAACGACTTGCTCCCGACGAACTGGCGGCCCTGCTGAAGAGGGCCAAGGGTTTGATCGCGATAGGCGACTTCGCGCCCGCTCGACTGTTGCTGAAACGGGCCGCGGACTCGCAAGAGGCCGGCGCTGCACTCCTGCTGGCTCAGACCTACGATCCAGCCGTGCTTGGGAAGCAGGATATGCGGAGCATCACTCCCGATCCGGCGAAAGCCCGCGAGTGGTACCAAAAGGCCGCCCAGTACGGATCGGTGGATGCGCAGCAGCGCCTCAGCCAAATGCAAAATTAGCCTTTACAATTCGGGGAACACCATGAAGCGCTTACTTGGACTGGCGATCGTCGCCATGATGATGGCTTGTGGCTTTGCGGCCCTGGCCGAAGAAGCCACGTATGATCCGGGCAAGATCAGCGCCAGCCTCAAGGCGATCTTCCAGTTCGGCTCGGCGGATACCAAGAAGGCCCTGAACGCCAACACGGTGACGCTGATCACCGGCACCATCGGCGGCACCTATGTGCAGTTCGGCGCGGACCTTTCTTCCGTGCTCGACGACGGTAACAAACTGCGGGTGCTTCCCATCGTCGGACGTGGTTCCGTGCAGAGCATCGCCGACATCCTGTTCCTGCAGGGCGTCGATATCGGCGTCGTGCGCGCCGATTCGCTCGACTATCTCGAGAAGAAGGGCATTGCCCACGACCTCAGGAAGCAGTTGACCTACGTCACCAAGCTGTACAACGAGGAAATGCAGGTCATCGCCCCGGTGGCGGTCCGCAACCTGCGGGACCTCGACGGCAAGAGAGTCAGCGTCGACCTCCCCGATGGCAGCACTTTCGTGACCGCCCTGGCCGTGTTCGAGCGGCTCGGTCTCCAGGCGACCAATTTCGCCTATCTCGAGCAGCGCATCGCGATGGAGAAATTGAAGAAGGGTGAGCTCGACGCCGTGATCGTCGTCGGTGGCAAGCCGTACAAATCCGTCAGCAACTTCGTCAACGACGGAGGCCGGTACCACCTGGTTACGGTCGATTACGACAAGCCGCTGCAGGGCGACTATCTGCCCGCGACCATGACGTCGAAGGATTATCCGAACCTGATCAAGGAAGGGGAATCGGTTGACACCATCGCGGTTCCCGCGGTGCTGGCCGCCTATAATTGGGCACCCAACACCGACCGCTATCGGAAGCTCTCCCTGTTCGTGGATGCTTTCTTCACGAAGTTCCCGACCCTTCAAAATCCGCCGTTCCATCCGAAGTGGAAGGAGGTGTCGCTGTCGGCTCCGCTTCCCGGTTGGCAGCGCTTGCCCAGCGCCAAGCAGTGGCTGGATCAGCATGGCATCGAGCCCGTCGCACGCAACCGGTTCGAGGAATTTCCGGCGCAGGCACCTGCCCCTGCGGCAACTTTGAGGACAGCCCCCGCCGCGGCGGGAACTCTGAGGCAGGCCCCAGCCCCGGTGGCGGCGGCAAAGCCGCAGACACCGGCCGAGCAGGAAGCCTTGTTCAAGCAATTCCAGGCATGGGAAGCTGAGCGGAATGCCTCGGCGCAAGCCCGGCCTGCGCCGCAACAGCCGCGATAGGTTTATTCGGGAGTGATCCCGAGTCGGAGGAATATTCCGGCTCGCCGATCGCTCTCGGTGAACTACCGTCACTCCGATGTTTCAGCCGTCTCGATCCCCCGCTTCAACGCGGCGCGGGCGGCTTCGCGATGCTCCGGCGTGATGTGGGTGGCGACCATCCGGATCGCGGTCGCCAGCACCGCGGCGTCGTCGGTGAAGCCGAGCACCGGCAGCATGTCCGGGATGAAATCGAACGGCAGGATGAAATAGGCGATGGCGCCGAGCAGCGCCGCCTGCACATGGCGCGGGGTCTGCTTGTCGAACGCGCAATAATAGGCCGAGAGCAAGTCCTCGGCGAACGGGAGCCTGGCGACGACCCGCTTCAGCTTGAGCCAGAAGCGCCTGCGCACGCTTTCGCGGTCTTTCGCCAGCCGGTCGGCCGGCTCAAATCCCACGGTATGTTCGGATGCCATCATTCAAGGCTCCCTCGAGATGCGCGGTAAATCGCCTCGGCTAGAGCCTTTTCCGTTTCGATGGAATCGAAACGGGGCTCTAGATTCCTGATTTGACGCATTTTCTTGGCGCAAACCGGTTTCCACCCCGGATCAAGTCCGGGGCAGGCTTTCGCTTGAAAACGCTCTATCGCCTCCAGAGTTGGGGACGCGGCGGCGCCGACGCAAGATTGCGCGTCGCCAGTCAGGCGACGCCGAACTGCCTTGCGATGGTATTCATCGCCTTTGCAAGATCGACGTCGAGGGCGGTGACGCCGCCTGCGTCATGGGTCGCCAGAACCACCTCCACCGTCTTGTAGACATTGCGCCATTCGGGGTGATGGTCGTTCTTTTCAGCCACCAACGCGGCGCGGCACATGAACCCGAACGCTTCGTTGAAATCCTTGAAGGTAAAGTTCCGCGCAATCGCCTCGCGTCCGGGCGTCTCGGTCCACCCCGGCAAACCCTGCAGCGCCGATTTTCGCGCCTCCGCCGACAGCCGCTCCGCCATGATCGCCTCCTGTTTCACACCAGCTTTACCCTAACACGAACGGTACCCCTTGGATCCATGCCACATCGGGGCGACAAAGCCCGCGGCTACCATGACGCAGATGTAACCCTGCGCCGACCTGAAAATTGCTAGGATGTGACCCTAACCGCATTGGCAAGATGAAATTGAGCATCAAACGATTATTTGCCAGATCGATGACCGAGGAGGGCCTCGACCTTGTCGGGCCGACCCTGCCGGCGCCGCGTTCGGCGAAACAGAAGACGATGTTCATCACCCTGGCGGGGATCCTCGCCGTGGTGGGCACGCTCGCGGGCGGTTACTATTTTGCGATGCGGCCGGTGACCCTGCGGATTGCAGTCGGTCCAACCAACAGCGATGACATCAAAGTGGTTCAGGCGCTGACCCAGGCCTTTTCCCATGCCCACGGCCAGGTCCGTTTGCACCCGATGCAGACCGACGGCGCCGCCGCGAGCGCCCAGGCGCTTGCCGAGGGCAAGGCCGATCTCGCGATCATCCGCGGCGATCTCGAGGTGCCGAAAAATGCCCAGGCCGTGGCAACGCTGCGCAAGAACGTCGCCGTGCTATGGGTGCCTCCGGCCGCCAAGGGCAAAGGCAAGAAAGCCGGTTCGAAGATCACGAAGATTGCGCAGCTCTCCGGACACCGCATCGGCGTGGTCGGACGCACCCCGGCCAATGTCAATCTGCTGACGGTGATCCTGCAGCAATACGGTGTCGACCCGAACAAGGTCGATATCGTTCAGTTCCCGGCCGGCGAAGCCGCGGACGCCATCCGTAACCAGAAGGCGGATGCCTATCTCGCCGCCGGACCGGTCAACAGCAAGGTTACCGCCGATGCAATCGCGGCATCGACTCGCGATGGCGGCACGCCGACCTTTCTCGCTATCGATTCGGCCGAGGCGATCGCGCAAAACCACCCGATGTACGAATCCGCCGAAATCCCCGCCGGGGCGTTCGGCGGCTCGCCCGGCAGGCCGGACGAAGAGGTGAAGACGATCAGCTTCGCCCATCATATCGTTGCACGGAAAGGTCTGTCGGAAGCGACCGTCGCCGCCTTTACCCGGCAGCTGTTTGCGATCAGGCAGACGCTGATGGCGGAGTTCCCGCTGGCGGCGAAGATCGAGACGCCCGACACCGACAAGGACGCCGTGATCCCCGTGCATCCGGGTGCTGCGGCTTACGTCGACGGCGAGGAAAAAACCTTCCTGGACCGCTACAGCGATTTCATCTGGTGGGGGCTGATGGGCCTGTCCGCGATGGGGTCGGCTGGCGCATGGTTCGCGGGCTATCTGAAAAAAGAGGAGCGCAGCAACAACAGTTCATTGCGCGAACGGTTGCTGGACATGCTTGGCGCCGCGCGCCGCAGCGATTCCACCGAAGAGCTCGACCAGATGCAGACCGAGGCGGACGATATCCTTCGCGAGACGCTGCAGTGCTTCGAGCACGGCGCCATCGAAGAAGGGGCGTTGACCGCCTTCAATATTGCGATCGAGCAATTCCACAACGCCGTGGCCGACCGCAAGGCGCTGCTGATGAGCATGCCGCAGAACCTGCAAAGGGCCAACGTCGCGCTGCGCGCCAGCGGCACGATGTAGAAATCAGCGCACCAGCCGGCGCCAGCCGATCACGATCCCGCTCACCGAGATCGTCAATCCCAGCAGCGACAGCAGCCACAGCACGATATCCCACGCCGGACGCCAGGCCAGCAGCCACGGGAAATCGAAGCTGTGCAGCGCGTTGAACAGCCAGCGATAGGAACGCCGGCTGGAATCGGTGCGGCCCAGAATCTCGCCGCTGCGCGGATCGATGTGAAACCAGGTCTGCGCGGCGTCCTCGAAGCCCGCGCGCAGCACCGGCAGCGCACGCTGCTGGTGGTGCGCATACCAATAGGCATCGTACCGATCGAGACGCCGCTGCATCGTCATCTCGGCCTGCGGCATCAGCCGGCGCGCGGCCTCGAAAATCATGGCGTCAGACAAGGGCGCTGCCATGCCCGTGGCCGGATCGGCGGAGGTTTGCCGACCGCTGCGATCCGCCAGCAGCATCAACGGCTTACCGCCAAGCCAGACGAAGCGCGCTTCGACCGCGGCAATCGGTGGGCGCGATAGAAATTCCGCGGCCATGGTGGGCGCGTCATGGCCGGCATAACGCAACGCCATCTCGCGCGACGGTCCACGGCCGGCGAAGAATTCGCCGGGATCGAGCGATAGCCAGCCGCTGAATATCCAGGTCAGCAGGAACACGCCTGCAAAGAATCCTGTGACATGATGCCACGCCATCCAGCCGCGATAGGGCGTGATGCTGCCGCCGGAATAGCGCCGCCGCAGCCGCACGCGCAAAAACCCGATCCAGATACCGCTCACCGCCACCAGCATGCAGATGCCCGAAATCCACAACACGACCTGCCGCCACAGCGGCCCGTCCTGGCGCAGCACGGTGGGATAGATCCAGTGCGGTACGGATCCGAGCCAGTTCCAGCTGCGCTCGGTCCGCGTGGTATCGAGCACGATCTCACCGCTGCGGGAGGAAACGTAGAGCTCCGTGCCATCGGCGTCGCCGAGCGAGACAAGAAAGAACGGCCGCACGGAATCGAATCGCGCCGTGACGCTCCATTGGTCGCGATCGACGGTACCGGCCGATTGCACACCCGCCGCGGCAGGATATCGCCTCGCCGCCGCCAGCGCCTGTTCAAGCGAGACGCTGTCGATGACGCGGCCATCAACGGCCGAGACCGTTTGCCGCCGGCCATCGCCGTCGAGCAACCGGTAGACCGGCTCATCCTCCAGCATGTTCAGCCGCAGATCGCGTGGATACTGCGTCAGCCCGGCGGCCGCCATCGCGCGATCCGGCGTGAGCCGTACCCTG
>Ga0209839_10001626_pt1 | contig 11383 bp, 13 predicted proteins | sample OrgsoiDNA2013050_FD_185800 | JGI IMG/M metagenome (GOLD analysis project Ga0209839, IMG submission 185800) | Permafrost soil microbial communities from the Arctic, to analyse light accelerated degradation of dissolved organic matter (DOM) -... | ecosystem: Environmental > Terrestrial > Soil >... | reverse complement strand
GTGTTCAGCGCACTCGAGGACTCGGCGGGAGGCCCGGTCCATACGAGTTCGACAACGTCGTGCGAGGCGATGCGCACCTGCAGCGCTGCTTCAAGGGCGAACGCGAGCGTCTGCGCATCCTCGGATGGCGCCGAGTTCCCGTGAACATAAATTCTCTGGGCCGCCGCGCGCTGCAGACCATGCCGGAAATCTGGCAGTTTTTTGTCGAGCCGCTCACGCCCAAAACGCCGCCTCGTTTTGAGCGCCGCCTCGCCATCCTCCGCAAGCGCGCCGAAGTCGCCCTCTCGCTGGGCAGCGAAGAACGCATCGACGACCTCGCGCTGGCGTGCGAGGTCGGGGTCGGGCGTGGCCGGCGCGCCCTGGACGCGGCGACGGGCGCGGCTGGCCAGTTGACGGGTCGCTGCCGGCGAGCGCTGCACCATCCTCGCGATCTCGTCGAACGGGACCGCGAACATGTCGTGGAGGATGTACGCCAGCCGTTCGGGCGGTTCGAGTGTCTGCAGCACAACCTGGAGGGCCAACCCGACTGCGTCGGCCAGCAAAGCTTCGTGCTCAGGGTCGACCCCAGCGTCGGCTGAGACGATCGGTTCCGGCACGTATGCCTCGAGCGGCTCCTCGGCGCGCGAGCGCCGCGCCCGCAGGACGTTGAGGCAGATCCGCGCCACCACCGTGGTCAGCCACCCTTCAAGATTCTCGACCTCGGTGGCGTTCGTGCGGCTCAGGCGTAGCCATGACTCCTGCACGGCGTCATCGGCCTCGCTCAGCGACCCAAGGATCCGGTAGGCGACCGCCCGCAACCGGGGCCGCTGCTGCTCGAACTCCTCGGCCAGTCGATCGTTTTCGCCCATCTGTCACATCCGCGAGTTGCCACGGGTCATAGCACTAGACACCCCAAACGCCCCCAATGTGACAAGGAACCCCCTCATGGCGCGCATTCCCGCAGTCCGCCCGTCCGACGCGGGCCTGAAGACCAAGCTCATCCTCCGCGTCGGACCCAAGATGATGGAGAAGCTGACCGGCCGCCGGCCCGAGAACGGGATGGAGCCGATCGCGCTCTACGCACACGCGCCGGCGCTGCTGGGCGGCATCCTCAAGCTCGAGCGGGCAACTGCCAAGGCCAACCGGGTCGAGAGCCGCCTCAAGATCCTCGCGCAGCTGAAGGCTTCGACAGTCATCGGCTGCGAGTACTGCATCGATCTCGGCTCGCAGATCGGCCGCCGGTCGGGTCTCACCGATGAGGAGCTCCTTGCCCTGCCCCGCTACCGGGAGAGCGGCTTGTTCACCGAGCTCGAGATGCTGGTGCTGGATTTCACCGTGGGCATGACGCGCACGCCGCTCGAGGTCCCGGACGGCCTGTTCTCCGAGCTGAGCAAGCAGTTCGACAACCCGCAGCTGGTCGAGCTGACCAGCGTGATCGCCCTGGAGGGCATGCGCAGCCGCTTCAACGGGGCCCTCGGCGTGGGCGCCGCCGGCTTCAGCGAGGGGATGGTGTGCGCGGTGCCCGAGCCGACCAGCGCCACCGCCAACGGCCAGGCCGCCTTGACGTCGTCCTAGCTACCGCGCCGGCGGGCGGACGCCGGCATGAGGGCCGCGCACCACGCGGTACTTCACGTGCGTGACCGCCGGCGACGCGATCACCTTGACCGGCTCGAGCGTGGGATCGCCGACGTCGGTGAGCAGCCGCTCTCCCGCCGCGAGGATAACCGGAACGATGTGGAGATACAGCTCGTCGAGCATTCCCGCCGCGAGGTACTGCTGCACGACGCTCGCGCCGCCGGCGATCGCGACGTCCTGGTCGCCCGCGGCTGCCCGAGCCTGATCCAGGGCGGACTCGATCCCATCGGTGACGAACGTGAAGGTCGTGCCGCCTTGCATCGACAGCGGCTCACGCGGACGGTGGGTGAGCACGAACACCGGCGTGTGGTAGGGCGGGTCCTCACCCCACCATCCGGTCCACGTCTCGTCCCATGGCCCGTCGCGGCCGCCGAACATCCTGCGGCCCATGATGTAGGCGCCGACCCCCTGCACGACCTCGTCGACGACGTCGGCATCAACGCCCCGATCGCCGCCCTCCAATCCGTGCTGCCGGCGCCAGCTGGCCGTCTGGAACACCCAATCGTGTAGGCGCATGCCGCCTTGCCCGATCGGGTTCTCGACGCTCTGTTCCGGCCCGGCGACGAAGCCGTCGAGCGACATCGATATGTGGCAGGTGAGTGAGTTCATGCCGGTATGACCGCCGCTGAGGGCCGGAATCATCGCTGGGCGCCGCGGCGACTCAGACCTCGACTGCTGCGACTCCTCCCCGTCACCGCGAGCGTCGATACTTCCCGCGTGGTCGAGGACCTGGTCTTCACCGAAGACGAGCCGCCCGAGGAGCGGCTCTTCGATTACGCCCGGCCCGTCGCCTTGAGCGACGGGGTGTTTGCGATCGCGCTGACCCTCCTCGTGCTCAACATCACCGTCCCTGACCTGGCGCCGCTATTGACAAACTGAGGACCGCGGATACGATTCTCGCGTAATTAGATCAAGTTTATTGAGTTTCTGGCCGGCGTGATGGAAACGGGGGCGTTCGCGGTGAAGGTTCGGCGTCGCTGTGACCGTGTCCGAGACGAGGCTCAGGACTCGACTGACCGAAGGCCGGGTCAGCAGGCGAGAGCCGCTGGCCCTGCGCCCCAAGAAAGGAATCGCATTGCGTCTCAAAATCAGGACGGTCGCTGTCACTGCGGCCGTGACCCCGGTGCTCGCCGTGCCCAGCGCGGCGGCGGCTGCGACGGTGATCGGCTCGGGCTCGAGTGCCGAGCAGCCCGTCCTCACCGCGCTGTTCGCCGGCTACGCGAAGGTCCATCGAAACGTCCACTTCGTCTATACGGCTGACGGCGGGAACGCCGGCGTCAAGGACGTTCAGCAGCGGCGCAGTCAATTCGCCGTCAACACCCGCGCTCCGCTCCCCAGCGATTCGCGCACCGTTCAGTACAAGCTGTTCCTCGATGGTCTCTGCGTCGCGGTCAACAAGGCCAACAGCGTGAGCAACGTCCGGCTCACACGGGCCGCGAACATCTTCCTCGGCGTGTTCACGAGCTGGTCCCAGGTGAGCGGCTCCGGCCTGACGACGACGATCGATCCGATCGGCCGTAACTCGGCCGCGGGGTCCTACACGTTCTTCCAGCAGGCGGTGCTCAAGGGCCAGACGCAGGCCTCGAACGTCGAGCAACTCTCCTCGGACGGCCTGGTCGCGACCGCGATCAAGCACGACAAGAACGCAATCGGATACGTCGGTCTGGCTCACGCCGGCAAGAGCAGCGGAATCAAGACCGTGAAGCTGAACGGCGTCGCCTGCAACGCGACGCAGATCAAGTCCCAGAAGTACCCGCTCACGCGGTTCATCTGGGGGGTCCTGTCGCTCAAGCATCCCAACAGCGCCGCGGCCCAGTTCTTCGACTGGGTACGGACCAGCTCCGCCGCGGGCAAGATCGTCGCCAAGTCGGCCGTGCCGGCGTTCAACAAGAAGTAGGCGAGGCACGGAGCGAGACATCGGACCGCAGATGGTCGAGGAGTTTCGACTCGACACGGAGCCGACCAGGGACTCCGACCGGCGCGCCGAGCTGATGCTCGGCGCGCTGGTCTGCCTCGTGGTGGTGTTGCTGCTCGGGATGTTCGCGTTCGTGCTCTACCAGGCGTGGCCGTCGTTCTCGCACAACGGCCTCAGCTGGTTCGGGAGCCGCGGGAACGTGGATTCGCAGATCCAGGCGATCTTCAACTCCGGCACCTCGCTCGGCCACGAGGTGTACGCATTCCACGGCTGGCCGCTGATCTGGGGAACGGCCTTGGTCGTCGGTGGCGCAGTCACGATCGCGTTCGTGTGCTCGCTGTTCGTGGCCGTGTTCATCGTCGAGTTTGCGCCGGATGCGCTGTGCCGCGTGCTGGAGCCGGTGGTTCGCCTGCTCGCGAGTGTGCCGTCGGTGATCTACGGGCTCGTGGGCGTGTTCGTGCTGGTGCCGCTGATCGGCAACCACCTGATCACCCAGGGCAGCAAGGCATCCGTTCAGGGGATCATCACGCTCAACGGCTACAGCCTGCTGGCTGGTGTCGCGATCCTCACGGTGATGGTCGCCCCGGTGATGGTGGCGATCTTCTCGGACGGCCTGCGGGCCGTCCCGCGCGGCTGGATCGAAGCCTCGCTCGGGCTGGGGATCAACAAGTGGCGAACGGTCTGGAAGATCGGAGTCCGGACCGCGCGGCCGGCGATCGTGGCCGGGACCGTGCTCGCCACGGCTCGCGCGCTCGGAGAGGCGGTGATGCTCTCGATGGTCTGCGGGGTCGTCTCCTTCGCGCCCAATCCCGCGGATGGGTGGATCTTCTTCGTCGAGCCGACCCGGCCGCTGGCCTCGACGATCATCGCCTTCATCGATGACCTCAGCACGCCGCCGATGCGGCACACCCTGTACGCGATCGCTGCCGTGCTGCTGTTGTCCGCGGCCCTGCTCTCCTTCGGGGGCTGGGCGGCCAAGCAGCCGATGAAGCGCTACGGAGCCCGCACATGAGCCTGCTCGAGCTGCCGGTGTCCCAGCCGGGACCCCGCGCGCCTCGGGCCGCGCAGTCCCCGCCCTGGCGTCTGATTGACCGCATCGGGCTGGCCGTGGCCTGGCTGCTCGGCCTCCTCTTCTGCGCGCTGGCGGGAGCCCTGGTGCTGTATTTCCTCGTCCAGGGGATCAAGTACGTGCGCCCGTCGCTGTTCCTGACCAACCCATCGCCGGGGTTCACGGCGACGGCGACCGGTGGATTCCTGGATCCAATGCTGGGGACGATGCTGGTGAGCGCAATCGCGATGGCGATCGCTCTGCCGATCGGGATCGGGGTCGCCGTGTGGCTGAGCGAGTACGGCCGCCCCGCCGCGCTCGCCCGAGTGGCCGAGTCCACGATCGAGATGATCGCCGGCACCCCGTCGATCGTGCTGGCGCTGTTCGGGATCCTGCTGTTCGAAAGCCCGGCCCTCGGCTTTCTCAGCCGCAGCTCGGAAGGGGTCGTGTTCGGGCGCTCGTTCTTCGCCGCGGGGGCGATGCTGTCGCTGGTCGCGCTCCCGCTGGTGGTCTCGAACGTTCGCGAGGGCCTGGAGGCGATCCCGGATCACGTGCGGGAGGCGTCGTACGCGCTTGGCAAGACCAAGTTCGCCACCACGCGCCGCGTGCTCCTGCCGGCGGCTCGCCCGTCGGTGCTGACGGGCGCGATGCTCGGTGCCGGACGGGTGATCGGTGACACCGCGATCATCGTCGTGCTGCTCGGGGCGACGCTGACCTTCGACAGGTCGGGGTCGGTTCCGCTGCTCTCGACGCTGCGCGGCACCGGCAGCACCCTCACCTACTACGTCTTCTACAACGCGCCCACCGGCGAGGGCAACCAGCCGACCAAGGCCTACGCCGCGGCCTTCGTGCTGCTGATGATCGTGCTGGCCCTGAACGTCGGAGTCGATATCGCCACCCGGCGCTCGCGGAGGCTCAGATGGAGTTCCTGACGCCGCCTCCGGTCCGCCGCCTGACCGGCGAGGAATCAGTCACGGAGCCGCTCGGACCGACCCGAGGGCTTCCCGCCCCGCCGGGGAACGGGAACGGGAATGGAAACGGCAACGGGTCTGCGCCCGCATCGCCGCTCGTCGGTGGCCGGCGGCGGATCGCGTCGACGCCGCTGGCGATCGACCGGATGCAAGCTGAGGCGCTGTCGGTCGCCTACGGTCGCAAGCCGGCGGTCGACTCGGTCTCGCTGCCGATCCGCCAAGGGGAGGTCCTGGCGCTGATCGGACCCTCCGGATGCGGCAAGACGACCCTGCTGAGGTCGCTCAACCGCCTCACCGAGCTCAACAAGGACGTCTCTCAGTCCGGCCGGATCACGCTCGACGAGGTCGACATCGCGACCCTCGATCCGACCGCTCTGCGCCGCCGGGTGACGATGGTCTTCCAGCAGCCGAACCCGTTTCCGATGAGCGTGTTCGACAACGTCGCCTATGTCCTGCGCGAGCAGGCCGCGCGCCGCCCGAAGCGCGCCGCGCTGCGCGGGGCGGTCCGCGACGCCCTCGCCCGCGCCGGACTCCTCGACGAGCTCGGCGATGACCTCGACCATCCGGCCCTGCGGCTCTCAGGGGGACAGCAGCAGCGCCTGTGCATTGCCCGGGCACTGGCCGCCGATCCCGAGGTGCTGTTGCTCGATGAGCCGTGCTCGGCGCTGGATCCCCAGTCGACCCAGGTGATCGAGGACCTGATCGTCCGGCTGCGCGAGGACGTCGCGGTGGTGATCGTCACCCACAACCTGCAGCAGGCCTACCGAGTCGCCGACTACGTGGCCTTCATGTACCTCGGCCGGCTGGTCGAGTACGGCACCGCCCGGCAGCTGTTTCGCACTCCGCGCGAGCAGCGGACCAGGGAGTACGTGCGCGGTGAGTTCGGTTAGCGCCGTCAGTCGGGGGCGAGCTCCGCGACCGCTCACGCTCGTGACGGCCACCGCCACGGTCGCACTCTCGGTCGCGCTGAGCGGGTGCGTGTCGACCGAGCAGAAGGCGGCGTGGGTCCATGTCGAGGACGCCCGCATCATCGCCTCCCAGGGGCCGGTGGTCGTCTGGCACGCCGGTCGTGAAGCGAGGGTCACTCTGGTGGCGCTGCTGCGCACTCGCGGGCGCGTGGCGATCGTGGTGCAGCTGCACAACGCCACCTCCCACGCGCTCAGCGACCTCCCGATCTCGGTCGGCCTGCGCCGTCCCGGTGGCGCCCGGGTGTTCCTCAACCGCGTCGCCGGTCTCGCCTACTTCCGCACCCACGTGGCGCTGATTCCCGCCGGATCAAGCGTGACCTGGGTGTTCACCGCCCTGGCCCGCCGCCACGCGACCGGTCCGCCGTTCGCCGTAGTCGGCAGCGAGGCCAGTCCACCGCTCACCTCGGCCCACACGATTCCGCCGGTCGCGGCGGTCCTCGCCTCAGCCACCAGAGCGCAGGACGGCCTGGTGCTGCGGATCCTCGTCAGCAACCGCTCGTCGATCCCGCAGACCGGACTACAGGTCTACGCGACCGCGTCGTCCGCGAGCCGGTATGCCGCGGCCGGGAGCGCCACGATCCCGAACCTGGGAGCCGGGGACTCGACCACCACCATCGTCCGCCTGGTCGGACGCGCGAGCCGCGCGCAGATCCGGCTTGAAGCGCTACCCACGATGTTCTGAGCAGGAGATCAACCGTGTCAACGACCCACGATCGTCAGCCGCCACCCGCGGCGGTTCCTTCGCCCTCGGTCCCCGGGGAGGCCTCCCCCTATCAACCCTGCGACGCCTGCGGGGCACCTCTCGACGATCGCCAGCGCTACTGCGTCGCCTGCGGCGCCCGGCGCAAGCACACCGACGATCCGGCCGCTCGCTTCCTCTCAGCCGCAACGGGGCGGCGACGGGCAACGGCAGCGGCGCCGTTGACCCCTGCTCGGCACCGGCGCGGAACGGCGTCGGCGGCAACGGCCGCCGCCGTCGCGGTGATCCCCCTGGCACTTGGCCTCGGCGTCCTGATCGGCCGCGACTCCTCCGGCAGCGACAGCAAGCTGATCGCCGCCCTCCGGGCCGAGAGGGCCCCGGTGGCCGCGGTGTCGGGCCCTGCCGCCGCAGCGGGGGCGAGCCACGCCTCGAGAGTCGCGAGCGCCGGCTCGGTACCGCCGGCCAGCACGTTCGGCTTGACCCGCGGCTATGCCGTGCAGCTCGGGACGCTGCCTGCAGGCACCGGGCAGACAGCCGCCGCCGCAGCTGAGCAGGCGGACCGGGCGAAGGGCGCGAGCGGGGTCGGGCTGATCGCCCAGTCGGATTTCCATGTCACGCCGAGTCCGCCGCCCGGTGCCTTCGTGATCTACGCGGGCGCCGACACCAGCCAGGCCGCCGCCCAGAAGGCGCTGGTCAGGCTGAAGCCCAGGTTTCTGACCGCCAAGGTGATCGCCGTGCGGGCGGTTGGGGCGTCCTCCGGGCCGGCGCCGGTGCTGAGCCGGACCCGATATGGCGCCGCCCACCAGGTGGCCGGTTACAAGCCCACCCCGCAGGCGCTGGCACAGGGCGCGCAAGTCGCGGCCCAGGACAGCCATTCGACCGGCCAAGCGGCGTCAGGATCCGGTCTTCCCGACGTGGTGGCCGTGCCATGAGAGGACTCAAGCCAAGCCGCCCGGCCAATGGGAACGCAGCTCCGGGCACCGTGGCCGGCGCTGTGAGCGTTCCCGCGGCCGCCGCACCCGACCCCGCGCTGGTGGCCGAGCGCGAACGGCTGACCGAGCGCTTCACGGTCATGCAGACAGAGCTCGGCGGCCTGTTCTATGAGATGGCGATTCGCGACCACGTGCGCCTCGAGGTGCTGATGCCCAAGGCCGCCGCGCTGCAGCGGATCGACACCGAATTGGCGCAGGTCGAGCACCTGCTCGCGGGCGGCGAGAACCGGATCGGCGGTCACTGCCGCAGCTGCGGCGCCGTCTACGCCCGGGGAGCCGCGTTCTGCTCTCAATGCGCCGAGGCTCTGACCGCGTGAGGCATCAGTTCCGGCTTTTGCGGGAGGCGCGCGTGACGCTCCCACAGCTCGCGCTGGTCAGCGTCCTGTCCGCCGCGGTGAGCGCGCTGATCGTCATCTCGGCTTTGGGTGAGACGGACACCGAGCGCGCCGTCATCGCCGCCCTGGGCATGCGTTCCGCCATCCTCGCGTCCGCGGCGGAACGCGGCCAGCCGGGCGTGCCGACGGCATCGGCTGCGCCGGCGGCACCGACCGGCAACGCTGCGCTCGGCTCCGCTGACTCCGGCACGGGGACCGGCGGGGGCGGCAGCTCCGGCTTGTCGTCGGACTCGGGGCTGTCGTCGAGCTCGAGTGGCGCGAGCGACTCTGGCGGCAGTGGCGGCAGTGGCGGCTCGGGAGGTTCGCCCGGTTCCGGAGCCGGGGCCACCTCGGGCGCGGCCAACGCCCCGGCCACGGGCTCCACCGCGCCCGCGTCGAAGATCAAGCACGTGTTCGTGATCGTGGTCGGCACCGCGAGCTATGAGGCCGCGTTCGGTCACAGCTCGGCCGCTCGCTACCTGAACTCCCGGCTCCGTCCCAAGGGGGAGCTGCTGAGCGAGTACCACACGCTCGCCGCCTCGCCGCTCCCAGATCTCGTGGCCATGATCTCCGGCCAGCCTCCCAACAGCGAGACCCTCACGGGCTGCCCGGTCTACAGCGAGTTCCCTCGCGGCAGCGCTCCGGACAAGAACGGGCTCGTGCCCGGAAGCGGCTGCGTATACCCGAACACCGCGCTGACGATCGGCGACCAGATGGATAGCGCCCCCCTGCCGTGGCGGGGCTACATCGGAGGGATGAACTCGCCCTGCCTGCATCCCAACTCCGGCGCCGTCGACGCTTTGGGGACAGGCGGATACGCGACGAGCGCCAATCCGTTCGTCTATTTCCACTCGCTGCTCGATCTCGGCGACTGCCAGAGCGACGACCTTCCCTACGGCCGGTTGACCGCGGCCCTCGCCTCGAGCGCCCGCACGCCCAGCTACTCGTTCATCGCGCCGGACCCGTGCGATGCGGGCGCCTCCGCCAACTGCCCGAACGGCCAGGCCCCGGGGATCGCCGCTGCCGACGCCTTCCTGCAGCGGGCCGTGCCGCCCATCCTCAGCTCGCCCGCCTACCGTGCCAGTGGCGCCCTGGTAATCGTGTTCACAGCCGCGCCCGCGGGCGCGACTCCGAGCGCCGGCACCACCACTGGGCCGGCGGCGAGCGGCGCTGCGGCGCAGGCGGCCGGAGGCGCACCCGTCCGGACCGGGGCGCTCGTGCTCTCGCCCTACACGCGAGCGGGCACCATCGACGCTCACGCGTACGACCCCTATTCCGTGCTGCGGTCGGTCGAGGACGTATTCGGACTTGCGGCCCTCGGCAGGACCAAATCAGCGCGGGCCTTCGATCACCGCGTGTTCAGCCGCTAGCGCTGCGTGGTCGCGTCATGACCGGGTGTGAAGCCCGGGTGTGAAGCCCGGGTGTGAAGCTGGCCTACGGGACGAGCTGGAACAGCACGCCGAACGTGTGTCGCCGAACGTCCGGTCGGCAGTCGGCGCCCCTCTCTTGGCCCGCTATGCGCGCGTGCGATGATTAGTGCATGTTCGAAGACGAATTCAACCGCGACAACTTCGAGGAGATGGTGCGTTCGATCGCGCGGGAGGTCAGCCGCTCGATGGAGCGCGCGTCGGAGTTCGACCTGGACGAGATCGCCGGCGCGATCGGCGTGGACCCGGTGCGCGCGCGGGAGTGGGTCGACGGCGCCGTCGGATGGTTGCGTGAGCAGGCCGAGGGCATGGGCCACGATGTCAGCCCCTGGGGTCCCGGGCCTGCGGATGCGCCCAGCGACGATCCGGCCCCGAACAGCGGGCCGCATCCGCTCGATCTGCCGACGCCGGAGCAGGGCCGTGCTCTGGCCGCCCTGGACTCTGCGCGCTGGACGGTCGAGCCGGGCAGCCACGTGCTCAAGGTTCACGGCGACGGGCCCGGACCGGGCGACCCGCTCGGCCTGGTCGGAGAGCTGCGAGCCAGAGACTGGATCGCCGCCGACGGTCAGGTCACCCTGGTGGGACGCCGCGCCCTCAGCCGCTGGCTGGACGTCGACCCCGAGTAGCAGTGGCGAACCTGCCGGACTCCGCTCGGGCCGTACTGGAGTCGCCCGGACTCGCTCATCTGGTCACCCTGGAGCCTGACGGCCGTCCCCAGGTGTCGATCGTCTGGGTCGGGCTCGATGGCGACGAGATCGTGGCCGCGCACCTGCCCGAGCATCGCAAGGTCCGAAACATACGCCAGGATCCCCGGGTCGCACTCTCGATCGAGACCGACAGCCGCAACGAGATCGGGCTCCAGGAGTACCTCGTCGTCTACGGGCAGGCCCGGATCACCGAGGGCGGTGCGCCCGAGCTGCTCCAGCGGCTGGCGCGCACGTACATCGGGCCGGACGTGAAGTTCCCGCCGATGGACAACCCGCCCCCGGGCTTCATCACCCACGTCACCGTCGAGCGCGTCGCCGGCGTCGGTCCCTGGGCCGGCTGAGGGCGGGTAGAGCGCCTCGAGGCCTCACCGCGCGCTGGTCGCTCGAGAGTCCCCTGTGGCCTACTCCGAGGAGCTCGCCGAGCGCGTCCGCGCCCTGCTCGCCGACCGACAGCGTGACCGAGCGCAAGATGTTCGGCGGCGGTCGACGCCGGCGCCCGATACGCCGCCTCGCTGCCGCCCAAGTAGCGGCCGCGGCCGATCGTGCCTACGCTCCCGCGATGAGCGAGCTCGAGTTCCTCGGTGCGCTGCACGTCGAACTGCTGCGCCACGATGAGCTACGGGAGGAGAGGGCCGCCCATGAGCTGTTCCAGACCTCGACCGTTCGG
>Ga0209839_10001625_pt1 | contig 11384 bp, 9 predicted proteins | sample OrgsoiDNA2013050_FD_185800 | JGI IMG/M metagenome (GOLD analysis project Ga0209839, IMG submission 185800) | Permafrost soil microbial communities from the Arctic, to analyse light accelerated degradation of dissolved organic matter (DOM) -... | ecosystem: Environmental > Terrestrial > Soil >... | reverse complement strand
GAGTAGCAGAAGTCTCGGCGCTGGCATTGCTCACCTGCTCAAGCGCATTCAGTGAGAGCGTCCCGCCAATGACGGGCGGCCAAGTAGGGCAGCCCGTGCCAGCACTCGGGCGCGACCGGTCTCTGCCTGAGCCGTCCCATGTGCGGGCCGCCTTCCGGGCGGCCGAAGGAAGAACCGGCGTTGGACGAGCTCAGGCCCGAACGACAGCCTGATCCGAGGCCCTGGGTTGACCAGCCGTTCCGGCAGCCGACAGCATTGGGGCTGGTGACAGCACCGTTACCAGCACCCCTTGTTCCCGGACTGGGCCCCTCCCGGCGGCAGCACGGCGGCGAACCGCTCCTCGGCCCGGTCGAGCTGGGTCAGGATGTGCTGCTTGGCCTCGGGGCTGAGGGGGGTGTCGGGGAGGCTGATGAGCTCCCGCAGGATCGGGACCAGCGGCGCGTACTTCGCGGCCAGCTTGATGAGCCGCGGGCCGCCGGTATGGATCAGGCCGGCGCCGTTGTCGGCGAAGTCGGAGGCCTTGATAACCCGCGCCCAGGGGTGGTGCCGCAGGCTTTCCGCGACGTGCTCCCGGTACTGCTCGTGCGCGTCGCGGTCGGGCGCGTACGGCGGGTTGCTCACCGCGCCGACCAGTTCGGCGACTCGCGGCCCGAACTGGCCGGCCAGCACCGCCAGCGCGGCCGCCTGGTCATCGAGGCTGCCGGCCAGCTCGGCGGCGTGATCTTCCACCGCGTCGTGCAGCAGAGCGGCGCAGATGACGTCGGTGTCGTGCACGCCGTAGTGGGACATGATCCGGATCGCCACCCGGAGCAGGTGGTTGAGGTACGGTTCGCGTTCCCTGCGGTCGGCGGCGTGCAGCCGGGCCGCCAGGTCCAGGGCCTGGTTCAGGCGCTGCTGGTCCTGCTCGGGGAACGACGCGATCTCCACTGCGAACCGCTTCCGCAGTCCCTGCTCGCCGTAGGTCGAGGTAATCGTGTGCAGCGGCATCGTCGCCACGAGCCGTCGCTGGCCGGTGTCCATGTCCTAGAACTAGCACACTCAGACAGGTGAGGCCTGCGGCTGACCGGCGGGCTCGGGCAGCAGGGGGAGGGTGATGGCGAAGCGCGTCTTCCCCGGCCGGCTGGTCACGGTGATGCAGCCCCCGTGCGCGACGACCACGGCGTCCACGATGGCCAGGCCGAGGCCGGTGCTCTTGCCGGCGGCGTGAGCGTCTCGCGCCCGCGAGGTGTCGGCCCGGGTGAACCGCTCGAACAGCTCAGGCAGCAGTTCCGGCGGAATCCCGGGACCGTCATCGGTCACGCTCAGCTCGACCCGCGGCCCCTGCGGCGGGGCACCGCGCTGCAGCGCGGCCGTTCCCTCCGAATAAGCCGTCTCCCGTGATGTCCGCGGATCGACGGCGAGGGCGACGCTGACCGTCGAGCCGGCCGGGGTGTGCTTGCCCGCGTTGCTCAGCAGGTTGGCCATGACCTGGTGCAGCCGGTGCTGGTCGCCCTGGATCAGGATGGGCTCGTCCGGCAGGTCTAGCCGCCAGCGGTGGTCGACGCGCGCGACCCGCGCGTCGCTGGTCGTCTCGATGGCCAGCCGGGACAGGTCCACCGGCTCTTGTTCCAGCGGGCGCCCGGCGTCCAGCCGGGCCAGCAGCAGCAGGTCATCGACCAGGACGCTCATCCGCGCCGACTCGGACTGCACCCGGGTCAGCGCGTGCGTCACGTCCTCCGGCACCGGCCCCGGGTGCCGCAGGGCCAGCTCGGCGTAGCCGCGGATGGCGGACAGGGGAGTGCGCAGCTCGTGGCTGGCGTCGGCCGCGAACCGGCGCAGCCTGGCCTCGCTCTCCGCCCGGCGGCCGAGCGCCCGCTCGACGTGGAACAGCATCCGGTTGAACGCGGCGCCGACCCGCCCCACCTCGGTCCGGGGATCATTGTCGGGCACGCCGGCCGGCAGCGAGACCTCGCCGGAGTCCAGCGGCAGCTCGGTCACCCTGGTGGCGGTGGCCGTGACCCGGCGCAGCGGCCGCAGCGACAGCTCCACGATCCCGGTCCCCATGACCAGCGCCAGCAGCAGGACGGCGGCGAAGACCACGTGCTCGGTGTCCTCGACGTGACGCAGCGTGGCGTCGACCATGGTCAGCGGGAGCCCGGTGATGAGGTCGGTGCCGTTCGGGCCGGCCACCTTGGTGAGCAGGAACTCATCACCGAGCGAATCCAGCGTCCGGATATAGGTCGGCGCGGGCTGCGCGGGCCCGGGAGCCGGCCCGGGCCCCGGGAGGTTCGCCTCCGCCGAGATCGCCGATGTGGTGGAGATGGACCGGGCCGACGGCAGCGTCGCGAGCATGGCCATTTCTGCGGCCGAGAGATGACACGACTTGCTCACCAGGCCCTTGTAGGTGACCGAGCTGCCTTTCAGCACGACTTCGAACGTGCCGGGGGCCTGGCCATTCTGGCTGCACACGCTGTAGTTCGGAGCATACTGATCGTTGTCAGCCTGCCCGGGCCCTTCGTTGTCGGCCGGACCGGAGTTGTCGCTGTCAGGCTTATCTTCGGAGGCTTGCTTGGCACACTGGAGCCAGGCGCCGGTAGCGGACTGCAGTTCCTGGTTCAGTGAGGACATCAGCGAACGGTTGAGGGAGCTGTCGGTGACCACGCTGACCGCGACGCTGGCCACCGCGAGCAGCGCCACGAGTCCGATGATGAGCCTGCCGCTGATGGTGCGGAACGACAGCAATGACGCCAGCCGCGCCGCCTTGCTCGGCCCTGATCCGTTCGACATTAGCCAGCTGGTTTCAGCACGTAGCCGACGCCGCGGACGGTGTGAATCAGCGGCACCCGGCCCGCGTCGATCTTCTTGCGCAGGTAGCTGATGTAGAGCTCGACGACGTGCGCCTGACCGCCGAAGTCGTAATTCCACACCCGGTCCAGGATCTGCGCCTTGGACAGCACCCGCCGGGGGTTGCGCATGAGGAACCTGAGCAACTCGAACTCGGTCGCGGTCAGGTCGATCAGCTCACCGTCCCGGCGGACCTCGCGCGCATCCTCGTCCATGGTCAGGTCACCGACCGCCAGCGATCCCTCGGTGTGCGCACGGGTCAGGTTGGCCCGGCGCAGCAGCCCGCGCAGCCGGGCCAGCACCTCTTCCAGGCTGAACGGCTTGGTCACGTAGTCATCACCGCCCGCGGTGATGCCTGCCACCCGGTCCTCCACCGCGTCCCTGGCGGTCAGGAACAGCACGCACACCTGCGGTATCTCGGCCCGCAGCCGGCGCATGACCTCGATGCCGTTGAAGTCGGGGAGCATGATGTCGAGCACCACCGCGTCGGGGCGGAACTCGCGCGCAGTCCGGACCGCGTCGGCGCCGCTGCCCGCGGTCTGGACATTCCAGCCCTCGTAGCGCAGCACGCTCGCCAGCAGTTCGGCCAGGCTGGGCTCGTCGTCGACGACAAGCACGCGCACCGGCGTGCCGTCCGCCCGCTGAATGCCTGCGTTGCGAGCGCTCGCCGCCGCGCCGCCCGCCGCGCTGCTGGTCGCGCCGTCGGCTGGTGCCGTGGCCGGGCTGTTGTTCTCCATAGTCCTCAGGCTCGCTCGTTCTCGTTCCCAGGGCCGCCAGACCCTCGATCCTTCGATCAGGGAGCGTGTTCCCTCCTCGCGGGGAGGCATGCCACCTCTTGATCGAATCTGTGCCTAGTATGCCCACGCCGCGCGGAGATTCTCCGCCCAGGTTCTCAGCTCACGCCCCCAATGTCTCTGGACGGTCAGATTCAGCTATGAATAAGCTCTGAAGCAGGCGGCCGAGTTTGGACTCGGCGGCGGCCGGCTTCGCGCCGGCTTCGCGCAGCGCCTGGCCGACCGCCTCAAGCAGGCGGGTGGCCTCAGGCTGGTCGGACATCACCTCGACCTCGATCTCGCGCCACCTGACGGGCCCGTCGCCCGGCGCGCCGAACCGGGTGGCGGTCACCCGGTCATCGGCGATCTCCACCAGGGCCTCGCCCGTTTTCCCGGCCAGGGTCACCACGGTCCGTTCGGTATCAAGGATGGCGATGGGGCGCAGGCGCGCGCCTGCGGTGATGTCCTCAACCTGGGCCGCCAGCCGCGCCGGGATGGATCCGGCGGTGCCTTCATCGAGCGGCGCGTGCCGCTCCTGCCTGGTGTCTTTGCGCACCGGCAGCTTGAGGTGCCAGCCCTCGTCCGAACCGCCGACCCGGCGCCGGAGCGTGACCCGGTGGCGGTGCAGGTCGAGGTCCTCGGTATCGAAGTAGGTGGCGCTGAGGTAGAAGCGTTTCGGCTCCGCCCCCAGGATCGCCCGCCGCCCGCTCCGCCCGGTCAGGCCGCCGAGCTCGGGCAGCGCAAAGCCGTCGTCGGCGTCGTATTTCTGCTCAGTTTCCAGGTGGTCGCCAGTGCCGCTCGTCACGTGTCCCAGGCTACGCGTGATACACCACGAACCTCATGCCGGGCCGCTCAATCAGCAGCCCGTCGTGAGCCGGGGCGGGTCCGGCGCCCGAGGATCGCGGGTAGGCGTCGACGTGCAGTCCGCCGGCGCCGGGCTGGCCGGCCTGGTCCCAGGCCTGGACGTGCGCCACCAGCCCGGCCGCGAGCTCCGCGGCATGCGGGCCGTATCCGGTCACCTCCAGCGTGAGCAGCCCCGGCGCACGCCCCGCCGCGGACCCCTGGGACGCTACCGGGGCCGTGGTCAGCACCGCGAAGCCGCCGGAGTCGACGATCCCGGCGGTGAGCCGCAAGCCCCGGCTGCGGACCGGCGCCCGCACCAGCCGGAAGGCGCCGGGCCCACCGGGTCGACCCGCCCGGGAACCCCGCGCACGGGCGGGTCGTTCCTCGGCCACGGTGCACGACCGGGGGTCTCCGGCCGCCAGCCACAGCCCGAGCCCCCAGACGACCTGCTCCGATCCGGTCCGGACACCGGTCGGAAGCTGCACCGGCGGGCCGGCCAGGTAGGCGGCGAGCGCCTCGGCGTCGACGTCCTTCCCGTCGGCCAGGGTGAGCCCGTCCGGCAGCGTGACTGACAGCCCAGGCTGAAGCAAGACGGTACGTTCTGGGCCGGCCAGCGAGCCGCGCATCCGCATGAACCCGCACGGCACCAGCGACACGCTGATCCAGGGCCCGTCGCCCGCGCGCTCGAACGCCACCGCGAGCTGGGTCCCGCGCACGTCAAACGGCACCACGATCCGGCCGCCCGGCTCGGTCTGGGCCAGCCACGGCGGCGCCAGGTCACTCACGCCGACGGTGGCGATCACCCGGTCATACGGCGCGGCCGGCGGGTAGCCCTCCGCACCGTCCGCGGCCACGACGGTCACGTCCGGGTACCCGGCGCTGACGAGGTGGTCGCGGGCCTGGCCGGCCACGTCGGCGTCGATGTCGACGCTGACCACGGTGCCGGCCGGGCCCACGATGTGCTTCATCAGCGCGGCGTTGTAGCCGGTCCCGGCACCGATCTCGAGTACCCGCAGGCCGGGGGCCAGGGCCAGCTGGTCCAGCATGATCGCCATGATGGCGGGCTGGGACGACGAGCTGATCGGCTGCCCGTCGGCGTCGCGCTTGGTCACGATGGCGTCATCGCGGTACGCCGACTCCGGCGGCAGCTGCGGCAGGAACAGGTGCCGCGGAACCTCACGCAGCGCTTCGGCGATGCGGTCATCGCGGATGCGGGTGGCGCTGACCACCCGCGCGGCGAGGCGTTCCCGTATCCGCGCGAGGTTGACCTCATCGCTCACGGCTACCCCGCCGACGTTCCGGGGGCGGCCGGTTCGCTGGCCTGCCGGAACCGCAGCCGCAGCGCGGTCACGGCCAGGGCGGCCAGGCCAGCCAGGCCGGCCAGCACGAAGATGTTCCCGGCCAGCAGCTGCAGGCCATGCCAGTGGAACTCGTGGTACCAGGGCTTGTCGCCGGTCGCGAAGTAAGTGGCAGGCCCGTACCAGACCAGGCCGGCCGGGGTGAGCCCTGCCTGGGCGGCCCAGAACTGGGGCCACGCGCCGAACACCGCCACCAGGCCGGCCGCGGCCACCCACCACGCGGCCCGGACCAGGCCGCGGGCCTGCGCCCCCAGGTGAGCAAGCAGCGCGATCCCCAGGGCCACCCAGACCCAGTGGTGATCCCAGCTCAGCGGGGACACCAGCAGGCCGGTCAGCGCGCACGCCAGCATCGCGGGCACCGGCTGGCCGGCCCGGTACAGGACCGCGGCGGTGACCAGGCCGGCGATCACGACCAGGACCGCCGCCGCGATCCACGGGGTGGTGCCGGACGTCACGCTGCCGGACAGCCGGGTCACTATGCCGCGCAGCGACTGATTGCCCCTGGTGCCCAGGAACACGATCCGGTTCGCGTTCAGGAACAGCCGGCCGGCCCAGTAGTCGCCGGAATCGCGCGGCAGCAGCGCGTAGCCGAGCCCCACCGTCGCCGCGAACACCGTGGTGGCCGTAGCGGCCTGCCGGAACTTGCGGATAAGCAGCAGATAGGGAATGAAGATCAGCGGGGTCAGCTTGATCCCGGCCGCGATCCCGATCCCGATGCCGTGCCACCACCGCGTCCTGACGCCAGGAACCAGCGCCGTCCCGGTTAGCAGGTCCACCGCGACCAGGAGCATCAGCAGCAGGTTGACCTGCCCCAGGCTCAGCGTCTGCTGCACGGGCTCGGTGAGCAGGGCCAGCGCGCAGACGCCGAGCGTCGCGCCGAGCCTGACGCCGGCCCGGCCGCGGTAGCCGAGCGCGCCGAACGTCAGCCACGCCGACAGGCCGAGGGCGGCCAGGCTGGCCAGCGTCATCGCCCAGCGCAGCACCGTCCACGGCAGCACCGAGGCGACGGCGAACACCACCGCGGCGAAGGGCGGATAGGTGAACTGGACCCCGTTCGGCCCGATCCAGTCGTACAGCGGAGCGGCGCGGTGCCCGTTGTAGGCCGGGGCCACGTGCCGGACGATCAGCCCGCCGTCCCGGTACACCACCAGGTCGCGCATGGCCGCCATATACGACAGGTGGGTGACCAGGTCGGCGAGGTAGAGAGCCAGCACCGCGACCAGCAGCAGGGCCCCGGCAGGCAGCAGCCACCGGGTCCTCTCTCGCGAGGGGCCGGTGGCTGCTGTGGCCTTGGCCGCCGCCGCTGGCTCTGCCCGCACCGCGAACGTCCCTTCGTCAGGCACCGTCATCAGCTGGCACGCATGGTGTCGTGCCGATGATAGTGGCTCGGGTGCGGATCAGGCCCTGACAGCGCCTTTGCCGTAGATGGCGGCTTACCCGATGGCCTGGGTGTCCCCGGCCCGGGGGGTGTCCTCGGTCCTGACTTTCTGCACCGGGACGGTCTCGGCGGGAACGGTGCTGGCGGGAACGGTGCTGGCGGGAACGGTGCTGGCGGGAACGGGCCCGGCCGGAACGGTCTCGGTGACCGGCTCCACGGTCCTGATCCCGGCCGGCACGGACAGGATCCGGCCGATGGCCGTGCCCGCGACGAACACGATCACGGCGCCGAGGGCATAAAAGAAGCCGAGCTCTTCCATGATCCGCATGTACATGGTCGAGGCGGCTGGCGAGCCGCCCATGGGGACGTGGTTGTTCCACAGCGGGCTGAGCGTGGTGCCGAGGGTGAACCAGGCCCCGGCCGCCGCGGCCAGCAGCCCGCCGAACAGGGCGGTGGGCCTGGCTTTGGCGATCATGAGGAAGAAGCCGCCGAGGAACACCGCCGCGCCGGGCAGCAGCTCCAGCCAGAGCCGGGCGGTGTTGTAGGTCCAGGCGGTGTCCGGCGTGTAGGAGTAGTGGAAATAAGGTCCGATGAAGGGGATGAGGGCCCCCCACAATCCGAGCAAGATCAGCAGGAAACCGCTGAACGCCCCTCTACTGCGCCGCATCTGCAGCATCCCAGCCATGCGTATCACATCCCGGTGAGTCACGTTTTCTGTTTGTGTGGGGCTAACTACCCCCGCCACTACCCGGACGGGGACGCTGTATTCCGCGACCGCGGGGGTATCGTTCGCGACGTGGATACCAGGCGGCTCGTGCCCCGGACCGACCTGCTGCTGGCCGATCCCCGGCTGGCGGCGGCCGAGCGCAGGCTGGGCCGCACGCTGGTCAAGGCGGCGGTCAGCCGCGCGCAGCAGCGGGCCAGGGACGGGCAGATCACGCCGGAGCAGGTCGCGGACGCGGCCGTCGCCGAACTGCCCGCCTACGCCGCCGCGCTGACCCCGGTGATCAACGCGACCGGCGTGCTCGTGCACACCAACCTGGGCCGGGCGCCGCTGTCCGCGGCGGCCGTGGACGCGATCGCCGCGGCCGCGGGCACCTGCGACGTCGAGTTCGACCTGGCCTCGGGCGCGCGGGCCCGCCGCGGGGCCGGTGCGCTCGACGCCCTGGCCCGTGCCGTTCCTGGGGCCGAAGCGGTGGCCGTGGTCAACAACAACGCCGCCGCCCTGGTGCTCGCGGCGACCGCCCTGACTCACCCGCAGGCTCCCGACATCGTGGTCAGCCGGGGCGAGCTCATCGAGATCGGCGACCGCTTCCGGCTGCCTGACCTGCTGGCCTGCACCGGCGCGAGGTTGCACGAGGTGGGCACGACCAACCGGACCACGGTCACCGATTACGCCGGCGCGATGGGACCGCGGACCGCGTTCATCCTCAAGGTGCACCCGTCCAACTTCCGGATCGAGGGCTTCACCGCCGCCGTGGCCGTGCCCGAGCTGGCCGAGCTGGGGGAGACCCACGGGGTTCCCGTGGTGTTCGACATCGGTTCGGGGTTGCTCACCCCGCACCCCCAGCTGCCCGATGAGCCCAGCGCCGCCACTGCGCTGCGGGACGGCGCGGCCCTGGTCACCGCGAGTGGCGACAAACTGCTCGGCGGCCCGCAGGCCGGGCTGCTGCTCGGCCGGGCCGACCTGGTGCGGCGGCTCACCCGGCACCCGCTGGCCCGCGCGCTGCGGGTCGGCAAGCTGACCCTGGCCGGGCTCGAGGCCACCCTGACCGGACCGGTACCGCCGGTGGCAAGCGCGCTGGCCGCCGACCCGGCTTCCCTCTTTCACCGGGCCGAACGGGCCGTGGTGCTGCTGACCGAGGCAGGCCTCGACGCCCGGGTGGTGGCCGCCCGGGCCGCGGTCGGCGGCGGCGGAGCGCCGGGTGTGGAGCTGGCCAGCGCCGCGCTGAGCCTGCCCGAGGGGCTGGCCGTCCCGCTGCGGGCCGGCCCGCAGGTATCGCGCGGTGAGTTTCCCGCCGTGGTCGGGCGCCTGGAGGGAGGGCGGCTGCTGCTTGACCTGCGTTCGGTGGCGCCGGACGAGGACCGTGCCCTGGTCGGCGCCATCCTCGCCGCTTCGGCCGCCATCTCCGAGTCCCGGTAGCTCGCCGTCATGCAGGTCATCGCCACCGCCGGCCATGTGGACCACGGAAAATCAGCCCTGGTCCGGGCGCTCACCGGGATGGAGCCCGACCGGTGGACCGAAGAAAGGCGCCGGGGCCTGACGCTGGATCTCGGCTTCGCCTGGATGACGCTGCCTGGCGGGGAGCGGCTGGCCTTCGTCGACGTGCCCGGCCACGAAAGGTTCGTGCCGAACATGCTGGCCGGCGTCGGCCCGGTGCCTGCCGTGCTGTTCGTGGTGGCGGCGGACGGCGGCTGGATGCCCCAGTCCGACGAACACCTGGCCGCCATCGACGCGGTGGGCATCCGGCACGGCCTGCTCGCCGTCACGCGCGCTGACCTGGCCGATCCCGGCCCGGCTCGGCGGCAGGCGCTGGACCGCCTGGCCGGCTCTCACCTGGGTCAGGTGGAGGCCGTGGCGGTCAGCTCGGTGACCGGCGCCGGCCTGCCCGAGCTGCGGGCGGCGCTGGCGCGGCTGATGGCCTCGCTACCCGCCCCCGATGCCGCGGCTCCGGTGCGGCTGTGGATCGACCGGTCGTTCAGCATCAGGGGGAGCGGCACCGTCGTCACCGGCACGCTGCCGGCCGGCACCGTCGCGGTCGGCCAGGACCTACTTCTCACCCCGTCCCTGCGGGCCGCCAGGATCCGGGGCCTGGAATCGCTGAACGAGCCCGCGGCCGCGGTCACCGGCGTTGCGCGGGTCGCCGTGAACCTGCGCGGTATCCCGGCCGGCGTCCCGGCCCGGGGGATGGCCCTGGTCGACCCGGGCCGCTGGACCCTGACCAAGCTGATCGACGTCCGGCTGTCGCCGGCGGGGCCGTCGCCAAGGGTCCGGGCGACCGGAGCCCCGTCGCTGGGAGCCCCGACGCCGGGAGCCCAGCCGGCGGCGGCGGACCGGATGGGCCTGCCGCAGGAGGCGACTCTGCACATCGGCTCCGCCCGGACGCTGGCCCGGATCAGGCCCCTTGGCCCCCTCGGGCCCGGGGGGCCCGGACGGACCGGGGGGACCGCTATCGCGCGGCTGACGCTGCGGGATGGGCTGCCGCTGCACGTCGGTGACCGGGTCCTGCTCCGCGACCCGGGTCGTGCGGGCGTCGCGATCCTGGGCGCGACGGTGCTCGACGTGGCGCCGCCCGCGCTGGCCCGGCGGGGCGCGGCCGCCGCGGCCGGACGTGAGCTGGCCGCCTGGCCGGATCCCCCGGCCGCGGCCGACCTGCTGCGACGGCACGGGCTGTTGCGGGCAGGTGTGCTGGCCGCGATGGGCGTGACCGGGGGGCCGCCGCCGGTGGCGGGCGAATGGCTCGCCGATCCGGTCCGCTGGGCCGACCTGCGGCGCAAACTCGCCGAGGTGGTCGCCGCCCACGCCAGGCATGACCCGCTCGCGGTCGGCATGCCGCCCGAAGCCGCCCGGGCCGCCCTGGGCCTGCCCGAACGAGCCCTCGTCGAGGCCCTGGTCCGGGTGCCCGGCCCGCTGCTAACGGCCGGCCCGCAGACACCCGCCGTCCCGCAGCTTGCGGTGCAGCTGTCCGACGGCTACCTCCAGCTAGTACCCCTCGAGCCCCAAGAACATCACGAGTCCCCGCAACACCAGGAGCCGTCCACGCCGCTGGCATCGCGGGACATCGCCCATTCGCTGCCGCCGCGCGTGGTCGCGGGCGTGCGGGCCGTGCTCGCGGACCTCGCGGGGGCGCCGTTCATGGCGCCCGACGCGGGACGGCTGCGAGACCTCGGCCTTGATCCGCGGGCGATCGCCGCCGCGGCGCGAGCGGGCTTGCTGCTGCGGGTGAACGAGCAGATCGTGCTGGCGCCCGGCGCGCAGGCCGAAGCGGCACGGGTACTTGCCACCATGCCGCAGCCGTTTACCACCGCCGAAGCGCGGCAGGCCCTGGGCACCACCCGGCGAGTCGCTATCCCGCTGCTCGAATACCTGGACCGGTCCGGGACCACCCAGCGCCTGCCCGACGATCGTCGTCGGGTGCGCTGAGCCCCCGGCCGGTGTCGAGTCTGGGACGACAGGGGGGCGGCGAAAGGATTCAGGACGTGTGCGGG
>Ga0209839_10001624_pt1 | contig 11385 bp, 9 predicted proteins | sample OrgsoiDNA2013050_FD_185800 | JGI IMG/M metagenome (GOLD analysis project Ga0209839, IMG submission 185800) | Permafrost soil microbial communities from the Arctic, to analyse light accelerated degradation of dissolved organic matter (DOM) -... | ecosystem: Environmental > Terrestrial > Soil >... | reverse complement strand
CCCCTCAAAGCCACCATGCGATCCGCCCCACGGGCTTGTAAACTGGGGAAGTGCTGCCCCTTCTTCACCCCCATGTCTCCAGCCACGTTGAGGATCTCGCGCTTCAGTTCAGCACCGCTCAGCCTTTCCGTTACGTCTCGATCGACCAGTTTCTCGAGCCGCAATTCTGCCGCCAGTTGATCGAAGAATTTCCGCCGTTCGAAACGGGAGATGCGCGCAACGAGCGTGGCGAACTGGCGGGCAAGTCCGTCATCCCCCACATCGCGCGGTTGGGTCCGGCTTACCAGCGCTTCGACCGCATCATGCGCGACGGCGAATTTCTTTCGCTGATGGGTCGCATCACGGGCATCTCCGGCCTGCTCTACGATGAAGATTATGTCGGCGGGGGCACCCACGAGAATCGCGACGGGCAGGAACTGGATTCGCATGTGGACTTCAATTTTCATCCGAGGCTGGGATGGCATCGGCGCTTGAACCTGATTGTCTTTCTGAATCCTCAGTGGGACGAATCGTGGGGCGGCTGCCTGGAGTTGCTAAGGGAACCTTCGGCCAACAGCGGCGATGATCGTAAAGTCGTGGCGCCTGTGGCCAATCGCGCGGTCATTTTCGAAACCACCGAGTCGTCGTGGCACGGTTTTCGTGTCATCCGGACGCCTGCGGGCCATGGAATCACGCGCAAATCGTTGGCGGTGTACTTCTACAGTCATGATCGGCCGGCCGCTGAAATCGCCGCGCCGCACGCGACTTATTATTATCAGCGTCCCCTACCAGCACACATTCAGGCAGGCTACACGCTGCGTGAGGACGACGTGGCGGAGATTCGGAAACTTTTTGCACGTCGGGACGACCAAATCCGGTTCCTATATGAGCGGGAACAGGAGTTCACCACCTTGATGGAAGGGATCAATCGGTGGCGTGCGTTCCGGTTGGCGCGAGCGCTCACTTGGCCGGGGCGGGCGTTGAAGCGGGCGTTGGGAAAGTAATTTGTGAAGTTTGGTCCCGCGCCCCTTTCAAGTTGAGAACCTCGTTGAGCGAGCCTTGACGGTAACCCTCCAGGTCGAGCGTTACGTATTTGAAGCCGAGGGCTTTGAAGATGGCCGTGAACTGGCGTGCCATTTCGGGCGTCAGGGCCTTCGAAAGTTCATCGCGCGCGATCTCCAAACGAACCAACTCTCCATGGAAGCGTACACGAAACTGCCGGAAGCCCAGAGCTTTAATTTCTTCCTCGCCCCGCTCGACTGTCCTAATATTTTCGACAGTCACCGGGGTCCCGTAAGGGATGCGGGAACTCAGGCACGCGGAGGCCGGACGGTCCCAGGTAGGAAGCCCGGCCATGCGCGATAATTCGCGGATCTCGGCTTTGCGCAAGCCCGCCTCCACTAGCGGGGCTTTTACCTGATGCAGTCCGGCGGCATTCTGGCCTGGCCGATAATCGCCTAAGTCGTCGGCATTGACTCCATAAATGATATGGCCTATGCCGCGTTCGCGTCCTACTTCTTCCAGGCGCGTGAACAATTCGTCTTTACAGTGGAAGCAACGGTTCGCATCGTTCTTGAGGTAATCGGGATTCTGGAATTCGAGCGTTTCAATATACTCGTGCGCGATTCCGAACTGGCGCACGAAAGCTTCGGCATCGCGCTTATGCGACTGCGGGATGGAAGCCGAGTCGGCCGTCACAGCCAAAGCGTTGCCGCCCAATACCTGGTGCGCGGCCCATGCCAGATAGGCTGAATCGGCGCCGCCCGAGTAAGCTACCATCACCCGATCGAGCCCCCGCAGCACTGAAAAAAGCTTCGCCTGTTTATCTTCGAGCAGGTCGGGATGCGAAACATCGACCAGGGAGGTCATAGCTGAATTATAACGTGACCCGGCGGTTCATACAGATGCCCGGGCCGGGCCACCTCTACTCGCCCGTGGATTTTAGAACGAAGTCGGTAAGCAACTTGCCCCGAACGTGAGGATTCGGGGAGGCCTACGGGTTTTGCGTTACCAGGTACAGAGCGGATTCAGCTTGACTGGATAACAGTTCCAGCCGGGCTCCATCCGCCACAAGTTTCTTTTCCACCCAATTGGAGCCCGGGCTTGAAAAGAGGAAAAAGCGTGGATGCGCACTCGCAAATTCTTCGTAGCGCGTCACCGGCCAGCGGAAAACAGGACCCGCAATTTCGACATTACGATCGGTGGCATTCATCCCCAGATAGCGATACGCTAAATCGGAGTCGAACAGATATACCATGCGTGAGGTCACATTGGAATTCCCGTAATGTACCAAAGGAGCGAAGTACAGCGGACTTCCCACGACCAATGGCAAATCCGGATTCTGGCTGGGGAGCGAAAAAGTGGAGTACGGATTTTGCTGCGACTTCCATAGCCGCGTGCCATTTCGGGCGACGAAGGTTCCACCCATAATGACGAGTAAGGCCAAACCCGCGATCGCCCGCCCCCTCGAAGCATTGTAGAAGGCGCAGGCGAATAAAACCGCGAGTCCGACCACCAGAGAGAGGACATAGCGGTCAGTCATCATATGGGTGACCGTGCGGCCCAGTAGATAGCCGCATGCCGGTAGCAACAAGTAACCCAGACAGGCGCCGGTTTCGGCCGCGGTCAGGCCCGCTCCGCATAACGCGGGCGGTTCCGGGGTGTCATCCACCAAACACATCAGGTAGAGAGCCACGAAGCTGAGAGCCATCGGCACAGCCGCCGGTAGCAGTATGGACTGAAAGGCTTCGTAAGTAAAGCGCAGCGTCACGGAATTCCAGGGATGCTCGGAATAGCTAGCCATGACGCCGTGAATCAGTGGCAGGTGGGCGAGGGCCACCATGCCGGCGAGGCCTCCGGCAATGGCGATCGGCACATCGATCCTGCGCCTCTGAACTATACGGACAAGTTCCCCCATAGCGATTGGGACGAAGGCAAGCACGGCATAGTAGTGTGACGCAACGGCCAGCGACAGACTGAGCCACAACCCGGCCAGGGCAAGTTTCCTATGGAGACCGGTAGCCGCCTCCTGCCAGCACCATAATGCGAGGGCGCTGAATCCCAGGACCATGCCATAAGGGCGGGCCTCATACGAATACTCGAATGCCAGGGTGACGGCCGGAAATAAGGCGGCCACGCATCCGAACAGGGAGTTAGTCCTGCGCCGAACGAAGAGATACAGGCACACGGTCATCAGTAAATAACCGGCGAGCGCGGGCAGTCGCGTCGCCACTTCGCCATTGCCGAACAACCGCTGAACCAGCCGCGTGATCAGGTGAAAAAGGGGAGGCTGCGCATCTACTCCCTTGCTCAGCGCCTGCAGAATGTCCCCAACAGTGGGTAAACCGGCCAGATGAACCGTGAATATCTCGTCAAACCAGAAAGGACGCGCGGCCGAGTCCGTGACAGAAAGCCAGGTGATCATCGCCAGGCCCAGCAGAGGCGCCCACGCATGGGTGCTGAGCCATCGCGCCAGCTCGTCGCTTGCGTCCGTCAGCCGTTGTACGAGGCTGGGATGCGGCTCTCGTTCCCGCGGGCCCAGGAACTGCTCAGTGTGTGTCAGTGCCATCAAATCTCCAGCACTAAGGAAGGCGAGTGCGGGATGGTGCGCCCTGGGGAGGAAAACAATATCCATGAAAGTGCATGAAAGTGCATGAAAGGGCATGTTAACTCCAACTTGCCATTGCTGGGAGCGCGTTCGGCAACCAGATGCTCTCTCGTGCAGTAACTCACTCTTGCTTAACTAGAGAACCGGGGCCGTCGGTCTCACCTTGCGCGCACCCGCAATTTGCACCATCAAGTCAGAAAATAGTTGACCTTTCCCTGAAGAGGCTGCCGGGAAACGTACGGTGCCGGTCGTGCGCCTACCAGTGGCCTATCAAGCGCCGGACCGTGAGAGACCTTCGGGCACTGTCATGCCTGCAAGTGTGAAGTGCCAAGGCACATCCGTAACAAGCGATCGGCGCCAAGCGTGTACAATTCATACATATGCCCGACTCCACCCCCGACCGCCAAATGGGTTTCACCACCCGCTCCCTGCATGCCGGTCAGAAGCCCGACACAGCTACAGGCGCGCGCGCCGTGCCCATCTACCAGACGACATCGTTCGTCTTTGAAGACAGCAACCAAGCCGCCGAACTCTTCGCTCTACAGCGCTTCGGTAACATCTACACGCGCATTATGAATCCCACCACCGCCGTCTTTGAGGAGCGCGTGGCGTCACTCGAAGGCGGCATCGGCGCGCTGGCCACCGCCAGTGGACAGTCCGCCCAGTTCCTCGCCGTCAGCAGCCTGATGCAGTCGGGCGACGATATTGTCGCCGCCAGCACGCTCTATGGCGGCACCTACACGCAGTTCGATGTCAGCTTTCGCCGCCTCGGATTCAATGCCATCTTCGTCGAGCCGGACGATCCCGAAAATTTTCGCCGCGCCATCACCCCCCGTACCCGCGCGATCTACGGCGAAACCATCGCCAATCCGCGCATGAACATTCTGGATATCGAAAAGGTGGCTGCCATCGCTCACCAGCATCACATTCCGCTCATCATCGATAACACCATGGCCTCCCCCTATCTCTGCCGCCCCATCGAGCATGGAGCCGATATCGTAGTCCACTCCGCTACCAAGTTCCTGGGCGGACACGGCAACTCCATCGGCGGCGTGATCGTGGATAGCGGCCGCTTCCCGTGGACCTCCGGCCATTTTCCCCAACTGACCGAGCCCAGCCCCGGCTATCACGCCATGCGCTTCTCGGAAACGTTCGGCCCCTTGGCCTTCATCATCAAAGCGCGCGTGGAAGGGTTGCGCGATTTCGGCCCTTGCATGAGTCCCTTCAACTCCTTCCTGTTTATCACCGGTATCGAGACGCTGCCGCTCCGCATGGACGCGCATAGCCGCAACGCGCTGTCCGTCGCGCGGCATTTGGAGAAGAGCCCGCACGTCGCCTGGGTGAAATATCCGGGCCTCGAAAACAGCGAGTATCACGAGTTAGCCAAAAAATATATGCCGTTGGGCTGCGGCTCTATCCTCACTTTCGGCGTGAAGGGCGACCTCCAAGCCGGTCGCCGCTTCATCGATTCCGTGAAGCTTCTGTCGCATCTGGCCAACATCGGCGATGCTAAAAGCCTGGTCATTCATCCCGCTTCCACCACCCACCAGCAGTTGAACGATCAGCAGCAGCTTGCGGCGGGCATTTCGAAAGATCTGGTGCGCCTCTCCGTGGGCATCGAAGATGTGGAAGATATTCTTTGGGATCTGGACCAGGCCCTTGCAGCTTCGCAGGCCGCCTGAACAAGCTTGCGGATACACTAGCGTCCCGCCATGCAACCCTTGCGTCCCTTGGCCCTGATTACCGGCGCTTCGAGCGGTATCGGGGCGGCCTTTGCCCGTCAACTGGCCGCGCAAGGCTGCGATCTGGTAATGGTGGCCCGCCGCAAAGACCTCCTCGACCAGCAGGCCCGCGCCATCCAGGCCGCCCATCCCGTGCAGGTCGAAACACTGGCGGCCGATCTCACGCTCGATACCGATTTGAAAGCTGTCGAAGACCGCATAGCCGCCGCGCCGAATCTTGAGTTTCTCGTGAATAACGCCGGATTTGGTATCGCCGGGCGTTTCTTTGCCGTTCCCTTACACGGTCAGGACCAGATGCACCGGCTGCATATTCTCGCGCCTATGCGCCTGACGCACGCCGCCCTTCAGGGAATGGTGGCGCGGCGGCGCGGCAGTATTATCAATGTGTCTTCTGTTTCTGCCTTCGGACAAAATCCCGGCAGCGTCAGTTATTCCGCGACCAAATCCTGGATGACCAGCTTTACCGAAGGCATCTACATGGAATTGAAAAGCGCCGGCTCACCAGTGCGTGTGCAGGCACTATGCCCTGGATTCACGCGCTCCGGGTTTCATGACGCCATGCATTTCGACCGCAAGGCCATTCCCGCTTGGATGTGGATGTCCGCCGATGAGGTAGTCCGTACCTCGCTAGACGCGCTCGAACGCGACCGCTTGATAGTGATTCCCGGATGGCGGTATCGGTCGCTGGTCTTTATGATGCGGGCCTTTCCGCGTCCCTTATATCACTGGCTGTCAATTAAATACGCGCGCGACACCGGGCGCGACAAAGTTTAAAACCATAGCGAAGTTTATCCGGGTTTTCGGTCACACGTTTCGAAAATAATCCCATCCCCAGCCAATCCAATCGCTTACCGCCCAATTGCCCCACCTGTTCCAGCCGTTTTTCCTCATTCGCTCTCTATCATGAAAGCGAAAGAAGGATTTACTTATGTTGATATCCGAAAAACAACACGCCGCCAACCGGCAGAATGCTCAGAAGTCCACCGGTCCCAAAACGCCCGAGGGTAAAGAAGCCGTCCGCTTCAACGCCCTCACCTGGAGCCTGCGCGCCCGCAGCCTCATCCTACCCTTCGAAGATGCCGAGAACTATCAGCAGCTTTGGAACAGCTTGGAAGCCGAGTTGCAACCCCAGGCCCACAGCGAATGGCACTATATGGAGCAAATGGCCTCGTCCCAATGGCTGCTCACGCGCAACGCCGGCAGCGAGCAACGTATCTATGAGGAGGCTGCCCTCACGCTGGAAAAACAATTTGCCCTGCTCGATCGCGTCTCCGTGATGCGCGTGCGCCTGGAACACTCCTTCACCGCCGCGCTCCGGCAAATTAAACAGCTTCAAAAGGAGCGGCACGCCCAGCCTCAGCCGCAGCCCGAGCCAACCCAGCCAGCCGTGCCTGCCCCGGCCTCCACGCCGGCCGATTCACAGGCTCCCCCGGCGGAATACGTCATGGCGGATGGCCCGCAACGCGCTCCCATCTTCTGCGGCGTCCCCTGCGGCGTCCCCGTAACCAACGACACGCGTTAGCACCCTGCCCCCCTGGTCTTTGACAACTTAGTAAACGACGCCACGCCGTACGCGGTAATTGTCTCTGAACTCCCTCGAAAAACCCTCCAAAACCCAGCCAGACCGCCTCCTGAAGCCCCTTTCCACCTCCCTGTACCAGGCACGCCAGACGCACAGCGGCGCTTCCCTTTATAGCCATCTTTCAATCCAACCGCTTAGGCTTTGATGGTTCAGGTTTTCCGCCAATTCGCCCCAACCAGGAGTGCCCAAATAGTGCTCCCTAGCCGTGGTAATATCCGGTTTAAGCCATGTCCGCTACCGGAAATCGCCTCCCATCACGCCGTCTGCGCCGGCGAGCCCGCCGCTGTCGAGGAAGTGAATGCCTCTTAAAGCCTTAGTGGACGGCGCCCACATCGCGCGGCTCGCCGAAGCCGTCCAGGCCGGCAACCTGGCCCAGGCACGCGAGCTGCTGCGTGCGCGCCCCGAATTGGCCGCCATGGATCTGTCCGGCGACGACGAGCACCAGGCGCTGCACTATGCGGTTTTGCGCCGCGACGCCCCCATGGTGCGTCTCCTGATGGCCGCCGGCGCCGATGCCCGCAAGGGCATCTTCCCGCATCGCGATGCCACTACCGCTTTCGCCCTCGCGCGCGACCGCGGCTATGACGACATCGTCGCCGCAATTGAGGAAGAGGAGCAGCATCGGCGTGAGGGGATGAGCTGCCCCAATGCCACCGTTTCGCCGGCTCAGGAACAGATCGAAAGCGCCCTGCGCCGTGGAGACCATGCCGAAGCCATCCGGTTGCTGGCCTCCGACGAATCGCTGATCCGAGCCTGTGGCCGCGACGGCGCTTCTCCCCTGCACGTTGCCGCCTCGGAATTGGACGAAGAAATTGTGACGTGGCTGCTCACTCGCGGCGCCAACCCGCGTAAGCAGGATGCCCATGGCTGGACGCCGCTCGACCGTGCCGCCCTGGCCCACGATCCACGCAATGAGGCCACCCCGCAGTTTCCAAACGTGGCACGGCGGCTCCTCGCGCACGGCGCGGAACTGACCATCCGGGCCGCGGTGGCGTTGGCGGACGCCGATCGTGTGCGCCACCTGGTTACCACCGATCCTGCCGTGCTGCGCGAAATTCTTTGGCGAACGGGCGGTCTCCTTACTCTGGCCGTGAAGCACGGGCATATCGGGATCGTCCGTCTGCTGCTCGATTTGGGCTCGGATGTCGACGAGCGCACCACGCTCGCCGAATTGGAGGAGCCCACGCAGAGTTGGGGCAGTCCTTTGTGGTTTGCCTCGCTCGCGGGCAGGCTCGACATTGCCGCGCTGCTGCTTGATCGCGGCGCGGACCCTAACGCCAATGTGTACGCCTCGGGCTGGCCCATCGATCATGCCTACCGTCGCCACGATGAAGCCATGAAGCAGTTGCTCCTTTCGCGCGGGGCCAAGCCGCAGCCATGGACCATCGCCATGGCGCACGACGCCGGCGAGGCGCGGCGCATGCTTGAGGCGGATGCGAGTGAGGAGACGGCGCGCGAGCTGGCCTGGTCGGCGGCCTGCAATGGCTGCGCCGCAATCGTCGAAATGGCGTTGCCGCAATTGACCTGGGCGGCGGACGATCCGCGATGGCACTGGATTCTGATACAGCCGATTCGCAGCGTAGGCGATAGCCCCTCCGACCAGGAGTTCTTCCAATCCATGCAAGCTATCCTTAATAGGGGAGTCGATCCGAACGTCTCGCGGCGCGGCGAAACCGCCCTGCATTACGTCGCCGCGCGCCCCAATCCCACTGAGGCGCAGCGCGTGCGATTTGCGACCATGCTGATCGATCGCGGCGCCAGGCTGGATGTGCGCGATGAGTTGCTGCAATCGACCCCGCTCGGCTGGGCCTGCCGCTGGGGCCGCCAGGATTTGGTCGAGTTGCTGATAGCGCGCGGCGCGCCGGTTGGGGAGCCCGATGCGGAACCGTGGGCTACGCCATTGGCTTGGGCCGAGAAAATGGCGCACCCTGAGATTGCGCGGCTCTTAGCCCGCCCGGCCGGTCACCCGACCACCACCACGTGAATTTCGCCCGGACCGTGCACCCCTCGCACCAGGATCTGCTCAATATCCGCGGTGCGGCTGGGACCGGTGATCAGCACCATGGAACTGGTCTGCTCGGTGGGCCGGGGCAGGATAGTAAATAACTCGTCAAGTCCCGATAACACGCGCTCCTTCGGCACTACCGCGATGTGCACCGGAGGCAGCAGCGAGATTAAGCGCGCTTCCTCCAGGCTCGAAAGCATCACCAAAGTTCCAGTGTCCGCCAGGGCATAATCGGCGCTGGTGATACCCACGCCGGCCGTCGCGCACACAGCCCGCAGGGCGGCCGCTTCCGTGAAACCCGATTGCACTCCCGGCAGATCCACGATGCCGCATTGGCGCAAGAAGGGCGCATTTGATGCCACCGCCGTCTTGCCTTCGAGCACCGCCGCCACGTATGCGCGCGCATCGTCGCAAGTGGCCGCGCGCGCCGCTTTGCCGGCCAGCCCGTCCACTGCGGAAAGCATGCTCGCCACCCGCGTCTCCGCATCCATCTCGTCCATGCGCAGAGCCACGGGAGGTGGCGCGGCAATCGCCTGGCCTGCAGTACGCCCCAGCGCCGTCCGCACTTTGTGGAGCATCGCCTCGCGGGACATCAGCGCCTTCTCCACAGTTCGCGGAAGCTCTTGGCGGGCGCGGGCGGCAAGTCGCGCTGGCTCAGCCAGGCGCGCACCGGCGGCAGGTTCATCAGGGCGGGCGCGCTTCGCAGCCACTTGCCATTCTCCGACGGCGCAACCCCCGCCGCTACCCGCGCCGCCATTTCATAAATCCGCGGATGGCACATCATCCACGCCCACAGTTTGAATGCCAGGCGCTCCAGCCGGTTCAACCCTTTGCGCCCTTCGTTCTCTTTCACCTCCGCGCGCAGCTCCAGCAGAATTTTCGGAATGTCGATCTTTACCGGGCACACTTCCGCGCACGCGCCGCACAGGCTCGAAGCGAACGGCAGGCTTGGCTCATGCTCCACCCCCATGAATTGCGGCGTAATGATGGCCCCGATTGGCCCCGAATACACCCACGGAAAGCTGTGCCCCCCAATCTTGCGGTAAACAGGGCAATGGTTCAGGCACGCGCCGCAGCGAATGCAATAGAGCGATTCCCTCTTGTCGCCGTCCGCCAGCAGCTTGGTGCGGCCGTTATCGAGAAGCACTACGTAGAACTCTTCGGGGCCGTCGATCTCCCCCGCGCGGCGCGGTCCCGCAAGCAACGACGTATACACCGTCAGCGCCTGCCCGGTTGCGCTGCGGCCCAGCAGCTTCAGGAAAACCGCCAGATCCTGGGCGCGCGGAATCAGCTTCTCGATGCCCGCCACCGCGATGTGGATCTTCGGCGCGGAAGTGGTCAGGCGCGCGTTGCCTTCGTTCTCCACGATCAGCACCGCGCCGGAATCGGCCACCAGGAAATTCGCGCCGCTGATCCCTATATCGGCCGCTAAAAATTTCTGCCGCAGCACCGCGCGCGCGATCAGCGTCTGCTTCTCGACCACCGTCTCGTTGGGCACCCCCAGCGTGCGGGCGAACAGATCGCCGACATCATAGCGGGTCAGGTGCAGCGCGGGCGCAACAATGTGGTATGGCCGCTGGTGCGCCAGTTGCAGGATATACTCGCCCAAATCGGTTTCAACGGATTCCAAATGGTGGTGTTCCAACCGCTCGTTGAGATCGATCTCCTCGGTAGTCATCGACTTCGATTTCACGATCAGCTGCGCGCCGCGCTGCTTGGCCAGATTGAGAATAAAATCGGCCACCTCCGTGGCATCCTCGCAGTAGACGACCTTTCCCCCATGCGCCGTCACATTGCCTTCGAACTGTTCGAGGTAGTGGTCCAGGTGGTCGATGGTGTGGCGCTTCAGCGCATGCGCCTGCGTGCGGAGTTCCTGATAATCGGGCAGCGCGGTGGCGGCCACGGCGTGCTTGCGATGGTCGATCAGGCGCGCGGTAGCGCGGTAGATGGCCAGTTGCAAGTTGGCATCCCCCAGCGTTTTGTGGACCTTCTCGTCGAATGCGGCCGACATGAAGAGTGCGGCGGCTTAGCGGCTCGCCAGAACCTCCGCCAGGTGCATGGTGCGCACCGGCAACGCGGCGCGCGCGAGGGCGCCTTGGATCTGCATCAGGCAACTGGAGTCCACGCTGACCACGGTCTTGGCGCCGGTGCGCACGATGGAATCGATCTTGGTGCGGGCCATCCCGCCCGAAATTTCGGGCAGCTTCACCGAGAATGTGCCGCCGAATCCGCAGCATTCTTCGGCCGTGTCCATCTCGCGCAGTTCCAGGCCGCGAACCTTGGATAGCAGCCGTCGCGGGCCGTCCTTAATGCCGAACTCGCGCAGCGCGTGGCAACTGTCGTGATACGTGACTATGTCTTCCAGGCGCGCGCCCACATCGTCAACGCCGGCCACCTCCAGCACGAATTTCGAAAACTCCCAGACGCGCGGCGTGAGGGCTGCCGCTTCCCGCAGCGCCTCCGCGTCGCC
>Ga0209839_10001623_pt1 | contig 11395 bp, 9 predicted proteins | sample OrgsoiDNA2013050_FD_185800 | JGI IMG/M metagenome (GOLD analysis project Ga0209839, IMG submission 185800) | Permafrost soil microbial communities from the Arctic, to analyse light accelerated degradation of dissolved organic matter (DOM) -... | ecosystem: Environmental > Terrestrial > Soil >... | reverse complement strand
ATGCACGCGGAGGTGTCATGGCCAGACGGTGGAGCGAGCTCAGCGACCGCAACCGCAGACTGCTCATCGCTGCGGCGGTCGCCGAAGCCGGCCTCAAGACCGCGGTGCTCATCGACCTCAGGAGGCGGCCAGCCAGCCAGATCCGTGGCTCGAAGTGGATGTGGGTCGCCGTCGCGGTGCTCGTCAACTCCGCCGGAGTCGGATCACTCTCGTACTTTGTCTTCGGGCGACGACGGGATACCGACGGTGGGCCGGCCTGAGCTCTCAGGCCCCGGCCGCCGCGCACCGCGATCGTGGTTGCCGCGTCAGCGTCGTGAATGGTCAGCGCCACTATGGCAGCCGCCACCGCCATGCCTGTGCTGCGACCAGGAACGCGACGTGGTAGGCGGTCAGGTTGGGGACCGTGCGCCCCGCCCTGGCGGTGGTCGCGCCGACCGCGACCACCGCCGTGGTCAGCACGGCGACCCCGGTCGCGCTGGCACCCGAGTGCCGCTGCCCGGAAGTGAACCTCGCTGACACCCGGGTGCCGCTGGCCGCCCCTAAGCGGTGATCTGCCGCGGCCCTGCCGGACCGCCGGGGCCACCGCCGATCAGCGCGGTCCGGCCTACCGGCATGGGAAGCGGTACCGGCGCCGACTGCCGGGCGGCCTTCTGCGGCACGGCGGCGAGCCGCAAGGCCAGCGCCGGGCACATGTCCACCGCCTGCTGCGCGTCCTTCTGCAGCCAGTCCGGCACCGGGATGTCCAGCATGACCGGGTAGCCGGTGTTGTCGAGATGGATGATCTCCGGGACCAGATGGGCACACAGCCCATGCCCCTCGCAGCGGGTCCAGTCGACCACGAGCCGCTGCTGGCTCTGCGCTTCCGGGCCCGACGGCAGCGGCAGGACACCGCGGACCGGGCGGCCGCAGGAGGAGTGGAACACGTGCGCGGCCAGATCCTCCGTGAACACGTCCAGCGCCGACAGCACGAAGCGGGTCACACCGTCGGGGTGGGCACAGGCGCCGCGTCCCGTCACGGCCGCGGCGGACCGCCGGGCCACGTCCAGGGCCTCGATGCCGCCCGAGCCGTCGATCAGCGCGGCGAGTGCCCGCGCGATCCGGGGCAGGCCAAGTTTGCAGGGACCGCACTGCCCGGCGGACTCACCGGCCAGGTAGCTCGCTATCCGGGACACCTCGCCGAGCGGGCAGGTCCCGTCGCCGAGTGGCAACACGATGCCAGCGCCGAGCGTCCCGCCCACCGCCTCAAGCCCCACCCGTGACACCGGCACGACGTAGGCGTTCTCGGCGGGCAGCCACATACCGTGGTAGCCGCCCACCAGTACGCCGTCCCCAGCTGGAGCCTGGCAGATGTCGAGGACGGAACCGAGCGGTACGCCGGTGGGAACCTCGACGACCGCGGGGCGTGCCGCGGAGCCGCTCACGCTGAGCAGGACGGTACCCGGCTCCTCGGGCGTGCCGACCGACGCATAACGCTCCGGCCCGAGCAGCGCGAGCACAGCCAGCTGCGCGTAGGTCTCGGCGTTGGACAGCAGGGTCGGCAGGCCGTACACGCCACTTTCGGCGGCGAGGGTCTTGCGGCCGGGCGGGACGGGCGTCTTGCCGTTGATGGCCCGGACGAGCGCGCCGCTCTCGCCGGAGATGAACCGGTCGGGTACCTCCACGATGCGGACCAGGTCCCGCAGGCCCGGTTCGGCGGCGATGGCCGTCTCCAGCGACCGGTTGGCCAGGTCGTGGCTGGCCACGCCAACCACGATCTCCTCCGCCCCAATGGCCTCAGCCGCCAGGGCCGCACCACTGAGAACCAGGTATGGCGATCGCATCAGCAGCATCTTGTCCTTGAAGCTGCCCGGTTCACCTTCGGTGGCGTTGACCACCACGATCGTCGGCTGATCGCTCTTGTGCGCGGCGTCGACGACGGCCTTCAGCTTGCGGGCGAACGGGAAGGCCGCGCCGCCGTGGCCACGCAGATCTACCCGCTGCGCCATGGTGATCAGCTCGGCTTCCGACAGCCTCGGCAGGCGGCCGAACAGATCCCGGTGAGCCTCCAGGTCCAGCCGGGGATAGCGATCCAGGCCCGCGGTCATCCGGGCCGCCCCGATCCGCATGATGGCCGGGGCAACGGGCCCGACCGGGGTCGTTCCGCCCGGGTTCATCGCCGAACTGGAGATCATCGTCGCTCGTCACCGCCGTGTGAGGGGACCTGGGGTATGGGTCCCGTGTATTCGTCTTCGTACCCCGGGGACTGCCGTCGGCGCCGGCCGGGCTGCGGGCGGGGCCCGCCCGCCGGGTAGCCGGGCGGGGGCTGGCCGCCGTAACCGTCGTCGCGCGGCCGGGGCGCCGGCTCGTATCCGCCGCCCGGGCCATAACCGTCCGCCCCGTACCGGCGATCCTGACGCGGGCCGTAACCGGCATCCGGACCATAGCCGGTCTCCCCGGCATACGGCGGCCCGTAGCCGGGACCTGGCTCGTAGGGGGGCGCCTGGTCATGACCCGGGGCCGGCCGGTTGCGCGGGCCGGAATCGTAGACCGGCTGCGGGCCCGTCCGCTGCGGCGGCCGCGGGCCGGCGCCATAAGCAAGACGACTGCTCCGGGCCGCCCCGGCCCGGTAGACGGGTTCCGGCCCAGACCCGCGGCCCGGTGGTACGTCTGGACGATAGGCGGGCTGAGCGCCCGTCTCGCGGCGAGCCTCCGGGACCGGCGGGTAAGGCGGCTGCGGACCCGCAGGGCGGCCTTGCTGCGAGCCGGTTCCGTACGCCGGCCGAGCCCCTGTCACTCGCGGCGGCCGGACATCAGCCTGGTACGCGGGCATGGGGCCGGTCTGGTAAGCCGGCTGGGATCGGGTGGCGTGGCCGGGCTGCGGGCCCGTCCGGTTCGACGGCCGCGGGGAGGGGGCGCCCTCGTACCGGGGCGGCCCGTCGTAGCCCGGCTCGTAGCGCGGCGCCCGGCGGCCCGGTGCCGTCGCCTCCCGGACCGGGTCCGGCAGTGCGGCGATGGCCCGGGGAGCCCGCGGCGGCTGATCCGCTGCGTAGGGGGCCGCCAGCGGCATGGCTGTACCGAGCCCGGTCCCCGCGGGCATCGTACGTGTGGCCCTGGGCAGCGGCATGGACCCGGCGAGCTGGCCCATCAGGCCCAGCGCCGCGGCGCGCGCTGGCATCGACTGCATCGATCCGGTTCCACCCCGCTCCGACAGCGCCACCGCGGACTTCACGATCTCCTTGTTCCGCAGCGACGCGGCCAGGATCCGGACCAGGACGGCCAGCGCGACGAGGAGGACGACGATCCCGTAGCTCCAGTAGACGAAGGAGCCGATGGCCTTGCGGCCCGCCAGCAGACCGTGCAGGACGCCAAGAATCAGGGCCGCGTAGGACGAGTAATGAATGGCGCGCCATTTCCACGCGTTACCGCTCGAGGTGAAACGGCGGCGGAGAATACTCGTCACCACCAGCAGCACAATAATGTCTGAGGCAATTGTGCCCTCGGCCATATAAAAGGTACGGTATTGCGAAAGAAACGGAATAAATGCATCCAGGACGTGAACGTGCTGCGTCGTGGATTCTTCTAGGTGCTTGGCCGTGATCTCCAGCACGATGTGAATGATCAGGAACGCCAGCGCCCCGAACGAGGTAGCGCGGTGCACGGCCTGCGCCAGCACCCGGTGCCCCGGCGTCATGATGATGCGATTGGTCGCCACCACGCCCATGCAGACCGACCCGGTCAGCGCCAGAAGTGCGAATACGCCGCTGTACTTCAGGAGGAAATGCTGCGACGCAGCAAGCACGACATGACCGGCCGAAGTTACTGTCGCGGCAAAGATGAGCAGGACCAGAACGATTCCTACTGACAGCAGGATGATCGGCCGACGTTCTGCACCCTCTCGCGCGCCCGGGGAACGAGTGTCCCTGCGGTCTCGCGAGCGGGTGCGAGTCGTTGTCACGACATACCTCCTCAGGATCGTAATGATCCGGAGAGATCTGAGAGTGGCATGGAATTTACTTCACGGCGGTAGCGGTTAAAGCAGCTGATATCACACTTCGTCAGTCGAATCGATACCGTAGCAGGTTTGATCACAGCTCGGGCACGAAACGATATATTAAAAGTCTGTAACTCCCTTGTTCGTCCGTTTTGTCCAGAGCGCGCCGTGACGGCGTCGAAGGCCGGGCAGCAGGGACGCTCATTGCGGCCCTCGGCTGACCGGTGCGACCGCGGGAGGAATGGCGGCACCCCAGGATCCGGGGGTGACCGCGGTCACGCATCGGTACCCTGCTGGCCGCTGAGACGAGGGCCGTCGCATCTGGGCTGGACGATCACCGGGGATGCCGCCGCCTCGCCGCACAGGACCGGCCGCGGTATGTGACGTACCCAGTGGCCAGGTCACCTGCATCGCCCGTCGGCACGGATATGGGGACACGTTCCTCCTTCGCCGTATCCCCCGCCCGCAACCGTTATACAGCGACCGATCTCGCGGATTCCGCGAAATAGGCATTTGCTCAGGAAGCCCGGGGCCCGGCCCGGCCCGGACCTGGGCCGGGCTATACCGCCGGGGCGGAAACGAGCTCGGAAGCCACCAGCTCGGCGATCTGTGCCGTGTTCAGGGCGGCTCCCTTGCGCAGGTTGTCCCCGCAGACGAACAGGTCCAGCGCGCGCGGGTCATCGAGTGAGCGGCGCACCCGCCCCACCCACGTCGGGTCGGTGCCCACTGCGTCGGCGGGAGTGGGGAACTCCCCCCGCTCTGGGTCATCGGTGAGGACCACACCCGCAGCCTCCCGCAGGACCCGCTGAGCTTCAGCCCGCTCGACGTCGCAGCCGAAGACCGCGTGGACCGCCACCGAGTGCGTGGTCACGACCGGTACCCGGACGCAGGTAGCCGACACGCGTAGGTCCGGCAGGCCGAGGATCTTCCGGGACTCGTTGCGGATCTTCAGCTCCTCGGACGACCATCCGGCGTCCTTGACCGACCCGGCCCACGGCACCACGTTCAGCGCAAGCGGCGCCGGGAACGGCCCCAGATCGCCTACGGCGCCTCGCACGTCGCCGGCCCGCTGGCCGAGCGCGTGGCTGCCGCCGACCCGGGCCAGCTGAGCGTACAGGGTGTCGATGCCGGCCTGGCCGGCCCCGGACGCGGCCTGGTAGGAGGCGACCACCATTTCCTGCAGGCCGAATTCGCGGTGCAGGGCGGCCACGGCGACGATGAGCGAGAGCGTCGTGCAGTTCGGGTTGGCGATGATGCCCTTGGGCCGCCTGGCCGCATCCGCAGGGTTGACCTCCGGCACCACCAGTGGCACGTCCGGATCCATCCGGAACGACCCGGAGTTGTCCACCGCCACGGCCCCGCGGGCGGCGGCTACCGGAGCCCACTGCGCGGAGACCTCATCGGGGACGTCGAACATGGCCACGTCGATGCCGTCGAAGGCTTCCTCGGACAGCGCCACGACCTCGATCTCCTGGCCGCGGACCCGCAGCGTGCGCCCGGCCGACCGCGGCGACGCGATGAGCCGGATCTCGCCCCAGACGTCCTGCCGGGTCGAGAGCAGGTCGAGCATCACCGTGCCGACGGCGCCCGTGGCCCCGACGACCGCCAGGGCAGGCTTGCCCGTCATCGTCCCGTCCCCCCGTACACCACGGCCTCGACCTCGTCCGCGTCCAGCTCGAACGCCTTGTGCGCGGCGTTGACCGCCTCGTTTACGTCCTTCTGATCGACGACCACCGAGATGCGGATCTCCGAGGTTGAGATCATCTCGATGTTCACTCCGGCCTCGGCCAGGGCGCCGAAGAACGTCGCGGTCACCCCCGGATGCGAACGCATGCCCGCGCCGATCAGCGACACCTTGCCGATGCGGTCGTCGTAGAGCAGGGATTCGAAGCCGATGGCGCTCTGCAGCTGGCGGAGCGCGGACATGGCTGCCTGGCCGTCGGCCCGCGGCAGCGTGAAGGAGATGTCGGTCCGGCCCGTGGCCACGGCCGAGACGTTCTGCACGATCATGTCGATGTTGATGCCGGCGCCCGCGATGACCCGGAAGATCCCGGCGGCCTCGCCGATCCGGTCCGGAACGCCGACGACGGTGACCTTCGCTTCGCTCACGTCGTGCGCGACTCCGGAGATTATCGCCTGCTCCACGTCGGACTCCTCCACGTCTTCTCCGGCGCCGGCCAGCGCCGTGCTCAGTTGGCCCGTCTCCGTCTTGTGGCCCGCATGGCCGCTGACCCAGGTCCCTATCTTGTTGCTGAACGAGGAGCGGACGTGGATCGGCACGTCATAGCGGCGTGCGTACTCGACGCACCGCAGCATGAGTACCTTGGTCCCGCAGGCGGCCATTTCGAGCATCTCCTCGTAGGAGAGCCGCGGGATCTTCCGCGCAGCCCGGACAATCCGGGGATCGGCGGTGAAGACGCCGTCGACGTCGGTGTAGATCTCGCACACGTCGGCGCGCAGCGCGGCGGCCAGCGCCACCGCGGTGGTGTCGGAGCCGCCGCGGCCCAGCGTGGTGATGTCCTTGCTGGTTTGCGACACACCCTGAAAGCCGGCCACGATCGGGATCGCCCCGCCGTCAAGGGCAGTGGCGATCCGGCCCGGCGTCACGTCGATAATGCGCGCCCTTCCGTGTACGGAGTCCGTGATGACGCCAGCCTGCGATCCGGTGAACGACTGGGCTTCCAGGCCGAGGTTGGCGATGGCCATGGCCAGCAGCGCCATCGAGATCCGCTCACCCGCGGTGAGCAGCATGTCCAGCTCACGTCCCGGCGGCAGCGGGCTGACCTGGTTCGCCAGGTCGATGAGCTCGTCCGTCGAGTCACCCATCGCGGACACCACCACGACCACGCGGTCGCCCGCTTTGTGTGTCGCGACGATCCGCTGCGCTACCCGCTTGATCCCGTCCGCGTCGGCCACCGAAGAGCCACCGTATTTCTGCACGACAAGGGCCACCGACGCATCGCTCCTCCCGGGTTGCTGGCCGACGGACCCTTGAGTTTATCCAGGCCCGGCCGGGCCCTCACAAATGATTAAGGGCCCTAAAGGACGGTCTGCTCCTCGGCGACGTCCAGGCGCGCGTGCGCGACTACCGCATGCAGCGCGCGCAGGGCGGCACCGGCGTGAGTGCCCCAGTGGTTGAAGTAGGAGTACTGCCACCACCACAGGGCCTCCAGCTTCCGGTCGGCCCGATAGTGCTTGAGCCCGTGGATGAGGTCGGCGGCGACGGCCGCGATGTCATCGGACAGCCGGAACGACGTCCCGCGGGTGTCGGCGTACGGATCGAACAGTTCCGCGTAGTCGTCGCAGTCGGGAACCTGCCGGGCCAGGCCGACCCGAAGGGCATCCAGATCCGGGTCGTCACCCACCTCCGGTTCCCAGTTGCCCGGCAGGATCACATCCGTGGTGGCACCGAGCTGGGCTCCCGCCAGCAGGATCTGGGACACCTCGAGGAGCAGTAGCGGTACCGCCTCGTCGCCGCCGTCCCCGGCGGCCAGCCGTTCGACGCCGTCGAGGAAGAGCCGGACGTTCCCGGCGATCTGGTCCGCGAGCGGGCTGAGGTTGGCCATGGCCTCCCCGGCCTGCTGCGCAGCCGACTCTTCTCCCCCTGCGGTGTCAGACATCAAGCAGTCTCCGTCCTTCGAACGCGCGACCGAGCGTTACTTCATCCGCGTACTCCAGGTCGCCGCCAACCGGCAGTCCGCTGGCCGGCCGGGTAACCCGCACGTCCATCGGCTTGACCAGCCGGGCGAGATACGTCGCGGTCGCTTCCCCTTCGAGGTTGGGATCGGTGGCCAGGATCAGCTCGGTAACCGTCCCATCAGACAGCCGGGTCATCAGTTCCTTGATCCGGAGCTCCTCCGGGCCGATGCCATCGATCGGGCTGATCGCGCCGCCGAGCACGTGATAGCGCCCGCGGTACTCACGGATCTTCTCGACCGCCGCGACGTCCTTCGGCTCTTCGACGACGCAGATGATGGACGGATCGCGGCGCGGATCGAGACAGATCCGGCACTGATCCTGCTCCGCCACGTTCCCGCAGGTTCGGCAGAACTTCACCCGCTCCGTGACCTCCAGGAGCGCCGCCGCGAGCTTGCGCGCCTCCTCCGGGCCGGCGGCCAGCAGATGAAAGGCGATCCGCTGCGCACCCTTCGGCCCCACGCCGGGAAGCCGGCCGAGCTCGTCGATGAGGTTCTGTATGACCCCTTCGTACACGTCAGATCCTGATTCGCTAGGTCACCGGCCGCCCAGCTGAGCGGCTCTCATCACTCGCCGTCGTCGCCGGTCCCGGTCAGGCCTGGGCCACCCAGCCCGGCGGCACCGGGCGAGCCCAGGCCGCCCGGCATACCGGGCATCTCGGGCAGCCCGCCACCGAGGGCGGTCGCAAATGGGCCCATCTTTTCCTGCTGAAGGTCGCCAGCCCGCGCGTAGGCGTCCCGTACGGCGGCGAGCACCAGATCGGCGATGGTCTGCGCCGACTCCTCCAAGTCGTCCGGGTCGATCGCCGTAGGGGCGATGCTGAGATCCACCAGCTCGCCCTGGCCGTTGACCTGAGCCGTGACCAGGCCGCCGCCCGCGGTTCCGGACACCTCGGTGTCCGCAAGTTCCTGCTGGGCATTCATGAGCTGTTCTTGCATCTGCTGAGCGGCGGCGAGCAGTTGCTGCATATCCAGCTGGCCGTCAGGGTTCACTTTGCCCCCAGTGGGTGTTGTCAGCGTGTGCGGTCGCGTTGGCTCCAGCGGCTGTCCGCCGGGACAGCGGGCGGCCGGCCGGGCGCGTTTGCGGCCGCATGGCTAGTGTGCACCCGCCCAGTGTGTTCCCTGAACGCCGATGCCACTCCTGGACAGCCCACCCCGTCCGTCAATCCTCGATCTCACTGATGATCTGGCCGCCGAGCTCTCGCTGGATCAAGTCCATCCCGCTGATTTCAGCCTGGCCGGGAGAGGCCATGTCGTCGGCATCCGGCGTCTCGATCGCGTCCACGATGCGCGGTGCCCGCGCGGGCACCGGACGCGCGTTCGCTCTGGGCGCAGCCGGAGCGGGGGCGGTCCCCATCTGATGACCGCTGGACGGCGTATTTACTGCATTACTGCTTGTGGCCGAGGCGAGATTCCCAGCGGCGCCGCGCGGGCGGCGGCCCCGGGTTTCACCGGTGCTCTCCTTGCTTTCCGCGGCCGGGCTCGGCGAAGCGGCCGGGCTCGGCGAAGCGGCGGGCGCTCCCCCGCGGCCGGGGCTTTCCGCCCGGCCTGCCGCGCTCCCGCCGTTCCCCACCGGCACGGCAGTGCTGCCCGGGCCCGGGGGAAGCGCCGGGCCGGGGGGACGCGCCGGGTCCGGGTCGGCCGCCCCGCCCGGAACCGCGTTCAGCCGCGGGCGGGCGTCCCGGCCGCCAGTACCTGGATCGTTGCCGGACAGCGCCCTGATCCGGACGTTCAGGCCGAACTGGGCCGCGAGTACCCGCTTCAGGTCCGCGTCACATCCGCTGGTCGTGAAGCCCTTGACGTCGCCGTCCCGCGCGAACCGGAGGGTGAGGGTGCCGTCGTCGAGTGAGACGACGCTGGCGTTGCTCAACAGCATCCAGGCGACCCGGCGCTCCCGCTTGATGGCGTCGAGGATTGCATCCCAGCTGCGGCTGACCGCTTCGGCCCCCGCCAGACCGGTCGGCGCAGACGCTTCGGGCCCCGACTGGGACGCTGCCGGTGACCATGGCGCCGCAGTTGGCACAGTCTCGGCCGGAGCCTCTTGCTCGGGCCGCGGCCCGGCCGCCTGAGGTGGCGCTGGGCTGTCCGCCCGCGCGCCAGAGCCCGGCGCGGCCATGACGTCGTCTCCGGCCGAACGGGGCCGGGCAGGAGCTGGCCCCGCGTTTCCGCTTTCGGGCGGACGGGTGGCAGGCACCGCATCCGGCGTCCCGGCACCGGGCCACCCGGCCGGGCTCTGGTGGTGTTCAGCTGGGCGTGACCGGGCCGGCGGAACCGGGGATTCCGCGGCACCCTGCGGGCCAGGCTGCCGCAGGCCAGCGGAGCCAGTCGGGCTGGCCAGGCCGCCACCGCGCTCTAGCCGTTCCAGTCGGGCCAGGAGCGCCTTTTCATCAGTACTCGCGGCGGGCAGCAGGATCTGCGCGCACATCAGCTCGAGCAGCAGTCGCGGTGAGGTCGCGCCGCGCATCTGGTCCAGGGCATTGCTCACGATCTCGGCCGCACGGGTGAGGCTCGCCACCCCGAAACGTTCGGCCTGCCGGCTCATCAGCTCCAGCCGGTCCGGCGGCACGTCGAGCAGCCCGGTCTGGCCTGCGTCCGGAACGGCGGCGAGCACGATCAGGTCGCGGAAACGGTCCAGCATGTCGGCCGCGAACCGGCGCGGCTCGTGGCCGCCCTCGATGATCCGGTTCACGACCCGGAACACAGAGGCGCTGTCCGCCGCCGCGAACGCGTCGGTGATCTCGTCGAGGAGCGTCGCATCGGTATAGCCAAGCAGGGCTATGGCACGCTCGTAGGTCAGTCCGGCCTCGTCCGAGCCCGCCACGAGCTGGTCGAGCACCGACAGCGAGTCCCGGGCTGAGCCCGCGCCGGCGCGTACCACCACCGGCAGCACGTCCGGGTCGAACGTGACGCCTTCCTGGACGAGGATCTCCTCCAGCAGCGGGCGCAGCACGGTCGGGGGCATCAGCCGGAAGGGGTAATGATGCGTCCGGGACCGGATGGTTGAGATGACCTTGTCCGGCTCCGTGGTGGCGAAGATGAACTTGAGGTGCGGCGGCGGCTCTTCGACCAGCTTGAGCAGGGCGTTGAACCCCTGCTGAGTCACCATGTGCGCCTCGTCGATGATGTAGACCTTGAAGCGCCCGGCGACCGGTGCGTAGAACGCGCGCTCCCGCAGGTCCCGCGCGTCGTCCACGCCGCCGTGGGATGCCGCGTCGATCTCGATCACGTCGATGCTGCCCGGCCCTGAAGGGGCCAGCGCGACACACGAGTCGCATACCCCGCACGGATCCGGCGTGGGCCCGTTCACGCAGTTCAGCGACCGGGCCAGGATGCGGGCGCTGGAGGTCTTGCCGCATCCGCGCGGCCCGCTGAAGAGGTAGGCGTGGTTGATCCGCCCGCTGCGCAGCGCCTGCCGCAGCGGCTCGGTGACCTGCTCCTGGCCCTTGATTTCGGCGAAGGTGGCGGGCCGGTACTTCCGGTACAGGGCCAAGGCGGCGGGGCGGGCTGCGGGGCGGGCTGCGGGGGGCACCGCGGATCCGGTCACCGGGGAGATCCCAGCCGCCGCGGGCGGCGGCGGATCCGAAGGAGCATGCGCCATAACTCCCTCCTCGCCAGGCCGGGATTCCGCTGGACGTCCCTGGGACGGGAAAGGGTCCCCCGCGCACCCGTCAGAGCCCGCGTACCCTTGCTGCCTTCCGGCCCTGGGGGGGTTGGCAGGATGCACGCCGCG
>Ga0209839_10001621_pt1 | contig 11400 bp, 10 predicted proteins | sample OrgsoiDNA2013050_FD_185800 | JGI IMG/M metagenome (GOLD analysis project Ga0209839, IMG submission 185800) | Permafrost soil microbial communities from the Arctic, to analyse light accelerated degradation of dissolved organic matter (DOM) -... | ecosystem: Environmental > Terrestrial > Soil >... | reverse complement strand
CGAGCGTGACCGAGGCCGATGTGAAGGACCACGTGAAGCGGAACCTGGCCCGCTACAAGGTCCCCCGCGACGTCGAGTTCGTCGATGAGCTGCCGCGCAACACCACCGGCAAGGTGCTCAAGCGCGTGCTGCAGGAGCGGGAGACCGGCGACTGACCGCGCCGCCGGCTCAGCCGGGAAGTCCCGAGCCGCCGCTGTAGGTGCTGGCGGCCTCCGGAAGGCTCGAGAAGAAGCTCCAGATCGTGCAGGCGCCGCAGATCGTGGAGGGCGGACCGGGATCGGGTGGAAGCGCGCCGGGCCACTGGTGGGCGCCGCCCAGGATCCGGACGTGCTCGACCACCGTGTCGTGTGCGCATCCAAGCCACCGGTACTCGGTCGTCCGGGCGGCGATACCCTGGGCCCGCGCGTTCGTCGAGCACCCGTCGCGGTGAACCCAGCTCTTGACGTACGGTGGCAGGCCGCCCCCCGAGGCCCGCGTCTGGGTGCCGAAATAGGGAGCGATCTGGTCAGCCGTGCCGTGGATCTCCAGGACCGACACGGGGTGCTTCAGCCGGCAGGACGGCTGGCCGTCGTAGATTCCGGAGACCGGCGCGATCGCCGCCAGCTCTCCGCTCAGCGCACATCCGAGCAGCGCCACCATCCCGCCGCCGTTGGAGATCCCGGCGGCGTAGATGCGATGTGGGTCGATGCACATGCCCTGCTCGAGCGTCTGGATCACGTTGTTGACGAACGTGACGTCGTCGGCCTGGTCCCGGGCGGCGGTGATGTTCCACGTCGGACCCGCGGCATTCGGGTAGGCGGCGATGAACCGATGCAGATCGGCCTGGTGGGAGAAGCCGCTGTAGCGCTCCATCGCGCCACCATTGCCCCCGGCCCCGTGAAACGCCAGCAGCAGCGGAACGCGGCGCCCGGTGGGGATCCCGGCCGGCACGTGAACGAGCACGAAACGGGTCCGGCCCTGAAAGACGATGTGCATCGCATGGCCACCGCGGGCCGGCGGCACGGAGCAGCGGCCGAGCGCGGTGGCCGCCGACGGAACCGCCACTGCGGCGCCCATGGCGAGCGTCAGCAGACCGGCGAGGACCGCCGGTGAGAGGCGCCGGCGGCCTGGCCCCGGCGGGGGTCTCATCTGTGCTCGAATCATGCGCTGCCTCCGGTGGGCTCCTGCCCACGACCGGCGAGGTGTGCCCCGCCGCACTCAGAATGGCAGCATAAGATAGAGCTTAGACGCCCCGGTCAGTCCTGCGGCTGCGCTGACGTCGATGCCGTTGTTGCGGATCCACAGCGCGGCGGGACCGCATGAGGCCCAGGTTCGCTGGTGCGGGCCGCAGGTGTAGTTGCCGACCAGGGCATACCTCACCTCACCGGCCCCGACCGCCGTCTGCAGCTGACCCAGGCTGCGGACCGGCAGCCCGTGGAAGCTCGTGAGCGGGAAGATCGGCCGCTGGTCGTGGATGATCATCGGCGCCAGCGCCAGTGGCTCGTCGACCGCGAGCTCGTACCGGATTCCGGTCGTCCGCGGTTGCAGGTACCTGGACAGCACCGCCTCGGTGACTGCCGGATGGGTCGCCAGGCCAAGCGAGTCGTTGGTGTGCGCGCGGACCAGCTTCAGCGATTCGTGGACCGGGAACAGCACGCTGCAGGCGATGATCAGCGTCAGAGTCAGCCACTTGGTCAGCAGCCCCAGGCGCCCACCCGAGGTGGCGATCAGGGCGGCGGCGACCGCCGCGATCGTGAGCGCAACCGCGCCCCAGGCGATCGTGACCGGAGGTAGGTTGAACGTGTACGCGCACACTCCGCCGAGCGCGAGGGCGATCGCGAGGACCGCGGGCCGGCCAGGCTCCTGGCGCCGATCCGCGAGCCCTGACAGCGACGCGGCACCAAAGCCGATCGCCGCCGCTACCGCGGGGGCGAGAGCCTCCAGATAGCGCGTATGCAGGACGCTCACGTGGCTGAAAAGGGCCGACGCCACCACGACCCAGACGATCAGCGAGACCGCGAATGCGCGAGCCATCGTGTTCGGGTGTGCGCCGTGCTTGCACCGCCGGCCGAGCGCCAGCAGCAGCGCCGCACCCCCGATCGCGATCGCGGCCATCAGGGCACAGCCGAAGAAGACATCGAAGTTCCAACCCGAGGCCTGGACGAGGCGTAGCGGACCGGGCCCTCCCGGCCGGGTCGATACGGGCGCATGTGAGACGCGGCCAAAGCCGTTGAACACGAACATCACGTTCCAGACCGTCCCGTCGGTCGACCCGACCGGATACGGGTGGCTGCCGGGAGACAGCGATACCGCAATCGCCCACGACAGCGCCACCGTCACCAGCGAGGCCCCCGCCAGGCCGAGATCGACCAGCTTTCGGCGCCATGACACCTGCGAGCCCATCGCGTACAGGACCAGCAGCGCCGGAGCGGCGACCAGAGACTCCAGCAGCTTGACGTTGAACGCCAGGCCCATGGACACCCCCGCCAGGACGACCCACCGGTGACGGCCCGTCTGACAGGCCCGCACCGTCAGCCACAGCGCCCCGACGACCAGCAGCATCATCACCGAGTCCATCGTGTCGCTGCGCGAGGTGAGCACCGACTCCGGCATCACCGCCAGGGCGACGGCCGACGCGAGTCCGGCGGGCCGCCCCGCGACCCGTCGCACCGCGTCGTACAGAAGCGGCACCGCCAGCGTCCCGCCGAGCGCCTCTGGGAGCTTTATCGCCGAGGCGTTCCACCCCAGCAGTTTCACGCTCAGCACCTGCAGCCACAGGTCCAGCGGCGGCTTGTCCACGGCCAGGATGCCGCCGGGATCGAATGCGCCGAAGAAGAAGTTGTGCCACGACAGCGACATGCTGCGCACCGCCGCGTCGTAGAACTGGTTGGCGCTGACGTCGTCCACCTCCGCGAACCGCAGAGCGGCGGCCACGGCGGTGATCAGGCACACCGCCCATGGCAGCGAGCGCGCGATCCGGGCCAGCCCAGCGCCCAGCCTCGTGGCGCGTGGCACGGCCACTGATCCAAATGCGAACGGCGGCGACTCGTCGAGACTCGTCATCTCGACCGTGCCGCTCGTCTTACCGGCCACCCGGGACTCACCGAGCATCGGGGCAATGTTGTCAGAGGGCGCGCCTTCTGTGACAGACACAACTCGACCCTAATCGACCAGTCCTTGGGCCTCCTAAAGTGCTGGTCATGGAGCCAGGCGACCAAGATCGGGAATCGGCCGGCCAGGACCCGCTCGCCCGGGCGATCGCACTCGCCGAACGGCTGCGCCCGGCGGTCGGTCGCGAGCGCACCCTTGATGCGATCGCCTCGGTGCCCAGGGAATGGTTCGTCCGCGCGCGCGAGCGCAAGCGGGCCTATGAGAACGTGGCCCTTCCGATCTCCTGCGGGCAGACCATTTCGCAGCCGCTCGTGGTGGCCCGCATGCTCGATCTCCTCGCCGTGGAGCCCGGCGATCGGGTCCTCGACGTGGGCACCGGCTCCGGCTACCACGCCGCGCTGCTGGCCAAGCTGGCCGGCCACGTGTGGTCGATCGAGCGCCATCCGGAGCTGACCGAGCTCGCGCGCCGCACCCTGGCCGAGCGCGGCTTCGCCAACGTCACATGCCTGGTGGGCGATGGCAGCCTCGGCCTCCCCGATGAGGCCCCGTTCGACGCCATCAACGTCGCCGCCGCCGGCGTGCTCGTACCCGAGGCGCTCGTGGACCAGCTGTCACCCGGGGGACGGCTCGTGGTGCCCGTCGGCGGCGACTACCAGCACCTGACGCTGACCACCCGCACCGACCATGGTGTGACCCGAGTGACCCTCGACCCGGTCCGCTTCGTGCCGCTCGTCCACGGGCGGGAATAAGCGCGGGCGGCGCTGTCAGTCGCCGGCGGCGGCGAGTCGCTTGCGCATCACCTCGACCGCCTCGTTGCTCTCGTCGATCAGGACGAAGCGCCGCTGCAGGCCCTGGCACGCGGCGCCGAGCGTGCCCGACCCGGCGAACGGGTCCAGGCACCAGCCGCCGGGACGCGCGGATGCGGCGACGATCCGGCGCAGCACGCCCTCGGGCTTCTGCGTCGGGTAACCGGTCTTCTCGCTCCCGTTGGTGGGCACGATGGTGTGGAACCAGACGTCCGTGGGGCGCTTGCCGCGCGCCGCCTTCTCGGGCGTGACCAGACCCGGTGCCATGTACGGCTCGCGCTCCACCGCCTCGGCGTCGAAGTGATGGGCGCCGGGAGTGCGGACGTAGACGAGGATCGTGTCGTGCTTGGCGGGCCACCGCCGTCGCGGCTTGGCGCCGTAGTCGTAGGCCCAGATGAGCTCGTTCAGGAACGCATCGCGACCGAAGATCTCGTCCAGCAGCAGCTTGCAATAATGCGCCTCGCGGTAGTCGATGTGGAAGTACAGGCTCCCGTGGGGGGTCAGCAGCTCCCGCGCACGGCTCAGGCGCGGCTCCAGGAATCCCAGGTAGTCGCCGAACGCATCGTCGTAGCTGAGCGTCTGGAGCAGACTCGAGCGGTAACGCCGGCCGCCGAACCCGGTGCGGTCGCCGTGTTCGCTCTCGGTCACCGAGAGCGTGTGGCGAGCCTGGGCCCGCCCGGTGTTGAACGGGGGGTCCATGTACACGAGTTCGAAGCTCGCCGGGGGCAGTTCTCGCATCGCCGTCAGGCAGTCGCCGGCCAGGATCAGATCGTCGCCGAGCACGATCGGCTCGCCGGGCGGGTGTAAACGCACCATGAAGGCAACGTAGCGCCGCGACCGGCCGATCTCTGGCGCCCGATACCCTTCGAACAGTGCTTGCTGACCGCTATGCGGCTTTCCGCCGCTCGCCTCTGGCAGGTCGCGTCACGCGCTACACGATCGGGTCGGTCGTGGCAGCGGCCGTGAGCGCGATCGTGTTCGCCGTGCTGTTCGTGAGCGGGGCGGGCACGACCACCTGCTCGGTGACCGCGTTCCTGGCCGGAGCGATCCCGAACTGGTTCCTCAACCGGCGCTGGGCCTGGCAGCGAAAGGGCCGTCCCGCGGTAGGCCGCGAGGTCATCGGCTACATCGCCACGTCGGCGGTGGCACTGATCCTGGCTTCGGCGGCGACCGCGTGGACCAAGGCCCAGGTGCAGAGCATTCCGGCTCACCACGGGATTCGCGTGGCGCTGGTCACCGCCTCCTACCTGGCCGTCTTCGTGGTGCTGTTCTTCGCGAAGTTCGCGGTCTACGAGTTCTGGGTCTTCTCGGAGCGCAGCCGCCTCCGGGCTGCCCTGCGGTCACGCGTCCAGGTCCTCAGGACCGCGCGCGCGAACCGAACGCCGTAGCCAAAGTTGCCGCCCTTCTTGGTGGCGGTTGCGCCCGCGCCGCGATCGCGCATCGTGGTGGGAACCTCCGCCAGGCGGAAGCCCGACAGCGCGGCGCTGATCATCAACTCCGAGGCCTGATACTGCTGCTGCTCGAGCACGACGGACGCGGCGACCTCGGAGCGCATCGCGCGCAGGCCGCAGGCCGGGTCGGTGATGCGCTGACCGATCAGCAGGCTGATCACGGCGGCGAACACGCGCACGCCGGCGTGCCGGACCGAGTCCGTGGTCAGCTCGGTTCCCAGCCGCCGGGAGCCGGTCACCCAGTCGGCCCTTCCGGCAACGAGCGGCTCGACCACCCTCGCGAGCTCGGTGGGCTCGTACTGCCCGTCGCCGTCGAGGGTGGCGATCACCGCTGCTCCCCGCGCGCGAGCCAGCCAGTAGCCGAGCCGGAGCGCAGCGCCCTGGCCGCGGTTGACCGACACATCGCACACGAGCGCTCCCGCGGCGGCCGCTTCGGAGGCGGTGGCGTCGGTGGCCCCGTCGACGACCACGATCACCTCCGTGGCAAGGCCCGCCGCCTCCCGGGGAACCTCCGTGACCACCCCGGCCACAGTTGGCTCCTCATTGAAGGCGGGGATCACCACCGCCAGCGGAGCTCCCTCGCCGGGAGGATGTGCGTCGAGGAAGGCGGCGGCCGCCCCGCGTTCCTCGGGCGCCAATCGACGCAGCTCGTCCTCGAGCGCAAAGGGACGGCTGGGAGCGACCGTCACCGTGCTCCTCCCGCCTGGGCCGCCGGTGCGTGCGGAGCCGCGCTCATGTCAGCGCCCGACCATTCCTCCCAGACTCCGGCCAGCCCGCCGGCGAGGGTGTACCGCGGCGACCAGCCGCGACTGCGAGCCACGGCGGTGTCGACCACCACGGCCGGCATCTCGCCGGCTCGGGCGGGCCCATTGGTCACGTCGATCACGGCCCCAGTCACCTCGCGCACCGCCTCGACGACCTCAAGCACCGACCGCGACGTGCCGCTGCCGATGACCACCGGCCCGTGCCAGCGCTCGTCGCCGAGCGCGAGCTGGATCGCGGCCGTCACGTCGGCGACGTTGACGTAGTCGCGCACCTGGCGACCGTCCCCGTAGACCTCGAATGTCGACCCGGTGCGGATCGCGCGCATCAGGCGGGCGATGATGCTGTCCTTGAGCGCCATCCCCAGTCCGTAGACGTTGGTCAGCCGCAGGCAGGCGCAGCGCAGTCCGTAGGACGAGGTGTAGGCCGACATCAGCATCTCGCCCGCGGCCTTGGTGGCCCCGTAGGGTGTCAGCGGCTGCGGCAGATCGGATTCGGTGATGGAGGCGCCCTGCATCGGACCGACGACAGCGTTGGTCGAGGCGAACACCAGCGCCCGGACATCGGCCTCGCGGGCAGCTTCCAGCAGAGCAGCTGTCGCGGCTACGTTGGTGCGGTAGGTGAGCGCCGGCTGCTCGACCGAGCGCAGCACCGAGGTCACGGCCGCGAGATGCACGATCGCGTCGATGCCGCCGGCCAGTGAGGCGTCGATCACCTCGGCCCGCGCCAGGTCGCCGAGCACGATCTCGACATCAGGGTCAGGATGGGGCACCAGATCCACGACGCGGACGGGCAGGCCCACCGCGCGCAGCGCCGCAACGACGTTGCGACCGATGAATCCCGACCCCCCGGTGACCAGGACCTTCGCGGCCGCCGCTCGGCTGCCGAAGGCATCGTTGCTCACTTGCTGCGGACCAACTCGCTCGAGGTCTCACGCCAGCGGACCGTGGGCATGATCGCGGCCTGGTCGACGCGGTCCTGGTGCTGCTCGACGACTGCGAACAGGTGATCGATCAGGGTGTCGCTCAGAAGCGTGGGGACGAGCCCCAGATCCACGAGCGCGGTGTGAGCCGCCTTGTAATAGTGCTGCTCGGCCTCGACGCGCGGGTTCTCGATCTCCTCGATCGTGCACGGGCCCGGATAGTCGGCGGCGATGGTGTCCGCGATCTGGCGCACCGACATGTGCTCGGTGAACTGGTTGAAGACACGGAACTCGCCGGGATCGGCCGGGCTCTCGGCGCTGATCCGGATGCATTCGACCGTATCGACCAGGTTGATCAGCCCCCGGGTCTGACCGCCGGTGCCGTACACGGTCAGCGGATAGCCCAGCACGGCCTGGATCACCATGCGATTGAGCACGGTGCCGAACACACCGTCATAGTCGAACCGCGTCGCCAGGCGGGGGTCGAGCTTCGTCGTCTCGGTGTCGACGCCGTACACGACGCCCTGGTTCAGATCGGTCGCGCGCAGACCCCAGATCCGGCAGGCGAACTCGATGTTGTGGCTGTCGTGAACCTTGGACAGGTGATAGAACGAGCCCGGCCGCTTGGGATACATGACACGGTCGGATCGGCCCTTGTGGTTGATCTCGATCCAGCCCTCTTCGATGTCGATGTTGGGCGTTCCGTACTCGCCCATCGTCCCGAGCTTGACGAGGTGGATGTCACGGTCGATGTCGGCGATCGCGTACAGCAGGTTGAGGTTGCCGACGACGTTGTTGGTCTGCGTGTAGACAGCGTGGGCCTGGTCGATCATCGAATACGGCGCCGACCGCTGCTGCCCGAAGTGGACGATCGTCTCGGGCCGGAAGTCGGCCACCATCGCGTGAACGAACCGGGCGTCGCACAGATCGCCCACGTAGGACTTGAGCGTCTTGCCGGTCAGCTCGGCCCAGGTCGATACGCGTTCATCGAGGGTCGCGATCGGGGTCAGGCTCTCGACGCCGAGCTCCTCGTCGTACCGACGTCGCACGAAGTTGTCCGACACAGCCACATCGTGGCCGGCCGCCGAAAGATGGATCGCGGTCGGCCATCCTAGGTAACCGTCCCCACCTAGTACCAGAATGCGCATACGTATCGTCTACCACCCGCTCGTTTGACAGGACGAAGAGGCTCCTCTGCCGAGAAGGCGGCCCGGCAATCGGCCAAGATCCAGGGCCCGCCGCGTAGCGTGCCTCGGTCGACAATAACCGAACAAGTACAGGGAATGAGCGCTCCCTCATAAGTAGTTCCACAGAACTCGGGGCCCACAGGATCGCTGATACGGTCGGTGGACCTGTGTCGGAGCAGACAATCGAAGCACCGGCGATTCCCGCATCGGGCGCCCAGCGCCCGGGCAAGTCGCCCACAGGCGGCGCGCTGGGAAGTCGTCTCCGCGCTCATCCGTGGGTCATCGGCACGCTTGCCCTGCTCGCGGTCTCGGCGCTGGTGATCCTGTGGGCGGGGACGCGGCCCGGTTTCGATCCCTTCGGATGGATCGTGTGGGGCCGCCAGACCCTGCACTGGAACCTCGACACCAACGGCGCTCCGTCGTGGAAGCCGCTTCCGTACCTGTTCACGGTTCCGTACGCGCTGGTGGGCCACTACGAACTGTGGCTCTGGATCCTCACCGCGGTGGCCGGCTCGCTGGCGGCAGTCGTGTTCGCGGCACGGATCGCCTACCGCCTCACGGGACCCACGCCAGAGCGCCGGTACGCGGCGATCGCCGCCGCGATCCTCGCCGGGTTGCTGGTGCTGGGGATTCGCGATTACGCGCACTTCATTCTCAGTTCCCAATCTGACACCGTCATAGTCGCGCTTTGCCTGGGCGCGATCGACTGCCACCTCTGTGGGCGTTTCCGGATCGCCTTCATTCTGCTGGTGCTGGCCTCGCTCGGGCGACCGGAGGCGTGGCCGTTCGTCGGCTTGTACGCATTCTGGCTGCTGCATACGGCGATCAGGACATGGATCCTGATCGCCGCCGGTCTGCTCTCGATTCCACTGCTGTGGTTCGGGATCCCGGCGCTGACCGCCAAGAGCTGGTTCGTCGCCGGCAACCTGGCCCTCAACTCGCCACGGGCCCTGCACGAGAACAAGATCACCGGCGTGATCGACCGCTTCCTCGATCTGCACGAGCTGCCGGTGCATCTGGCGGCGCTGGTCGCGATCGCGTTCGCTATCGGCCGTCGTGACCGCCCGACGCTGGTGATCGCCGGGGCGGCGTTCACCTGGGTGGTCGTCGAGATCGCCTTCGCGCTGCACGGCTGGCCCGCGGTGCCGAGGTACCTGTTCGAGCCGGTGGCGGTGGTTGCGGTCCTGGCCGGAGTGGGTGTCGGCCAGCTCGCCGCCGCTCTGCCCCGCTTGACCCGCGCCCCGGCCTTGGGGCCAGTAGCGGTCTCGGCTCTGTTGCTGGCCACGCTTGTGCCGTCCGCGCAGTCGCGCGTGAAGATCGAGGGCCTGGACCTCAAGCACGAGCGCGCCCGCACGGTGCAGATCGGCCGCCTGCGCTCGATCATCGCCGAGCTCGGCGGGGCCAAGCGGATCCTGGCCTGCGGACAGCCGGTGACCGAGGTCGAGTTCCAGAGCGTCCTGGCCTGGGACATGGGCCTGAATGTCGGCGAGACCGGCTACCAGGGTCGCGCTGTGGAGAAGCAGGGGCGTCCGGTCGTGCTGATCGAGCCGGTCGGCGAGGGCTGGAAGGCACGCGCGCTGCACCCGACGCCCGCAATGACGGCCCGCTGCGCGGGAATGGTCGCCCGGACCTCGCTGACGTAGTGGCGGTACGGCGGAGGAGCCCGGGCGCGGCTGGGCGCAGTCACCCCACACCGGGCGTGAGCGATGCGCGCCGGGGCCGGGTCAGACTCGCCCTCCTGGTCTCCGGCGTCGTGCTGCTGATCTTCGCGACGGTGACGGTGCTGCGCGGAGGCGGTCCCGGGCCACTGCCGCTTCCGAGGACCGGAAGGGCGGCCCCGTCCGGGGACCCGTTTGCCTACCGCGGCTCCCGGCAGGCGGCGTTCGAAGCCCGGGCGACGTCAGGCGAGGCGCAGGTCCTGTTCACCAAGAGCCCTGGTGGCGTGCTCGCCACGGCCGCGAGGGTGGCGGCCCTGCGTCCGCTCATCGACGCTGCCACGTCGGGCTCCTCGGTCGATCCGGCGACGCTGGAAGCGCTCGTGTTCGTCGAGAGCGCCGGACGGCCCGACGCGATCGCGGGCAGCGATCCGTCGACCGCCGCGGGGCTCACTCAGATCCTCGCCGAGACGGGCCAATCGCTGCTCGGGATGCACATCGACCTCGCCCGCAGCCGGAGACTGACCCATGCGATCGCCACCGCGTCCGCGCAGGGCCAGGCCGCCGCCGTGACCCGCCTGGAGCGTCAGCGAGCGAAGATCGACGACCGGTTCGATGCGCGCAGGGCGCTGGCAGCGACGGTTCGGTATCTGGAGCTGGCCCGCGGCCGGTTCGGACGCGCCGACCTCGCCGTGGTCTCCTACCACATGGGCATCGGCAACCTCTCTAACGTGCTCGCCGCCTATGACGGCGGCCAGGCCGTCCCCTATGCACAGCTCTACTTCGACACGGCACCGGACCGCGACAGCGCCGCGTTCCGGATCCTCAGCCGCTTCGGCGACGACTCCTCGCTCTACTACTGGCGGGTTCTGGGCGCAACCAACGTGATGCGTCTGTACCGCTCTGACCGCGGCGCACTGAGCCGTCTGGCCAGGCTCGAGATCGCCCATGACTCAGCGGAGGAGGTCCTGCACCCTCCGGACCGCACCGCGTCATTTGCGGATCCAGGCTCGCTGCATTCGGCGTACTCCAGCCGCGCTGTGCTTCCACTGCCGTCGAACCCGGCGCAGCTCGGGCTCTCCTACGGCACCTCGCTGGGCTCCTCCGCCCCGGCGCTCGGGCAGGCTTCCGCGCTCTATCGCGGTCTGCGCCCGGCGGCGCTGGATCTCCTGATCGAGCTTGCCGCACGCGTGAGGGCGCTATCCGGCGGCGCCGCTCCGCTCGCGGTCGCCGGCGCGGTGCAGGACCACGCCTACCAGCGCCAGCCTGGAGCGAGCGATCCGGAGGGCTACGGCGGCTACTCGCTGAGCACCACCGGCTACGCCGTGGACATCGGCCGCAGCTACGCGAGCCGCGCACAGGCGCAGGCGTTCCAGGCCATGCTCGACCGGCTGCAGGCGCTGAACCTGATCGCCTGGGTGAGGGAGGCAGGAGTGATCCACATCACCGTGGCGAGCGACGCCTCACGGGTGATCGCCGGAGGCGTCTGAGCGACGTCCGGCCGGCGGAGGGCGCTCGACGAACTCG
>Ga0209839_10001620_pt1 | contig 11404 bp, 10 predicted proteins | sample OrgsoiDNA2013050_FD_185800 | JGI IMG/M metagenome (GOLD analysis project Ga0209839, IMG submission 185800) | Permafrost soil microbial communities from the Arctic, to analyse light accelerated degradation of dissolved organic matter (DOM) -... | ecosystem: Environmental > Terrestrial > Soil >... | reverse complement strand
TCCGCTTCACCCCTACCTCGACCAGCATGGCTTTCCCATTCGCTACCGTTATGTCAAAGAAGAGTGGCCGCTTAGCTACTACCAGACGGTGTATGCAACGGAGGCCGGTAGCGCGGAGATGCCATCGGCTGGTCGCGCCTTCACGCCTGAACTGCTCACGCGCCTGGTAGCCCGTGGTATTCAGATAGCGCCATTGCTCCTGCACACGGGAGTAGCCAGCCTGGAAAGCAAAGAACCAGTGTACGAGGAATACTATCGCGTACCTGCACCCACGGCGCGCCTGCTTAACGCGGCGCATCAAGCCCAGCAGCGCGTCATCGCCGTTGGCACAACCGTCGTGCGCGCACTAGAGACAGTGACAGGTGTCGATGGCATAACCCATCCTGGCGAGGGCTGGACAAACGTCTTCATTACGCCGCAACGCGGCATCCGCTCCGTCAATGGCCTGTTGACCGGTCTCCACGAGCCGCGCTCAACCCACCTGGCTATGCTGGAGACGCTGACCGGACGCGCCCACCTGGAAATTACCTACCAGGAAGCTCTTAAACAAGGCTACCTCTGGCACGAGTTCGGTGATCTGCATTTGATTCTGCCGTGATTGTATGCAGACGCAGCCACAATACTTCCATTAATATATGCATTTTAAAACACGTATTCTAAAACAGAGCGGTTTATAGCATGATAAAATGGAACCTCTTGAGGTTGCTAGAGGTTCCATTTTATCCTATGTTGATGGATGTTCTGCTTTAGTTCGTAACTTTTCCTGGAACTCCCGGATGATTCTCGACGCTGTTGTGTCGTTCAAATCGAGCACATAGGCATCTTTAACCTTTACTATTCCTTGATTTTGAAATATATACAGAGGTCCAAGATAGAGTTTCTGTGCCATAATACGGCCTTCTTCAGAGACGGTTTGTGCATAGATGCGCTTGATACGCTTCTCAGGATACTGCTCTAACCAGTACTTTGCGATAGCCCTGATAACCTTACTCATAAGTTCTGGATGGTCTGGGTGAACAACAGCACTATTGGCTAAAAGTGTGTATTCCCCCGGTTGATCATAGCTGAGTATCTCATCCGGTGTAACTTCCTTTTCGTCTTTCTTACCGAGAAGAATATCTAAAATAATTGACTCAGGAAGAGGGATGAGACCTAAGTAGGCGTAACATGTTCTGCGATCTTTTGCATCAAAGGCTGCCATTGAAATATAAGGATTCTTTCTTCTCCATGCCATATAGACTTCAGCTTCGGCTAGAAACATCTCACGGTAGACGATTTGATCTAATGTCAGCGATGCAGGTATATCTGTTGGCTTTAACCAGTCTATAATAACCTCTGGTTGCTTGTCTCTGCGCGATGCCCTTTTGAGCAAGGCATTCCTCACCGCTATAACGCTTTGCACCCCGTACAAGGTCTTTCCGCTTTCATCTTCTTTCGTAGCGATTTCTTTCTTACGGATGCGATAGTTAAATGCGTTCTTGTCCAGTGGTTTAAATAGCTCCAATGCTCTACTGAATGATACATAGGCATCCGGCTCTTCTTGGACAGATCTTTTGTTCATCTAGCACTCTCTCTATGGTGAAAATTAGCCACATTATACCATTATTCATGCTGGCATCAACAAAATCAAACCCTCCAAGTACCGTTTTCACTTTGCTTTGTTGAAACGGTTGAAAATTTGTTGAAATTAAGTTGACAAAATAGGTTTAGTTGGCTATACTTCTTATAAGAGGTGGTTAGTTACTATTAGATTGGTAGAAAAATGTTAGCTGTGTGTTTGCGCCACACAGCTAGCGGTAAGAGACTAGCTGAAGTTTAACCCAACCTAGACCCTTGCAGGGATAATACTTGCGTCAAGGGGCTAGTGTCAAGCACACACAAGGAGTGCTCATCATGACGACGACCGCCACCAAGCAGATCACACCTACACAGACCTCCTCACCACAGGAGCAACCTCGCGCTTCCCTGGCAATAGCAAGTGACCCAAGTAAGGCGCTGCGCCTCTCCCCGACCTTTCAACCCGATGTGGACCTGCTCACCGCAGAAGGCTTGATTGCCTTTGGCGTCAAGGGATCAGGCAAATCGAACCTGCTCGCGCTGCTTGTCGAGCAGCTCGGTCGGTTTCTACTCCCGCAACTCATCATTGATACTGAGCGAGAATACCAGAGCCTTGCCAGCCTGCTTCCTCGTGGGGTGATTGCTACCGCTGATCGGTGTCCGAGCGGCTCTGACATCATCCACAAGGGCTTGCAGGTGATTCTCGATCTGCAAAGCTGGCAGAGTGACGAGGCCGCAGCCCTCTGCCTGTGCCAACTCATTGAGGAACTCTTCAGCACAACGACTACCATCGCCCCACACGACCGCGTGCCCTGTGTCATTCACCTGGACGAGGCTGCCTACTGGCTCCCGCAGGAAGCGGTGGTGTACCTGTCGAAGGAGACGCGCAAGGCGCTGGCTGATGCCTTTCACAAGCTGGCATCACGAGGCCGGAAGCAAGGACTCACGCCACTGTTGTACACCCAGAGTATCAGCGAGGTCGCCAAGAGCGCGATCAGGCAGGCAGGTATCAAGGTGCTCATGCGTCAGACGCTTGACGTGGACCTTACGCGCTACTGTCAGTATATCCAGGGGGCAACCCCCAGGACCAAGAAGGCCATCCAGGCGTACCCCAGTGGGAGGGCGGTCGTGATCTTACCGGATGGCAGCCAACACAAGGTCCAGTTCAACACACGCCAGAGTGAGCATGTGAGCCAGACGCCCCAGGCACAGGCAGCTCTGGTCAAGTTTGCTGCGATGGACCTTGATGTTGCCGCTCTGCCCATGCGGGATATGACCGTCGACGTGCAACCCGATCAGGCTCAGGGCAGGTTCCATCATCAGGCCGCGCAGCCAGCCAAAGGGAGGCTGCTTTCCCCCGCAGCACCCACCACGATGACCGAGCGGATCTACGTGCTCCTGGCCGAGAACCCTACCTTGCCCCTTGCCGATCTCATGGGGCTGACAGGATGCAGCGACACGACCGCATCCAAAGCACGTAGAACCTACTTTGAGCTGCACCCGGAGCAGCAAGCCGTTCCACAGAAAACAGCAACCGAGCGGGTGTATGATCTGCTTGCCGCCAATCCGGCATTACCGCCTGCTGAACTCATGAGGGTGACGGGCTGTAGTGACACGACCGCATTCAAAGCACGCAAAGCCTACTTCGAGCGACACCCGGAACAGCAAGTGGCATCCACGCCCCCCACGATGACCGAGCGGCTGTACGCGCTACTGGAAGAGAACCCTACCCTGCGACCTACCGAGCTAAGGAAGTTAGTAGGCTGCGATCAAACCCTTGCCACGAAAGCACGCAGAGTCTACTTTGAGATGCACCCAGAACAGCAAGCCGTTCCACAGAAAACGATGACGGAGCGAATACATGATCTGCTTGCCGCCAATCCGGCATTACCACCTGCTGAACTGAGGAAGGCGGTCGGCTGCGATCAAACCCTTGCGAGCAGAGTCCACAAGGCTTACTTTGAGCTACACCCAGAGCAGCAAGGAGCAGAGCAAGGCCAGCCAAAGGGACCATGTGAGGAAGGATAGAGGCAAGAGGCATCACCGCTTCTTTTCCGCGCAGCAAGAATATATAATGCAGCAGAGACATTTTTTTCAAGCAGGTGAACTATGAAACTGTGTAAGAAGATCAAGATTGACGTGAGCAAGCAGGATGCCGAAGCGTTAGAATTCATGCAGGACAAGTGCAGAGGGTTATACAACTGGTGGATCATGAAGTTACGTAATGGGGAACGCTGGAACCTCAACGCAGCCAAAAAGTCCCTACGGGAAAGCAAAGCGTATGATCCCGAACTACGCTGCGTGTATGGCAAGCTCTTAGCGGAAGTCTACTTCCGCATCGACAAGGGGATGCAGGACTTCTTCCGACGTGTGGCAGAAGGCGAGAAGAAAGCAGGCTTTCCACGGTTCAAACCGCGTCATCAGTTCTTTACCTTGTGTTATCCTGCGATGTACCTGGAGATCCAGAATAACACGATCATCTTACCCACAGGGGGCGGTGGTAATTGGGGACCCAAACGCTACCCCAATATCGTCGCCCATCTCACCGAAGAACCACCCCCTGATTTTCGAGAAGTCGCCGTCACGCGTGATGCTCGTGGTCACTACTCCTGTTCCTTCGTCTATGAGCAACCAGAGCAAGCCAGCCATCCCGAGGGCATTGTGGCCTTTGATCTCGGCATCAAAACCCTGGCAACTGGCTATACAGATACAGGCCGGTTCTACCATATTGGTGGCTTCAAGGGCTATCGCTACTACAACAAACAGCTAGACAAAATCAGATCGAAGCGCGACAAATGCAAAAAGAAGTCCCGTCGGTACCTCCATCTCTCCCGTGTGTACCAGCGGGTCTCTCTTCGCAAGCGGAACAAACAACGCGACTGTCTGCACAAAGCCTCTCGCCTCATCGCTGGCAAACTGGCTGAAAGGGCTGTTGTCATTGGCGATCTTTCCCAACGGCAGATGGTCAGGAACAAGAACGAGGAGGAGACCCCAAAGGAAGGGAAGAAGCGGCGCATCCGTAACCGCATGGTATATAATGATTGGGGCCTCTACAGCTTTGTGCAGATGCTTGCCTATAAGTGTCTGCTGTACGGGAAAGAACTGTATAGCATCAGCGAACGGAATACGACCAAACAGTGTCATGTCTGCAAATGCTTGCAGGATATGCCCCTGTGGAAGCGGACGTATCGCTGTGCGAACTGTGGACTGGTGATGGACCGTGACGAGAATAGCGCGGTCAACATCTTCCAGCGGTTCCTTGCCCGGCTAGGGCCACACACGTCAGCGATCTGACGTGCGGTGTACTGCATGAGAATGCAGGAATTAATTCGTTTGAAGACGTTTTGAAAGGCAGAAGGCAACATGCGCCTGGGTTTACAGGTTCCAAATTTTACCTGGCCGCAAGGTCAGAGCCAGCTTGGCGATATGTTCGGGCTTATCGCGGAACGGGCTGAGCGCGCCGGGCTTTATAGCTTCTGGGTGATGGACCACTTTTTTCAGATCCGCAATGTGGGTCCAGCCGAAAATGACATGCTCGAAGGATGGAGCGCGCTGGCCTTCGCGGCTGCTCGCACTAACCATATCAAGCTTGGCACGATGGTAACAGGTGTTACCTATCGCTATCCCGCCCTGCTCGTAAAGACCGCGACGACGCTGGATGTGCTCTCGCACGGGCGCGCCTATTTCGGCATCGGAGCTGCCTGGAATGAGGAGGAGCATAACGGACTCGGCGTGCCTTTCCCACCACTGGGCGAGCGCTTCGAGCGCCTGGAGGAGACATTGCAGATCGCGCACCAGATGTGGTCCGGCGACGAAAAGCCTTTCGAGGGCAAACACTACAACCCGCAGCGCCTGCTGAACTCGCCACAGGTCGTTCAGAAGCCGCATCCTCCGATTCTCATCGGCGGGACCGGCGAAAAGAAGACGCTGCGCATGGTGGCGCAATACGGCGATGCCTGCAACCTCTTTGCGCGCCTGGGCAAGGATGAGGTAACCCGCAAGCTCAATGTACTGCGCGATCACTGCCAGACCCTGGGCCGTCCATACGAAGAGATCGAGAAGACCACGCTCGACCAGTTGCACATCACACGCGATGGGCGCAACGGTTCCCTGACGCCCGCCGCCGTGATCGACAGACTCGGCGAACTGGCGGAAATGGGTATCGACCAGGCGATCTTCAGCCTCGCCAATGTCTCAGAGCTGGAACCGTTCGATCTATTGGCAACGGAGATAGTCCCCGCCGCCGAGAAGATTCGGGTTGCGGGCCGCTAAGCAAGCGACGAGCGCGTGGCGTCCGTTATGGACGCCACGCGCTTTTCTTATCCGAACCGCCTGTAATCCCCTCGTCCTTCAGGCAAGGGATACAAGGGCGTTCAGTCTAGTGGTGCGGTGCGGGTAGTGTTGCACAATATAAAATACTTGCACTCTCTCGCATATTGTGGGATACTTCTTACATGAATAGAGGCAAAGATCATACGGAACCAACAAAACGTGCATACAAGTATAGGTTCTTTCCTACTAATGAGCAAGCACGTATTCTTGCTCACACGTTTGGGTGTGTTCGCTTCGTGTACAACTGGGCGTTGCATACCCGCTCGATTGCCTATAACGAACGAGGGAAAAAGCTCTCTTACAATGATCTATCTGCGATGTTGCCTGCACTCAAAGAACAATTTCCCTGGCTGAAAGACGTTTCTAGTGTGCCAGTCCAGCAATCCTTGAGACACCTGGATACCGCGTTCAAGAACTTCTTTGAGGGAAGGGTGAAGTATCCTACCTTCAAGAAAAAGCAGCATGCTCAATCAGCAACCTACGCATCCAATGCTTTCACATGGGATGGTACTTCGTTAACTCTGGCAAAAATGGAGACACCTCTGGATATCCATCTGCATCGAGCCTTTCCTCAGAATAGCAAGCCCAGTTCGGTGACAATCAGTAAAGATGGTGCCGGTCGATACTTTGTCTGCATCCTAGTGGAAGAGGACATTGCCCCCTTGCCAGTCGTCAACAAGATGGTTGGGCTAGATCTGGGCTTGAAGTCGATGGTTATCCTCTCTACGGGTGAAGCCGTTGGAAATCCCCGTTTCTTGCATCAGGATGAGAAGAAATTGGCGAAGGCCCAGCGTCGACATGCCAAGAAAAAGAAAGGGTCTCAGAACCGCAACAAAGCACGTGTAAAGGTGGCTCGTGTGCATGCACGTATCACTGATTGTCGTCGCGACTATCAGCACAAACTTTCTACCCGCATCGTTCGCGAAAACCAAGTGATCTGCATAGAAAGTCTGGCAGTCAAGAACATGGTTAAAAATCACAGCCTCGCGAAGTCCATCTCCGATGTGGGCTGGGGTGAGTTCGTTCGCCAGTTGGAGTATAAAGCGAAGTGGTATGGACGAACGCTGGTGAAGATTGATCGATGGTATCCCTCTTCGAAGACCTGTTATAGCTGTAAGTATGTCTTAGAGGAGTTGGATCTGCAAGTACGCTCCTGGGTGTGTCCACAGTGTCATACTGTCCATGATCGTGATACCAACGCAGCCAAAAACATTCTGGCCGGGGGGCTCTCGGTGTCGGCCTGTGGAGGAGGTGTAAGACCCGTTCGGGCACAAGCTCGTCGGGCAACCCCCAGTGAAGCAGGAAACGCTCAACTGTGAGGATGAGCAGCCTCCGCCTTGCAGGCGGGGGCGATGTCACGGTACAATAGGGGAGGACAGCCAGGAAGGCGCATTTAGCGGAAGGATCGACCTACACATGACACAGCGCTCAACACTGACAGAAGTTGAAGTTACCTTTATACATTCGCAGAGGGTTGCGCGACTGGGCACGGCGGACGAACACGGGACGCCACACCTGGTCCCGGTCTGTTACGCCTTCGATGGCAGATGCTTTTATATGCCACTTGACGAAAAACCTAAGCGCGTCGCGGGTACGAAGCTACGCAGGGTGCGCAATATCGAGGCGCGGCACGAGGCGTCGCTGCTGATCGATCAGTATAGCGACGACTGGTCGCAGCTCGGCTATGTGCTCATTCATGGCAGCGCGGAGGTGCTGGCACCCGATAACGAGGTACACGCACACGCAATCAAACTGCTGCGTATGCGCTATACCCAATACAGAACCATGCACCTCGAAGAGTCCCCTGTGATCGCGATCACGCCCGATCGCGTCACGTCGTGGGGACCCGCGCTTCAAACCGATTAAGCCTTCTGCTCGTCGCGCTGGAACTTCAGCGCGACCGAGTTGATGCAATAGCGCTGGCCGGTGGTTTCACGCGGGCCGTCATCGAAGACGTGACCCAGGTGGGCACCGCAATTCTTGCAGGTGACTTCGGTTCGGCGCATGAAAAGCGATTTGTCTTCGTGCAGCTCGACGTGTTCCCGGTTGACCGGATCGTCGAAGCTGGGCCAGCCCGAACCTGACTCGAACTTGGCGTCGGAGGAGAAGAGCGCCTGCCCACAGGCGACGCACTGATACATCCCCTTCTCGTGGTTATTGTACAGAGCACCACTAAAGGGACGCTCCGTACCTTTCAGGCGACAGATCTGATACTGCTCCGGCGTGAGCTTCTCTTTCCAATAATTCTCCGGCATACTTTTCAGGTCACTCATTTGTATAGTCCTTTCATAGAACCGTTGCTTGTTGACAATCTATTGTTACTATTCTCACTTATGAAAACACGCACGCTCGCAACTCTGTTCCAGAAAACAGGCCATTAATGCGCAATATCTTTGGCAAAAATGACCTTCGTTAGCGTGACCCGCACCAGTAGTTCGCCCGGCACTCCATTGCGCGCACCATACTGCTCCGCCAGCTCGCTCCCCATATACCTGGCAGCGATGCGCGTGGCCCACACTTTGAGCGCGTCAAGATCGTCGATCAGTTCCGCAGTCCCTTCAACGATAAGAAATGAGAAGGGAGGCGTCTCGTCGTCTACGCAGAGCGCGATGCGTGGGTCGCGCCTGATGCCCGCCCCTTTGACTGTATCTTCTCCTGTGTTGAAGATGAGCGTATCCCCATCCAGCACAAACCAGATCGGGGCCACGTGCGGACGGCCATCCTTGCGCACGGTCGCTAGCTTGCCAGTGCGCGTCCCATGCAAGAGAAATGCTTTCTGTTCATCACTTAACATAACCATGTATATTCCTCGTTTCTTTCGCTTACCAATAGTTGCGGTATTCTTATCTCTACAGGCACTTCAAGAGACTGGTCCCTACCCCGATTCCAAAAACAGTCAAAAAATGCGTCAATAAAAGAGTCCATGTGGATCAATGACCGCGATTAGCTCCAGGAGCAGCTTTCTAGCGAGCCGGATGGCGGCCAGCATCACCCCTACTGAGGATTATACATTACACAGGTCGAAAGCCTGCTTGAGACCTGCAATTGGATCGCCTAGCGGGATGAACTCCTGTCCAAGATACCCCTCGTAGCCGGTTTCGAGAATGGTGCGGATAATGGGCGCGTAGTTGAGCTCCTGCGTCTCGTCGATCTCGTGACGGCCAGGGTTGCCCGCGGTGTGATAATGGGCAAAGAAGGAATGATTATCGCGAATAGTACGCATAATATCACCCTCCATAATCTGCATGTGGTAAATGTCATAGAGCAATTTCACGCGCGGCGAATTGACCATGCGACACACCTCGACTCCCCAGGCCGTGCGATCACACTGATAGTCTTTGTGATCCACCTTGCTATTGAGCAGTTCTAAGGTCAGGGTCACGCCAGCATTTTCAGCGGCTCCCGCTACACGGCTGAGTCCTTCTGCCGTGATCTCGGCTCCTGTCTTGTCGTCCAGGCCCGCGCGGTTGCCACTAAAAACGATAATGTTGGGAATGCCCCAGTGCTCCGCCTGCTCAATGGTGGCGCGAAGCCTTTGTTCAATCTGCTCGTGATGCTCGCGCCGGTTCAGTCCTTGCTCGATAGAAAGTCCTCCATTGGTCGAGGCGATGGTCAATCCGTACTCCTTGATGAGCGGCCAATGCTCCGGCTCTACCAGCTCAACCGCCACGTACCCGATGTCGGCAGCGGCGCGCAGCAATTGCCGGGGAGCCATTCCTGCCGACGCAAAACACCACCAGCACACGGATTGTTTGATGTGACTCATGCAGGTTCTCCTGACAGATAGAAACAAGCTTTTGAAACAGTATATCCCGTTGTTTCACTCCTCCACAAATTCGAGACAGGATCAATATCATAGAATCAGCTAGTGTGCTATACTGGCCCCAAATCTATGGAGGTACAATAATAAAATAATGGCTAAAACGAAACGCAAATCAGCACAAACACCGCGCAAACCCGTACAGTCGGTGCCAGCAACACCGCGCAAACCCATACAAGCTGAAACAGCCCCGAGCAAGCAGGAACAGCGCGGCCAGCGGCCCGAGGCTTCACCCGCCGCCGCTCGCGCCCAGACGCAGACGCGCAGTCCCCGCTACCAGCGGCGCAAAGCCTCGCGCAGTCCCTGGCTCCTGGTGGGCGGAATAGTCGTAGCAATCGCTGTGATCGTTGGCATATTTGTCTTCGTCTCCAATCAGGGCAGTAGCGGCGGCAGCGCGAAGCCGACCAACGCCAGCGTGCTCAATTCCGTTAACAAGATTGACCCGTCGGTATTCGAAGCGGTCAATACCGGCGGACTCAAAAGTCCCATCACGGCAGCACCAGGGAGTCCCGCAAAGCTGCTCGGCCCAACGGGCAAACCGGAGTTCTTCTACGAGGGTGCCGAATACTGCCCCTACTGCGCCGCCCAACGCTGGTCCGTCGCGACCGCGCTGGCCCGCTTCGGGAAATTCACGAAGCTGTCTGAGACGACATCAACTAGCAATGATGCCTTCCCCAATACAGCGACGCTCTCTTTTTATGGCAGCGCTTATAACAGCTCCTACATCGATTTTGTCTCGGTGGAGGAGACGACGAATCAGAGCGATGGTAAGGGAGGTTATATAGCGCTGCAGACACCGACCGCCGATGAACTGCAGATCATCACGAAGTACAATACGTCGAGCAGCATCCCCTTCATCAGCATCGCGAACCAGTACCTGGCGCAGGGACCGGCCTTTACACCCGATGTACTCACCGGCCTCTCGCAGCAGGATATCGCCAGCAAGTTTTCGGACCCCAATTCCGCCGTTGCCAAAAACGTTCTAGGCGGGGCTAACTACCTGACGGCCTCGATCTGCGCGGTCACAAACAACCAGCCGACATCCGTCTGCACCCAGGGCGCGATTCCTCAGATCGAACAATCCCTGCCCAAACTCCAGAGCACAGTGCAGAACGCGGGAAGCCAGTTGGGATCAATCGCGGGACCATTAGTGATTGCTACAAGGCGTGAGGATTAACTATACGAGGATACATCTAAAGAAGTGTCCAAAAGCGGATGAGGCGAACACATCGATGTGTTCGCCTCAGTTATATAATATATTATAACATATCTGTCTCCAAAAGTCAAGGATTTTTGGAGCTCTCAAATTACAGGCTGCTTGCGCCGCTCTCCCACACGGACTAGCAGCCCTCCAATCAATATACACACGAAGAAAGCGGCACCGAGCGCAAACATGGGATAGCGAAAGTTTATCTCGTAGAGGGGACTGAAGCCACTATTGCCCACAAAGGCACCGAGCAGCCCGAACGTGGAGTACAGCCCCTGCACGCCTGCGCGCATGCTGGGCGCGGCAGACGCTGCAACCTGCGCATCGACGGCGGGCTGCACAAGCGAGTAGAACACGCCATGGACGGCGAAACCGATCACGACAAGCACCCATGTGTTCGTCAGGCCGTAGACGAGGTAGAGCGGCACCTGCGCCAGGCCGAAGATGAGGATGAGGGTCGAGCGCCGCCTCCTATCAGCCATGCGCCC
>Ga0209839_10001619_pt1 | contig 11410 bp, 6 predicted proteins | sample OrgsoiDNA2013050_FD_185800 | JGI IMG/M metagenome (GOLD analysis project Ga0209839, IMG submission 185800) | Permafrost soil microbial communities from the Arctic, to analyse light accelerated degradation of dissolved organic matter (DOM) -... | ecosystem: Environmental > Terrestrial > Soil >... | reverse complement strand
CACTGCGCGTGCGTGAAATAGAGTGCAGGGCGCTAAATAAAGGCGAGGCGATAGTATCTTCGCGTATCACATTCAGATCGGCGTCGATCTCGTGAATGCTATTGAAGGCGGTGATGAGAAGCCCCCGCTCCGATCGGACCATGCCAGCCGCTGCGCTGAGTTCAAGCGTCTTCTGCGAGCAGCCCAGGTCGTCGATGAGACAGAGCAGCCCTCCCAGATCCTCATCTGGCTTCTTGTAGCTGCCCAGAACGGTGAGGGGACACTCCTGACTCGTTTCGGACCAGTGCTTCTTTAATGCTGAATGCTTCGTGGAGATACAACTCACTAATAGTTTCATGTGCCCGTTCGTAAGCCTTTCCTTACCCTATCCCGCTCATTCCCTGGCTATACAGTCATAAGAACGAGCGGTCAGGCGTACTGCAAAGTAGCAATTTATGGCTCTTCATGCACAAAGTAGTCGGTATAGCAGGAATTTTGCGTACCGTAATGTTGATTATTCAGATCAACTTACTATATTTTAAAATATACCTGAGAAAACCGGTGTTGTCAATGTGAGGATCGTACCTGGCAGCGCTGACTTTGTGTGAGAGTTGACATATCCGTATGGAAATTTGCATGTATCATCATATACCTTTCTGTTGACGTTCTCCCCAAATCGTCCCAAAAAAACGTCTTTCCTTGCCTTTAGCTACGGGACTCGTTACTATGCTCGTGTGTGGAAATGCTCCATCCCCCCCAGGATGGAGTTGCGCCTTGACCATATCCTGAGTAACGAAGGAGGCCGCTTCTCGCTGGCCCGCTAAGTATCCTCACTAGAGAGCCCGGTAAGCGATGCAAAAAGAATGAAATTTGGCAGAAATCGAGCGCTTGTTATTATTTTTATCCTTGTGGCGCTGGCCTTTCCCCTCGTCGCAGATGTGTCCAGCATAGCGGTAGAGGTTCTGCTGCTGACAGGAGCAGCAGCCGCATGGAATATTTTTTCCGGCTATACTGGCTATATCTCATTGGGGCAGGCGGCTTTCTACGGACTCGGCGGCTATACCCTGACACTGGTAAGCCAGGATTGGCATCTGCAGGGGGATTACAGCCTTTTTCTCCTGCTGCCCCTGGCAGGCCTGGCCGCCAGCGCCTTCTCTATTCCCCTGGGCTGGATCGCGTTGCGCACCCAACGTTATACATTTATGGTTATCACTATTGCCTTCTTCTTTATTTTCCAACTGCTGGCATATAACCTGGGAGGGATCACCGGGGGATCATCCGGCATCTTCCTGCCGTCGCCGAGCTGGAGCGCCGACCTTGCGAACATACCGTTCTATTATGTGGCGCTCGCGCTCGTGCTGCTCATCGTTCTGGTCTCGTGGCGGCTGCGCTATACACAGTATGGGCTGGTCCTCTTAGCCATTCGTGACGATGAGGACCGTGTGCGCAGCCTCGGGCATCGTATAGAATGGCATAAGCTAGGAGTCTATGCGCTCTCGGCGTTCTTTATCGGCATGATTGGCGCTCTCGCCGCTTACTTCTCCGGCTATATCAATCCCTCTTCAGCATTCGATCAAACGCTCGATATTACTATCGTCACTATGACGTTCTTCGGCGGCATCGGGAGCATATGGGGTCCAGTCGTGGGGGGACTGCTCCTGGAGCCGCTGCAGGCGTATCTGACGGAGCAATTTAGCGCGACGGCGGTTGGCCTCAATCAGATTCTCTTCGGCTGCCTCCTGCTGCTGGTCATCCTGCTCTTTCCACAGGGTATTGTCCCGTCGCTACATAAACGCTGGCTGGCGTGGAGAGCCTCACGTATAGAGGTCGATAGCAGGCTGGCGACGCTTGCGGCACTCACCAACTCACTGGCTCTTTCATTAGCGAATGGTACATCCATGTCACAGATGCAGGCACCGACCGTTACCAACCGACAGAACACCTCACCTATCCCTGTTGCGTCCATCCAGGCCGTCTTAAGCACTCCCGAATGTCCTATCGAACAGTTTGAACCTTTATCTACACTGCCGGAACAGGTTGTTCCGAGCATTCCCGAACATTCTACCGAACAGTTCACAGAACGTCCTATCGAACAGCTCGAACCTTTATCTGCACTGCCGGAACAGGTTGTTCCGCATATCTCTGAACATCCTACCGAACAGCTTGTAGAGCGTCCAGTTGAACAATTTGAGCCTGTATATACACGGTCTGAGCCGGTTGTCCCGAGCATCCCTGAACGTCCTATCGAACAGTTCGAGCTGCTCTATATGCCCGGATCGTTGAAGCCGCAGAGGATGAGGGCGTCGCGCCTGGTGCCAATGCGGAGCAATGACCCGGTACATGTGCCGGAGCAGAGCATTCCTCCGTCTCCCGTTTCCTGGCGCTGCCCCAAATGCAGGGTTCCGTTCTTGCTCAATGGCGATATCTGTTACTGCCGCCGCTGTGGCCTGACACGCTCGCTAAGCTCTTTGACAGGCTAAAGCATATGCGAAAAATCTATTTATTTACCTTGCGTGACGACTTTCCTGCTCATAGATCCATATTTCCTTCGTTCTATATAATGGTAATAGAAGAGTGATTCTCTGTTGCTTGTGGCCGGGCGGCGGAAGTCCTATGTTAGGAGCAGAGGTATAGCGAGAAAGGACACCGTATGTTAGCAATAGCTGGACCCAATCGCTTATGGAAGAGCAGATACAGGCTCCTTATATTTTTGTTGCTTCTACTCGTCGTGACGACAGCGTTTGTCTTTCAGGTCTCCACCGCACGGAAGGTTCAGGCAGTTGGCAGCGGGTACTGGCACACCAATGGCAGCCAGATTCTCGACAGCAACAACCAGCCGGTGCGTATTGCGGGCATCAACTGGTTCGGCATGGAGACGGCGAACTATGCTCCGCATGGGTTGTGGACGCGCACCTACCAGGACATGCTCAAGCAGATAAAAAGCTTGGGCTATAACACGCTACGCCTCCCCTACTCCAACCAGCTCTTTGATGCCGGAAGCACGCCTAACGGCATCGACTTCAACAAAAACCCCGACCTGCAGGGTCTCTCTGGTTTGCAGATCATGGACAAGATCATTGGCTACGCCAGCCAGCTTGGTCTGCGCATCATTCTGGACCGCCATCGTCCCGACTCCGGCGCGCAATCGGCGCTCTGGTACACCGCGCAGTATCCCGAGGCGCGCTGGATCTCCGACTGGCAGATGCTCGCCAATCGATATAAGAACAATCCTATGGTCGTCGGAGCCGACCTGCACAACGAGCCGCACGCACCGGCCTGTTGGGGCTGCGGCACTACTACCGTCGACTGGCGGCTGGCGGCTGAGCGCGCGGGCAACGCCATTCTATCCGTGAATTCCAACTGGCTGATCTTCGTGGAGGGCGTGGACTGCTATGGAGCCGGTGGTGCGACCACTGGCGACTGCTACTGGTGGGGCGGCAATCTGGAGGGCGCGCAACAGGCACCCGTACGCCTGAACGTAGCCAACCGTCTGGTCTACTCAGCCCATGACTATCCAGCCTCCGTCTACCAGCAGTCCTGGTTTAGCGCTCCGAGCTATCCAGCCAACCTGTCGGGCGTGTGGGACAAGCACTGGGGCTACCTCATCAAGAATAATATCGCGCCCGTGTGGCTGGGCGAATTTGGCAGCGAGTTGCAGACGACCTCCGACCAGCAATGGCTCGCGACGTTGACGAAATATCTGGGAACCGGAGTAAAGGGCATCAACTGGACCTTCTGGTGCTGGAATCCTGACTCCGGTGATACGGGTGGCATCCTGAACGATGACTGGAACACCGTCAATACAAGCAAACAGGCATATCTGACGCCGATCGAATTCCCGCTCGATGGCGGCTCTGCGGGCGGCGGCACACCTCCACCAGCAACACCACCGCCGACCAATACGCCGCCGCCAACGCCATCACCGACCAACACGCCGCAACCTGTAGCAGGAGTGGCGCTACAGATCAACTACGTGCCCGGCGATGCTGGCAGTAACGGCGGAAACATTATCCGCCCACATATCCAGGTGGTCAATACGGGTTCAGTCAGCGTCAACTTAAGCTCCATCACGGTCAGGTACTGGTACACGATCGATAGCAATCAGGCGCAGACGTTCACCTGCGACTACGCTACTCCTGGCTGTAGCAATATTACCGGCAAGTTCGTCGCGGTCTTGCCAACGCGGCCCGACGCGGACTACTACCTGGAGATCGGCTTCATCTCGGGTGCGGGGAGCCTCGCCCCTGGCAAGAACAGCGGCGATCTGCAAGATCGTTTCAATAAAAACGATTGGTCAAACTATAATCAGGCCAACGACTATTCTCACAACGGCAGCCTGAATACGTACACGTCCTGGTCAAAGGTCACAGCGTATTATCAAGGTCGACTCGTCTGGGGCAGCGAGCCATAGGCCCCTCCATGAATAGTGACCCGCTTTGCATGGGCTCTGTGAGCCATCGCAGAACCCATGCAAAGCAAGCTCGTTGCCCTATATACCCCCGTCCGCCATCCATGTGATAGGGGCGCGATTTATAAGCCCGTCCACACCACATCAGCCCGTCCGCGTTCGCAACTACGCAGCTACTGGCACCGTCTCTTCCTCCTCTTCCTGCGCGATGGGGCGTTTGAGGACGAACAGCGCGGCGGTCGAGACCAGGGTGCCAATCACAATGGCGAGCAAGTACTGTGGCAGGTTGGTGACCACATTTGGGATGGGCAGGACGAAGATGCCGCCATGCGGAACGCGCAACTGACACCCGAAGAACATAGAGACGCCTCCCGCCACCGCCGAGCCTATGATACAGGCTGGAATAACGCGGAACGGATCTTCTGCGGCGTAGGGAATAGCTCCTTCGGTAATAAAGGCCAGTCCGAGCACCCACACTGACTTGCCCGCTTCCTGCTCATCAGTCGTAAAGCGATTCTTGAACAGGAAGGTCCCCAGTGCCAATGCCAACGGCGGTGTCATACCACCCGCCATCACCGCGGCCATGGGGGTATAGACCTTGTTGGCCAGCAGTCCGACGGCAACCGCGTAGGCCGCCTTGTTGAACGGGCCACCCATATCAATGGCCATCATCCCACCCATGACCAGGCCCAGTATCACCGCGTTGCCTGTCCGCAACCCACTCAACCAGTTGGTCAATGCCTGGTTGAGCAGGTGAACGGGCGGACCGATCACGAAGATCATCACCAGGCCAACGATGAAGACTCCAAGCACTGGCAGGATCAGCACCGGCATAAGACCAACCAGGTTGCGGGGAAGTTTGATAAGCCTGTTGAGCCAGTAGACGGTGTAGCCAGCCAGGAAGCCCGCTGCGATACCGCCCAGGAAGCCCGCGCCAATCAGGGTCGTTGACAGGAGCCCACCGACCATGCCCGGAGCCAGGCCAGGACGATCAGCGATGGAGTAGGCGATGAAGCCCGCCAGGATGGGCACAAAGAGCACAAAGGCGGCATTGGCCCCGGTCTGGAAGAGCGCCCACCCTAAGCCGCTGGTCGCTTTGTCCACATCGAGGCCACCGAATGCAAATCCCAGCGCGATCATGATGCCGCCCGACACCACGAACGGAATCATATACGAGATGCCCGTCAGCATATGCTTGTAAGGGCCTGTGCGTGGCTTGGACCGTGCTGCTTTCGCGGCTTGCACCTCTGCCATATAATCCGTTTTGCCGCCCTGGGCAGGAGCGCTCGCCGCCTCGGCCAGCGCGTTCTTGACCAGACCCTGGCCGTCATTGATGGCGGCATTTGTGGAGGTCTCGTAGATCGGCTTGCCTCTAAAGCGGCTCATGTCCACTTTGGCGTCAGCCGCGATGATAACCAGATCGGCAGCCGCGATTTCAGGCGCAGTCAGCGTGTTCTGCGCGCCCACAGAGCCCTGGGTCTCCACCTTGATTTTGTGACCCAACGCTTCCGCCCCCTTCTGCAGACCTTCGGCTGCCATAAAGGTGTGGGCGATGCCGGTTGGGCACGAGGTGATGGCGACGATGTTCGCGGGTTCCGTTTTGGCGACGCTCACCGTCTTCTGCGCGGGTGCTTGAGCCAGCGCGTTCTTGACCACGCTCTGCGCATCTTTGATGGCGGCGCTCGTCGAGGTCTCGTAAACGGGTTTGCCTTTAAAGCGGCTCAGATCGACTTTGGCATCGGCGGCGATGATGACCTGATCCGCCTCCTGGATATCAGTCTCAGTCAGGGTATTTTGCGAGCCAACGGAGCCCTGGGTCTCCACCTTAATCGTGTGGCCCAGAGCCTCTGCTCCTCGCTGCAGGCTTTCCGCTGCCATAAAGGTATGGGCGATGCCTGTCGGGCATGAGGTGACCGCGACAAATTTCGTCATGGTGGCCTGTCCCTCCTTTGGGAAAAGATGCAGATACACTCTACGAAGAACTTTTATGCACTACGAGGCACTTTTCAGAAACGAGATGTTTTTCAGTCATGTGGTCCCTGAGCCGGTTCGTGCTCCTCAGGCCGTATTGGGGCAAGTCCCATCCCTACTGAAGAGGTACATGGATCGACACTTGTTGGACGTAAGACTGCACTATTTCAGGCGCAGGCAGATTGTGACCAGGACTGGTAATCGCTCCGAGCGAAAAGGCCGTGGCGAGCCGGGCGCTGTCAGCGAGGTTCAAGCCCTGTACCTGGCCCGCGATCAGCCCCGCAACCATCGCATCACCGGCTCCTACCGTGCTTTTCACCAGCACAGGCGGAGGCGTGGCGAGCAGGGTGTTGGCTGCATCGACAAACATTGCTCCGCGCTCGCCCATAGAGATCACCACCAGCCGTATGTCACCATTCAGAAGCTGCCGTGCAGCCTGCTCAATGGCGGCCTCATCTGGAAGCGATTGGCCGGTGAGTTGTTGCAGCTCGTCGACATTGGGTTTGATGATGGTCGGGCCTGCGCGCAAGCCTTCCCTGAGCGCATCGCGGCTGGTGTCCAGCACTACCTGCCTGCCGTATCCCTTGAGTTGAGCGATGATCGTGGCATAAGTCGTCGCGGGCACCCCTGGTGGAAGCGTCCCCGACAGCGCGAACCAGTCACAGGAAGCGGCCAGCCGTTCAATCGTCTTATGCAGAGTAGCGAGCGCTTCCGCAGGAGGGGGCAGGCCCGGCATGTTGATGTCGGTTGTCTGCTGGTTGACCTCATCGACGATTTTGACACCGATGCGGGTGCTGCCGGGAATGCGCACCAGCTGGTCGTCAATGTGCTTGCTGGCGCAGAACTGCTCGAAGATAGCGGCATTGTCCTGGCCTAGAAAGCCCGTTACAGCAACCGCGTGGCCGGTATCCGCCAGGAACGAGGCAACGTTAATGCCTTTCCCGCCCGCGTCGAACTGCATAGCCTGCGCGTAATTGACCGTGTTGGGGCGGAAATGATCGGCCCTGACCGTCTGGTCAATGGCTGGATTGAGTGTGACCGTGGCGATTTTCATAGACTACGTACCTCCGCTGCCGTGCGGCACAGCAATGCCTGTTGCGCGATGTGCTGCATATCTGCATGCGAGTGAGCACGAATTTCTGCCTTCACCGCCGCAATGCTGGGGACGCTCACGCTTAGCTCCGAGACACCCAATCCTGTCAGAATCACCGCACCTTTCGGGTCGCCAGCCAACCCACCACACACGCCGACCCACTTGCCCTCTTTTCTGGCCGCCTGGACAGTGCGCTCGATCATGCGTAGCACGGCGGGATGCAGCGCGTCGGCCTGGCGTGCCAGTTGTGGATGCAGGCGATCCATAGCCAGAGTGTACTGGGTGAGATCGTTGGTGCCGATGGAGAAGAAATCGACTTCTTTGGCCAGGTGGTCGGCCAGGATGGCGGCGGAGGGTACTTCGACCATGACGCCCAGCGGAAGCGCCGGGGCGTTCAGTTCCTCGCGCACCTGTTCGGTGAGCGCGCGCGCCCTCTCCACATCTTCCAGTGTGGCAATCATGGGAAACATAATGTGAATCTGACCATAGGCGGCGGCGCGATAGATGGCCCGCAGTTGAGGAAGAAACAGGTCGGGACGTACCAGACAGAGACGAATCCCTCTCACGCCCAGGAAGGCGTTGTCTTCCTTCGGCAGATTGAGATAGGGAACCTCTTTATCGCCGCCGATATCTAATGTACGAATAATGAGTGGGCGACCATCAAGCGCCCGTGCCATATCCCGGTATGCCTCGAATTGCTCATCTTCCGAGGGCACGGTATTGCGGCCCAGGAACAGCACCTCTGTGCGCATCAACCCGACGCCTTCAGCCCCCGCATCTATGGCTTTTGCGGCCTCAGCGGCGCGATTGATGTTAGCGGCCACCTCTACCCGATAGCCATCAGAAGTGACGGCAGGCGCGAAACGGTTGCTCCGGGCGGTATTCTGCTGACGCTGCAACTCTCCCTGCAAGTTCCTGGCGGCCTGCACATCGGTCTCGCTCGGCTTGAGATAGAGTTTGCCGCTCTCGCCATCCAGGATGCTCTGCGTGCCATCGGGAATGGTAAGCACCTCGCTGCCAGCGGCCACGATGGCGGGCATGCCGAAGCCACGGGCCAGAATAGCCGTGTGCGAGGTGGGACCGCCTTTAGCGATGCATAAGCCCAGGATCATATCGATGTCGAGCGTCGCGGTATCGGATGGGGTCAGATCTTCGGCGATAAGAATGACAGGCTCGTTGAGGACGATCGGGCGTTCATTCGTCGGCTCGACCAGGTGGCGCAGGACACGTTGCCCTACGTCGCTCAGGTCAACGGCACGTCCGGCGATAATAGGGTCGTCGAGCGCTTGCATCTGGCCTACGCGTTCATTGATAAGCTTTTGCCACGACCACGCGGCGCTGTGTCCTTGATAAATGAGCGCGACAGTTTGCATAATGAGCGTGTCGTCATTGAGAAATTCGGCATGGACGCGGAAAATCGCCGCCTTACCAGAGCCAAGGCGCGTTTTGACCTCCTCGTGCAGCTGGTCAAGTTCGGCCTTTGCCGCGTCCAGAGCATTTTCCAATTGCGTCCCTTCGGTAGCTGGATCACCAGGGTGGTCTGTAGCGACGATAACGGACTGTTGCTTGTACTGGCGAATCGGGCCGATGACCAGTCCGCCGGAAGCGGGAATACCGGCGATGGTTGTTCCAGCGGCTTGCGGAGCCCAGCCGGAGGTGTTGCCGGTAGGCGTCGGGGGAAGCTGTTCTTCCGGTTCATCTCCCAGGCCCGTGGCAATGGCTTTCTGCAAGGCGGCCAGCGCTCTTTTGGCATCAGCACCCTGAGCCGAAACGCGAATAGGCGCGCCATGCTCGGCACCCAGCTGTAGCAGCGACATAAGTCTCTTCCCATTGGCAACAGTGTCGCCATGACGTACCTTGATGTCAGCCTGGAAGCGCTTAGCCAGGTCGACAAAGGTAGCGGCAGGACGCGCGTGCAGTCCAGTCTTGTTCAGGACTACCGCGTCAAAAAAAGCCGCGTAATCAGCCACATCAGCGCTTTTAGGAGCCTCGGCTGGCCGCTCTCCCGTGAGAGCCTCGATGATGTCGCGCGGATCGGTCGTGCTGGTCAGGCGGGCCACTTGCGCCGGGTCGCCCAGGACGCGTGTGAGCCGACGCAACACCTCGATGTGTTCGTCCGATTTGGCCGCAATGCCTACGACCAGGTGCGCGGTTTCACCAGGATTCCAGGTCACGCCCGCTGGCACCTGTACCACCGCGATGCCAGTTTTTTTGATCAGGTCGCGGTTCTCAGGCAGGCCGTGGGGAATCGAGATGCCGTTGCCGAGATAGGTGTTGGCTACCTTCTCGCGCCCGAGCATACTGTTGATATAAGCAGCATCAATGTACCCACTATCCACCAGGAGCTGGCCAGCCTGACGGATGGCATCTTGCTTATCCGCCGCCCTGGCTTGCACACGGACCAGGCGCTCATCAATTGTAATCATAATCGCCTCCACAGAGTTCAAGGGGAAGGATCATTCTTCTCTTTTTGTACGACTTTGTAGGTGCTGCCCGGTTTGCAAGGCAGAAAGACTTTCAGGGAATTCCGCACCTCCCTTCGCAGTGGAAATATTACAATGGTGTCTCCATCAAGAATAGCTGATTACCAGGGGTCAAGACAATACCCAACGGGAGTATTCCTGGGTGATTTTAGCAGGGGGTACTTTACGGCAAATGGAGCATCCGTGCTTTGGTGATAGCCTGAGCGCGGTTCTGCACATTCAGTTTGCCATAGATGTTCAAAACGTGTTTCTTGACCGTGTTCACACTCAGGGTCAATTGACGGGCAATCTCCCGGTTGGAGGCACCTTCCAGGACGAACCGTAGCACTTCACGCTCGCGCGCCGTGAGGGGTTCCACGAGCGAACTGTATTGGGGAGCCTGGCGCTGGAAATCGACAGATTTCGTTTTGCTCGCGGTGGCCAGAATTTTCGCGACATATGCTGATAGCAGATTTTGCTGCTGTGCCAGGTGAAGAAAGGCCAGTATTGGTGGACCCTCGTCCGGGACGAGGCGCGGGTAACCCTCCAGCTCAGCCAGGGACAGGAGATGGTTTAGCATGACTAGAGCCTCGGTGCGGTTGCCTTGCACCTCGAAGGCCAGCGTGAGTAGTACCAGCCCTTCGAGCACACTTTGTAAACGCGTGTTGGCCTCTGCTTCGCCTTCAAATGCCGAGGTCGCCAGCACATGAGAGATTGTTTCATCTAGCAGGTAGCCCGCGTTGTAGTGGTGGTTGTCGTCCAATGGCGCGCAATCGTTCAGGTAAACTGGAAGGACGACGCTCTCTTCGCGAGGAGCAGGGGAAGCAGGTTGAGGTAGCGCTGATGCCCTTCCCACCTGCTGGCGGAGGGCCGTTGGTGGGTCGAGCCGAAAGTCTTGCGCGGTCAGCTCCAGGCGCGGCAGAGTTAGATCGATACCTCTGCCCAGATAGCGCTTGGTCAGTTTCCCCGCGACCCTTGTGTAGGCGTACCAGTAGCCGCCGCCACGCTGCTTACGCTCTTGGCGTGCTGTATAGGAGCCGTTCTGACCACGGAAAGCGAACGAAGAGATATGGTTCATCCACTCCGACCAGACAGGGGTACCAGGGATTACATCCAGTGCATCTCCCCCCTGGCCCTCGTATAATTCGTACGCCCGGCGCGAGGACGACCAGGCCAGTATATAGCTTGCGCTTCTTGGCATCTCATTCTCCTAAATTCTACCATCTCCAGGAGCCTTTTCTTGTGACTCCTCGCGCCTTGGCGCTATCCCATCATCTTAGTGGGATTGTAGGGTACGTATATGATACCGTGTTACCCAACAGGGTGTTACCTATCAGGTTTATCTCATCTCTTGCTTGTTGGGTAACAGTACAGAACCAGATTGCCAGTTCTGTACTGGAAAGAATTGTTTTGTTATCTATATTGTAAACGATTACAATGAGATTGTCAAGCTAGAGTCTTTACTATGCAGTGCTCTTCACAAGAACCACGCGGAAG
>Ga0209839_10001618_pt1 | contig 11410 bp, 5 predicted proteins | sample OrgsoiDNA2013050_FD_185800 | JGI IMG/M metagenome (GOLD analysis project Ga0209839, IMG submission 185800) | Permafrost soil microbial communities from the Arctic, to analyse light accelerated degradation of dissolved organic matter (DOM) -... | ecosystem: Environmental > Terrestrial > Soil >... | reverse complement strand
CCGCAGCGCCAGCAGTGGAAGCGGCTACCGGCTGGCTCTGCGGGCTTGGGGGCGTTGACCGTCCAGGAGGAGAAACGGCCAAAGGCGAATCGTTCACAGGCGGCTCGAATCCCGGACCCGCAATCGTGGGCGGCGCGGGAGGAGGAGGCGGCACGGAATTGTCTTCCGTGATTGGCGCCGCAGTATCCCGATGTCTGCGGAAGACTCCAATCAGATTGCCCGAGGTGGCCGCCACCGGCGCGCCCCGGGAAGCGCTGCGCGCATTTTCTGGCGCCGCAACTCTAAGGACAATACGGTTCCCTTCCGTCTCGACCGTATACAGATGTGCTTGATCGAGATCGAGAACCACACGAGTGATCAGAGGTGACGTGCTGTGCTGCCCGGTGCGCACCCGGCGCACTCCGTTTGTATTGACCGAAACATTCTTGATGTCGTTGTGGAAAACGGTATCGGGGAGATCGAGCAGGATCCGGTCGGGATGCACCGCTGTTTCAACGGATGGCTTTACCGGAGCACTGAGTGTAACTTCCACGCGCAGGTCTGTACCTTCTCGCGCGACCGTTACACTCTGCACGGTCGCGGTCCCGATTGTGTTCTGTGCCGCGGCACAAGACAACAAGAGCATTAGCGTTCCGAGATGTTTCTGTACTGCCGTCATTCTGGGTCGACACTCGCTGGCGCTCCACCTGCCGCCTGAAATTTGGCGTTTCCGCCGCCTCATACATTGGGTTCAGCACGTCACCGGCCAAACCGCATTAGCCGCCACCTCTGCCACTCTGGTGGCACTGGTAGCAATTGATACTGTTGTAGACATACCCGGACACGTTGTCGTGTTGGAAATTGTTGGCGTTGTTTCCGCCGTGGCATCCGGTGCATTGAAAGACGGAGTAGTCGTTCGAATTGGTATGGCACGTCGAGCACACGTTGTTCGCATTCCCGTGGCTGGTCGGGAACTGCGTGTACTGCGTGTGATTGAACGTGGCGCCGGTCCAGGCTGTCGTGTTGTGGCAGTTCTGGCACGTGGTCGGGAAGAATTGCTGCTGCGCCGAGTGGCCCGGATTCGTAGTGTTGTTGTAGTCGGTCTGGTGGCAGCCAATGCAGGTGGTGGGCAGCGTCGTGTAATTGTTGTTTACGTGGCAGTCGGTGCACACGCGCGGCGGCACCACGTGCGAGCCCGTCAGCGGGAATGTCGTCGTGTTGTGGTTAAAGGTGGAATCCGTCCAGACCGTTGTGTCGTGGCACAATTCGCACGTCGTCGGGAAGCCGGCCGCCGCGTGCGCCGGATTGTTGGTGCCGGAGTAGTCCTTCTGGTGGCAGGTGTAGCACAGCGTGCTATTCAGGGCGTAGTTGTTGTTGACGTGGCAGTCGGAGCACAGCCTCGGCGGCACCGTGTGCGCGCCCGTCAGCTGAAAACCAGTCGTGGTGTGGTTAAACACAGCGTCGGTCCACAATATGGTGTCGTGGCAGGTCTCGCACGTCGTCGGGAAAGCCGCCGCGATGTGGTTCACCGGCGTGGTCGCGTTGTTGTAATCCGTCTGATGGCAACTGACACAGGTCGTATTGGTGATGTTGTAGTTGTTGTTGATGTGGCAATCCGTACACTGCCGCGGCGGAGACATGTGGTTCCCCGTCAGCGGGAACCCAGTGCTGTTATGGTTGAACGTCGCATTCAACCAGGTTGACGTGCTGTGGCACGAGTCGCAAGTCTGGGGGAAGTTTGCCGTGACGTGATTCGGGTTGGTCGTGCCCTGGTAATCCTTCAAGTGGCAGGTGACGCATGCCGTGCTGTTCAAGGTGTAGTTGTTATTGACGTGGCAGTCGGTGCATTGCCGCGGCGGCACCATGTGCAGTCCGGTGAGCGCGAATCCCGTAGTGGTGTGATCAAACTTGCCGTCCATCCACAGCACCGTATCGTGGCATTGCTCGCACGTTGTGGGGAAACCCGTATGCGGCACAGGCGTGGTCGCGTTGTTGTAGTCGGTCTGGTGGCAACTGATGCACGTCGTGCTGGTGATGCTGTAGTTGTTGTTCACGTGGCAGTCAGCGCACTGCCGCGGCGGTACCATGTGCGCTCCCGTCAGAGGGAATCCCGACTTCGAGTGGTCAAACGTTGCCGGTTGCCATGCCGAGGTGTTGTGACAGGTTTCACACGTCTGCGAAAAGCCACCGGCAACGTGGTTCGGGTTCGTCGCACTATTGAAATCCTTCAAGTGACACGAGACGCACGTGATACTGGTCAGGTTGTAGTTGTTATTGACGTGGCAATCCGTACACTGTCGAGGCGGCACCGTGTGCGCTCCGGTCAGAGCGAAGTTCACCATCGAGTGATCGAAAGTCGCCGGGGTCCAGGCAACCGTGGTATGGCACTGCTGGCAGGTCGAGGGAAAATTCGCCGAGACGTGATTGGGATTCGTGGTGCCCTGGAAATCCTTCAGGTGACAGCTAATGCAGGCCATGCTGGTGATGTTGTAGTTATTGTTGACGTGGCAGTCGACGCACTGCCGCGGTGGCACAGCGTGCCCTCCCGTCAACGGAAATCCGACCGAAGCGTGATCGAACTTCGCATTCAGCCAGTTGTCGGTTCCGTGGCAGGTGTCACAAGTAGTTGAGAATTTTGCGGTGACGTGGTTTGGATTCGTCGCGCCAGTGAAATCCGCTTGATGGCAGGAATAGCAAGCTGTGGACATCGTCTGGAACTTGCTATTGGCCATGCCCTTGTGGCAAGAGTCGCAGTCTACCGCCGCGTGCGCCCCGGTCAGCGGGAACCGGTTGTTGTGCTGCTGGATCTGCTGGATCGATACCCCCCATCCCCGGACCGTGTGGCACTGCTCGCAGTTTGCTCCCAGTTGCCGCTTGTGAATGTCCGCGTGGCAATCCTGGCATCGTTGTCCGACGCTGGAAAAAACCGGCTTCACGTGGCATTGAATGCAGGTCACGGACTGGTGCATGCCGCGCAACGGGTACTTTGTTCGATTGTGATCGAATTCAGGTACGGCACGGATGGGCTTCCATCCAGATGCCGTGTGGCAGTTCTGACACGGGACGTTCAGATTGCCGTGTGGACTGTGCGTACCTGCGGAGGCCTGCGCCTGCGCGCTTCCTGAAACTCCAGAAAGCACCAACAGCAAACCTGCCATCAGCTTGAGTACGCCCCCCGATGCCAACATGAGTTGCCCCTTGCTTTAGTCCCGAACGGCACTAAAAAGAAAAACGGTATGAAGGTGTACGACGGCGGATGCAATTCTCTGTCCATTCAGAATAGCGATCCGAATGCGCTCCGGAAAGTTACACAAGTGCCGGTTCGGAGCGCTTTTCGTTCATCGTCCGGATTCTCATCGACTTGAGTATTACTATGAGTGAAATGTAACTTCTGCGCGTTACTTCGCATTTTTTGCGCTGAATGATTGGGCGTAAAGAAAACTGAACGGTGTACAAAAACTGAACAGCAGTTCCGGAATGAACCCTGTACGACTTTGAGATATACATCGGGTCAGAGTTATCGGAGCACGCGAAGGTCTTACAACTTCACGTTTCCAAAAGGACGCCGGCCATCGCGACGAGAGCGGAACCTTAGAAACCGGACTGCTTCGCTTTGGGGACTGGATTGGTGGGCCCGTGGCAGGTCGCGCAATCTTTCGGAGTTGGCTTGTAGAAAAGCACAGTCTTGGCGGCCACCACTTTCGTCAGTTTGTGACACTCCGCGCAGCGCACATTCTGGTGCGCACCACGCAAGGGGAATTCCGTCCGCTTCTCGTGGTCAAACAGCGATGGCTTCCACTTCATGCTGGTGTGGCACTCCGCGCACCGTGTAGCGTCCGCTTTGGCGAACTGCTTTCCGTGGATGTCCTGGTGGCAGTCCTCGCACTGGGTTAGTGCGGCTTTGAAGTCCACATTCATCAATTTGGTTTCCAGGTTGGGCGGCTTATGGCAATCGATGCAGGACGTCGCCCGATGTGCACCCAGTAAAGCGAACTTTGTTTTCGAGTGGTCGAAGCCCGAGAGTTCCCTCCACGATTTCGTGGTGTGGCAGGCCTCGCAACCTGCGACCGAACCATCGGCCCGGGTCTGCACCATGCGCTCTTTGAACTGTCCCTTGTGCGGATCATTGTGGCAACTGGTGCAGTTCAAAGTCTTCCAGTGATAAATCACGGCGGCCTTCGGCTGGAACTCCGCCGATTCCTTATGACAGTCGGAGCAGGGCACCGCAATGTGCCCACCTGTAAGCACGAAGTGCGTCTCCTTGTGTTTTGACAGGCTGAATGTGGACGGCTTGTATCCCTCGAGATTGTGGCAGCGCTCACAGGCGTTGAAGTAAGGCGCCGCCGCAAACTGTGCGGCATGCCGGTCGGCGTGACAGTCGGTACAGCGCTCAAACTTGACCTTGAACAGCGTGTCCTTGCCTTTCGGGATATGGCACTGCGCGCATTCCAGACGCGCATGCCCGCCCTGCAGCGGATACGCGCTGGTGGCGTGTTCCTTCACGGTAAACGTCGAAGGCTTCCAGCCCTTCACGTTGTGGCAGGAAGCGCACTCCCCGCCGTCCGGACGCTTGGCGAACTGCCCGTTGTGCGGATCGGGCTTGTGGCAATCCATGCACTTCTGGAATACCAGGGGCTTTTTGAAATCTCCGTTCACGTGGCACTGGGCACAATCCACAGTGGAGTGCTTGCCCTCTAGCGGGAACTTGGTCTTCGAATGGTCGAAGCGCTCGTTGACAGACTGCAGAGAAATCTTCTTCCACCCGCTGGTACTGTGGCAGGACTGGCAGCCTTGCGGGAAGCTCCCGTGATGCGGGTCTTTGTGGCAATCGGAGCACTGGTTAAACGGAATGCCCACGTACTGCGGCTTGCCGTCTGATCCATTGGTATGGCACTTGGCGCATTGCACCTGGGCATGCAGGCCGGTCAAGGGATAGCGCGTCTTCGAGTGATCGAACTGGGATTGACCGGTCTGGCTGACATTGATCGCCTTCCAATCCACAAAATTGTGGCACTGCAGGCAGTTCGCTCCCAAGCGGCCCTTGTGCTGATCCTCGTGACACGCGACGCAACCCGTCGAGAGACCAAGATATGTCCGGCCCGGGTCCTTGATTTTTATGGACGCGCGTTCCTGCGCAGAGATATGGCTCGGATTGTGGCATTTATTACAGGTCAAGCCCTCGTGTTTGCCTTCGAGCAGGTATCCCGTTTCTTTATGATTGAAGGTCTTGATGTCCCACTTGATCAGCGGGAAATCTTCCCCGTTGTGTTCCGAGTGGCAGCGGGCGCATTCCTGGCTCGAGCCGGCAGGAATGTTATAGGTGGCGTGTAGACCCTTGCGAGCGGAAAGACGGGTTGCAATCTCGGTGTGACAGTCCAGACACTTCAATGCCGCTTGTCCGCCAAACTTGTGGCAACTGGCGCAGTTGGTGGATCCGTTCAGCGATTGGTGCGGCCGCGAGAGTGGCCCGGGAGAGATCTGCCCAGAAGCCGCAGGCTGCAACCCACCGAAATAGGCCAGCGCCAGAAACGCAGAGATGCCTAACGGTAAGGTGCGCGCCAAGAGCTTCCGGAGGCACCTTGCCATTGCGTTCTCTGGCGTCGCTTGAAGTTGTGGTCTCAGTTCTGTCTTGCCTCGCACCCGCGAGTTGAACCGCACGTTCGTAACCACTGGTAAATGATCGCAGTCTAGATGTCAGTGACCGAACGCACCAGTCACCAGGAGTACACTCCCAGAAAGGGCGTTGGACCGGTATGGGCTCGGCCATGACGACTGCGCGCTCCCCCGAGCTTCTGTCTCGTTCCGTCCGAAAAAACGAGGTGCTTCAACGAATTTGCAGCCGCAAAAAGGGGCTTGCGATAGATCTTCCTCACCATCGGATCTCGTCCAGATTTTTGGACTCCTGCCGAAAGTTTTTTGTACGGCCTGACTTTTTGAGGCACTTTTCGGAGCCGCGTACCCTGAGGAGGAATGTGATTTGAATCACTTACATGAGAGCCAGGGCTCAGGCACCCTGATCTCGGGGCTCAGCAGCACTAGAACGGGTAACGTGCCGGTTTCGGCGCGAGGCTACGGGGGCGTGCTCAGAAAACTATTTCCGTCTCGGTCTCTCCTGGCATCGGACCTCGCCTCCTTTCGGCGGCAGGAGTCCATCTTCATTGTTCTGAGTCTCCTGATTCTTGCGGTCTTGTTTTGCCTGCATTGTTATTTTGCCGCGTTCTGGGGAACTCCGCCCGCGCTTCTGATCGTCGCTATCGCGCTTGGCATTGCCCTGAAAACCGCGGAATGGCTGTGGCTACAGCGGCTTTCGCAGCCTTTGACGCCGGCCGCTCTGGCCACTCTCACGTGGGCGTCCATCGCGCTCAATATCACACTTGCCTCGCTGTTAGCCGTGTTGACCGATCGCGAAGATACTCCCTACTTTGTGCTGATGGTGGTTGCGGTTCTGGAGGCCGCTTTCCGCTTCGAGTTGTTCTCCATCGTCGGGGTCATCACGGTGGTCGACGCTTCCCTGTTTTGGCAAGTGTGGCGCTACTTCACAAGACATCCGCCGCTCGACGTTGGAGAATACTACGAGGCCGGCATCACCTCCCTACTGTTTGCCATCGTCGGAATACTGGTCTGGTTGCTGCTCGCCGATCTGCGCCGCAAGGAGGATCGTCTGGCCAACAACGTGCTTGAACTGGAGCAGGCGCGCGAACGACTGCTGCGCGAGGAAAAGCTGGCTGCCATGGGACGCTTGTCCAGTGCGATTGCACATGAGATCCGGAATCCGGTTGCAATGATCGCCAGTTCGATCGCCACCGCCAAAGAACTTTCTGGCGCGGAGCGCGAGGAAATGTTCGGGATTGCATCGGACGAGGCCAATCGTCTCAGTCAGCTAACCACCGACTTCCTCGACTATGCCGCGACGCGTCCACCGAATCTGGCGCTGACCTCCGTGGCCGATACCGTCGCCTACGTCGCCGACGCCTCACGCGCCCACGCCAGCCAGAAAGGCATCCACCTCGAGTGGAACGTTCCCGAAACGCTGATGGTGCGGGCGGACGCGGGCCAATTGCACCAGGCTCTGATGAACCTGCTGCTCAACGCCGTGGATGCATCTCCGGCCGGCGGCACAATCCTGCTTCGCAGCCACAACGGAAATCGTGACGTGTACATCGACGTAGAAAATGCAGGCGTCCCCATTCCCGATTCCGTGCTGAACCGGATTTTTGAACCATTTTTCACCACGAAATCCCGCGGGACGGGACTCGGATTAGCAATCGCCCGCAACATCGCTCGCGCACAAGGCGGAGACCTCATTCTCGCGAGCAACGGCCCCGGTCGAATCTGTTTTTCCCTCATCCTTCCACTGTCTAACGAAGAAACCCAGAAAGCCACGGAAACTTAGCCATGGGACGAATCCTATTAGTCGACGACGAGCCGAACATGCGGCGCATTCTGGCATCCAATTTGCGCATGGACCAGCACCAGATATCGGAAGCCGATGGTGTCGAGGCTGCGCAGCGTATGCTGGAAGCCCACGACTTCGATGTCGTCATCACTGACCAGAAGATGCCGGATGGAGAGGGCCTGACGGTCCTCGCGTCCGCTCACGAAAGCGATCCCACGCTCCCGGTCGTTCTTCTCACCGCCGTTGCCACCATCGAACTCGCCGTGGAGAGCATGCGCAAGGGAGCCTTCGACTTCCTGACCAAGCCCTTTCAGCCCGAAGTTGTACGCGCTACCGTGCGCCGCGCCTGCGAACGGACTAGCCTTCTGCGGGAGAATATCCTGCTCAAAGATGCGGTTGTGCGATTGGAGGGAACTTCAGAGATCTATGGCGACAGCCTGGCCGTCCGGGATGTGCGCGAACGCATTGCCCGGGTCGCTCCCACTCACGCCACAGTCCTGATCACAGGCGAGACCGGCACCGGCAAAGAACTTGTAGCTCTTGCCATTCACCGCAACAGTCCCAGAGCCGCCAAGCCCTTCGTCGCCGTGAACTGCGCCGCTTTCACAGAAACTTTGCTCGAAAGCGAACTCTTTGGCCACGAAAAAGGGGCGTTCACGGGCGCCGATCGACAGCGCCTGGGCCTGTTCGAAGCCGCCCACGAAGGCACGCTGTTCCTCGACGAAGCCGGCGAAATGTCGCTCGCTGCGCAGGCCAAGCTGCTTCGAGTTCTCACCGACGGCATGGTCATGCGTGTCGGGTCCACGCGTCCGCGGCGCGTGGACGTGCGCGTTCTGGTGGCTACTCACCGCAACCTTGAACAGCGAGTGAAAGAAGGAATTTTCCGCGAGGATCTCTTCTACCGGCTGGCCGTCGTTCCCATCCACATTCCGCCCTTGCGCGAGCGCCGCGACGATATCGGGGGGCTTAGCGACGTCTTCTGTCATCAGGTAGCGACCGAACTGAAAATGCCGCGCCGCAGACTGTCTCCAGAAGCCCTCCAGAAGCTCCAGCAATATTCCTTTCCAGGAAACCTGCGCGAATTGAGGAATCTGATCGAGCGTTCCTACATCCTCACCAGCAATCAGGAAATCGGCGCCGACGATCTGCCTCTAACCAAGAAAGACGCCTTGCCCACGAATGGAAATGGAGGCGTCCACGCCAGCGGGCTGTCGATTCCATTTGCCGACTCGTTTGACCTCACCGGAGTTCTGGAGAATGCCGAAAAAGAGTTGATCGTCCGTACTCTAAATTCCACTCGCGGCGCGCAAGCCGAGGCCGCCCGTCGCATGGGACTTTCCCGCAGCGCTCTGGCCTACAAGCTGACTAAATACGGAATCCGTGCCGCCGAATAGTGCTTGCTCGGGACGAACTGTGGACTGCTCTGGCTCCGAAAGCACAGCCACAATCCAGTTTTGACGCTTCATCGGCCGGCGGCTAGTGATTCTGCGCGACATGACCGATATTGTGCCGAGAAGACAGCCTTCCGGTTCTCCTATTGGCTGGGAACCGCTGTAGCTGCAGGGATAATGAACTGAGGGACAAGCTCCAGTTCCCATCGATACCACTGGTCGAACTCACCGTAGCTGCCCCCGGTGATACCCACCACAAGGTCAAGATCTGGCACGACGATGACGAACTGTCCACCATTTCCTTCGGCAGCAAACACCCGGTATGTCTTCGCACCGCTCTTAAGCTCGTGAATGTGCCATCCATAGCCGTACTCATGTTTCTGCCCGAGGCTAAAGGCTGGGGAAAATCGCGAGTGAACGGAGGTCGACTCCGTGACCCAGTCTCTGCTGACGATCCGTTTGCCGTTCCAGACTCCCCCGTTCAGATAGAGCTGGCCCAGTTTGAGCTGGTCCCGCGGGCGGAGGTACGCTCCGCCTCCCAGGTACGCCTGCCCGTCGGGCATAAGGTTCAAGTAGTAACGGCCGAACTGTAACGGCCGAGCGAGGTTCTCCTCGAAGAACTCGGGAATCCAGCGATGGGTCGTGGCGGCAACCGCGCCCCCCACCAGGTTGAGGTCGGCGGAGCAGTAGATGGCATCCTCTCCGCCCGGTTCCTTCAACATGGGCAGGTCAAGCGAATACTTGTACCAATCCTTTTGCTGCTCGTCGCTCTGCATCCTGTCTTCATTGCCCGGCGATTCGTCGCTGTTATCATCACAAGCATTCCCGGCAGTCATCGTCATGATGTCGCGTAGAACGATCTTCTGCTTGCGTGCGTCCCAGTGCGCAAACGAACTGTACTGCGTGAAGAGCGGATAGACGGGAGTCTGGGGCGTCAGCTTTGTTCCGTGCTCCCTGGCTAAACCCACCAACGCGGGAGCAAACGTCTTTCCCGCAGAGCGCATGTCGTGGACCCTATCCTGATCGAACCCATAGAAATACTCCTCAAGTACCAGATGGCCGTGACGGGCGATCAACAGGCTATGAATCTTGAGAGAAGTGCCCTCCGGATCAGCCGCGAGAATCAGATGGATCAGCTCTGCTAAGGGCGCTTCATTGAGTCCCTCGGCCTGCATTGAGGTGGTGGTCCAGCCGTCATTGTCGGGAATAGGCTTGCGATAGCTCCAGGCGGTGCCGTGCGACGGAGTTCGCGGATAAAACCCCACAGCATCCTCTTCAGTCCGGTGGGTGAACTGAAAACGTGGAAGCCAGTTGACGACTTGCAGCGAGAGGGTACCGCCCTTCTCGTCCAGCATGCCCTCGATCTTCTTGCCATTCGCATCAAGCGAAACTTTGGCTCCGTCCCGCGTAACGAGGTACACCCGCCTCCGGAAGAAGTTCGCCTCAGGATTGCTGATGGTCGCCATCGTCTTTCCATCCTTGGACGAAAAGAAGACGTATATCGAAATGCGCTGATCGACCGGAACCACAGTGCCGCGCCACACAGACGGCGCGATTGAGTGGAGCGTGATGGGACTGGCATATTGCGGGTCCAGGATCTCTCCGCCCTGCTGTATCCATTGCCCACGGACCGTGTTCGTGGCTCCGTCCTTGACCCCACGAAACTCGGCACTGTTGTGTGGCAGGGTGAAGCGGATATCGCTACCGTTCTTTTCTACCGCAACTTGAATTCCCGCGATGGAGGCGCGCCACACGCCTTCGCGGCCGTCCAACGTCAGGTCTCCTTGCACGGGCATGCCGAAACGCACCTCGGCGCCCCAGACGCCGCTAAGGGGGTCCGCCGCTACGGTCTGCGCTGACATGGCAGAAACAGAAAATACCAATGCCAGCGCCAGCGTGTAGGGCACGAGGTTGCGTGCAAGGGAAGCGGAAAACTGCGTCATGGGTGGTCTCCAGATCTCAGTATCGTGAGACCTCTAAGTTTCTTCTTGTAAGAATTGAACCTCAGGGCTCACGCCGTGTCCGTGACGCTGTATTCGATACGCCTGGGGAGCCATCCCGAAGTGCTTCCGGAATGCCGTGCTGAAGTGGCTCTGATCGAAGAAGCCGGCGCTGAGCGCGATCTCCGCCAGCGGGATGCTTGCGTTGGGCATGAGCGCCAGAGCGTCACGCAGACGGCACCGCATCCGGTATTCTCCCGGCGTGCAGCGGAACACGTGGCGAAACGCCCGGGCGAAGTAAACCGGATGCACACCGAGCTCCTGCGCCATCTCCGTGATCTGCAAAGAGTCGCTGCATCGGTCGTGCAGGAGTTGGCGCGCTCGACCAATCCATGAAGGGAGAGAAGTCCGGTGTTTGTCAGGCCAGAGGGCTACTCCGGACATCGCCGAAAGCAATTCCCAGCACATCGCCTCCATCGTTGAGGCGCTCGCCAGCCCAGGAGCGGCGCACTGTTGGGCGAACCGAATTGCGGTGTTGAAAGCAGCCCCGGAAGTGAGCGCAGTAGCTGCTGTGGGAAGAACAGCCCAGTCCAACGCGACGCGCAGGCTTTGATCGGAGATCGAAATGGCCAAAAAGCGACCGCTCGCCAGGAGGAAGCTATCGCGATGGGTGGTTCCTGCAGGGTTGAAGATAAGCGTCGGAC
>Ga0209839_10001617_pt1 | contig 11421 bp, 10 predicted proteins | sample OrgsoiDNA2013050_FD_185800 | JGI IMG/M metagenome (GOLD analysis project Ga0209839, IMG submission 185800) | Permafrost soil microbial communities from the Arctic, to analyse light accelerated degradation of dissolved organic matter (DOM) -... | ecosystem: Environmental > Terrestrial > Soil >... | reverse complement strand
GGGTGCGTTGCGCCTGGACCACCTGGGCCCCGCTCGCGTTGAGGCCGGCTGCACCTGGATACCCGTGGAAGACACAACTCGTCGAGCCGTTGTTGACGAACAGCACCACGACCCCCTGGTGACCGGCCGCGGCCGAGGCCATCTTCCCCGAGACGCCCACATTGGCCCCCGCGCACAGAGCCGCGACGCTGGGCGTGGTGGTGGTGGTGGACGTCGTCGGAAGGCCGGGGACGGTGGTGCCCGGATTCGACGTCGTGGTTGTACTCGTGGTGGTCGTGGTGGTCGTGGCGGATGGGCTGCCGCTGCTGCACGCCGAGGCGAGGACGGACAGCACGCAGATGGCGAAAGCAGCCATCCACCGTTTCGGCATGCCCGGGAGGGTAGTCCTGCCGCCGGCCGAAATCGGGGACCGGCGGGCCCTTGGGCTCGGGCCGCCGATCCGATTTCGTGCAGCTATCCGATGTGGTGTTGCCAGCCCTGGCGTTCGAGTTCGTGATCGCCCAACCGCCGTTCGTTCTTGTCACCCGTGATCAGGCCGATGCGCAGCGGGGTGCGCAACCCGGCCTGGGCCAATCGCTCGGTGAGTCGGCGCGCATCGACCGCCGTCATCGTCATGACCAGCTCGTAGTCCTCGCCCCCGCCCAGGGCCTCTTCCAACGTGGCCCCTTCGGCAATCGGAATGTGTGTCAGGTGGAAGCCGACATCCGATGCGTCGGCCAGGCGGTGCAAGTCGAGGGAGAGCCCGTCGGACACGTCGATCATGGCGTGCGCGCCGGACTGGCGGATCAGCAGGCCTTCGGCCAATCGGGCCACCGGCCGCCGATAGGCGGCGCCCAGCCCGCCGGTCGGCGCGGTTCCCGCCCGCAGCTGCCGCAGCCCCCCGGCCGAGCGACCGCACGGACCGCTGACCAGGATCACATCACCCGCCACGGCCCCCGACCGCGCCACCGGCGTCTCACCGTCGGTGGTGCCGATGACCGTGACGGTCACCACCAAGCCACCGGACGACGAGACATCCCCGCCCACCACCGGGCACCCGGCGGTCGTAGCGGCCTCAGCCACACCGGCCATCACCCCGAGCGCCAACGCACCATCGCCGCTCTCGGACTCGGGCGCGCACAACGCCACCAGGGCGGCGAGCGGTCGCGCCCCCATCGCCGCCAGATCGCTCAGAGCCCCCATGACCGCCTTCCACCCCACATCAGCCGGGCTGCAGAGGCCCAGGTCCACATGGACGCCGTCGACCACGCTGTCGACCGAGACGACGATGGAGCCCCCGCCGGGCACCGCCACCGAGGCAGCGTCGTCACGCAAGCCCGCGGTCTCAATTCCTCCTCCCAGCGTGCGGCGAATAAGCTCAACCATCTCGTCTTCAGAGAGAGAAGGACTGTGACCGGGTTTGGGGGAACCCACGCCACATGCCTAGCATTGGAGGCCGCACATACAGGCCGGAAGAACCGGAAGAAGGAGCAGACACCTTTCACCATGCCCCCCACTACGAACGCCAAACTCCTCTCCTGGGTCGATCGGGTGGCCGAGCTGACGACGCCCGACCGCATCGAGTGGTGCGACGGTTCCGCCGACGAGTACGACCGCCTGTGTCAGACCCTGGTCGAGGGCGGCACGTTCACCAAGCTGGCCGACGCCAAGCGACCCAATAGCTACTGGGCCCACTCCGACCCCGGTGACGTGGCCCGGGTCGAGGACCGGACGTTCATCTGTTCCGAGAATGAGATCGACGCCGGACCGACCAACAACTGGCGTGACCCGGCCGAGATGCGCACCTTCCTCGATGGGCTCTTCGCCGGCTGCATGCGCGGCCGCACGATGTACGTGGTCCCCTTCTCCATGGGCCCGCTCGGCTCGGAGATCGCCCACATCGGCGTCGAGATCACCGACTCGCCGTATGTGGCCGTGTCCATGCGCATCATGACCCGCATGGGAACAGGTGCTCTCGAGACCCTCGGAGCCGACGGCGAATTCGTCCCTTGCCTCCACTCGGTGGGGGCGCCGCTCGAAACCGGCCAGGCCGACGTCCCCTGGCCCTGCGATGCCGAGAACAAGTACATCGTGCACTTCCCCGAGACCCGGGAGATCATCTCCTACGGCTCCGGCTACGGCGGCAACGCGCTGCTCGGCAAGAAGTGCTTCGCCCTGCGTATCGCCTCGGTCATGGCCCGTGACGACGGCTGGCTGGCCGAGCACATGCTGATCTTGAAGCTCACCTCGCCCGAGGGCGAGACCCGCTACGTCACCGGTGCGTTCCCGTCGGCCTGTGGCAAGACCAACCTGGCCATGCTCATCCCGTCCCTGGAGGGCTGGAAGGTCGAGACGGTGGGTGACGACATCTGCTGGATGAAGTTCGGCGACGACGGCCGCCTCTACGCCATCAACCCCGAAGCCGGCTTCTTCGGCGTGGCCCCGGGCACCAACACCCACACCAACCCCAACGCCATGCTGACCCTCGACGGCAACTGCATCTTCACCAACACCGCCCTGACCGACGACGGCGACGTGTGGTGGGAGGGCATGACGGACGAGCCCCCGGCCCATCTCACCGACTGGAAGGGCCAGGACTGGACCCCGGCCTCGGGGACCCCGGCCGCCCATCCGAACGCCCGCTTCACCACCCCGGCCGCTCAGGACCCGGCCATTGCGCCCGAATGGGAGGATCCTCAGGGCGTCCCGATCTCGGCCATCCTCTTGGGCGGCCGCCGCGCCTCGGTGGTGCCGCTGGTCTTCCAGTCCCACGACTGGGAGCACGGCGTCTTCCTGGGTTCGATCATGGCCTCGGAGACGACCGCCGCCGCCACGGGCGCGGTGGGCAAACTACGGCGCGACCCCTTCGCCATGCTGCCGTTCTGCGGCTACAACATGGCCGACTACTTCGCCCACTGGCTCACCATCGGGGCGGAAGCACCGGACCGCGACCTTCTCCCCAAGATCTTCTACGTCAACTGGTTCCGCAAGGACGCCGACGGGAAGTGGCTGTGGCCGGGCTACGGCGAGAACTCCCGGGTGCTCGAGTGGGTCTTCGACCGGGTGGGCGGCAAGGCCGAGGCCGAGGCCGAGGATAGCCCCATCGGCTGGATCCCGACGCCCGACGCCATCGACGTTGACGGCATCGACGTGTCGAAAGAGGACATGGTCGAGCTCCTGCGCGTCGACACCGACGAGTGGAAGGCCGAAGTGCCCTCCATCCGTGAGCACTTCGCCAAGTTCGGCGATCGCCTCCCGGCCGCGTTGACCAAGGCCGTCGACGAACTCGAACAGCGTCTCGGCTAGTCGCTTCGCTCGCTAGTCCGTTCGCTCGCCCCGAGCCACCCGCGGCGCCCGCAGGGCGCGTCGGCCGGTCACGTACGTCAGTCCACCCAACCCGGCCAGTACGGCCATCACGGCGTCGCCCTGGGGCAGCGTGAACGCCACCACCACGGGAATCAGCGCGCCCAACACCCAGACCAGCTGCTGCCGCGTGGCGAAGCGGGCGAAGGCGCGACCCTGGGCCGATTGGGGGATGTAGAGCTGGGTCATGGCATCGAACGACGGTTGCGCCACCGCCCCGGCCAGCCCGACCAGGAAGGCCAGCCCGACCTGAGCAACCAACGTGCCCCATACCGCCGCGCCGGCCGACGAGACGGCGATGAGCCAGAGAGAGAGCAAGAGCAAATGCTGCTCGTTCAGTCGCTCGCGCAACCGGCCGACCAGCGCCAGGCCGACGATGGACCCGATGCCGGCCGCGCCCAGGGCCAGGCCGTAGACGTAGAGCCCCACGTGCAACCGCCGGAGACCGAAGGCCAGCAGGAAGATCTGGAAGCCCTGCAGGCCGCGGATGATCGACATCGCGGTGAGCCCGAGCAGCACCTCGGGGTGAGCGACCGGTTGCAGGCGGATCACATCAGGAGGCCGGTCGTCGACCGGCGTGGAAGCAACGGTCGACGTCGCACTCGGAGCCTCGGCCGCCCTGGCGTTCGGGTTCGCAAGATTGCCTCGTCGATGATGCCCGACGATCGGCAGTCGGTAGCCGGCCACCGCCGCCGCCACGAACACGAAGGCGCAGAACACCAAGACGCTGGCTGCCCCACCCAACTTCAAGATGATCCCTCCGGGCACCGAAATGGCGAAACCGGCCAGCGTGCCCAGGAGCGTCAGCCGGGCGTTGAGGGTGGCGTAGCCCGCCTGCTGGCCCGAGGCATCGGGAACGCTGAGCGCCGACACCTCGGGGACCAGGGCACCTCTGGTCACCACATACAGCTTCGAGAACACCAACACCAAGAACGCCTCGGGAAAGAGCAGCAGGCTGTGGACGTCACGCGCCATAAAGGGGCAGATGACGGCTTGGCCGACCGCGGCGAAGACGACCATGGCCCGACGGGCTCCCCGGCTCCGGTCGATGAGGGGACCGAGGAGGGGCGAGATGACGGCGAAGGGGGCCAGGGTGAAGAGGAGATAGAAGAGGACCTTGCTCTTCGCCTCATTGGGCGAGATGGAGAAGAACAGGGAACCGGCCAGCGAGATGGTGACCAAGGTGGCGCCGGCGGACATGCAGATCTGGACCAGGGAGAGGCGACCGACCGGATTGGCCTGATCAACGAGGTCCGCCCACGCCTGTCGGACGAGGTCCCGGAACTGCTCGATCCTCGGGGCCATCGGCATGACGCCCAATGTACGGTGTGCCATGACCGTCCACGCGTACGTGCTCATTCAGACCGAAGTTGGGCGGTCGGTCGACGTGGCACGACGCATGGCCGAGATCGACGGAGTGGTCCTGGCCGAGGACGTGACCGGCCCTTATGACGTCATCGCCCGCACCGAGGCCGGCTCAATCGACGAGCTCGGCCGCCTGGTGGTCGGCCAACTGCAGTTGATCGAAGGCATCACCCGCACCATCACGTGCCCCGTGGTCAATCTCTGATCTGGACGGCTGGGCTTTAGCTGGCCGGCATCTCCGTTGCTGCGTCTAGCGGTTCTGCCCGCAATAGAGTGCGACCGCGTCCGCCGGTCCATTCCCGTTCCCATTTAAGGAAGCGGCGCTGTTTTGCGTGATAGCGGTTTGGGCCATAGTTACCGTCGCATTGGCCTTGGCTTGGATTGAGGCGGGCAACCCGGAGACTTCGGTGGCGAGCTGGGCGATTTGAGTCTTGTTGGCCTCCAGAGCGGCCAGGGCACCGGCAGGACCGTTGGCGTTTCCGACCGCTGCAAAGATTGGGAGGAAGGTTGCGCAGAAGCTGCTTCCCTTACCAGTAGCGAAGTATGAAGGCAGAGCGTTCCCGTTTCCGTCGACTCCGCAATACGTGTCGATATCCCCACCGGCCGATTGAGGGACGGTGTTGAGGTCGTTCACGTTTCCGGTGGCAATAGCTTTCTGTGCGGCGGCAATCTCCTTTCGTGCGTCGGTGCCAATCGTGCCAGAGGGCAGATTCTTGCCCATGGCGGAGAGGGCGGCCTTGTTGTGCTTGAGCACGGTCAAGAACCCGGCCTCCGAGTTGACACTCGCGCCGGCTTTGTCGATCTTGACGTTTCCTGCGCAGAAGGCCGTCTTGTGGGCCCCAGAGGTTGCAATAGCCGCAGTCGCCGAGCTGCTTGCACTAGCCGCCGTCGAGCCCGCTGCAAGCCCGATGGTCAGAGCCACGGCTCCACAGAGAGTTGTTCCTAGCTTCCTCATTCTGATTCCCCTGTCGTATCAACCTTGGACGCTCCACATAACGTCGAAACCGAGCCTACGATTGGGGCGGTGAACCCTCAAGGGTGATACCCGTCAACCGGCGATGGTGCTACCACCACCACTGGTGCGGCCATCACCCGTTGCTCACGATGGTGCGCCTAGTCGCCGTGGCTTCTCCACGCGACGTTCAGCACACAGACCCAGCGCAGACCGCCGGGTCAGGATTTCGCTCGCACCCTTGGGTCCTTCGTGATCATCGTCGTGCACGTGAGCCCAACGGGCGCTGTGTCGGATCAGGTGTCAACCATCTTCGCTTGGTCTGATGGCACGAGGGGCCCGCCAGTCGCCGAGGACGCACACTTCGTTGGGCGCCACCCTCGATCTTGACAGAATACAAATGACGGAGGCCGCTCCCATTCAGTCCGCCCGCGCCCGATTCCACTGCATTCGAAGATCGGGCACGTGCTCCTCGTTCCCCAGACCGTCCGTTCGCTCGACCACCAAGAAGCCGGCTCGGGTGTAGAGCGCGGCCGCTCCCTCGTTCTGCTCGAATACCCACAACGACAACCCACCGGGATTCTCCGCCATGGCGCGTGCGAGTAGTGCACTACCGATCCCACCGCCCTGCCACGCCGGTGTGACGTAGAGGTGCTCGATCCAACCGGCATGGACTGCGCAGAATCCGACCATCTCCGCCCTACAGCTCATCACGGCCATCGCCACCGTGACGTCGTGCGACCTCGACCCGACCACCCGGTCGGTGAAGAACGCCCGGTCTTCGTCGGGCGTGTGCAGCACGGGCAGATATGTCATCTCCGACCGGGCCGCCCCGAACACGGCCGCCACCGCCCCACCGTCGCCCACCTCCGCTCGTCTGAAGGTCACCGATTCAGCGCTCAAATTTCCCGACCCACCCAGCTCGTCCGTCCGAACCATCGCTCACCGAAACCGGTCCCAACCGAACCCCAACCCAACGCAACCCCGACCCAACCCCTAACTCAGCGCACCCGAATCCCGCAGCTTGGCGATCGTCCCCTCGTCTATCCCCCACTCGACCAGCCCGCTCACCGTGTCGGCCCCGGGAGGCGAGGGCGGGCGGCTCACGGCCGAGGGTGTGCGGCTGAATTTCGGCGCTGGTGCCGGCTGCACCACACCGTCGACCTCGACGAACGTGGACCGGGCCACGTTGTGCGGATGTTCGTGGGCCTCCCACGGTGACAGGACCGGCTCGGCGCAGGCATCGGTACCGTCGAAAATGGCCGCCCATTCGTCGCGCGTTTTGGTGCGGAACACGGCGGCGAAACGCTCCTTCATCGCCGGCCACCGGTCCCGGTCCATCTGATCGGGGAGGGAGTCGTCGCCAGCCAGGCCGAGGCCTTCCAGCAGCTCGGCGTAGAACTTGGCCTCGATCCCCCCGCAGGCGAAGTACTTCCCGTCCGACGTCTCGTAGACCTCGTAGAACGGAGCCCCTGTATCGAGCATGTTGGACCCGCGAGCCTCCCCCCAGATCCCGAAAGTGTGGAAGGCGTAGATCATCGTCATCAGGGAGGCCGATCCGTCGACCATGGCCGCGTCGACCACCTGGCCCTCGCCGGACCGGGCCGACTCCAACAGAGCGGCCACCATGCCGAAGGCCAGCAACATGCCGCCGCCGCCGAAGTCGCCCACCAGGTTCAACGGCGGCACCGGAGCCGAGTCGGCCCGACCCAGCGGCCACAGCGCGCCCGAGATGGCGATGTAGTCGATGTCGTGTCCCGCCGTCTCCGCCATGGGACCGTCCTGGCCCCACCCGGTCATGCGCCCGTAGACCAACGCCTTGTTGCGGGCCAGGCACTCCTCCGGCCCGAGCCCGAGACGCTCGGCCACACCGGGCCGGAAGCCTTCGATCAACCCGTCCGCCGACTCGACCAGGTCGAGCACCAACTCGACCGCATCGGGATTCTTGAGATCGACGCCCACCGAGGGCCGGCTGCGGTTGAGCAGATCCCAGTACCCGGGGGGAGCCTCCGCCCCACGCTCGACCGCACCGGGGGCCGCCCGCTCCAGGCGGATCACCTGCGCGCCGGCGTCAGCCAGCATCATGCAGGTGTACGGGGCGGGACCGATCCCCGCCAGTTCAATGATCTTGATACCGCTCAGCGGTCCACGTCGCGTCTCAGCCATGGCAGGATCGTGACCCGGCTGGCCCGGAGGGGTCAAGCTGGAGCGGTGCGAACCGCTCGAGCGCCCGGCCGTGTCACCCTGATCGGCGATCACACCGACTACAACGAGGGCCTCTCCCTCCCCATGGCCATCGACCTGGCCACCGAGGCCACGTTCACCCCCGAACCCGGCAGCTTTCTCGTCGGCCTCGACAGCGATCAGTACCCCGATTCGTGGGAGATCCTTCTGGGTGACACCGCCCCGGCCGCACCGGACGCCGTACTGGCGGCCGCCCTCCTCGCCCTGGCCGACCCCCCATCGGGTGGCCACATCCGGGTGACCAGCACGCTCCCGGTCGGCGCCGGGCTCTCATCGAGCGCGGCCTTCTCGATCGCCCTGCTGCTCGCCCTCGGGCGCGCGCCCGACCCCATGTCCCTGGCGCAGCTCAACCAGAGGGCCGAATCCGCCGCGGGGTCCCACGTCGGCCTGCTCGATCCGTTGGCCATCGTCGACGCGCGGGCCGGCCATGCCCTCTGCATCGACTTCGGAACGGCGGCGCTCGAGCGCCACCAGGTGGCCATCCCCGAACGGGCCGCCTTCGTGATCGTGCACAGCGAAGCCAGTCGGGAGCTCGGCCTGTCCCCCTATGCGCTGCGCCGGTCCGAGTGCGACGCCGCGGCCCATGAGATCGGTCGGCCCCTGGGCCACTGCGTCAAGACGGACCTCAGCGTCCTCACCGACCCGATACTGCGCCGACGGGCCCGGCACGTGGTGACCGAGTGCGAGCGGGTGCGTGAGATCGAGCGGCTCTTGGCCGTCGACGATCTCCCCGGCGTCGGGGCGGCGATGAGCGACGGCCATCGCAGCCTGCGCGACGACTACCGGGTCTCGATCACCGAAGTCGACGAACTGGTTGACCAACTGCAGCGCACCCCGGGCGTCCTGGGGGCCCGCATGTCGGGCGGCGGGTTCGGCGGGTGTGTCATCGCGCTGTGCGATCAGGACTCTCCCGCCCTACAGCCGGCCACCTACGCCCCCCGGCGGGCCTGGCGCGTCAACCCTTCCGATGGGGCCCGGATCGTTGCCGAGGACTGAGCTCGCCTCGGTCCAACCCGGTCTCGCGCTGTCCCACCCGATCCACCCGCGCCCTCAAACTTCAGCCCCTAGTTCGTCGGCCAGTGCCAACTGTGAGATGGCCACCAGCGCGTCCAGTGCCGCCTCGGCCCGCCCGCTGTCGATGGACTGGGCCGCCTGTACCAACCCTCCGGCCAGGTCGGCCGCCCGTCCGGCCACCATGAGCCCGGCGGCCGCGTTGAGCAGTCCGATGTCGCGGTTGGCCCCGGGCGCACCATTGAGGACCGAACGGATGGCCTGGGCGTTGAAGATGGCGTTCCCGCCCTGAACGTCATCCAGCGTGGCCGGCGCCAGACCCAGCGCGACCGGGTCGACGCGCCACTCGGTCAGGTCGAATGATCCGTCGCCGTCGCCGTTGAGCTCGAGCACGGTCGAGAGCGACGTGACACTCAGTTCGTCCAGGCCGTCGTCGGCGTAGATGATCATGGCCCGCCTGCTGCCGGTCGACCCGAGCACGGTGGCCATGGTGGTGGCCATGGCGGGGTCACTGACGCCGACGAGCTGGTACCGAGTCCGCGACGGGTTGATCAACGGCCCCAGGAAGTTGAAGATGGTGGGCACGCCGAGCTCCTTGCGGACGGGCGCCACGTAGCGCATGGCCGGATGAAAGCGCTGAGCGAAACAGAATCCGATCCCCGCCTCGGCGACGCATCGGGCCACGCCGACCGGTCCGACCTCGATGGCCACCCCCAACGCCTCGAGCACATCGGCCGAGCCCACCGAAGAGGACGCCGACCGGCCACCGTGTTTGCAGACGCGCACGCCGCACCCGGCGACGATGAGGGACGCCAGGGTGGTCACGTTGATGCTGCTCAGCCGGTCGCCGCCGGTACCGACCAGATCGACGACCACGCCCGCGGCACCTCTGTCGGCCGTACCGCCCTCCGCGCCCCCGACACCGCCCTCGGTACCGCCCCCGGCACCGTCGGCACCGGTCCCGTCGAGCGACAGCGGCACGGCGGCGCCCATCAGGGCCCGGGCCAGGCCGGTCACCTCTTCGATCGCCTCTCCCTTGGCGTGCAGCAAGGTCAGGAAGGCGCCGATCTGCACCGGCGTCGCCTCGCCCGAGAGCACGCGGCCCAAGATCGCCTCGGTCTCGGCCTCGGTCAGGGATTCGCGCCGGGTCAATCGCGCCAGGACGTCGGGCCAGCTCAGTCCCACGACAGCCTCAGTCCCACAACAGCCTCAGCCCCAGCACCGCGTCAGTCCCACCAGAGGTCCCGATCCAACACACCCCGGGCGATCAGGCCGAGCTGCACCTGCGAGGTGCCCTCGACGATGGTCAGCTGCTTGGCGTCGCGGTACCACTGCTCGGTCGGATGGTCCTCCATGTAGCCGGCCGCCCCCAGCAGCTGGACGGCCAGCGATGAAGCCCGCACGGCCATCTCGGTGGCGTGGTACTTGGCCATCGACAGGTAGGGCACGAACTCCTTGGTGTACTGGCCCCGGTCGGCCATCACGGCCGAGCGGTAGGTCAGCAGGCGGGCCGCCTCGATGTCGACGGCGCATTTGGCGATCTCCCACTGGATGCCCTGGAAGTCGGCGATGGTCTTCCCGAAGGCCGCCCGCTGCTGCACGTACTCGGTGGCGTACATGAGCGCCCCTTCGGCCAAGCCGATGCCGCGGGCCGCCACGATCGGGCGCATGGCGTTGAGGCCGAGCATGGCCAGGCGAAAACCACCCACCTCCCCGATCACGTTCTCCGCCGGGACGTGCACGTCGTTCAGCACCAACTCGCCGGTGTCGACGCCCTTGACGCCCATCTTGTGGTCGGTGCGACCCACGTCGACACCGTCCCACTCCCGCTCCACGATGAATGCGGTGATCGAATCGTGGGACCGGCTGGCCGGGTCGCCACTCGTCTTGGCGAAGACGGTGTACCAGTCCGCTTCTCGGACGCCCGACATCCAGCACTTGGTGCCGTTGAGGATCCAGCCGCTGTCGCCGCTGCCCGCGCCCCCCTCGGGCACCCCCTTGGTCCGCATGCCCATGACATCACTGCCGGCCTGCGGCTCCGAGAGGCCGAACGCCGCCCGCAGCGAGCCGTCCGCAATTCCGGGCAGGTACCTGGCCTTTTGCGCCTCCGTCCCGGCGATCATGACCGGGCCGGTGGGCAGGCGGGTCAGCAACAACATCAGCGCGGCCGAGTTCGAGTACTTGGCCACTTCCTCGATGGCGATGGCCAGGCCCAGGATCCCCGCGCCCGAGCCCCCATACTCGGTCGGGAGGCACAACCCGAGCAGGCCGGCATCCCGAAAGGCCTCGAAGACGTCCAGAGGGTAGGTGCCGTCCTTGTCGATGGCCCGGGCCCGGGGCTTGACCTTGTCCTGGGCCAGGCGACGGACCGATGTCTGCAGCGCCTCGAGTTCCTCCGAAAGGTCGAAATCCACTGGTGAAGGGTATAGGACGGCCTGACAAGGTAATTTCGAATCCTTGCCATCCGACGACGAACCGCAATCCCGCGCTGACCTTCAGGCCAAATT
>Ga0209839_10001616_pt1 | contig 11422 bp, 9 predicted proteins | sample OrgsoiDNA2013050_FD_185800 | JGI IMG/M metagenome (GOLD analysis project Ga0209839, IMG submission 185800) | Permafrost soil microbial communities from the Arctic, to analyse light accelerated degradation of dissolved organic matter (DOM) -... | ecosystem: Environmental > Terrestrial > Soil >... | reverse complement strand
AGCGGACGGGACCGGTGCAGCTCGGCCACAGAGACCGGTATAACGGACCGATGAGCTACGCCGGCGATCTGGGTGACCGTGACGAAAGCACCTGAGCGCATTGGCGTGGCGGGCGACTGGCACGGGAACACCGCGTGGGCGACCCGGGCCATAGAAAAGATGGCGCGGCTACTGCCGGAGACGGGGCCGCGGGTCATCGTGCACCTAGGCGACTTCGGCATCTGGCCCGGGCCTGGCGGGCAGGAATACCTCGCCCGGATCGGGTCCGCGCTCGCGGACGCGGCCGCGGAATTGTGGTTCGTGGACGGTAACCACGAGGACTTCAGCCAGCTCGGCGCGCTCCGCCCGGGTGCGCACGGCCGGGAGCAGGTCACCGAACGGATCTGGCACCTGCCCCGCGGCCACCGGTGGCGCTGGGGTGAGCGGGACTGGCTCGCTCTCGGCGGCGCCGTCAGCCTGGACCGCGCTGACCGGACCCCCGGCACCGACTGGTGGCCAGAGGAGGAGATCACCCGGGCCCAGGCCGCGGCGGTCATCGAGGCCGGCCCCGCCGACGTGATGATCACACACGACTGCCCGGCCGGGGTCGAGCACACCTTCCCTCCGCTGCCGCCCTGGTGGTCAGCCGCCGACCTGCGCCGCACCGACATGCACCGCAGCCTGGTCCGCGAGATCGTGATAGCGGTGCGGCCGCGCTGGCTGATGCACGGCCACCTGCATATCGACTACCAGCGCCGCGTCGACCTGGGCGGCGGCCCGCTGGAGATAACCGGCCTGGATCGCGACGGTGCCCCGCACGGCAACTGGGCCACCCTGGAGGTGGCCAGCATGCGCTGGCTGCGTTTCCAGGGCAAGCCCATCAGCAACGCCATCCGCGGCCTGACCTGACCGTAGTTAACCCGTCGTAAGCCCGGCGGGGGCGGGCGACCTCGGTGGCGCCGAGAACCTCAGCGGCCATCGTGCGTACCATCGTTCCCGGAGAACCGGGCATAGCGAGAGGACACATGGACCTGGACCGGCGGCTGGACCCCGAGATCGCGGCGGCGCTGGCGGAGCTGCCCATCCTGGACCTGTCCGACATCCCGGCCGCCCGCGAGACCATGCTGGCCAGACGGGCCGCCGCGGCCGCCGACGCCCAGCCGAGCCCGACCGTGGTCCGGCAGGACCACCTGGTCCCCGGGCTGAACGGCGCTCCGGAGGTGCGGGTGCGCCACTACCGGCCGGCCAGCCAGTCCGGGGTGCTGCCGTGCCTGTACTGGATCCACGGCAGCGGGCATGTCCTCGGGCAGGTCGATCAGGATGACCTGGTCATGGACCACATCGTGGACACGGTGGGCGGCGCGGTGGTGTCGGTCGACTGGCGGCGCGCGCCCGAGCATCCGTTCCCGGCCCCGATGGACGATTGTTACGCCGGGCTGGCGTGGACGCACCGGCACGCGGCGGAGCTGAACGTGGACCCGGAACGAATCGCGGTCGGCGGCGCAAGCTCGGGCGGAGGTTCGGCGGCCGGGCTGGTGCTGCTGGCCCGGGACCGGGGCGAATTTCCGGTGTGCTTCCAGCTGCTGATCTATCCGATGCTCGACGACCGCAACGTCACCCCGGCCAGCGTGACGCTGACCGATCGGCGGGTCTGGAACCGCGCCTCGAACCTGATCGGCTGGCGGGCGTACGTCGGCGACCTGGATCTGTTCATCGACGAGGACATCGAGTACGGCCAGCGGCTGCAGCAGGCCGGCGTTCCCACCGAACTGCACGTCTACCCGGGTGGCAGCCACGCGTTCGAGTCGTACGCTCCCGCCTCGGCGCTGGCCCGGCGTTTCGTCCGGGACCGGACGAAGCTCTGGTGCGGGCGTTCCGGATGTGACATCTCCCGCCCACGGATAGCGGGCCTGCCGACGATGGCCGACGTCCACGACCAAGACCACCAGCCGGTCATCGTCGACCGTGTACAGGACCCGGTAGTCACCTGCAACCCTGATCCGCAGAACTCCGTGCATTCCTGTGAGCATCTTCGCGCCCGCGGGCCTTGGATCTTCGCGCAGCGATTCCGTCGCGGCCTTGACGCGCTCGACTACGGGCCGGTCGAGCTTTCGCAGCGCCCGCAAGGCTTTCGGGGCGAACTCCAGCGCGTACCGGCGGGGCATCACATCCCGAGGCCGAGTTCCGCCCAGACCTGCTCGGCCGGTACCGGCTCCGCACCCGCCTCGACCTCGGCCAGCGACTCGCGCGCCGCCTGCGCGTCCGCGAAGTCCTCTAGCAGCTCGCGGAACTGCTGAGGAGTCAGACTCTCCAGTTCGGCCGCCAGCTCGGCCGGGACGATCGCGGCGAGCCGCTCGCCGTGCTCAGTGAGATAGACGGCCTGGCCGGCGAACAGGGCCGGTGAACATCAGGATTGAGTCCAGCACCGAATGGAACAGCTGGGCCGGCACCAGCACGAATGACATGGCGACGAGCTTGGGGCCGAGGTCATCGGTGGCGTGCTGCATCCGTGGGACTCCACCCCGGAGCCGGCGATCACCGGCGCTGATCCGGTTAGTGTCCTCAACGACCAGCTCGTGTGGCCCGGCGAAGCGGGCGTGGCCGTCGAACAGCGTCACCCAGTCCAGCGCGGCCCGGGCGCGGCGCCCGTCCGCCGAGACCTGGTCGACCCGGGCGATGCCGAACGGACGATGGCTCGTGTTTCCGCGCCCGTGATCGCCTCGAGCAGGGCACGGGACCAGTCGCGATAGCCGTCCTGGCTGGGATGAAAGCAGTCCGGGGCGAACTTCCCTGTCCACGGCGGCAGGAAATGAGCGGACACCTCGGCGACCGGCAGCCCGCGCGCGGCCGCCGCGGCGTGGATGGCCCGGTTGATCCGGGTCACGTAGGGCACGCTGGCCCGGCCGATGGGCCCCCAGCATCCGGCGGGCAGCGGCAGGTCGAACAGGACGGTTTGGTCCGGGACCGCCGCGATCAGCGCGCGCAGGTCGGCAAACAGCTTGCCCGGACCGGTGTACAGGATGTCGTTGACGCCGATCCCGCAGGTCACCAGGTCGGGCTCGGCGGGGAGCCGGGGCAGCTGGGCGCCGATCACGTCGCGGGTGAGCGCGCCGGACACGGATAGGTTGAGCACCCGCCACGGCTGGCCAGTCTGCTGCCGCAGGGCAGCCAGGACCTGGCCGACGTACCCGCCCTCCGGGCTCGCCGCGCCGAGCCCCTGGGCGGTGGAGTCGCCGAGGACGACCCACAGCGGCCCATCGGTGTCAAGGACCTCCTCGTTGTGCGCGCGCCAGTGGGCAGCGAAGGCCATGCCGTCCTCGCGCATCGCGTTGACGCCATCGGCCCACCGGCCGAACGGCCCGGTGCGCAGTCCCGACACCCGCGCGGCCCGCGTGCCGGTCAGGTAGGACCCCATGGTCGCGACGATCTCGACCGGGGAGCGGCGCGGGGCTCCGGCCCGGCGGCCAGGGCCGGACAGGGCCAGCATCCAGGCCGGACGCGAGACCGCGGGCATGTGCTGCATAACCTGGCTCCCCAGGAACGGTTGATACGGGATAAACGACGCTAAACGACAGGATGGACAGGTGTCAAAGTCCAGGTGTCCACGTGTTCCTTCAGTATCCGAGCGTGGGCCGGACCCGGCGGGTGCGGTATAAGTGGCCGGTGAGCTACCAGCCTGCGGACGCGGCCGGCGCGGCCGACCTGGCCGTCCTGGCCTGCCGGGCGCTGAGCGCGGCGGGCCAGGGCGACATGATCTGGGGACACGCCAGCGTCCGCGACCCGCAGGCCCGCGGCCTCTGGATGAAGAGCGCCGGCTGGGGGCTTGAGGAAATCGACGCCAGCAAGATCGTCCTGGTCAGCCCGGACGGCGAGGTGCTCGACGGCGCCGGGCCCCGGCACATCGAGTACCACATCCACACCGAGATCATGGCGCTCCGTCCCGACGTCGGCTCGGTCGTGCACACCCACTCCCCCGCCGCCAACCAGTTCTCCGCGCTCGACGTGCCGCTGCGCCCGCTCGACCACGCGGGATCGCTGTTCTGCTACCCGGACATCCCCCGCTTCACCGTGACCGGCGGCCTGATCAAGACGCATTCGCTGGGTGCGGAGCTGGCCGAAACGCTCAGTGACGCGCGGGCCTGCCTGATGCCGCAGCACGGCATCGTCGCCGTCGGCCCGGACACGCCGACCGCGATCATGACCGCGGTCCTGCTGGACCGCGCCTGCCGGACCCAGCTGGCCGCGATGTCCGCGGGACCGCTGCTTCGCTGGGGCGGCGAGGCGGACACCATCGCCAAGCGCGCCGACGTCTAGTCGGACCGCCAGATCTGGGCCGGCTGGGAATACCTGCTCCGCCGCGCGCCCTGAGCTCGGACGGCCCCGGTAGCGCGGTCAGGGCGACTCCGGGTCCGCGAGGTCCGGGACCTGCTGAAGTGCGGCTTCGGCGAGGTCGAGAGCGCGCTGGGCGCGGCTGAGGGCGCGGGAGGTGTAGGCGCCGGCCGAGCGGGCGCCGAGCAGCTCGGCACGTTCGGCCGCCAGGACCTGGAGCATGAGACGGCGGTACTGCTCACGAGGATCGGCGGTGCCCGGGGCCGGAGGGCCGGAGGGACCGCCGCGGGTCCGGGCAGCCTCGCGGACCCGATCCAGGACCTCGCCGGGATAAGGGCGCCCGTCGGGCTGGCACAGGCCGGGGTCATCGAGGATGGCCAGCGCCGTCCCTGACAGTTCGGTGATGAGCTCGCCGTACTCGGCGCGGTCGGCGGCGGCGGCGTCACCGGAGATCTTGAGGATACCGATGACACGCGGCAGGGTCAGGCCCTGAGCCAGCAGTGTGGTCCCGGCCACGACGAACGCGATCAGCACGAGCTGCGGCCGGTACGGAGTGCTGTCGGGCAGCGACTGCGCGGCCGCGACGGTGACCACCCCGCGCATCCCCGACCAGGCCAGCATGATCCCGCCGCGCCAGCCGAAATTCTCGGCCACGAAGGGGATCCACGTCGAACTTGGGCAGGCCGGGCAGGAAGCTCAGCGCGATGCCGACTACGACCAGGCTGAGCGGGACCGCGACCGCGATCCGCTCGGACACGGCGGCGACTGCGACGATGGCGACGATAATGGTCAGGTCCATGGCAGTCTCATTCTCCGGCTCATTCTCCGGCTCATTCTCCGGCGGCCAGGCTCTGCGGAGGATCCCGGTACATTCGGCAGCACGAGCAACGAGAGGGTGGAGGACGGCGGTGTCAGCCGACTACGAGAAGATCCGCGACGAGAACATCGCCAGGTACGGCTGGGACACCGCGGTGCTCGACCTGCTCGGGCAGCTCTACAGCGAGCGGACGCATTTCATCTTCGAGCTGATCCAGAACGCCGAGGACGCGGGCGCGGGCGAGCTGGCCTTCGAGCTCTTCTCCGACCGTCTGGAGCTGCGGCACGACGGCCGGCCGTTCACCGAAGCCGACGTGCGCGGCGTCTGCGGGGTCGGCCAGAGCGAGAAGTCGGCCGACCTGACCAAGATCGGGAAGTTCGGCATCGGCTTCAAATCGGTGTACGCATACACCAAGACGCCGCACATCTACAGCGGCGGCGAGCACTTCAGGATCGAGAGCTTCGTCCGGCCGGTGACGGTACCGCCCCGGGCCTCGTCCGGGACGCTGTTCGTCTTCCCCTTTGATCACGACAGCGTGAGCGCCGCGACCGCCGTCCGGGAGATCGCCGCGGCGCTGACCGCGATCAAGCCCCGCACCTTGCTGTTCCTGGCGAACATCGGACGCCTGCGGGTCAGCGGCACCGGGGTGGCCGACGCGGTCATCGACCGTCAGGCGCAGCGCCGGCCCGGTCAGGCCCGGCACGTCACGCTGTCGAAAGGCCGCGGCTACCGGGAGGAGTGGCTGCTCCGGGACCGTCCCATCCAGAGCCATCCGGCGCAGCGGATCGAGATCGCCTTCCGGGCCGAGGCGGGCCGGATCGTGCCGTGCGACGATTCCCCGCTGACCGTGTTCTTCCCCACCGAGAAACCGACCTATCTGGGCTTCCTGATCCAGGGCCCCTACCGGACGACGCCGGCCCGCGACAACGTTCCCGAGCAGGATCCCTCGAACCAGGCGCTGGTACGCGAGACCGCCGGGCTGCTGGCCGACGTGCTGCGCGGGCTCCGCGACGACGGCCTGCTCACGGTGGACGTGCTGCAAGCGCTGCCGGTCGATGCCGCGCGCTTCGCGCCCGGCTCGATGTTCCGCCCGCTGTTCGACTCGGTGCGCGAGGCCCTGACCGCCGATGCGCTGATCCCGGCGGCCGGGGGCGGTTACGGCACGGCGGGCGAGCTGGTGCTGGCGCAGGGCCCGGATCTGCTCGAGCTGCTCGGGCCCGATCAGCTCGGCGCGCTCTACGGCGCGGGCCGTCCCGCCCATTTCGCCTCTGACGCCATCACCGAGCACCTCACCCCGGCCCTCTGGCGGTACCTGCGGGACGACATCGGCCTAGGCGAGGTCACGCCGCAGGACGTGGTGACGCGCTTCACCCACGACTTTCTCCAGGCGCAGTCCGATGAGTGGATCACGCGCTTGTACGCTTTCCTGTTCCAGCATTCCGCACTGTGGCGGGCGGCCCGATTCGACGGCGAGCCGGCCGGCCCGGCCCGGGCCAAAGCGGTGATCCGGCTCGAAGACGGCCGTCAGGTCGAGCCCTTCGACGCGCAGGGCCGCCCGGCCGTGTACCTGCCTGGCCCGGTCGCCAGCAGCCTGCCCACCGTGCGGCGCGCCGTCGCCGGGTCCCCCGCGGCCGGGCCGTTCCTGGCCGCGCTGAACCTGGCCGAGCCCGACCTGATGGCGGAGGTCCTGCAGGTCATCCTGCCCAGGTACCACGACCTGGACATCGCCGCGCTCGACCCGGCCCAGCACGACGCTGACATCGAATGCGTGGCCCGCGTGCTGGACGAGGCCGCGGCCGGCCCGCGAGCCGAGCTGCTCGGGCTGCTGCGGGAGACGCCCTTCCTCATCGGGGAGAACGCCGCGACCGGCGAGCAGCGCCTGATGCCGCCGCCCCGGCTGTACCAGCGCAGCAAGGACCTGGAGACCTACTTCGACGGCAATCCCGGCGCCTGGTTCGCGGCCGACCGCTACGGGCCGTGGCTGGTCCAGCTGCGCGGGATGGGCGTCCGGCCGCAGGTCGACGTGCGCGCCCGGACCGCGAACCAGCTCGGCTACGTGGTGATCACCGTCGACTTCGGCCGAAACGAGCGCGGCCTGGACGGATTCGACCCCGACGCGCAGATCGACGGGCTGGACTTCGCCCTGGGCCATCCCAGCCACGCCCGTTCCGAGTACGTCTGGAACGTGCTGCTGGCGCCGAACCGCCGGCTGGTTACCGGGGTAGTGGAGAGATCGGTACTCCAGTCGTTTTCCGATTCCAGCCTGGACAACGTCGCGTCGGCGATCGCCGCGGCCGCGGAGCGCGAGGCCTGGCTGCCCGGCCGGGACGGGAGCCTGCGCCGGCCCGCCGAGCTCTCGCTCGATGACCTGCCGCCGACGTACACCCGGGACGAGGGGCTGGCTCAGGCCCTGCACATGCTCCAGCCCGTGGTGGCGCAGGCGGCCCGGCAGCTGGGCATCGCACCGGAGGTGCTGTGGAGCCTGAGCGCCCGCCCGGATCTGGTCGCGCTGATCGAGCGCGAGCTCGCCGCCGATCCCCGGGACTCCTAGCTCCGGTAGCTCCCGCGGCTCCCGCGAACGGGGTCGATGGCACTTTGGTCCCCTTCTTGGGGGTACAGGGTGCCACCGACCCCTGGTCGCGGGCGGCGGTTTAGAGGCGGACGATCATTTTGCCGGTGTTGTGGCCGCGGAGCAGGCCGATGAAGGCGGACGGGGCCTGGTCCAGGCCCTCGACGACGGTTTCTGTGTGGAACAGCTTGCCCTCGCTCAGCCAGCGGCTGACGTCGGCGATCATGTCAGGCATCCGGTCCCTGTGGTCCGAGACGATGAAGCCGCGCAGGGTGAGCCGCTTGCCGATGACCAGCGCCAGGTTGTGCGGCCCGGCGGGCATCTCGGTGGCGTTGTAGTGGGCGATCGCACCGCACATGGCGACGCGGCCGTGGGTATTGAGCACCGCCAGCGAGGCTTCCAGGTGGTCTCCGCCGACGTTGTCGAAGTACACGTCGATGCCGTCCGGCGCCGCCTCGCGCAGCTGCCCCAACAGGGGGGCGGACTTGTAGTTGAAGGCGGCGTCAAAGCCGATCTCCTTGAGCCAGCGGACCTTCTCATCGCTGCCCGCACTGCCGATCACCTGGGAGGCTCCCTTGAGCTTGGCGAACTGGCCGGCCATGCTGCCCACCGCGCCGGCTGCGCCGGAGACGAACACGACATCACCCGGCTTCATCGCGGCGATGTCGAGCAGGCCGACGTACGCGGTCAGCGCGGTCATGCCGAGCACCCCGAGGTAGGCCGACGGGGACAGCCCGGCTACGGCCGATACCTTCTGCGCGTGCCTGGCCGGCAGCACCGCTTCATCCCGCCAGCCCAGCATGTGCAGGATCAGGTCGCCCTCGGCCAGGTCAGGTGAGCGGCTCTCGATGACCGAGCCGATCGCCCCGCCCTCCAGCGGCTCGCCCAGCTGGAACGGCGGAACGTAGGACTTAGCGTCGTTCATCCGGCCGCGCATGTACGGATCGACCGACATGAACAGGTTGCGCACCCGCACCTGCCCGTCGGCGAGCTCCGGCCGGTCCGCCTGCCTCACGGCGAAATTGTCCTCGGTCGGCCACCCGGAAGGCCGCGAGGCGAGAACGATCTGACGTGGCACTAGTTCCTCCGCAGGCGGGACAATTGACGTGGAGCGCTATGCGGTCCTACCGTACCGCCCAGTAAGTTCGGCCGTCAGCGAGGATGAAGCCCGATGATCCGCAGCACCATGCAGGACTACCCGCTCACGATCCGCGCCATCATGCGGCACGGCGCCCAGCTGTACGGCACCAGCGAGTGCGTCACCTGGACCGGCGCGGGCGCCCGCCGGGCGACGTACGCCCAGGTGGCCCAGAACGCCGGGCGGCTGGCCGCCGCCCTGGCCAGGCTCGGCATCAAGCCAGGTGACCCGGTGGCGACCTTCTGCTGGAACAACACCGAGCACCTGGAGGCCTACTTCGGGGTGCCGAGCATGGGCGCGGTGCTGCACACGCTCAACATCCGGCTGCCCGGCGCCCAGGTGGCCCAGATCGTCAACCACGCCGCCGACCGGATCATCATCGTGGACGACACCCTGATCCCGCTGCTGTCCAAGATTGCCGGCGAGCTGCCCACGGTGGAAGCGTTCATCGTCAACGGCTCTGGCGACGCTTCCGCGCTGGAAGGTAGTGTCCCGGTGCTGCGCTATCACGAGCTGCTGGCGGCCGAGGACGCCGGGTTCGGCTGGCCGGAACTTGACGAGCGGGACGCGGCGCTGATGTGCTACACCAGCGGCACCACCGGGGACCCGAAGGGCGTGGTGTACTCACACCGGTCCACCTACCTGCACGCGATGGCGGTGATGGCCGCCTCGGTGCACGGCATCACCGAGGCGGACCGGGCGCTGGCCATCGTGCCAATGTTCCATGCCAACGCCTGGGGCATGCCGTACGCGGCCTTCCTGTCCGGCGCCACGCTGCACATGCCCGGCCCGTTCCTGCAGCCCGAGCACCTCACCAGGTTCATCGCCACCGAGCGGACCACGGTGACCTCCGGGGTGCCGACCATCTGGAGCGCGATCCTGGACTACGGGCATGACCACGACATCGACCTGTCCTCGCTGCGGATCGCCAACTCCGGCGGCTCGGCCGCGCCCCGGGTGCTGCTCGAGCGATTCCAGCAGCGCTACGGGCTGCGGATCGTGCAGGGCTGGGGCATGACCGAGATGAGCCCGGTCGGCGGCATAGCGCTACCACCCGCGGGGGTCGAGGAAGGCTCCACGGAGGACCTGGACTGGCGGATGCGCGCGGGCCGGGTCCTGCACGGCGTCGAGATGCGCATCATCGGCCAGGATGGCGAGGAGCTGCCCAGAGACGGCGTGGCGGAGGGCGAGATCGAGGTCCGCGGGCCTTGGGTCACCGGCTCGTACCACCACGACCCGGCGCCGGAGAAGTTCCACGACGGCTGGCTGCGCACCGGTGACGTCGGCACCCTGGACGACCGTGGCTTCTTCACCATCAGCGACCGCATCAAGGACGTCATCAAGTCCGGCGGGGAGTGGATCTCCTCGGTGGACCTGGAAAACCGGCTCATGGCGCACCCGGCCGTGCAGGAGTCCGCGGTGATCGGGATCCCCGACGAGCGCTGGGGCGAGCGGCCGCTGGCCTGCGTGGTGCTGCGGCCGGGGGCCGAGGCCGGTGCCGCGGACCTCGCTGATTTCCTGCGCACCGCGGGGGTGGCCCGCTGGCAGGTGCCGGAGAACTGGACGTTCGTGGCCGAGATCCCGAAGACAGCGGTCGGCAAGTTCGACAAGAAGGTGCTCCGCAGCCGGGACGCGGCCGGCGACCTGGCCATCGACCGGGTTACCTGATGAAGCCGTCGGCGCCGACGGTGACCTCGGCGGGCTGCTTTTCTGCCTGCACCGGGCGCGGGTGGCCGTCCAGGTCCAGGACGGTGGTGGCCTCGGTGTACCAGGACGGGATCACCGCGTGGCCCCAGAAATCCCGGCGCCGCGGGTCGCGCACTGACCAGCGCAGCACGGGATGGCCGGGATCCCCGGTGAAGTAGTCGCTGGTGTAGATCTCCACCCGGTGCCCGTCCGGGTCCCGCAGGTAGACGTAGAAGGCGTTGGACACCCCAGGCCGGCCCGGTCCGCGCTCGATGCGGCTCTGCTGGCGCAGCGAGCCGAGGATGTCGCAGATCCGCAGCACCTGATGCGACTCATGCGCGAAGAACCCCAGGTGGTGCAGGCGCGGCCCGTCGCCGTCGGTAAACGCCACGTCGTGCACGGTCTGCTTGCGGAACATCCAGGCCGCGTAGAGCGTGCCGGCGTCCTCGATCGTCTCGGCCAGGCCGAACCCGAGAGACCGGTAGTACTCATAGGCCGCCTGCACGTCGGGAACGACGATGTTGAAGTGGTCGAGCCGCGCGACCTCGGCACCGCGCCGCAGGTCATAACGCTGCTGCAGACGCTCGACGTAGGTGGCGTCGAAGAAGAACTCGACGGTGCAGCCGAGCGGGTCCTGGGCCCGGACCCGGAAGGCGAGCCGCCCCGCCGCGGGTAGCGGGCCCGCGCGCAGGATCAGGTTGTGATGGATGAGCTCGTCGTACCCGCGCAGGTACAGCGCATCACGGGACTCGGCGGTGACCACGAAGCCGAGCACATCCACCATGAACTCCCTGGCCCGGCCCAGGTCGGTCACGACGAGCTCGGCGTAGGCGGCACGCACGATGCCGGGAGGCGTCAGGTGCGGTGGCGGCCCAGCCATGGTCAGCTCCCGAATCGCGGCACG
>Ga0209839_10001615_pt1 | contig 11422 bp, 10 predicted proteins | sample OrgsoiDNA2013050_FD_185800 | JGI IMG/M metagenome (GOLD analysis project Ga0209839, IMG submission 185800) | Permafrost soil microbial communities from the Arctic, to analyse light accelerated degradation of dissolved organic matter (DOM) -... | ecosystem: Environmental > Terrestrial > Soil >... | reverse complement strand
CGCATGGCTGCACGCGGCACGCGGGAAGCGCGGTGCGGATGTGCTTGATGAGAGGGCGCGGCCCGTGGTGATGATTCGGGTGCTAACCAGCAAACCGTCACCGACAGGACCGCGCCCGTGGCTTCATCATGGCTTCCCGGCTGCATCCGCCGCCACTTCCCGGCTGGCGCGGCGCCCGGTCCTGCGCCGCTGCGGTGGCGCTGGACCGCCTCCTGACCGACCCGCGGGGCCGGCGGGGGAAGCGGCCGCTGATATCGGTGCTGGTCGCGGACGCGGCATCCGCGCACTGCGGGCCGCTGGCGGTCGCGCAGGCCGCGGCGGGCCGGGACCAGGACGTGCTGGCCGGGCACGGCTGCCGGGTCAGCCCGCGGACCGATCCCCGGTGAGGTGCGGCATGCGGAGAAGTGGCGGCTGGCGCCGGAGATGATCGACGAGATGGCCGGCCCGGGCGGGTGGGGCGTGCTGGACTAGGTCACCGGCGCCGGCGGCACCCGGCCGGTGGTGGTGGCGCGATGCGGGCTACGGGGACAACGCCCTCTTCCAGGGCGAACTGACGGCCCGCGGCTGGCGGTACGCGGTCGCGGTCAAGGGCACCGTCAGCGCCCGCCCGCACGACGCCATCCCTGAAGCGATGGCCTACGGCGGCACCGGCCGACCCAGCGTCCCCCGCTACCGCACCGCCCCGGCCAGCCTGCGCCATGATCAGGACCGACCCAGAAGCGCCTGCGCCGGGATGACCCTCTGCCAGGTCCTGCACGAACTGCAGATCGTGCTCGCCCTCATCCTCGGCGCCTGCCCCTCTGCTGCCAGCCACTCACCCTCGACCGGCTCGCCGCCGCCCTCGCCGGGACCTAACAAAGTACTACTAGCGCGGCTTGACGTAAGTCCCTCTGCCGTGAACGGTCACGACCAGGCCTTCGTCTCGCAGCACCTCGATGGCGCGCCGGGCGGTCCCGCGGGCTATGCCGTACTCCTGCACCAGATGCGCCTCGCTGGGCACCGGCCTGTCCGGCTCCAACTCACCGGACTCGATGCGCTCGCGGAGGATCGCGGCGACCTGCCGGTAGACGGGCACCGACGAGAGCGGGTCAACGGTCCTGGCGGGCATGCTGACAGGCAACACGTACCTGTACGTAATGTCCCGGCCAAGTACGTCCATGAACAACTATGGACGTGTATAGATGAGTGGCTTACCATGCTGGTATGACTCCCCGCGGTGATCAGTCCGGAAACCAGCAGGCGGACAACGCCGCCTGCAAGACGACATCGCCATCTCACTTCCCAGAAGGAACGTCCATGACTGACCTAGCCCGTGACCAGACTCCGCCCGCCACCGAAGACCCTGCCGGCCGGATACGCGCGATAGCGGCCAGCCTCGCTGCCGCCGGCGTGGCCACCGGCACGAACGGCGACAACCTGACCGGCCTGGACGTGACCGCCACCGTCCGCCCGCTCGGCCGGGCCAGGACCGAGATCATGCTCGACGAGGACGGCTATGCCGAGGTCCGCTGGTACACCAACCCCGGCGCCCCGGCCGTCGAGGTGGCCGCCGCGCTGGCTCGCGTCTTAGACGCCGTCACCTCCGCGCCATCAGTCCTGGCTCCGGCACCGCCATCGGTCCCGCGCCTGCTGAGTGAGTGAACAACGACGGCAACGGAATGCGCGCAACCGCGACCACCTCGACGCCCCCTGGTACCGCACCAAGACCGGGCCCTCCACCGCCGACATGATCGCCAAGCTCAGGAGCGTCCTGGTCGCCGCAGGATTTCAGCCGCCTCGCCCTAACCCGCCCATACCCGTAGAAATCAACGCCATGCGCCTGGCCTGCGCCTGGGTTGGCCTGGGAGACGAACGCGGTGCAATTACGAAAGTCGAGATCGTCGGCGGCGGCCCGTTATGGTCAAGGTGTTGCGCTGGGATGGTGCGAATTGCGGCCACACAGTCGTGATCGCGAACAGGCCGCACACTCGGCATCATCGGTATCGCACCTGCCGTCGTCGGCCTTACCGTCTTCGCGCTTGCCAGCCTGGGGCCTTCGCTGCGCCTGGTGAATCACTAGCAGATAATCCTGGGGGCATGCGGCTCTGGTGCTGCTACCGCCATTTGTGCTATTGCCCCTCCCCGAGGATCGCCAGGTCGAGCCGCCCGATGCGCTCGGGGTCGGTCCCGTCCGCGCGCCTGGCGGGCGGCTCGGGCAGGTCGTCGCCCAGCGGCTCCTCGCGCCGCGAGGTGCGCGAGCGCAGCATGTCCAGGCAGACTCGCGTGATGACCGTCGTCAGCCAGCCGCCCCGGCGCCATCCGTCATAGCAGTGCCGAACCAAAGTAGGCCGAGGTGACACTACGACCGCAGGAACGGGGTCATCAGGTCGCTGGTCGCCGCGGCGGCGACCGCGAGCGCCACGGCCGCCGGGACGTCGTGCGCGACATAGTCCTGACGCCCGGCGGCCGTGGTGGCGGCCAGCGAAACCAGGCCCTGGCGGCGCTGGAACCAGCTCTGGTGGATCCGCCAGCCGATGATCCCGTCGGTCGACAGGACGCTGCGCCGCCGGACGAGGCTGCCGGTGCGGGTGATCAGCCAGCCGTCGGCGAGCCGGTGACCCAGGCTCCGGTACCTGTCGGCCGCCAGCGCCGCGGCCAGGGGCAGCGCGGCGAGGGCGCTTTCCCACGGCCAGGCCGGCGCGTGCCCGGTCGACCACGCCACCGCCAGCACCGCGATCGCGACGGCGACGGCGCCGACCGCCCGGAAGTACCGGCGCCGCCGGGCCGCGGCCCCGTGCCGGACCAGGTCACCGGTGAGGTACTCGACCGGGACGCCGAGAACGGCGGCGGCGACGTCGCTGGCCACCGCGCGCGGGGCCGGCGGCAGCAGCAGCGAGCCGCCGTGCTCGGCTCCCCGGCCCACCCGCAGGCCGGTGGTGATCGCCAGGCAGCGGGCGCCCCCGGCGGCCCGCAGGAGCAGGGGCTCGCTGAGCTCGGCCCCGCGCAGCCGGCGGGTGTCAATGGTGGTGGTCCGGGTCGACAGCAGTCCCCGGGAGACGCGCAGGACGCCGCTGCCCGGGCTGACGAGGCGGAAGTTCCAGAACAGCGCGACGTATCCGGCGACCGACAGCAGCACCAGGCAGGCCAGGACGGCCAGCGCCCCGTCGAGCACCTGCTGCGGGGGCGCCAGCGCGCCGAACCTGAGCACCAGCCGGTGCACCGGCCCGATCGACGTGATGTCGATATGGGTGGCATCGATGAGCTGCGTGCCCGATCCGATCACGACGCCGACGATGACCAGCCCGGTCAGCGTGAGCGGCGCGAACCGCACCCAGCCGGGCGCCAGCCGGGCCAGTTCCCGTTCCGCCGGCCCGGCGGCACCGGGAACGCCCGCCACGCCGGCCGTGCCCGCCACGCCGGGGGCGCCCGCCACGCCGGGTACGGCCGCGCCGGTGAGCAGCATGGCGCGCAGCGCCTCGGCATCGGGGAGCCGGATCGCGTCCAGGTGCAGGCTCTCGCCCTCCCGGCGATCGTTACGGCCTGTCCCGACCATCACCTTGCGCAGCCCGAGGAGTCGGTAGACGACGTGCGCGGATAGGTCGACGCTGCGGATCCGGTCCCGGGGCACCGACAGGACCTTCTGGTTCAGCAGGCCGCGGCGCAGGTAGATGCGCTCGCCGGTGATCCGGTACCGGGTCGTGCAGTAGCGCACGATGCTGGTCACGACGGCCACGGCGGCGAAGCCGACCCCCCAGTAGCTGCCAGAGCCGCGCGACGAGCCGAAGAACAGCACGCCCACGAGCACCGGCAGTAGCCGGATCAGGTCGGTGACCGGCCTGACGATGAGGCTGCGCGGGCTCAGCCACAGCCAGCCGGCCTGCGGGTCATCCAGGCCCGCGTTCACGTAGCGTCGCCGGGCACCTGGCCGGTGGCCGCCGTCAGCTGATCGAGGAGGCGGTCAGCCGTCCGCCGGTCGAGACCGCGAATGTGCACCGGCCCGGCCGCCGACGCCGTCGTGGCCGTCACGTTGGCCAGGCCGAAGAGCCGCTCGCCGAGCCAGCGATGGCTGTCGATGGTCTGGATCCGGCTGATCGGCGCGATGCGCCAGTGCACCGAGATCCAGCCCGTCCGGGTATAGACGGCCTCGCCGGTGACCTCCCAGCGGTGTACCCGGTAGCGCCACCGCGGCATGATCAGCGCGTAGGCGGCCACCGCGAGCAGGGTCGCCGCCAGCGCGATCCGCCAGCCGAGGCCGAACCCGGCGCCGACCGCCACGGCGGTCTCGGCGGCCAGCACGCCCAGCCCGTCCGCCGCGGCGCGCGCGGTCCAGTACCCGACGGCCCGCCGACTGACCCGGTTACTCGGATCTCGCAGCCCCGGCAGCATCGGCGCTCCCGCTTCCTCGCGCTCCATGGGTCACAGCGTCCCATACCACCGGAACCTCGCAATCAGAGGTTTTGTCCTTAACGGGCCCTCGGCGGCCGGCGCCGTCCGCCGGCTAGCTGCCCTGCCGCCAGGAATCCAGGTACTGCTGCTGGGCGGGCGTCAGCGTGTCGATGTCCGTCCCGAGCGCGGCGAGCGTGAGGCCGGCGACCTGCGTGTCGATCGCCGCGGGCACCTTGTGTACCCCGGCGGCCGGCCTTGCCTCGCCGCTGGCCAGCCAGGCTAGCGCGAGGGCCTGGACGCCGAAGGACACGTCCATCACCGCGGCCGGGTTACCCTCGGCCGCGACCAGGTTCACGACCCGGCCCTCGGCGAGCAGGATCAGCCGGCGGCCGTCGGCCAGCACGTACTCGTCGGCCTGGGGCCGGACGGCCGGGTTGACCTCGACGGCCAGGCGGTCCAGCTCGCGCACGTCGATCTCCACGTCGAAGTGCCCCGCGTTGGCCAGGATGGCCCCGTCCCGCATGACCTCCAGGTGCGCCGGGCCGATGACATCCCTCGACCCGGTGGCCGTGATGAACAGCTCACCGACGGGCGCCGCCGCGAACATCGGCAGCACCCGGTAGCCCTGCATGACGGCCTCCAGCGCGCGAACCGGGTCGACTTCGGTCACGATGACCTGCGCGCCGAGCCCTCTGGCCCGCTCGGCGATGCCGCTGCCGCAGGGCCCGAATCCCGCGACCACCACGGCCTTGCCGGCCAGCAGCGTGTTGGTGGCCCTGATGACGCCGTCGATGACCGACTGGCCGGTCCCGTACTTGTGATCGATCATCCGCCGGGTCGTCGAGGCGTCGGCCGCCACGACCGGGAAGGCCAGCGAGCCCGCGGCGGCCATCCGGCGCAGCCGCGCCACGCCGCTGGCGGTCGATTCGCAGCCGCCGCGCACCCGGGCCAGCAGTTCCGGCCGCTCCTCGTGCAGCGTGTTCGTGAGGTCACCGCCGTCGTCGATAACCAGGTCCGGGGCCTCGTCCAGGGCACGGTGAATGTGCTCGTAGTAAGCGCTGCGGTCGGCCCCCGACCGCGCGTAGACACTGACGCCAGGCTCGGCCGCCAGGGCGGCGGCGATGTCGTCCTGGGTGGACAGCGGGTTGGACGCCGCGAGCCGGACGCGGCCGCCGCCGGCCGTCACCAGGCGGACCAGGCCGGCCGTCTCGGCCGTCACATTCAGGCAGGCCGCCACCGTGAGGCCGCCGAACGGCTGCTGGCCGGAGACGGCCTCGGTCAGCAGCCGCAGGACCGGCATGGCCCGCCGCGCCCACTCGATCCTGGGCCGGCCGGCCATGGCCAGCCCAGGATCGAGGATGTCGGACACTGCCGGCCCCGTAACCGGCAGCTCAGTAGCGGTAGTGATCGGACTTGAACGGGCCATCGACCGGGACGCCGATGTAGGCGGCCTGCTCCTTGGTCAGGGTGGTCAGCCGGACGCCCAGCGCGTCGAGGTGCAGGCGGGCCACCTTCTCGTCCAGGTGCTTGGGCAGCACGTGCACGCCGAGCGGGTAGTCGGCGGTCTTGGTGAAGAGCTCCACCTGTGCGATGACCTGGTTGGTGAAGCTGTTGGACATGACGAAGCTGGGGTGGCCGGTGGCGTTGCCGAGGTTCAGCAGCCGGCCTTCCGACAAGACGATCACGCCGTGCCCGTCGGCGAAGGTCCACTCGTCGACCTGCGGCTTGATGACGGTCCGCTTGACGCCCGGCAGCCGAGCGAGCCCGGCCATGTCGATCTCGTTGTCGAAGTGGCCGATGTTCCCGACGATGGCCTGGTGCTTCATCTGGCTCATGTGCTCGGCCGTGATGATCTGGAAGTTTCCCGTCGCGCTGACGAAGATGTCCGCGGTCTGCACCACGTCCTCCAGGCGGGCCACCTGGAAGCCGTCCATTGCCGCCTGCAGCGCGCAGATCGGGTCGATCTCGGTGATGATCACCCGGGCCCCCTGGCCGCGCAGCGACTCGGCGCAGCCCTTGCCGACATCGCCGTAGCCGCAGACCACGGCGACCTTGCCGCCAATCAGCACGTCGGTCGCGCGGTTGATCCCGTCGATGAGCGAATGCCGGCAGCCGTACTTGTTGTCGAACTTGGACTTGGTGACCGAGTCGTTCACGTTGATCGCGGGGAACTGCAGCGTCCCGGCGTTGGCCATCTCGTACAGGCGGTGCACGCCGGTGGTGGTCTCCTCGGTGACGCCCTTGATCTCCGCCGCGGCGGCCGTCCACGTGCCGGGCGCCTCCTTCAGCGAGCGGGCCAGGACGCCCAGGATGACCTGCCACTCCTCGGAGTCGTCGGCCGCCGGGACGGGTACCGCTCCGGCGGCCTCGAATTCGGCGCCCTTGTGGACCAGCATGGTGGCGTCACCGCCGTCGTCCAGCAGCATGTTCGGCCCTGGCTCGCCGGGCCAGGTGAGGGCCTGCTCGGCGCACCACCAGTACTCCTCCATGGACTCGCCCTTCCAGGCGAACACCGGGATGCCCTTGGGGTTGTCCGCGGTTCCGTCCGGCCCCACGGCCACGGCGGCCGCGGCGTGGTCCTGAGTGGAGAAGATGTTGCAGGAGGCCCAGCGGACCTGCGCGCCGAGGGCGGCCAGGGTCTCGATCAGGACGGCCGTCTGCACGGTCATGTGCAGGGAGCCGGTGATCCGCGCCCCGGTCAGCGGCCGCTCGTCCGCCCATTCCGCCCGGACGGCCATCAGGCCGGGCATCTCGTGCTCGGCCAGCCGGATCTCCCGGCGGCCAAAATCCGCCAGGGATAGGTCGGCGACCTTGAACGGGACAGCTTCAGCGGACATATGCGCTCCTCAGGAATGAGATTCGGTGTGTGCGGGTGCGGGTGCGGGTGCGGGCGGGCGTTGCGCCGGGTGGCTTGGCGCTGGCCTGGCGGGCCGCGGCTCGTGCGGACAACCTCGACGGTACGGGACCGCGCCCACTGCGCGCACCCTAGAAGCGACGTTCTTGACAAGAGAATGTTAAATTCATGAAATGCGTATCACCGAGGCGGCGCAGGCGCTGGGTATTTCGCCCCGGATGCTCCGGTATCGCGAGTCGCTCGGGCTGCTTCCGCTGGTGCATCAGCGGCGCTCCAGGGGCGGCGGGACCGGCCGCCTGCGAGCGGGCCGGGACGGGGCAGGACGGGACGGGGCAGGACGGGACGGGGCAGGACGGCAGAGCGCGGGCCGGGACGGGGCGCGGCGGGAGAGCCGCCGGGCTGCCGGGCCGGGCGCCGCGCACCGGCAGTTCACCGACGCCGACCTCACGGCGGCGGCGCTCGGCCTGTCGATCGAGCGCCGGTATGACATCAGTCCGGCGGCGCTCGCCTTCGGGGTCCGGGTGCTCGCCGACCCGCGGGTCCGGTCCGAGGTCGCCGAGCTTGGCCGACGAATCGGCCGGATCCAGGCGCCCCCCGCCCGCGCGCTCGACTTCGAGCAGGAGCGGGCACTGCGGCTGCTGCGGATGGATCAGCAGCGGCCATGATCGTGAAGCCTTTTGGGGGCTGGGACCCCCAAAAGGCTTCACGATCATGGGGGAGGAAGAGAGATGAGCGTGCGCATCGGCGTTCTGCGCCCCCTGGAAGTGCGGGATGCCGCCGGGAACATCGTGCCGGTCGGCGGTGCCCGGATGCGCAGCCTGCTGATCCGGCTGGCCATCGACGACGGCCGCCCGGCCCCCGCGATGGCCAGCCAGCTAGCCAACGGCCCCGCGGGCCCCATTTCGCCCGTCGCCGACGACGTGGTTGCCCCCCTGCTGTCGCTAGCACGACAGTAGGTGCGCAACCACGTCGTCGGTCCGACGGGCGAGGGCGGTGAACGACGTGAACGTGCGGTTGCTGTCGCTGTTTGAGCAGCAGGTGCCGGTTCATGACATTGGCCTGGGGCGCGAAGGGCGTCGGCGGTGAACCATGTGGCCGCTGGGGTTTGAGTCACAGCTGGGGCCAGTTCAGGGGCGGCTTCGGCACCGGGTCAGCGCCGAGGGGCGCGGGTCAGCCTCGGCGCGGACAAGCCGACGGCCGGCCCAGCCCAGACCGGGCCAGCCCAGCCCAGACCAGCCCAGACCAGCCCAGACCAGCCCAGACCAGCCCAGCCCAGACCAGCCCAGACCAGCCCAGACCAGCCCAGACCCAGCCCCGCCCAGACCAGCCCAGACCCAGCCCCGCCCAGGCCCGACCGGGCTAGCCGGGCGCGCGGCACGGCGGGCTCCTTGGCACTTCCGCGTGACGGCCTTCGCTACATATTGCTAGATTCGCGCCGTCCGCAAAAGTTATCTATTCCGGGATTTGTCTGCCTCCTAGCTGGGGTGAGCCGTGCATATCGTGTTCGACGACCGGACTACCGAACGCGAACTCGAGCTGCACCTCGACCGCCCGGACGCGTGCGTCACGGACCTGGCCGCCGCGCTGGAAGTCGGCGGGCCCGGGCTGTCGATCGACGGCCGCCTCGCGGCGGGCGAGCTGGCCCTGTTCGAGGTCGGCCTGGTCAACGGCTCCCGCGTCGGGCCGGCCGGGCGGCCCAGCGTGCCGCCCTCGGCCGGCGCCGCCGTGCTGCGGGTGGTCGGCGGCCTCGCGGCCGGCCTGTCCTGCCCGCTGCCGCCCGGCCGGGTGGTCGTCGGCCGCGGCGAGGACGCCGGCGTCCGGATCGACTCCGCCGAGGTGTCCCGCGAGCACTGCCTGCTCGACATCTCCCCCACGGGCGCGGTCACCGTGACAGATCTCGATTCCAGTAACGGCACCGACGTCGGCGGCGCCCGCATCACCGGGCCGGTCCCGGTGGGCCCGGAAGACATCATCGCGCTGGGCGGCGCCGTCCTGCTGCGGCTGCTGCCCGCGCTGGCACTGCCACCGCCGCTCGGCGTCGACCCGGTCCGGGAGGCCCGGCCCGGCGGCGTGCTGCCGTTCAGCCGCGCGCCGCGGCTCGGCGCCCGGCCGCAGGAGCCGCCGGTGCGCGCCCCGGCGGCGCCGCGCCGGACGGCCAAGCCCACCTTCAGCATCTCGGCGATTCTCAGCCCGCTGGCCATGGCGGGCGTCATGGTGATCATCACCCACAGCATCGGCTACGCGGCTATCGCGGGGCTCAGCCCGATCATGGTCATCGCGAATTTCGTCGAGGAGCGCAGCCGGGGCAAGCGCAGCCTGCGCCGCGGCGTGCGCTCGTTCCGCGAGGAGCTTGAGCTGTTCGGCCGCCGACTCCGCGCCCGGCACGCCGCCGAGGTCGCGCGGCAGCGGGCGGCGACACCGGATCCGGCCGAGATGTGCCATCGCGCGGACGGCCCGAGCGGCATGCTCTGGGAGCGCCGCCCGGACGCGCCGGATTTCCTCCAGGTCGCGGTCGGGATCGCGGACCTGCCGTGGCAGGTCCCGGTGCAGGCGGACGGGGACGACCTGGCGCCGGAGGTGCAGCAGGAAATCGCCGCCGTGGCGCTCCTGCCGCAGGTGCCTGCCGTGGTCGACCTGTCGGCCGGCGGGGTGATCGGCCTGGAGGGCGAGCGCGGCGCGGCCCTGGCGGTGGCCAGGTCGCTGCTGGGCCAGGCGGTGACCGGCAGCGGGCCCGCCGACCTGGCCGTCGCGATCTTCACCGATGCCGACCGGGCGCCCGGCTGGGACTGGGCAAAGTGGCTGCCGCACGTGGCCGACCGGAGTGGCGGCTCGGCCCGGCTGCTCGCCGCCGGGCCCGCGGCGGCGGAAGCGCTGGCGCGGACGCTGCTCGCCGCGGCGCCGCCGAGCCGCTCGGCGCTCCCCGGCCGGGCGGGGCCGGGGCAGGCGTCGCACTCCGGTCCGCTGCTGCTGGTGGTGGTCGACGGGGCGGCGCTGCTCGAAGGCAGGCCCTGCGCCCTGCGCGAGCTGCTGGCGGGCCGGGGCGGCCCGGTCGCCGGGATCGTGCTCACCGACCGGCTGCCCGCGCTGTGCACTGCCACCCTGGCCCTGACGCAGGACGGAACGGCGCAGCTGCGGCGGCTCATCATCGCCGAGACAGTCCCCGCGATCCTGGCGACCGGCATGACCGAGCCGCGCGCCCGGCAGCTGGCCCGGCGGCTGGCCCGTTTCGAGGATCCAGAGCTGCGCACCGAGGGAGCCGGGCTGCCCGACATGGTGGGCCTGCTGCCGCTGCTGGAACTGGGTGAGGTGTCGGGCGAGGTGCTGCTGCCCCGGTGGCGCGCCGGTGCCGCGGCGCTGCGGGCCGGCGCCGTCATCGGGGTCACCGAGGAAAGCCTGCTGCGCATCGACCTGGACGACGACGGCCCGCACGGCCTGATCGCGGGGACGACGGGATCGGGCAAGAGCGAACTGCTGCGCACGCTCATCGTCAGCCTGGCGACCGGCAACGACCCGGAGCATCTCACCTTCGCCCTGGTCGACTACAAGGGCGGCGGCGCGCTCGACGAGTGCGCCGCTCTGCCGCACGCCGTCGGCCTCGTCACGGACCTGGACGAGCAGCTCAGCGAGCGCGCCCTGCGCTGCCTGGAGGCGGAACTGCGGCACCGGGAGCACCTGCTGCGCGACGTGGGCCTCAGCCATGTCACCGACTACCAGCGGCTGCGGGACGGCGGCCGCTCCGAACTGGAGCCGATGCCGCGGCTGGCGGTGGTCATCGACGAGTTCGCCACGCTGGTGAAGGCCCTGCCCCATTTCGTGGACTCGCTGGTCAGCATCGCCCAGCGCGGTCGCAGCCTGGGCATTCACCTGATCATGGCGACCCAGCGGCCCGCGGGCTCCGTCAGCGACGCGATCAAGAACAACGTCAAGCTGCGGATCGCGCTCCGGCTGGAGAGCAGCGGGGATTCGATGGACGTGCTCGACAACCCCGCCGCCGCCTCGATTGGCGGCCGGCAGCGCGGCCGCGCGTATTACCGGGTCAGCGCGCGCGAGGTGCTGCCGGTGCAGACCGCGCTGTCTACCGCGAGCAGCTCGGCTCGCCGCCGGGGCGCCGCCGTGACCGTCACGCCGTTCAGCTTCCCCGCGCCGCCGGCGCCGGCCGCCCAGCCCGCGTCCGAGGCGGGCCCGACCGACCTGCAGCGGCTC
>Ga0209839_10001614_pt1 | contig 11423 bp, 9 predicted proteins | sample OrgsoiDNA2013050_FD_185800 | JGI IMG/M metagenome (GOLD analysis project Ga0209839, IMG submission 185800) | Permafrost soil microbial communities from the Arctic, to analyse light accelerated degradation of dissolved organic matter (DOM) -... | ecosystem: Environmental > Terrestrial > Soil >... | reverse complement strand
GGAAACAGGTAACGACCACCGCCAGTTTGCTTTTTCAGGTCGCGCAGGAGCGCCACCGCCTGTCGCGACAGCGACACATAATGCGGCTTGCCTCTCAGCTCCTTGATGCTTTCGCGGAATTTGCGCTGTTTCAGTTTCTTGAACGGGATCGTCCAAAGCGCGCCGTCAGGGTCGAACTCATCCCACTCGGCTTGGGTCACGGTGCCCGGGCGAACGAAGGTCAGCGCGAGCAGGTCGAGCGCCTTGCGCACAAGGTTGCCCTGCCGTCCAGAATAGGCGGCGACATCGCGCAACAATTGTCCGAACGGCTCGACTTCGGTGATCGCCGGGCGCGGCTGGTTGGTCGGTGAGGTGAAGGCTTTGCCGTAGGCGATGCCGAGGAAGGGATTGTGCTTGATCCAGGCCTTGCCTTGCGCATAACCGCCGATATTGAGAGCCGCGGCTTGCAGACGCGCGCGGGTCTCATAGCTCTCGTTGTCCTCAAAGGTTTCGAGCAGGCCGATCAGGTCCTTGGCCTCAACCTCATCCATCGGCTTATTGCCGAAGGCGCCAGTGAGATAGCCGATCATCCGTTCATCGCGATCCCGGGTCTTTTCGGCGCGCGGCTTTTTGTTGATCAGCTCGCGCCAGCCAGCAGCGGCGTCCTTGAACGTCTTGCGTGATGCTCGTGCGGCTTCCAGATCCGCCCGCACGGCCTGCCGCGCTTCCGATGGATCTATCCCGCGGTTAAGGCCCCGCTTTGCCTCCTGATGAAGCTCTCGCGCTTCCTTGAGGCTGATGGCCGGGTACTGCCCGAGCGCGAGCGTCTTAGCCTTACCGGCGTACACATAATTGTAGCGCCAAAGGACCGATCCGTTCGGGTTGATCAGAGCAAACAAACCGCCGCCGTCGGCCAATTTGAATGGAGCGGCACGAGGCTTGACGCGGCGGATGGCGGTATCGGTCAAAGCGAACGCAAGCTTCATTTTCTCACCCGGCCAATTTGAGGGTATCAAAAGAACACATCGGAAACGATACCCCGTCCGATACCCTGAAAACGGGCGGCGATACCCCGACTGATACCCCCAAAAAATGGCTGATGTGTGCGAACGGTGCCGAACCGTCACGGCACGGACGCAGGCGGAAAGTGATCGAATTACAAAGGGTTACTGAACGGCTGCGAACAAGGGAGAACAGAAAAGAACAGCCGAATGGCTCCCCGGGCTGGATTCGAACCAGCGACCATTCGATTAACAGTCGAATGCTCTACCGCTGAGCTACCGAGGAACAGGCGAAACCGAAGGGGTTCGCGACGGGCCAGCGTATAACAAAGCCCCCGAGCCTTGCAAAGCGGGAAATGGGCCGCTCCAGCGCGACCTCGACAGGGGATGCAAACGGCCTCTGCGATCAGGGTTTGCTGGCCTTTTTGACGAACCGAAGATTGCGGTCTGGCGTCCCATCCGGCAATTCCGCAAGCCGGCCATGCCGGGAACCGAGCCCCAAAAAGACGCATTCGCAGCCGATACCCAAACTGCGCAGGGGTGTTGCAAGAGGTGATTCGATGCCAGACACCGAGACCGATGCTTTGGGACCGTCGATCGTTCCGAGCAAGATACCCTCCAGGATACCTGAGATGAGCGACGATGAGTGCCTCGTTCGGCTCGCGCAAGCCGTCAGGGATCACGACAGCGACCGTTTGGACGAAGTCGCGCGGTTGATCGGGCGGCTCGTCGTGCCGATCGAATAGGCCCGCATTCCCTGCCGATTCCGCGCGCGAGCGGATCGCCGAGCCTGAACCTCTCTTGAGATTCCTTCTTGAGGTTCTTTTGGGCTTCGGCTGACGCCATCGCCATGTTGCGTTTTGGCCGACCTTGTACCAAAGATGCCGCGGTTTTCCGGCTTTTTCCCGCGGCAACTTCCGCTTGGTTCGTAAGGTACGCCCGAAGGTACGCTCATGTCCGGTTTTACGATCGCGCGCCAGAAAATGGTCGATGGCCAGGTGCGCCCCAGCGACGTCACCGATAGCCGAATCATCGATGCGATGCTGGCGGTGCCGCGCGAAGCCTTTGTGCCGCTTGGTCAGCAGGCGATGGCCTATCTGGATATCGATCTCGATGTCAGCGCAGGGCTTTCCAAAACAGGGCCTTCCGAAACAGGGCTTTCCGAAAAACGCTATCTGATCAAACCCGTGGTGACGGCGAAAATGCTGCAGGCGGCCGAGATCAGGGATACCGACAATGTCCTGGTGGTGGGCTGCGCGACCGGGTATTCGGCCGCGATCGTCGCAAAGCTTGCGGCAAAAGTGACGGCGACGGAGGGCGATGCGTCGCTGGCCGCCAAGGCCAAAGACGTGCTGGCCGGGCTCGGCTTTGCCAATGTCACGGTGCGGGCAGCGCCGGCGGCCGAGGGGGATGCGGCGAACGCGCCTTACGATGTGATCATGCTCAATGGCGCCACCGAGGTCGCGCCGGCCGGACTTTACCGGCAGCTCAAGGACGGCGGCCGGCTGGTCGGGGTGTTTGCCATGATGCAGCCGCAGCGGGCCACCCTCGTGACACACTCCCACGCCGATTTTGGAACCCGCGCTCTGTTCGATGCGGCGGTCCCGGTTTTGCCCGGACTTGGTCGGCTGCCCGCCTTCATTTTTTAGTTCACGCGGCCTAAATAGCGTTCTAGATCAGAAGTGTGGCCCGGATGCCCCACGTCAAGAGTTTCCGCCGGGTTTCGCCGCCGGGGGTTCCGTCCCGCTTGCGCGCGGCATATGGTGCGAAGGGATTTTGACTAGGAATCATAAGCAGCCCGGTTCAGGCGCGCTGGGACCGGTGAACGTGACGGATGGAATACTGGGAATGCATGGTGTGAAGTTCGTGACCGGAGCTGCGGTTGCAGTCCTCCTGATGGCCTGTGTCGGCCCGTCGCCTGCATTGGCGGACACGATCGAGGCCGCACTGGTGCGCGCCTATCAGATCAACCCGCAGCTCAACGCGCAGCGCGCCTCGGTGCGCTCCACCGACGAGAACGTGCCGCAGGCGCTGTCGGGCTATCGTCCACGGGTCGCCGTCACCGCCAGCGCCGGCTACCAATACACCGACACCAACACCACCTCGGGCGGCAATGCCAACACCATCGTCAGAACCGAAATTCACGGCGCCAATGCGCCGCGCTCGGTCGGCGCGACCGTTACACAAACGCTTTTCAACGGCCAGCAGACCGCCAACAAAACCCGGGCAGCGGAGAGCCAGGTTTCCGGTGCGCGCGAAGCCTTGCGGGTTCTCGAGCAGTCGGTGCTGCTCTCGGCGGCCACCATCTATATGGATTATCTGCGCGACGCCGCCATCGTCGAGGTTCAGCGCAGCAACGTCCGCGTTCTCGAACAGACGCTGAAGCAGACCCGCGACCGGTTCAATGTGGGCGAGGTGACGCGCACCGACGTCGCGCAATCGGAGGCGCAGCTCGCGGCCGGCAAAACCCAGCTACTGACCGCCGAAGCCAACCTGGTGACCACGCGAGCAAACTTCCGCCGCATCATCGGCAACGAACCGGCAGCGCTCGCGCCGGGGTCGCCGGTGGACCGCTTTCTGCCGGGGACGCTGCCCGGCGCGGTCGATGTCAGTCTGATCGAAAATCCGAACGTGACCGCCGCGATGTTCGGCATCGACGTCAACTATCTCCAGGTCAAGGTGAACGAAGGCGCGCTGCTGCCGACGGTGTCGTTGCAGGCTTCGGTGCAGCAATCCTACGAACAGCAGATGACGATTTTCCGCTCGTTCGGCGCCTCGGCGATCGCGCAGGTTTCGGTTCCGGTGTATCAGGGCGGCGCCGAATACTCGCTGATCCGCCAGTCGAAGGAAACATTGGCGCAGCAGCGCCTCAACCTCGATCAGGTTCGCGACCAGACCCGCGCCAACGTGGTGACGGCGTGGGGCCAGTTGGTGGCGGGCAAGGCGCAGGTTGCTTCGGCGCAATCGCAGGTCACGGCTTCCGAGGTCGCGCTCAATGGCGTGCGCGAAGAGGCCAAGGCCGGACAGCGAACCACGCTCGACGTGCTCAATGCCCAGCAGGCGTTGGTCAACGCCCGCGTTGCGCTCGTCACCGCGCAGCATGATCGCGTGGTGGCGTCCTATTCGGTCTTGAATACCGTCGGACGGCTATCACCGCAGGTGCTCAATCTGGCCACCACCGTGTACGATCCGAGCGTGCATTATCAGCAGGTCCGCGACAGCTGGTTTGGTGTTCGCACTCCCGACGGCCGCTGATCGCGTACGCGCTGCGACGTGCGGGAGGACGGGCCGCGTCCGGAGCGCGTTGCTTGCAATCAATTGTTGCCATGACATACCTTTATTGGGGGCAACAGAGCGATTCGCGACGCGTATGCATCCTTAGGACGCGACGCTACGGTGCCTGAGCAGGGGCGGGAACCCCGCGCGACGTTTGTCGCGCGAGGCTTGATCTGGGGACAAGTCAGGCTTGTGCGATGAAAATCCCGGCCTGCATTTCCGGAAACGGTAATCCTTCTTTGCTAGGTATAAAACGCACACGAGGGCGTTGATGATGTGGAGTCGGAGATGACGCAGCCTGCAAAGGTCCAAGAGCCCTCGATGGAGGAGATTCTGGCGTCGATCCGGCGTATCATCGCCGACGATGAGGCAAAACCGCCCGTCGACAAGCCCTCGAGCCCGGCCGTGGCAGCAAAGCTGGAAAAACCCGCCGCGCCGGTGCCGGCAGCCAAGGCGCCCGTGATGAATAATATTCCGCCGTCGGCGATTCCCGCCGCGCAGGCGGCTGCTGCAAAGGCGGTGCCGCCGGTCAAGCCCGCGCCGCCGCCGCCCCCACCACCTCCTGCCGCGGCTGCCGTGTCCAACAGTCAGGACGATATCGATGCGATGCTGGCCGGCCTCGATGAGGCGACGTCAGAAGCCGAGATAAGGCCGGCCTCGCCCGAGGTCGAGGTGTTCGAACTCACCGACGACATGGCGGTGCCGGAGCCGCCGCCGCCGCAGCCTTCGTTCAAGAAGGTTGAACCGCAGGACGATCTCGAATTCAGCGAAATGGCCGCCGCCAAGGCGATGCATCGGCGGCCCGCGTTGGAACCGCCGCCTTTCGAAAGCGAGGCGCCGGCGCCGCAACAGATATTGTCACGGTCTACCGTGTCTGCCGTCGAATCCGCCTTCAACAGCCTTGCCAACACCGTGCTGAGCAACAACGCGCGGACGCTGGAAGATCTTGTCAAGGAGATGCTGCGGCCGATGCTGAAATCCTGGCTCGACGACAATCTGCCCGGGCTGGTGGAGCGCATCGTCAAGGCGGAAATCGAGCGGGTTTCGCGCGGGCGCTAACCTGTTTTCCGCCTATTCCGATCGCAAAACCGGTATCCACCGTCGGATCAGGTCCGGTGCTCTGGCGGAACCGGCGTCGTTCCGCGCGCGGCGGGCAATTGCCCGCCCCCGTTTGGCCACTACATCCGGCCCAATCCTGCCCCTCGACGGGCCATTCGTGTGGACTTGGTCTGTTGACTTGGTCTGTTGACTTGGCGCGTTTCGGCGGGTTTCTAGCCCGTTCCATAGCCATGATTGCATTGCCATGATCGAGAAGACCTACCAGCCCGCCGATATCGAAACCCGCATGTCCCGGATCTGGGAGGAAAGCGGCGCGTTCAGGGCCGGCCGCCCCGAGCGCCGCGATGCGAAACCCTTCACCATCGTGATCCCGCCGCCGAACGTCACCGGCTCGCTGCACATGGGGCATGCGCTCAACAACACCCTGCAGGACATCCTCTGCCGCTTCGAGCGGATGCGCGGCCGCGACGTGCTGTGGCAGCCCGGAACCGATCATGCCGGCATCGCGACCCAGATGGTGGTCGAGCGGCAGTTGATGGAGCGCCAGCTGCCGGGCCGCCGCGACATGGGGCGCGCAAAATTTCTCGAGCGCGTCTGGCAATGGAAGGCCGAGAGCGGCGGCGTCATCGTCAACCAGTTAAAGCGGCTCGGCGCGTCCTGCGACTGGTCGCGCGAACGCTTTACCATGGACGAGGGCCTGTCGCGCGCCGTCATCAAGGTGTTCGTCCAGTTGCATCGCGAAGGGCTGATCTACAAGGACAAGCGGCTGGTGAACTGGGATCCGGCGCTCTTGACCGCGATTTCCGATCTCGAAGTGCAGCAGGTCGAGGTCAGGGGCAGCCTCTGGTACTTGCGCTATCCGCTGCAAGGCAAAACCTTCGATCCCGAGGATCCCACCACCTTTATCGTCGTCGCGACCACGCGGCCGGAGACGATGCTCGGCGACAGCGGGGTCGCGGTGCATCCGGACGATGCGCGCTACGCCGATCTGGTCGGCAGCTGCGTGATCCTGCCGCTGGTCGGGCGAAAGATTCCGATTGTCGCCGACGAATATTCCGACCCCGAAAAAGGTTCGGGCGCGGTCAAGGTCACGCCGGCGCACGATTTTAACGATTTCGAGGTCGGCAACCGGCACGGCCTGCCGCGGATCAGCGTGCTCGATCAGGAGGGACATCTCGCTCTGGTCGGCAACGAAGATTATTTGCGCGATTTGCCGGACGAATCGGAGCATCTTGCCGAGGAATGGCACGGCCTCGAACGTTTTGTTGCGCGCAAGCAGATCGTGGCGCGGCTGGAAGATTTCGGTTTTCTGGAAAAAGTCGAGCCGAACGTCCACATGGTGCCGCATGGCGATCGCTCCGGCGTCATCATCGAGCCGTATCTGACGGACCAGTGGTATGTCGACGCCAAGACCATGGCGCAGCCCGCCATCGCCGCGGTGCGCAGCGGCGCGACCGCGTTCGTGCCGAAGAACTGGGAAAAAACCTATTTCGAGTGGATGGAGAACATCCAGCCCTGGTGCATCTCGCGCCAGCTCTGGTGGGGTCACCAGATCCCGGCGTGGTACGGGCCCGACGGCAAGGTGTTCGTCGCCGAAACCGAGGAAGAGGCGGTCGGCAACGCGCTCGGCTATTACGCCGAGCAGGAAGTCATTACGCCGGAGCAGGGGCGGGAGATGGCGCTCGACCCGGCCAAGCGCGCGGGCTTCATTACGCGCGATGAAGACGTGCTCGACACCTGGTTCTCCTCGGCGCTGTGGCCGTTCTCGACCTTGGGCTGGCCCGACGACGATACGGACGTCAAACGCTATTATCCGACCGACGTCCTTGTCACCGGCTTCGACATCATTTTCTTCTGGGTCGCCCGGATGATGATGATGGGTCTTCACTTCATGGAAGAGGCGCCGTTTTCGACGGTCTACATCCACCGCCTGGTTCGCGACGAGAAGGGCGCGAAGATGTCGAAGTCGAAAGGCAACGTCATCGATCCCCTCGGCGTCATCGACGACTTCGGCGCCGACGCGTTGCGCTTCGCGCTCGCGCGCGCGGCGGCGCAGGGACACGACATCAAGCTGGCGCCCCATCACGTCGAAACCAACCGCAATTTTGCGACCAAGCTGTGGAACGCCTGCCGTTTTGCCGAGATGAACGGCTGCGTGCTGCCGCCGCAGTTCGATGCAAGCACGGCGAAGGAGACGCTCAACCGCTGGATCGCGCACGAGACCGCGCGCGCCACGCGCGAGGTGACCGAGGCGATCGAAGCCTGCCGCTTCAACGACGCCGCGGGCGCGATTTATCGCTTCGTCTGGAATGTGTATTGCGACTGGTATCTCGAACTCGCCAAGCCCGTATTGTTGGGCGAGGAGGGCGACGCCAGGACCGAGACCCGCGCCATGGTGGCATGGGCGCGCGACGAAATTCTTAAATTGCTGCATCCGTTCATGCCCTTCATCACCGAAGAATTGTGGGCAGTGACGGCCGAGCGCGACGGCCTGCTGGCGCTGGCGCCCTGGTCGCGCAAGGCCTCCGGCGTGACGCCCGAGCAAATGCTTGCGATGTCGATCACAGGCCCGAGCGACGGGCTGATTCCGCCGGTGATTCTGGCGCTCGATGCCGAGGATTTCAGCGATCCGGCCGCCGAAGCCGAGATCGGCTGGGTGGTCGATCTCGTCACGGCGATTCGCTCGGTGCGGGCGGAAATGAATATTCCGCCGGCAACGTTGACGCCGCTGCTGCTGGCCGGTGCGTCGGCCGAAACGAAAGGGCGCGCGCAGCGCTGGAACGACGTCGTCAAGCGGATGGCCCGGCTCGCCGATATTTCCTTCGCCGACACCGCGCCGGAAGGTGCCGTGCAATTGCTGGTGCGGGGCGAAGTCGCGGCACTGCCGCTCAAGGGCGTGATCGATCTTTCGGCGGAGAAGGCGCGGCTAGACAAGGAATTGGCCAAGGCCGACGCCGACATCAAGCGCGTCGACGCCAAGCTGACCAACGAGAAATTCGTCGCCAACGCGCCGGAGGAAATCGTCGAAGAGGAAAAAGAAAAGCGCGAGGCGGCCGTGGCACGCAAGGCCAGGATCGTTGAGGCGCTGGAGCGACTTAAAAACGCAGCTTAACGGTTCAGTCTCCATGCTCGACCACGTTTCCATCACCGTATCCGACATCGCCGCCGCCGAGCCCTTCTATGACGCGATCATGAAGGCGCTCGAGATCGTCAAGGTCGGCCGCCGCGATGACTGGCTGGGCTATGGCGAACGCGCGCGCGCCGCCTATCCGGAGCGCGTCTACCTCACCATCCGCAAGGGCCCCAAACCCGAAGACGCTCTCGGCCGGCACTGGTGCTTCAAGGCGAAGTGGCGGACCCAGGTCGATGCCTTTTGGGACGCCGGAATAGCGGCGGGTGGCAGCGATGACGGCGCGCCGGGCCTGCGCCATTATCACGCGTCCTATTATGGGGCGTTCCTCCGGGATCCCGACGGCAACCGGATCGAAGCCGTGTGCCATCACGCGGTCTGAGGAGGTTACAATGCAGGTTGGAGAGCCAAGTCACACGGCGCGCGGTGCGGCGGCCTATCGCGCCATTCATCAAACTCTGGAAGGTGGAGTTATCTTCAGCGATCCTTTCGCCTCGAAGATTCTCGATGACGAAACCCGCGCCAGGCTTGACGAAACCGCTGCCGACCCGTCGTTGCGGCCAATGCGTCTGTTCATCGCCGCGCGCAGCCGATTTTCCGAGGACACGCTGGCGGCCGGCGTGGCGCGCGGCGTGCGTCAGGTCGTGGTGCTGGGAGCGGGCCTTGACACGTTTTCGCTCCGCAACCCCTATGCCGACCTCGGTGTTCGCGTATTCGAGGTGGATTACCCGGCAACGCAGCAGTGGAAGCGCGAGCAGCTCAGCCAGGCAGCGCTTGCGTTGCCTACCTGGCTCACCTTCGCGCCCGTTGACTTCGAGCGGCAAGGCATCGCCGAAGGATTGGAGCAATCAGGTTTTCGTGTTGATCAGCCTGCGTTCTTCCAGTGGCTCGGCGTTGTCCCCTATCTGACGCGGCAAGCGATTTCGGCCACGCTGGATTTTATCGCCGACATTCCGCGGTCGGAGGTCGTGTTCGACTATGCCGAGCCGTTTGAAAGTTATCCCCCCGATCGCCGCGCCCACATCGTCGCTGTCGCCGAGAGTCCTGCCGCGCGAGGCGAGCCGTGGCTTAGCCTGTTCGATCCACGGGACTTGTCCAAGATGCTTCGCGAGCAGGGTTTCGGGACGATCGAGGATCTTGGCCTTGCCGAACTCAGTGAGCGCTACTACGGCGTCCTGAAAGCGGGCATTCCGATCGGGCCGGGTGCGCATGTCGTGCGGGCGCAACGCTAGATCGTGGCGAACGGCTTGCTCAAAAACTTCGAATCCTTCAGCCCATACCGCCAGGGCAGTTCGACTGCCTTGGTGATGCCGATCCGCACGCCCGAAACGATGTCCACTTCGCATGCGCGTGCGTGCAATGCGAACGTGAGGCGGCCGTTGCGCGCCGGACCAAGATCGTCGAAGCTCTGCAGAGGTGGAAAAACGCTTCCTGACGTGAACCTGCCTCCGGCCTCCGGCGACCAACATCCCGACATCCATGGGGTGATGCATGAAAGTTGCTCGCCGCACGTTGGTGAAAATCGCGGGGCTGTTGCCGATGATCGCATCTCAAGCCAATGGCGCGAACGCCGGCGAGCCGTCGTCGGTAAGGCCGCGCCACGTCCTTTGTTTCCTCGGCGGGGAGCAGCAATTGCAGCACCTCGCGGATGCGGCCTCGTTCGGCATAGGCAAGTTCGCAACTGGGTTCTCCGTCGACAAGACGTACTCGCAGGACAGGCCCGATCCGGGCATGGTGCCCTCGTTCGGCCTCTGCTGGGATCGCGCTGCGCCGAATGGGTGGACCAAAGACGACGAAGAGGCAGTCGCCAACCACAAATGCGTGCTCTATGTGCTGGGGCCGCCGATGATGCCGGACACCGCGGACAGGATCTCGGCCGCCGCGCTGTTGCTGCTGGAAAGGCTGATCAAGGCCGGCACAACGGCGATCAAGGGCGAAAGTGCCGGCGTTGCCCACGGGCTGGCTCGCTGGCGGCAGCTCGCCTATCAAGGCGGCGACGCCCTGAAATCAGACGATGACCTTGCGCTGAGCCGCGCGTGCCGACTGGCTTTTGCCAAGCGGCCGCTGGAGTCCGCAAAATATTTCGAAAGCGTCGGCTTCCATCTGGTCGGCTTGCCCGAAGTCTATGTTGCGAAGACGCTGGGTACCGACCTCGAGAAGGCCGCGATGATGGATACGATCGCGGACGAGATGAAGCAGCGCGGCGTTCAGGCTGTCGTGAGAGACCGCAAGGCGACTTTGTCATTCGAATCGAGGTACCGCGAAGACGATTTCAAGTTCGACCCTTACGGCATCGTTTATATCGACCGGCGCTGAAGCGTCTCAGGCCGGGATCGGAGGTCGTGTTCGACTACGCCGAGCCGTTTGAAAGCTATGCGGCCGGACGTCGCGAGCATGTGATGGCGGTGGCCGCGCGCTCGGCGTCACTGGGCGAGCTCTGGCTCAGTCTGTTCGACCCCTGCGAGTTGTCGGAAATGCTCCGCGGCATCGGATTCGGCGAGATCGAGGATCTCGGTCTTGCCGAACTCACCGACCGTTTCTACAGAGCCATGAAGCAAGATATCGCCATCGGTGCGGGCCCCCACGTCCTGCGGGCACGGCGCCAGGCGCGCGCGACCCGTTAGCTATTGCGTCCTGCGATAAGTGCGCGCGACGACGCAGGTGATTTGCCCGTCGGGCGGCTTCTCGACAGGGCTGTCGAGTCTTATTTCTGATTTTCCGAAAAATATTTCTGTTCCCACTCACCCCAAATCACATCTAGAACTTTTCGCATCCCACCCCACCAGAGGGGCGTATCGCGATCGTCACGGACGCGGGATGGGATGCGGTGGACGCGGCAGCGTTTTGCGCGCGACGGGATCGCAGGGCGGGTTGGCGAAAGGCCTGTGAGCGATCACCAAGCGAGCGGACGAGAGATGTTGCAGCGTACGGCGAAGTCGTGTGGTCCTGACGCCCCGACGCTGGCGTCAAGTTCGCGG
>Ga0209839_10001612_pt1 | contig 11436 bp, 18 predicted proteins | sample OrgsoiDNA2013050_FD_185800 | JGI IMG/M metagenome (GOLD analysis project Ga0209839, IMG submission 185800) | Permafrost soil microbial communities from the Arctic, to analyse light accelerated degradation of dissolved organic matter (DOM) -... | ecosystem: Environmental > Terrestrial > Soil >... | reverse complement strand
CGATACGGGCCAGCACCCCCGCGACACGCCCGAGAATCCGGCGTGACTCCAGCAATCCAGTAACCCGGAATCGCCCAGAATCGGGCATCCAGCAGCAAAGGTTGTGACCGGGATCACGTCGTGGCATGGCGGGTTCCAGTGCATGACGAGGGCGGTCATCGGTTCGGCAGGGGATGGACGTTGCGGAGCTGGGCGGTATCGGCGCGGAGTTGCTGGAGTTCGTGGTGTTGCGCGGCGAGACATGATAGTGCCTGGATCTTGAACTCGGTGAGTTCGGCGATACCGGCGCGGCTGGCCAGGCGTTGCCTGAGCCCCTGGATCTCGTCTTTGAGCCGGGTGATCTGGGCGTCGCGCGGGTCGGTGACCTTGCCGGCGGCGCGTGCCTCGGCGATGCGCCGTTCGAACTCTTCCTTCAGGTGGGGGTAGCTCCGGTAGAGGGGCGGCCCGGGATATCCCGGCGGCGCGGGCGAGCGTCTTGACGTCACATCGGCCGCCGGGGGGGCAGGTTCCCGCGCAGGAGCTGGTCGGTGGCCGCGCGGATGCGGGCCTCGGTTTGCTGGCGTTGCTGGCTGGTGAGAGGCATGTCAGTCCTTGGGGTTCCGCGGGAACTGCTTCGGGCGCTTGGACAGCAGGTTGAGGACTTCGCGGTCGCTGGCCAGGACCATAGGGTCGTTGGGTGCGGTTCGGGTGAGCTGGCCGTCGACGGTGGCGAAGAATTCCAGCAGTTCCCGGGCGCCCGAGCCGGAGGGGCGGACGCCGTGCTGGTAGTCGCGGAATGCCTGGAGGGTCAGGTCAAGGTTGCGCTGCTGCCGAGGGCTACGCGAAAGCCGGCCCGGCGGAGCCCAGGCCTTCTCGTTTTCCTCGCCGGGCCGGTCGTTGCCGTGGCGTGGCAGCAGGCCGGCGGCGAGCCGGACGGCCCGGTGCACCTCGGCGATGACGACCCATTCGTCGGGGTGCCGCCGGGCGGCTGATCTTTGATCACGCGTCCGGCGAGGCGGTAGCGCGCCAGCCGGGCGCGGTCTCCTGCGTGGGCAGCGGGGCGGCGGTGGTCAGTTCCATCAGTACTGGTGGAGGGGTGTTATTCACAACTGCCATGCGCGCTGGCGGGTCCCACGAGCAAAGAGTAGCGAGCCGGGGCGGCGAGGACGGCACGCCGCCGGATTAGCAAGGCAGGCACCGGGCAAAGCAGCCATCAACATGGACCACCCGCGCTAACGACCGCATCTGCCGCTGGCGGGGCGGCCCGGCATACGCGGCGGCAGGATGACGACAGACCTGCGATGTTGCCGGTTTCCCGGCCCTGCGCGTGAAGCGTGTTTGCTACAGCTTTCGGACGCGGGTCGCGACGAACCGGAAGCTGTCCTGCTCGGCGGGCTCGTAGTCGAACTCGACCGAGTCGCCGGCGTTCAGGGAACGGTAGCCGTCCATCTCGATTGCGCTGAAATGTACCCATGCGTCGAAGCCGTCTGGCAGATCGGGAGAGGTAATGGCCCCCCAGCCCTTGTCCGGCTTAAAGAACTTGACCGTGCCGTGCGCCATGACAGCAGGATCGCGGGTCAGCCGCGCTGCGGCAAATGGTTTCCGGATGAGGTGACCTTAATCGATCGGTTCAGTGCATGGCGGGCACGGGCCTGTCAAAACACGCACTCATCTGCCGCGTGGAGGGACGTGGACAGGCGGCCGGCGAACCGGCCACTCGTCGGCGCATGGCAGGATGACCTGGTGCGATTCGCCTTCCGTGCCGCTTCAGCAGCTGACGTCGATGACCTGATCGCGTTGTGGGAGGAGGCGGCCGAGAACGGCAACCGGCCGCCGGATACCGCCGGGGCGGTGACCGCGTTGCTCGGCCGCGATCCGCAGGCCGTGATCCTCGCTGAACAGGACGGCGTGCTGATCGGATCGGTCATCGCGGGCTGGGACGGCTGGCGATATCACCTCTACCGGCTCGCGGTCCGGCCGAACTGGCGACGGCAGGGCGTCGGCTCGGCGCTTCTTGGCGCTGCGGAGAGCAGGCTCAAAGCTCTCGGGGCGACACGTATCGACGCAATGGTGCTCGATGGCAATGACCTTGGCCAGAATCTGTGGCGGGCCAGCGGTTACAGCCGCCAGGACGACTGGCGCCGCTGGGTTAAGACTCTGTAGACATGCACCTGCCACGGTCCTCGACGATGCCTAAAGGCGCCACGAGCGAACGTCCTCTCCTGCCGCTGACCGGGAGCTATTCGTCCTGTATCGGCTCGCCGATATCGGCGGCCCGTGCCGCCAGATATTCGGCCCAGCCGCGTCGGGCGTAGGTGACCCAGCGGACCGCGGTGTGGACGTGCATGCCGAGCAGATCGGCGAGGATGGCGGCGGGCAGGTCGGCGGCGAGGGCGGCGAGGGCCCCGTTGCGGGCCGGCCGGACGCTGATTTCGTGCCGGTTCAGCCTGGTGGTCAGGGCGTGGTTGGCGACCGGCTGCCCGGGGACCCTGCCGGGGAACAGGCGGCGGGGTCCCCGCTGGTCGTGGGAGATCATCAGGCGTTCTTGCGGCTGGGTGGCCAGACGTTGCAGGAGGCCAGCGAGGCGGGGCGGTAGCAGGATCGGATGCCGTCCCGCGGCGAGGTAGGTGTGCTGGTCCCTCAGCACGGCCTGGTCAGCGGTCAGGTTCCGGATGCGTTCGCTGGGCAAGGCGAACAGCAGGGTGAGCGCGCCGGCGGCCCGGACGTCGACGGGCATGGCCGCATCGGTCAGGCACTGCTGCAAGAGCTGCCAGCGTTCGTCGTCGCCGAGCAGGTCAGCGGGCTCCTGGCGCGGGATGAGCGGGACGGTGAGCTTGCGGGTGAGACCGCGTTCGGTGGTCCATTTCAGGAAATAGCGGACGAGGTTGCGGGTTTGCGAGCGGCCGGCTTCCAGCCACCGGTCGATGTCGTCCTGGCGCAGGTCGCCCAGTGCCAGTTCCTGCTCATCAAGCCAGGCCAGCAGGTCCAGGGCGAGGTGTCAGTTTGATTTGACACAAGCGCGTGTCAGTTTAAACTGACATCATGGGCTTCAAGGGACCTCAGGATGCCAGCAGGGCAGCAGGCCCGGCTGTGGGCCTGCGCGCGGTGCTGGCGCTGCGCCGACTCGCCGAGCGCGTGGAGGCCGAGCAGATAGCCCTGGCCCGGGACCAGGGCTGGTCCTGGCAGCAGATCGCGGACGTGCTGGGGATGACCCGCCAGTCCGTGCACGCCAAGTACGGAGGAGCACCGTGATGATCAGGCGGCTTGCCGAGCACCGTGTCGCGAAGGCACGGGACCAGCGTTATGGCCCCGACTACAACTTCGGCGCCACGTATTACGACGCCAGGGACGAGGCGATCCGGCGCGGGGATCGCACGATCGGCACCGAGCACCTGGTCCTGGCCCTGCTCATCGACCCGGCCTCGCCGACGGCCAAAGCGCTCGGCTGCGACCTTGACTCCGCCCGCCGGGCGCTCGATGCGCTGGACACCCAGGCGCTCGCCGCGATCGGCGTCGAGCCGGGCATCACCGCCGGGCCGGTCGCGGTGCGCGCGACCGGCCGGCTGCGGCTGACCCCGGCGGCCAAGGCCATCTTCACCGGCATTCGTGACGCCCGCAAGAACCGCGGGGCCGGCCTCGGGACCGTGCTCAGCGCCCTGCTCGACCTGCCCCGCCCAGACCCCGCGGCCGAGCTCCTCATCGCGCTGGGCGTCGATCCCCGCGCGGCGCAAGAGCGCTTCGCCCGCTTCGACCAGGAGGGCCAGCAATGAGTATCGCCATCGATCACGTCGGCATCCCGGCAGCCGATCCCTGGGCATCAGCCCGCTTCCTGCGCGAGATCCTGGCCGAAGGCGAGATAAAGCCCGAGGGACCAGACGGCGAGATGGCCAGCCTCAGCGTCGGCGATAGCGCCCTCACGTATTTCGGGCTGGCGGCTCACGAGCCACATCACGTCGCCCTCCGGGTAACCGGACTGGTTCTCGCCAGCGCAATAGCCCGGCTCCGCCAGCGCGGCATGCCGTTCGGCAACGATCCCGCCGACCCGGCGAACGGGCGGACAGCTGACCCGCTCGGGGGCAAGGCAAGGATCTACTTCCACGATGCCAACGGGCACCTGTTCGAGCTATTCGTCCCGGCCGCGTCCTGAGCCGCGATCCTGGAACGGGTCATCGCGAAGAGGAAGTCATTCTCTGCGTCTGCCCGCGGGAATCCGGTATCGAGCATCGGGGCCGGCCTCCGTTCTGTGACGCGGGACCCAGGTCAGCTGACCGCGCCCAGGACGGCGCTGACGGTGGCGGGAACGCCCCGCCGGGGCGATGGAGATGAACGAGCGCACAAAAGCCGGTTTCGTCATTGCCCTGAGATCACGCGTTCCGGGCGCATTGTCGTCACGGCAAACGGCCAATTCCGTTACCTACTAGCAGGTATCCGGCGGGCGGGACCACGCCGCCTGCCGCCGCCTGGACCCGACCTGTTCTTCCCGGTCAGTACGTCGGACGCGTCCCTGCCCCAGATCGAGACGGCCAGGCGCGTATGCGAGCGTTGACGCTGGACAGGTTTCCGGCATCTGGGGCGGCACCACAGAAGGGGAACGGCACGCCAAGCGGTACGCGCCGGCGCCGCGCTGAAGGGGCCGAAGCAGTTACCAGGGGTGATCGACCGCGCGAGTCGGCGCTGGTATCGCTTCCGGCCGATCTCGTGGTCATGTGCCTTGAATGTGTCCTGGCGAACCGTTCGTTGAGCTAAGCCTCAGAGCTAAGCCTCAGCATGTGCCGGCCAACCTCTCGGCAGCCTTCCGGATTGCTTCAATCACAGTTCCAGCGTCGGCTGCCACTCTCAGATCCAGGACATCGACGAAAAGAGCTCAGCAAATGTCTTCCCGCAAACTCACCAGGTCCATCATTGTCGGCGCCGCGGCCATCGCGGTCGCGGGCGGTTCCTACGGGATCGTCAGCGCAACCTCCAGCAGCAGCCCAGCCGCCGCCAGCAGCAGCTCCGCTGGCGGTCTCAGATCCGGCGGCGGGGGATCCAACGCCCGGTCCGGGCCGGCCGCAGGGGGAGCATCCGGCACGGTCGGCAGCCTGTCCGCGTCGAAATTCATCATGACGACATCAGCGGGGCAGAAGGTGACCGTCGACGAGGCGTCCTCCACGACTTACCAGAAGGGGACGAGCCAGGCCTCGGCGAGTGCCATCACAACAGGCACACCCGTCCTCGTACTCGGGACGACCAGCGGAACGACCATCACGGCCACGCAGGTCATCGTGCAGCCGGCTGGCGGCGGATCCGCGGCTTCCGCGGCGGCCAAGGTGATCCCTTTCCAGCGCGGTGCACCGACCACGTCCAGGCAGGCCGGCCAGATCCCGGCGAACTACAGTCAGGGGTCGGGGACGATCGTCAGCGGAACGGCAGCCAGTAAGGCGACGGAAGCTGCACTGGCCGCCTACCCGGGAGGCGTCGTCGACCGTGTCGTGAAGCTGAGCAACGGCGAGTACGAGGTCCACTACATCGGCGTCAACTGGCCGCACCACATCTTCGTCAACCAGGACTTCAAGGTCATCGGCGCCGACTAGGGCGCCCCGGCCGCTTCTGTCCCTGCTCCCGCTAGCTGCCACCGCCGGGACTGTCGAGAGATGGGAACCGCGTCTACGGTTCGGGTGCCCCGGGGTTACTCCGGCTGTCGACGGGGATCTCGATGAGCAGTGCGGTGCCGCCCCCAGTGGGCTGGTGACTTCGAGCGTGCCGCCGAGCGCCTCGATGCGGTCGCTGAGCCCGACCAGCCCGGAACCCCGGGCGGGGTCGGCCCCGCCGATCCCGTCGTCGCGGATCGCCGGCCGCACGATGGTGTCGGGCGTGTCGAGTTCGACGTGCACGGCTGACGCGCGCGCGTGCTTGGCCGCGTTGGCCAGCGCCTCTGACACCGCATAATACGCCGCCACCTCGACCTGCTCGGGCAGCCGCAGCCCGGTCGCTGCCCCCCACTGCGGGGCATCGACCACTACCGATCTTGGTTCGTGCGTGATGACGTCCGTCATCTGCTTCCTCCTTGCTCCGGGAGTCCGATGCGGCGTGCCGGGGCCGCGGACTAGCCGCCGCGGTTTATCCGGCGCAGGCCTCTCTGGCTCGGGTTTCCTGTGGCACGCTCAACGATTCCGCGCATGGGGTCCCGCCGTCATCGCTGCCAGCGCCCACTTATCCCCCCGGTTAGCCGAACTGAGCGAATTCCTGCTAGCTGCAACTACGCAGGTGGTCCTGCTTTTCCGCGCAAACGGAGAAGGGCTCGTGGCCAACACTGACCGCCCGCTCATGATGGATGTGACCGGCAGGCGCGCCCGGCGCACGGAGGAGCCGTCCGGGGCGGCGATGAGGCCCGACAGTCGCACCGCCGGCTCGGCTCCGGCCTCCCCCGTCAGCTCCGCCAGGGCGCCGACCGGTGCGCTGCAGCCGACATCGAGCGCGGCCAGGAAGCTGCGTTCGGTTACCACCGCTGCCCGGGTTGGTGCGTGGTCGAGAGTCATGAGATGAGCCACCGTGACCGGGTCGTCGGTGCGGCACTCGACAGCCAGCGCGCCCTGCGCTGGAGCGGGCATCAGCAGCGATGGGTCGAGGGGCGTGGCAACCGCGTCGAGCAGGCCGAGCCTCGACAGTCCCGCCATCGCCAGGAAGAGAGCGTCGACCTCGCCGTCGGCGAGCTTGCGCAGGCGGGTGCCGACGTTGCCGCGCATCGGCACGATCTGTAGTGGGCGGCCGGTGGCGCGCAGCAGGGCGCGCAGGGTGCTGGTGAACACTCCGGTCGTGGCGAGCCGTTCGATTGGAGCGGCCGACTCATCCCCCGGCGTGGCCACCGTAACCAGGCCGACCGGCGCGCCGCACCGCTCACGCAACCGCCGGGCGACCTGGCCGGCCTGGGCAGCGCGAGCGGACTGCCGCGGGTACCCAGCCGCAGCGGACGATGGCCGCCATCCGGCCCGTTGCTGCCCGCTGGGGTCTGGAGCCGGTCGTGCAGCCGGGCCGCGGTCATCGACGTGGCCGGGTAGATCCCGTACGCGGGAAGCGATGTCTGCGTAGCCGGAATCTCCACCATCGTTCCTGCCTCGCTTCCTGCCACCGCGGCTTACTGGGGCTCGTGCTGAATGCGTCCAGCTTCGCGGCCCGGTCCGGTTGCGTCTTCGCGGCCAGCGCCCGACTCGGCTACCTGTCAGCAGGAATCAGCGCCCTCCGGCCAGCAGGTAGCAGCGTCCCGCCGGGCTGGCCACCGGGCCGCGGCGCGGCCAGCCCCTGGGACGTCGCCAGCGACAGGCCTGGCACTCGCCGAGAGTAGTCAGTAGTTGCCTGTTGCCGCGGCGGGCCATCCGATCGCGTCAAAGACTGCTAGCGGGTCGAGGTAGTCCCGCCAGTGCGCGATCTTGCGGTCGACGATCGACAGCACCGAGATGTAACGGTTGCTGTAGGCGGTTCCAGTCGGGATGGCGCGGCCCTGCGAGGCGTATTCGAGAACGACAACGCCCGTGGCTTGATCGTGGTGGACGGTCAGGTCATAGCAACGATCGAGGGAGAATGTGGCGCCATACGGGCGATACAGCTCGGCTACGGCCTGGCGCCCTTCGACACGGCGCGGGTAGCCCGGGACCGTAATGACGTACTCGAAGACGACGTCCTCGGCCAGCAGGTCGAAGAAGTGCTCACCGTCCACCAGCCCGGCCACGCCTTCCTCGATGATCCGAAAGAACGGGTCCAGGGCCTGGAAGTCGGCGAGTTTTCCGACCGCCGTCATCGGGCCTCGTCCAGGGCCCAGGCCGCGGCCGTGCGCTGCGCGAAATCAGCGAAACTTACCGGCGCCGCGCCGGTCACCTTCTCCACGTCACTGCTGGGCCGCGAGCCGTGACCGGACGCGATGGTTTCGGTCAGCATGCGCAGAACCGCCCCGTACTCGGCTGGTACCCCTCCTGCTACCGCGGCGGCGACCCAAACGCCCCGGTCAATGTCGGCGTAGTCAATAGCCTGGCCGCTGACGTCGCTGATGATCTTGGCTGCCTCCACGATCGTGAGCGCCTCGGGACCGGTGAGTGCGTACTGGGCGCCGGCATGAGCCTCCGGGTCGGCCAGTGTCGCGCTCGCGACTGCCGCGATATCCTCCGCGTCGACGAAGGCCTCTGCGCCGTCACCAGCGGGAACCACGATGGCGCCCCCGACTGGCTTGAGGAAGGTCTCGCTGAAATTCTGCATGAACCACGCCGGTCGCAGGATGGCGTGGGTGAGGCCCGGCCGGCCGAGCAGGTCGAGTTCGACGCTGCGCATGGCCGTCTCGGGTGGCGCCGAGTCGATGCCGTAGGCGCTGAGATAGGTGATGTGCCTGGCGCCGGCGGCCTCGGCCTGGTCGAGGAACACCGACACCTGGTCAGCGAAGTCCGTCCGCATGACCGGTCCGAGGAGATAGACCCGCTTGACGCCATGGAGCGCGGGAGCGTAGGTCTCGGGGTCGTCCCAGTCGAAATGTGCATCGGCACCAGAGCGGGCCGCAGTGCGAACAGGCAGGCCACGCGAGAGCAGCCTGTTCGCGACGCGTGAGCCGGTCTTGCCGGTAGCGCCGAGTACGAGCGTAAGAGAAGTTGAGGTCAGCATGACTCCATCTTCTGACCCGTGGTCGAGCTAATCAATGCGCCATACGCTCAAGTTGTTACGAGATACGCTCACGTCGTGGACATACTGCAGGATCACCTCACCAGAGCGCGCGCATCGGGCGGCGTCTTCGCCCGGTCAGTAGCGCGGCCCCCGTGGGGACTGCGCCTGCCCGGGACGATCCAGCTGGCTCTGCATACCGTCGTGCAGGGCCGCGCATGGCTATGGCTCGAAGATCCGAGAGCTGCGCTGGAGCTTGGGCCGGGTGACCTGGCCCTCGTGCCGGGAGGGCCGGACCATCACATCGCGCACAAGCCGGATGCGGTCTGCATCTCACCCGAGCGTTTCCGTGAGCAGCATGCCGATGACGAGCACATCGACCACCGAGGAGCGACAGTATTCCTGTGCGGCGCCTACCGATTCTCCGGTGATGTTGGCCGTGGCCTGATCCGGGCTCTGCCGCCGACCCTGCTGCTGCGTGCCGCCGCCCACGATCCACTGCACGACGTCATCGCGCTGCTCTCACGGGAGCTGAGCGGCCCGGCCCCGGGGCAGCAGACCGTTCTCGACCGCCTGCTCGATGTCTTGCTGGTGCTGGCAATGCGCGCTTGCCTTGAGCAGAGCCCGACGGCCCCTCGCTGGTATCAGGCCTCTAGTGATCCCCGGCTAAGCCCCGCTCTGCATGCGATCCACGCCGAAGCCGGCCACCCCTGGACCGTGCCCGAGCTAGCGTCCCTGAGCGGGCTTTCCCGGCCGGCCTTCGCCCGGAACTTCGAACGGTCACTCGGCCAGGCGCCGATGCAGTACCTGACCGACTGGCGGATGACCCTCGCCCGCGACTACCTGCGGACCGGCGAGCTGACCCTCGCCCAGATCGCCAGCCGGACCGGCTACGCCTCGCCGAACGCCTTTGCCGCGGCGTTCCGCCGGCACCACGGACAGCCTCCGGGCCAGTGGCAGCGAGGCGAGCTGGCCAGACCGCCTGAGCCCATTCATGGCGGGTGAGGCCCGGCGATCCAGGCTGGTGGCTGCCTCCGCCGCACCTGAGCCGGCTGCTCGGGGTCGGCCAGGCTCGCCGCGCCGCCGCCCGGTCAGGACTGCCGATCGCGCCGGGCAGTTTCGTCGGCACCATCCACGATCGTCAGCTACCTGTCCGTGGGTCGTGGTCGCGGTGCACGCCGCGATCGCCATGCTGGAACGGCTCACCCCGCGCTCCTAGGGCCCGGGACTCCGCGGCCGCCGCCCTGACCGAGCTCGCCAGCGAACGCGACGACCTGCGCAGTCAGCTCACCGCCGTCAAAGACGAGCTCAGCCGCGAGCGCCGCACCGCCAGCATCTTGCGCAAGCTCATCGCCGAGCTGAGGCCCTGCACTCGACAAGGACGCTGGGCGCCCTCCCGCGCCGCACGCGCAGCAGCAGCGCGCCCGCTGATCCCCCGGCACCGGTTTGACTCCAGGAAACGAACCTGCTAACTTTTATTGGCAGATGCAAAGATAAACTTTTGTGAGGACCGGGGACATGACCGGAGACGCCCTGCGACAGGTGCTGGCGACGCTCGCCAACCCGCACCGGATGCGGGTCGTGGCCGCCCTGGCGGAAGAACGCAACTACGTCAGCCGACTGGCCCGCGACCTGGGCATCAGCCGGGCCCTGCTACAAGTCCACCTGCGCAAGCTCGAAGCGGCCGGGCTGGTGTCGGCCTCCATCGAGGTCTCCGCGGACGGCAAGGCGATGAAGTTCTACGAGGTGGCACCCTTCGCGCTGCACCTGACCCCCGAGACGATCATGATCGCGGCGCGGACACTGAGCACGGAAGGCGATCTGGAGGCCCAGCTGCGCTGAAGCCCAGGACGACAAGGGAACGGCAATGATCTGCGTGGCCGCGGTACTCGTGGTCGCCCTGTTGACCATTCCCTGACCGCGAGCGTCCTCCTGCGGCACAGCGCACTCGCCGCCCGGACAATCTGGCCCGCGACCGCCGCCATCTGCCTCGCAATCGCCTGGACCACCACAACCAGACGATCATGACCCTGCACTGCTAATCAAGGTGCATGCCGGCCAGCAGGCCCTAGGCCGCCGGAGCGAGAGCACACCCCCACCGATGTCAGGTGCAGCGGGCCTAACGACACGGGCCCAGCGCCTTGCCTGCACCAAGGCGGACGGGCTGATCGGGACCGCCGGCGCCAGCCGTGCCGGGACCGCCGCCCCGGCGATCAGGTGGCGCATCACCCAGGCGAATCAGAGCATGCTGGCCACCCTCGTGTACGAAGCGACGGTCATGGTCAGCTAGTGGGACGCGAACATGACCTCGGGGTAGCGCGGTGATGGTCCGGTGAGCAGGTGACTGTTGTGGTGGCGCAGGTACGTGTCGAGCCAGGCGCTGATGTAGGTGCGCTCGGCAGTGACCGCGCGCTGTCCGCTGATGGTGCCGGCCCCTGCGATGACCCGGGCCGGTGAGAGGCCGGGGATGGGGGCGGCCTGCGGCTCCAGGACGGCGAGGTCTGTGAAGGTGAGATGCTGGGAGCCCGTGAGGTTCAGCTGGAGTTCCGGGCCGCGCTGGTTCTTCCGGAATGCCGCCCGGGTGCTCGCCTCGAAGGGGCCCGGATCCTGTCTTCCGAACAGCAGGAACGGGCGGCCGGAGCCGGCCACTGCCGCTGGCGTCCAGAGGGTGCCGTCCAGGTTGATGCCGGCGGTGATCCGGGGATCGGCGTGAATGGCGTGGGCAGTAGTGGCGCCTCCGTCGGAGTGGCCGGGCATTCCGGCGGCGTCGAGGTCGAGCGCGCCCCGCAGGCCGGAGGGCAGCGGCCGGTGCTCGTGGCCGGGATTGCCGCCGCGGCT
>Ga0209839_10001611_pt1 | contig 11439 bp, 11 predicted proteins | sample OrgsoiDNA2013050_FD_185800 | JGI IMG/M metagenome (GOLD analysis project Ga0209839, IMG submission 185800) | Permafrost soil microbial communities from the Arctic, to analyse light accelerated degradation of dissolved organic matter (DOM) -... | ecosystem: Environmental > Terrestrial > Soil >... | reverse complement strand
GGGCCGGGCTCGGGATCGGCCGTCTCCCGCACTTCCAGGGCCCCGGGGCCGCCGGGCCTAGTGATCCAGACCGCTCGCATTGCCATTCCTCCACAGGAGACCAGGCATAAAGGGCCGACCCGTGCCCGCCCGGCGCCAGATCCCGCCTATGCTCCCAGGCACGGTACCGGCATAGCCAGACAGCCGCCATTTTCACACAGAAACATCCCGCACAATGCAGCCGACCGGGCGAGGCCGAGACGTCCGCTTTGCTGCCAGGTGCGTGTCGGTCAGCTTCACGGTGACCGAGGGCCGCTGCAGCGTCAGGGCATGACGACCTTCACCCAACTGGCCCCCGCGCCTTCCGATCCTCCTGAGCCGATCACTGACCGGCTGCGGCTGGCAGTAGCTGCCTACCTGGCCCGCTCCGATGGCGGCGGCGATGGCCGTGTGTGCCCCGCTGGCAGGCCGGATGGTCGCCCGGCGCGGGACCCGGATGCCGCTGCTGGTCGCTGGGGCCGGGCTGATCGCCGCCGGCGCCCTCCTGACCGCCCTGACCACGTCGACATCGGCGGGCTACCTCGTCCTGAGCTATCTGGTATTCGGCATCGGCATCGGCTTGGTGAACGCGCCGATCACGAACTCCGCGGTGTCCGGGATGCCCCGGCAGCAAGCCGGGGTCGCGGCCGGGATCGCGTCGGCCACCCGCCAGGTCGGCCAGGTGCTCGGCGTGGCGGTCATGGGATCGGTGCTGACCGCGAACCTGCACGGACCGCTGCAGTCCGGGTTCGCCGCCGCGACCCGTCCCGGCTGGTGGATCATCGCCGCCTGCGGGTTCGCCGTGACCGTGATCGCCCTCATCACGACGAGCCAGTGGGAAAGGCCAGCGCCGCTAAAACCGCGTGACTGGACCTGGCGGCCTGGTTGGACATGCCCGGCACGGCGGCGGCGGCCGGACGGCTCGCCGCGCGGATTGCCGCTGACCGGGACCAGGCGGATCCGCTGACCGGCCGGGAACGTGAGGTCGCCGTCCTGCTCGCCGAGGCGCTCTCGAACCGGCAGATCGCGGCCCGCCTGGTGTTGTCGGAGCGGACGGTGGAGTCACACGTACGCGGCATCCTCGCGAAGACGCAGTGCGCGAACCGGATCGAGTTCGTCGCCAAGTGGAACCAATCATGAACATGAGGGCCGCCGAGGCCAGGGCGAAATCGCGGCTCGGCGTCCCTATCTCTATTTGTTCGGCCACCGCGCCGACCTTCGACGCCGCGAGCAGTGGTTATCCGCAGACGCCGCCCGCCGGTCTTTGCAGGCCCTCGCCGATCAGTGGACGACGGCTGAACCCTTGGCCCCGGCATGGTTCAGTCCCTACCAGGGCGCGGAAGAACTCAACAACAGCGGCCCTGCAACTCGCCAGCGTGCTGCTCATGGCGGGTGAAGGCCACCCGCCGAGATCACGCATCTCATCCGTGACCTGCGTGTCGCCGCGGAGGAGCCGACTTCATGCCACAGGCCCTGCGTGCCGACCTTGGCGGAGACAGGATCTGAGCCGATCGGCTATGCCCTCACGCCTCCCGCTAGGTGTCGTGCCGGCGCGTTTCCGCCCCTGTCCGCGTGTGTGGCCAGGATGTGCCGGGTGGTGGCCAGCATCCACAGTGTGATCAGTCCGGCCAGCAGAATGACCAGCGTGGTGTCGGTGGCGGTCACCAGGGCGGCGATTCCGGCGCCGAGTGTCATCACGCCGATGGCCGACGTCAGCACGACGTAGCCCAGCGGCGGTCGCGGATGCTGCCGGTCCGCGCCGTACACGATCTCCATCTCGCGCTGATCGGTGAGGCAGGCTGCCCAGCCCAGCCCGAAGAGGACCGCCGCGATCACCGTGGCGGATGTGGTCGCCATCGCTGTACCGGTCGCCCACAGGGCGTAAACGGCGGCTGCGGCGGCTACTAGCAGGGTCGCTGATCCGTCTCTCCATGTGAGGCGCATGGTCGCCTCCTCCCGGTTCCCGCCCGGCCGGGCAGTAACCCGGATCTTGATAGAGGCCGGGCGGCTGCCTGCATAGTTCCGCCCGCAGCCGGAGAAGGCCAGGATCATTAGTCCTGCCGGGCCGGGACGTTCCGCGCTGAGGGCGGCAACTCGCCAGATCGCTGACCGGATGGCCTTGAGGCCCATGGACTTCCGGCCCTGCTATTGAGGGGCATCCACGCAAACGGTGGGCTTATGGAGAGGCAGTCCTTGCATCGGATGCGGGTCTGGATGGATGGGCGTTCGGCGGCTTTGTTGCTGGTGGTGACCGCGCTGGGCCTGGCTGGTGGCGGGATCGCGGCCCTGGCGGGGGCGGGGGCGGCGCGGGACGGCGTGTGGCTGGCCGCGGCGGCTGCCGGGCTCGGGTACGCGCTGTGGGCCACGGCCGCCGGTATCCGCCGGGGCCGGATCGGGGTTGATGTCATCGCGTTGCTCGCACTGGCGGGCGCGATGGCGGTCGGCGAACTGCTCGCGGCCGCGGTGATCAGCGTCATGCTGGCCAGTGGGCGCGCGCTGGAGGCGTGGGCCGCCGAGCGGGCCCAGCGGGACCTGCACGCGCTGCTGGCGCGCGCGCCCAGGACCACCCGGCGGTACCGGGACGGGTCGCTGGAGACGGTGCCGCTCGCGGAGATAGCGGCCGGTGATCTGCTGATGGTGGCGCCCGGAGAGGTCGTGCCGGTCGACGGAATCGTCGCCAGGAGCGCCGCGGTGCTGGACGAGTCCGCGCTGACGGGCGAGGCGCTGCCGGTCGGGCGGGGAATCGGGGACACCGTGCGCAGCGGCGTGCTGAACGCGGGCGGCCCTTTCGACCTGCGCGCTGCCACGAGCGCCGCGGACAGCACTTACGCGGGGATCATCCGCCTGGTGGAGGAAGCAGGACGAACACAGGCACCGTTTGTCCGGCTGGCCGACCGGTACGCGTTGTGGTTCTTGCCGCTGACGCTGGCCGTGGCCGGAGCCGCCTGGGCGCTGGGCGGCCCGGCGCGGGCCGTCGCGGTTCTGGTGGTGGCTACGCCCTGCCCGCTCATCCTGGCTGCCCCGGTGGCTTTGGTCTCGGGCCTGTCCGCGGCGGCTCGCCGGGGAGTGGTGGTGAAGAACGGCGGCGTACTGGAGCGTCTCGCCCAGTGCACGACGGTGCTGCTAGACAAGACCGGGACCCTTACCGCCGGTCAGCCCGCCGTTACCGCCGTCGTCCCGGAAGGGTCCGTGCCGCCCGGGGAGATCCTCCGCCTGGCGGCGTCGCTGGACCAGGTCTCCGGGCACGTCCTGGCGGGCGCCGTCGTCCGCGCCGCCGCTGAGCGGAAATGCCAGCTGGCACTGCCGGAGGACGTGGCTGAGGAGGCGGGCCAGGGAATCACGGGGATAGTTGACGGCCGCCACGTGGCGCTGGGCCGGGCGGAATGGGCCGGGGTGACCGGCGCGCCGGCCTGGGTCAAGACCGTCCGCAGGCGCGCCCGGCTCGACGGTGCGCTCACCGTGTTCGTCGCCATCGACCACCGGCCCGCGGGTGCGCTGCTGCTGGAGGACCGGATCCGGCCCGACGCCCGGGCCACGATCCGGACCCTGCGCCAGGGCGGCATCCGGCGGATCGTGCTGGCGACCGGTGACCGCGCCGAGGTCGCGGACGCCGTCGGCGCGATCACCGGAGTGGATGAAGTGATCGCCGGGCTCACCCCGGCCGGCAAACTCGATCTGGTCCGCCGCGAACAGCGCCATGGACCGGTCATCATGACCGGCGACGGGATCAACGACGCGCCCGCCCTCGCCCTGGCCGACGTCGGGGTCGCGATGGGAGCACGGGGCTCTACCGCCTCCTCCGAAGCCGCCGACGCGGTGCTCACCGTGGACCGCCTCGGCCGGCTCGGTGAGGTGGCTTCGCTCGGCCGCCGGACCCGGCGGATCGCCCTTCAAAGTGTGCTGGCCGGGATGGGGATGTCCCTAGCGGCCATGGGCGTGGCCGCAGCCGGGCTGCTGCCGGCGGTGTGGGGCGCGCTGCTGCAGGAGGCCATCGACGTGGCCGTGATCATCAACGCATTGCGGGCGCTGCGGCCAGTCGCGGCCGGCCCGCGGCTGGCCGCCGGCGACGCCGCGCTCACCAAGCGGTTCCGCGGCGAACACGAGATGATCCGCGCCGGCCTCGACCAGGTCAGCGCCGCCGCCGACGCGCTGACCTTTGCGGCACCCGCCGAGGCGATGACCCAGGTCCGGCACGCCTACCATCTGCTCACCAGCCAGGTTGCGCCACACGAAAGCGCCGAGGACACCCAGCTGTACCCGGCGGTGAACCGGCTGCTCGGCGGGGGGGACCCGACCGCCCCGATGAGCCGGGCTCACGCCGAGATCGCCCACCAGATCGCGCGGCTCGGCCGCCTCCTCGACGACATCGGAGACCAGGACCCGGACGAAGCCGACCTCGCCGACCTGCGCCGCATGCTCTACGGCCTGGACGCCATCCTCCGGCTCCACACAGCGCAGGAAGACGAGACATACCTGTCCCTCGGCGACACAGCCGAGGAACCCTCCCTAGACGCCGGCGTCGGCTGAGTTACCCCACTACGGGAGGAATTGTGACGCGGCAGCGAGTTCCTGGCAGTCAATAACGGCCGGCCCCCGGACGTGCCGCCGCAGCCTGCAGCAGCAGGTGGTGCCGTATGCCGCCGGACTCAGGAGCCACGAACGCGCCCACCTGTCCGGGCGCCACCACCTCGTGCTGACGTTCGCCGGCGTGCTGGAGGACGCATTCCCTGCGGCCGGCTTCTTCGCCCTCGCAGCAAGGCAGATCGGCGACCTGATCGAAGTGGACGGCTGCTGCGCCGGGTCTTTTCTTGTGGTCCTTCGCGTTCTCTTCCGTCGCATCCAGGCCGGGTGGCCCGCTAGCTGCCATCGGCGGGCACATACGGGGACCATCGCTGGGGCGGGCGCTCACTCAGCGCGCGGGGACGAGTCGCAGCGCGAGCTTCGGGCACAGGCGAACCGCCTCGGTGGCTTCCCCGCGGAGGGCGCCAGGTACCTCGCCAGCGATGATCGGGAAGCCCCAGTCGTCCAGCGTGATCAGTTCGGGAAGCAGTTCGGCGCAGAGCCCGCGCCCGTCACATGCGATCGGATCTACCCGGAGCCGGGCCGGTGGGTTCATGGCAGGGCCTCCGGCGGGATGGACAGCACGCTATCTGTGCGTGTGGCGCGGCACCGGCCGCGGGCGTGCTCGTCAGCCTCGGCGCCGAAGACAGCCAGGGCGCTGCCGATCATGCGCGCCGCGCCGTCTGGATGCCGGCACGCGCCGCGCCCGCTGACCTGGCCGAGCCAGCGCTGAATCCGGACCAGGCTCGTGGGCAGCCCGGTGGCCAGCCGGGTCATCTCGCCCGCGATCGCGTCCAGGCCGAAGACGCACGGCCCGCACTGCCCGGCCGACTCGGCGGCGAGGTAGCGGGCGAGCCGGGCTGTCTCGGCCAGGCCGCAGGCCGTTTCCGGCAGGGCCGCCACCAGGCCAGCGCCGGGACTTGCGCCCACCGCGGCGAGGCCCGCGGCCGAAAACGGGAGCGGTGCCGCCGCTGCGGCGCTGACCCAGGTCCCGAAGTAACCGCCGATGAGCAGCGCGCTTAGCGGCGATCTGGCCCGGCCAGCCAGTTCCATCATCTCGCCGGTCGGGGTGCCGATCTCGATCTCGTAGGCACCGGGTCGCTGAACCGCCCCGGTCACAGTGACCAGCATGGAGCCGGGTTCCTCCGCCGTTCCGGCCGAGCGGAACCACGCGGCCCCGTGCCGCGCAATGAGCGCGAGATGCGCGAGGGTCTCGACGTTCTGGACCAGTGCGGGGTGCCCCGCGCGGCTGGTCCCGCCGAGCCGCGGCGGCTTCCCGGAGGGAAGAGCGATACCGCGTTCCACCCAGTGGGCAACGGCACTGGCCTCTCCGGCGACGAAGCCGGTCCCTGCGTCCAGCACCCGGACCGGCACACCGTCATACCGCGAGCGCCGGCGTTCATCCGCGGCGCGGGCGACGATGTCCCGCACGGCGTGGTGCACGACGACAACGACCTGGCGCGCGCCGGTCAGCCCGGCCGCGTAGACGGCCCCGTCGAGGACCAGGTGCGGGGCGCAGGCCAGCAGGACCTTGTCCTTTGCGCTCGCGGGCTCTCCTTCCGTTCCGTTGGCGATCACGAGCGGGCTGCGGGCGGCCGCAGCCAGGGCGCGCAGCTTCACCGCGGTCGGGAAGCCTGCGCCGCCCCGCCCGCGCAGTCCCGAGCGCTCGACCTCGCGGATCAGCTCCTGACGGCTTCGGGCATCCTCTGCGCCGGACGGGAGGGGGCCGTGCCGGGCAAGGTGCTCGGCCAGCCTGGCCGGGCAGCCGGAGATGGCCGCCGGAAGCAGCCGTGGCAGGCCGGCCGCACCTGGCCGTGTTCGCGCTGGCCCCGGGCGCCAGGCTGCGACCGCGAGAGGAGACATCATCATTGGCGCGCCCCTGCCCCGGGGGCCCGGGCTGCGCTCGAGGTAGGAGAGCAGGCCGGATGATCGCCTGAGGGCCGGTGGCTGCGGGTCAGCCGGCCTGGCCGCCTCCGCCGCGTGGTCAGCAGCCGGGCCAGGACGGCGATGGCCACCGCGGCCGCCGAGCCCCATTCGATGGCGGCCACCCAGGTGGTGTGCAGGTCGGTGCCGGCTTGGAGCGAATGCAGGAACGCCACCGGCCAGGCCAGGTAGGCGAGCCAGTGCACGCGGCGCCATGTGCGGAATCCGAGCCGGTTCCGGAGCAGGCTGGTTATCAGGATCGCGGCGCCGAGGTCGGCGGCGAGGGTGCCGAGGCCGATGGCCAGCCGTCGGTACGGCGAACCGAACGGCACGACGGTGGCCGTCCAGCCGATCGTGACGTAGGGGTCGAGGATCGCGGTGACAACGTGCAGGCCCAGCAGCGCGACCGCGAACAGGGACAGCGTCCGGTGCAGTTCGGCGACGACGAAGCGCGGCCAGTGGGCGGGGGCCCAGTTCGTGCGGGTCGCGGTGCCCAGCACCATGACCACCGTGAACAGGACCAGCAGCACCAGGCCGCTGCCGCGGGACACGAACCAGAGCCCTGGGGAGCCGGCGGCGCCCGTGGCGCTAGTCACGGTCGCCGCCGCTCCTGATTCCTGGCCGGGGAGTTAGGCGCGGAGGCGGCGGTGCGGGCAATGGCCGGTCCCCGCTGCCGGGCCAGCCGCCCAGGAGCCGGACCTCCCCGCCGTGGGTGACGAGCCGTCCCGGCAGGCCCGTCGTGGCCAGCCACGCCTCGGCGCGGCCGCCGGCCACGATCGCCGCGGTGGCCGCGGCGTTGGCCTCGGCGCAGGTCGCCGCGGCCACGCTGACCGTGCGCCAGGGGCCGCCCGCCGGGCGACCGGTCCGCGGATCCACGATGTGATGCACCAGTCGCCCGTTCCGGTGCCACCGGCGGCAGGTTACCGACGAGGTCGCCACGGCCCCCGAGGCCAGCCGGACCGGGCTGCCCGGGGCCCGGTGCGGCCCGGGCCATGGCTGGCCGGCTGGGCTGGCGGAGTCGGCGATAGCGATCGGCCAGCCGCCGGCCGGCGCTTCACCGGCGACGGCGATGTCACCGCCCAGACTGACCAGAACCCCGCCGGTTCCGATGGCCGCGGCAGCCGCCGCGGCGGCCCGGTCGGATCCGAGGCCCTTGGCGGTGGCCCCCAGGTCCAGGAGAATCCCGGCGGCCAGGGTCAGCCGGGTCCCGTCGAGGCCGACCGAGCGCCAGCCCGGTACCGGAGCCGGGCGCGGCAGCGGCTCAGCCGGCGCCGGGGTATCCGGTGCCCTCCCGCCATCGGCATCCAGATCCGGCCGGATGGCGGCGAAATCGCGGTCATAGCCCAGCGAGATGAGCGCGCTGCCGATCGTCGGGTCGACCAGGCCGCCGGTCCAGCGCGCCGCAGCGAGCGCCACGCCGACTGCTTCGGCGAGTCCGCGTGTCACCCGGTGGGTTCCGCCGCCTGCTCGGTGGATACGCGAGATCTCCGAGTCCTCCCGGAAGCGGCTGGCCTCACGGTCCAGCCGGCCGATTTCCGCGTCCGCCGCGGCCAGTGCCACGGTCAGCCGGTGCGGGGGCCAGACGGCTATCCGCGCGGTCGTCCCGAGCGCGTCCCGTTCGGCGACCGCCGCGGTGCCCGTCCCGATATCGATGCTGGTCCAGGCGATGCGGGAAAGCTCGGGAATCGAGCTGGGCGACACCGGCGCCGTGGGCGGCAGGGTGCGCATCAGCTGTCCTGGCCGGCGGTCGGCCGGTTCACGTAGATCACGACGGGACTCCCATTCTTGGCCGTGCCGCAGGCTCTGGTGACCGGCGCCTGCGCGGTGACGCCGGAACCGCCCGAGGTGGCGACCGGCACCGTGACGCAGGCCTTGTGCGTGCCCTGCGCCCCCGTGCCGGTACCCGTACCGCCAGCCTGGCTGGCAACGGCTTGCGGCGAGGTGTGGCCGACGCTGGCCCGGGCGAAATACCCGGTGGTCGCGGCCGTGCCAGCGATCAGCGCGACGGCCGTCCAGTTCGACATATGCCGGATCTGCCGCAGGCCGCCGCTCCGGCCCGGCTTCTCGGGCTCCATAGTTGCCCTCCTGGTCTCAAGGGACGTGAACGTCTGCCAGTGTGCCGGGGCGCCGATGAGCTGACCGTGAGAGGAACGTGTGAAGCGCTCTCATGTTGCGGTAAGAGGGGCGCAGCGGCCTCGTTCGGCGGGGCCGAGGCTCTCATGGTTTTCTCATCTGCTGCCCCGTAACCTGCAGGCATGCGGGTGCTCGTAGTCGAGGATGAGATCCGGATGGCCGGGCTCCTCAAGCGCGGACTGGCGGAGGAGGGACACGTGGTCGACGTCGCGCAGGACGGCCCGGAGGGCCTGTGGCTGGCGACCGAGAATCCGTACGGGGCGATCGTCCTGGATGTCATGCTGCCCGGCTTCGACGGGTTCGAGCTGTGCCGGAGGCTCCGGGAGGCGGGGACGTGGGCTCCGGTGCTGATGCTGACCGCGCGGGACAGCGTGGGTGACCGGGTGCGCGGGCTCGACGCCGGCGCGGACGACTATCTCGTCAAGCCGTTCAGCCTACTGGAACTCGCCGCGCGGCTGCGGGCGCTGGGCCGCCGCGACGACCGGTCCCGGCCCGTCATCCTGGCCGAGGGCGACCTCAAGCTGGACCCGGCCGCCAAGCGGGCGTGCCGCGACGGAATCGAACTCCAGCTCTCGCCGAAGGAGTTCGCCCTTCTGGAGCTGTTCCTCCGGCACCCGGGCCACGTGCTCAGCCGCTCGCAGATCATCGAGGCGGTCTGGGATTTCGCGTACGACGGCGGCTCCAACGTTGTCGACCAGTACGTGAACTACCTGCGGCGCAAAGTCGACACGCCGTTCGGCCGCCGTGACATCGAGACGGTTAGGGGCATGGGCTACCGGCTCCGCCGTGCCGGACAAGGGCAGTAACGTGCCCATCCGGCTGCGCCTGGCGCTCGCGTGCGCGGTCGCCGCGGCTATCGCGTTCGCCCTCGGGAGCTGGCTGTTCATCAGCGCCCTGTCGACCGCGCAGCTTGGGACGATCGACTCCCAGCTCGCCGTTGAGCTCGGCCAGGCAGGACGTTACCTGCCCGCGGCCAATGCTCCTGGCTCGTCGCCGGCGGCGGCCAGCCCCGCGCCCGGCGAGTACGTGATCCAGGTCGTCGATCCCGCTGGTCGTGTCCGCGGCGCGAGCCCCGACGCGGGGACGGTGCCGCTGCTTTCCGCAGGCGAGCTGGCTCAGGCGCGGACCGGCCGGATCTCCGTCACGCGGACAATCGACGAGGGAAACGAGCGGGTCACCGCCGGGCCCCTGGCCGGCCACCCAGGATGGGTGGCCGTCGCCGGTCTTTCCCTGGACGGGTTCGAGTCCACCCAGAGCCAGGTGATCCGGGAGCTAGCCATCGGCGGCGGGGTCTTCGTCGCCGTCGCGGCGCTCGGTGCCTACTGGCTGGCGCGTGCCGCCCTGTGGCCGGTCGAGCGCCTGCGGCGCCAGGTCGCCGCATTGTCCGATCGCGGCGGAGAACCAGGCGTCGAGGTCCCGGCGACGAAAGACGAGATTGCCGCCCTGGCCGGCACGATGAACGAAATGCTGAGCCGGCTCCAGCGTGCGCTGGCCCGGCAGCGGGCCTTCGTCGCCGACGCCAGCCACGAGCTGCGGACGCCCTTCGCGGTGCTCAGTGGCGAACTAGAGCTTGCCGGGCGCCCCGGCCGGACCCGCGAGGAGTTGGCCGGCGCCGTGCAGATCGCCGCGGACGAGGCCGCGCGGCTGGCCCGGATCACCAATGACCTGCTGCTGCTCGCCCGCAGCGACGAGGACCGGCTCAGCCTCCAGCCGCAGGAGACAGACCTCGGCCCGCTGCTCATGCGCAGCGCGGACCGCGCTGGCCCCCGGCTTGCCGAGGCGGCCCTGCAGTGCCGCGTCGACGTCTGGCCTGGAGTGCGTGCCACCGTCGATCCGGACCGGATCAGTCAGGCTGTCGACAATCTCATCGGCAACGCGCTGCGCTTCGCCCCGCAGGGCTCCGTCATCGTGGTGACGGCTAGGACCGCAGGCTCCGACCTCGAGATAGAGGTCTCCGATACCGGGCCGGGCTTTCCGGCCGAGTTCCTGCCGCACGCATTCGAGCGGTTCCGCCGCCCCGGCAGCGGCCGCGCCCGCGCCGACGGGGGAGCCGGCCTGGGGCTCGCGATCGTCCAGGCCATCGCCGTTGCGCACGGGGGAGCGGCGGTCGCCGGTAACCGTGCAGGCGGCGGTGCAGTCGTCGTCCTCCGCCTTCCTGGCGTGGTCGAGTACGCGGAGGACACCAGCCCGCCGCGACAGGCGAGCGCTACCTAATTCCCGGGCGGCCCGGCGATTGCCGGAGCTAGCACCCCCCGCGGACAAGTGGATCACGTCTGAGCGAGACGTCCACCCGGTCATCATCACTACGGAACAGTTCGAGCAGGCCCAGACGATCTTGGCCGGGCGCGGCAGCCGCACCGCCCACAAGCCGCATCGCCGCCCGCGCGCCTACGCGCTGCGCGGCGTGCTGCTGTGCGGGCTGTGTGACCGGCGGATGACCGGCAACTGGAACAACGAGCAGGCCTATTACCGGTGCCGGTTTCCCGCCGAGTATGCCCTGGCCAACCGGGTCGATCACCCAAAGACGGTCTATCTGCGTGAGGCGGACGTGCTCGGCCCGGTGGACGACTGGCTCGGCGCGAAGTTCGCTCCGGCCAGCCTGGACGCGACATTGGCTGAACTCGCCAACCAGGCCGCTTCTACCGTCGAGGACACCAGCGCCCAGGCCGAGGCGGCCCGGGCCCGGATCGCCGACTGCGACCGCAAGATTGCCCAGTACCGGGCGAGCCTGGACGCGGGGGGCGACCCCGTGGTGATCGGTCCCTGGATCGCCGAGATCCAGGCCAGGCGAGTAGCCGCCCAGGT
>Ga0209839_10001610_pt1 | contig 11445 bp, 9 predicted proteins | sample OrgsoiDNA2013050_FD_185800 | JGI IMG/M metagenome (GOLD analysis project Ga0209839, IMG submission 185800) | Permafrost soil microbial communities from the Arctic, to analyse light accelerated degradation of dissolved organic matter (DOM) -... | ecosystem: Environmental > Terrestrial > Soil >... | reverse complement strand
CGCGGCGGTCTCGACAATCTTGCTGGGCCGCCGGATCATCTCGTGTAACGACGCCCCCGCCGCCACCATGGGATACACCGTGTCCTCTTGTTCCACCCGGAAGTTGATCAGCACCGGTCCGTCGTGCTGCCGCGCCGCCTGCACCGCGGGCACCACCTGCGAGCGCTCTGTGACCGTCATGCTGCGAATGCCATACGCCTCGCCGAGTTTGGCGAAGTCTGGATTCAGCAGTGGAGTCGCGGCGTAGTTTCGCTCGTAGAAGAATTCCTGCCACTGCCGCACCATGCCGAGAAAACCGTTGTTGATAATCGCGATGTTGACCTTCAACTTCTCCTGCACAAGGGTTGCAAGCTCGCACAACGTCATCTGGAAGCCGCCGTCGCCGACCACTACCCATACCTCGGCTTCAGGCCGCGCGACTTTTGCCCCGATGGCTGCGGGCAGTGCGAAACCCATCGTGCCCAATCCTCCCGACGTAATCAGACTGCGGGCTTTCTCGTGCTTGTAGTATTGCGCCTCCCACATCTGATGCTGGCCCACATCGGTGACCACCACGGTCTCCCGGTCGCGAGTCTCGCGCCACAGATCGTTGATCACGTGCGCCGCATAGAGATGCCCGCTGTCAGGCAGGTTCTGGATGTCACGCACGGCCGCATCGCCTTTCAGTTTGTCGATGGAGTCGAGCCACTCGCTGCGATCAATCGATTCGACCTTCGGCAAGAGTTCATGCAGCACTTCCCTAAGGTCGCCGACCAGCGGAACATCCACCTTGACGTTCTTGTTGATCTCAGCGGGATCAATCTCGATGTGGATCTTCTTGGCATTGGGCGCGTAAGTCTTCAGGTTGCCAGTCACGCGATCGTCAAAACGCATACCGAAGGCCAGCAGCAGGTCGGCTTCCTGAATGGTGTGATTCACCCAAGCTTCGCCGTGCATGCCCATCATCCCGAGGTTGAGTGGGTGGGACGCCGGAATCGCGCCGATTCCCAGCAACGTAAGCGCCACCGGAATGCCTGCACGCTCCGCAAATTCGCGGACTTCGCTCATGGCTCCTGAAATAATGATGCCGTGGCCGGCGAGGATCACTGGCCGTTTGGAGTTGTGGATGAGTTCCAGCGCCTGCTCATATTCCTTCGGTGCGGGCGACAGATCCGGACGATACCCCGGAAGTTGCGGCTTTGCGGCCTCCCAATCGAACTCGCAGGTTGTCTGCTGCGCATCCTTAGTGATGTCGACCAGCACCGGACCGGGCCGCCCGGAGCGCGCAACATAAAAAGCTTCACGAATGGTTCGCGCCACTTCGCTGGCGTGCGTCACCAGATAGTTGTGCTTGGTGATTGGAAGAGTGACACCGGTGATATCGGTTTCCTGAAAGGCATCCGACCCAATCAGCTTGCTCCCGACTTGACCGGTGATGCAGACGATCGGGGACGAATCAAGCATGGCCGTGGCAATGCCCGTGACCATGTTGGTCGCGCCCGGGCCAGAAGTGGCAACGGCGACTCCGACCTGACCGCTGGCGCGCGCGTATCCATCCGCCATGTGAGTCGCGCCCTGCTCGTGCCGCACCAGCACATGATGAATCTTGCTGTGCTTCAGCGCGTCATAGGCTGGCAGAATTGCTCCCCCGGGATAACCGAATACGACTTGCACGCCCTCCCGCTCCAGACACTCCCAGAGGATGCCGGCGCCAGTCATGGTTTTTGCAGGCGTTGATGTCTCTTCTTTCATACGGCCCTTCCTGCGCTCCTAAAAAGCAAAACCCACCGGGCCAGTGTTTCTGGCGGGGCGGGATTCGGGAGCCTTCAAGATTTCGTGTTTCTCAGCTCGCTGGTTCCCTCCACACCGGAGAGGGTATAAAAACACCTGCCCCCAAGACTACGATACGAAGTCGGTGCAGATAGAGATTATTCATAACAGATGCACAGATGGTATCGAAGCCAGGGGCCCCCTGCAAGGGGAAAGTCCGCGCCGGCCCGTCACTTCGGCGGCACCGCATTCAACGGTCGCATGGTCTGCCAAAGCTCGTAAAGGTAGCCGTCGGGACCGCGAAAGTAAGTCCAGGCCTCTGATTCGTTGCCCTCGACATCGGTGACAAATTCGACACGCCGTGACTCCAACTCCTTCCTGGCCGAGCGTACATCCTCCACTTGAAGGCCAGAACTGGGCAAGCGTGGAGCGGATAATACCGACTCTCCGAACCGAAGACCTCGAACAGTTGTCCCGAAGGCAGTTCGAACTGCACCATTCCGTTGCCGTCGTGAACCCGGGAAAGGCCAAGGACGTCGCCAAAGAAGTGTGCGGCTGATTTCAGGTCGGCGCTTCGGACGCCCGCCCATGTGTAGCCGAGAACACGCATCGGAATTCCTCCTCCCGCAGCGTCGTCTGTTGGGCTCTGTATCTGGACCCTGTTTGCTTATATCTGCAGAACTTGCTGCTTCACATCCTCAGTGGCTTGCGCCACATTCTCGGGCCTACCGAGATCTCGCCAGTAAAATTCATCTGCACGGAAAGCCAGGATCTTTTCTCCTTGGCCAGCCAGTCGCAGATAGGAGTTGATGATCGAAAAGACCCCATCCTCAGCCATCAGAGGAAGAAGACGCGAAGAAATCACATGCACGCCGGAAAACGCTAGCGCCTGTGTTTGCTTTGATAGCCGGACAATTTCTGGTTCCTGATCGCGCCCTGCCCGCCGTCCGGAAAGCTGATTCTGCTCATCGAACAGCAGGTACCGCGACGTCTTACGATCCTGCACCGCCAGCGTCGCGAGCGCCTGATTCTGTTTATGAAATTCTGCCATGCGGCGAAAATCAATCGTGCTCAGCACATCCACGTTGTGCAGAAGAAACGGCTCGTCTGCATGGCCCTCTTCAAGGAAAAACCACGCCGCCTTTTTCAGCCCACCGCCAGTGTCGAGTAAAACTTCTTCCCGAGAGATCTCGATCCGCATTCCGAAGCTGTTGTTCTTCTTCAGATAATCAACCACCATGTCCGCAAAGTGATGCACGTTGACAATCACTTCGCGGATGCCGTAAGAGGCAAGACGACGGAGAGTAATCTCAAGGAGAGTTCGACCGGCGACTTCGACGAGAGCCTTGGGGCGGTCGTCAGTAAGCGGCCGCAGGCGCGTTCCGAGCCCGGCCGTCAGGATCATCGCCCTCATCGCGCAGCTTTCTCCGCCGCCGCGTTCTCTGCCGCCATCCTCTCCAACTCGCGATGCTGCAAGACAACCTCGACACCACTCCGTCCTTGCAACCGTTTCGCCACTTGTTCGGCCAGGTACACCGAGCGGTGCTGACCACCCGTACACCCAAACGACACCATCAGGTTCTTAAATCCGCGGCGCTGAAAGTTGCTCACGCTCAAGTCGACGAGCGACATCACGCTGGCCATAAACTGATGCACGCTCTCCTGCTGATTGAGGTAGTCGATCACGGGAGCGTCCCGGCCCGTAAGCATCTTGAAGCGATCTTCTCGTCCCGGATTCGGCAGGCTCCGTCCATCAAAAATAAACCCTCCGCCGTTTCCAGTCTCATCCTTGGGCAGTCCGCGATGAAAAGAAAAGCTGACGATTCGCACCACAACATTGTCCGCATCTGAAGCCAGCCCCTGCAGTTTCTCCGAAGCCAGCATGCTGTGAAAGGCGTCCATCAGCGTGGGCAGCGCGATGGGCAGAGTGACGTTGTGCAGCAGCCACCGGAGGTTCTTCAGCGCGTAAGGCACGCTCTGCAGGAAGTGCACCTTACGTTCGTAGAATCCGCGAAATCCGTAAGCTCCCAGCGCCTGCATGATGCGGATGTAAACATACGCGTAGTAGTGCTTCATGAACGCGTCGCGTTTCAGGTCGATGAATCCGCCCAGCGTGTCGAGATAATGATCGAGCAACTGCTGGCGAAGTTCCGGCGGGAGATCGGCCTTGGCATCGTACAGAAGAGAAGCAACGTCATACTGCAGCGCGCCCTTGCGCCCGCCCTGATAGTCCAGGAAATACGGCTGCCCGTCGCGCAGCATAATGTTCCGCGATTGAAAATCGCGATAGAGAAAATAGTCGCGTCCTGCGCTCAACAGAAACTTTATAAGGCGACTGAAATCATCCTCCAGCGCCTGCTCGCTGAAGGGAATCCCCGCCAGCCGCAGAAAGTAATACTTGAAATAATTCAGATCCCACGCGATCGACTGCCGGTCGAAACTCGCGCGCGGATAACACACCTTGTAATTCAGGTCCCGCCCCGCTTCGACCTGGAACCTCGGCAGGGTGGCGATGACCTTCCGATAGGCTTCGACCACGGGAGCGGCAATCTGTTCACCGGAACGGTGCTTGGAAAGAAATTCAAAGAGCGACGTATCGCCCAGATCCTCTTCGAGGTACGCCCCATGATCCAAGTCCTGGGCATAAATCTCAGGCACGGGTAAACCGTGCTTGCGAAAATGCCGGGAGAATTCGAGGAAGGCGACGTTCTCCTCGCGCACATCGTAGAGAATTCCGATGGCATTGATCTTCTCGGCTGACAATCGGATGATCTTGCGCCCCGAGCCACCGAGTTCCCCTTGCAACTGCCGAACTTGCTCGGCCGGCGAATGGAAGTGCTGTTCGAAAAGACTCTTAAGTATGTCCATGAAGTATGCCGAGCGGCTTGGAGCTGACGATTCACCACAAAGATATCACCGAAGCGCAATCTCAACGCTGCAGAGCATCACCAAACGAAACATCAAGCTGGATGATTCTTGGCCCACCGGCGCTACAATATCCGCGTGCCGTCCCCAGAGCCCGACAGTGACTCCTCGCACAAGCACCAACGCCACGCGGTCTACGCGTCGGAAACTACCGGCCTGCTGCTGATCGCGTTTCTTCTACTGGTCCTCACGCTGGTTCGCTACTGGCACGACATCCACTGGAGCCTGCGCTGAGCATCGGCCTGGATAAAAGCGTCGTCCCGCCCCAGCCGCTGCTGGTTGTGATCCTTGGTCCGACGGCCAGCGGAAAAACGGCGCTGTCTCTGGCGCTCGCGCAGAAATTCGACGGCGAGATCGTCAACTGCGATTCGGTCGCGATGTATCGCGAGTTCGATATCGGCACCGCCAAGCCCAATGCCGATGAACGCGCCCGCGCTCCCCACCACCTCTTCGACTTCGTCGATCCCACTCACTTCATGACCGCCGGCGAATACGTTCGCCAGGCGAGGCAGGTGCTCGGGGAAATCAGCGGTCGCCATCATCTGCCGATCGTGGTCGGCGGAACTGGGCTTTACTTGCGGGCTCTCCTCGAAGGCCTCTTCCCGGGCCCGCAACGCTCCGAAGAGTTGCGTGAGCGCTTGCGCGAAAGCGCCGCAAGCCGCGGCCCCGATCATCTGCACCGCATCCTCCGCTACCTCGATCGCGCCGCCGCTGAAAAGGTCCACTCCAATGACATTCCCAAACTGATCCGCGCCATCGAGGTCTGCCTCACCTCGCGGCAGAAGATGTCCGATCTCTGGCAACAGGGCCGTGACCCCTTACGCGGCTTCCACATTCTGCGAATTGGGCTCGATCCCGACCGCCCAGCGCTCTACGATCGCATCAATCAGCGTGCACGCCAGATGTTCGAAACCGGATTGATCGAAGAGACCCAGCTCCTAAAGCAAAAATACGGGGTAATCGCCCGTCCCCTGACTTCTCTGGGATACAAACAAGCAGTTCAGGTCCTGTCCGGCGAGCTCACCCGCGAGCAGGCAATCCATGCCGCCCAGCAAGCCCATCGCAACTACGCCAAACGGCAGTTGACCTGGTTTCGCCGCGAACCGGAAGTCTCTTGGCTGAAGGGCTTCGGAGACGATCCACGAATTCAGCAGGAAGCGGTGCACAGGTTTGCGGCGTGAGATGTGCGGCTTTGGCATAGAGGGAATAGCAGCATCGTTAGGTCCGAGACCCAATCCCTACGCCTCTGCTATCGTTCCTCTTATGCCTCGACTCTTCTCTGTACTTCTTCTCAGTATGGCCCTCACTTTGCCCGGATTTGCCAAGGACAAACATCCCCGTCCCGCTCCCGTCAGCGCCGCACGCGGCGACAAATGGGCGGAGAAGACGCTCCGCTCCCTGACCGTCGAGGAAAAAATCGGACAAGTCTTCATGATCTGGTGCCGCGCCAGCTTTCTCAATGTGGAGAGTGCCGAATACCTGCAATGGCTCGAGGCCATGCAGAAATATCACGTCGGCTCGTTCGCCATGTCGGTTCATGTGGATGGCCCGTTCCTCTTGCGCACCGAGCCCTATGAAGCCGCCGAATTGCTCAACCGTCTCCAAAAAGAATCCAAGCTTCCGCTGCTGTTCGCAGCAGACTTTGAGCGCGGAGTCGCGACGCGCCTGATGGGCGCCACCAACTTTCCTCACGCAATGGCCTTCGGAGCTGACGGCAAGCTCGAAGACGCCGAGACCTTCGGCCGCATCACCGCCCAGGAATCCCGCGCCATAGGCGTTCACTGGAACTTCTTTCCCGACGCCGACGTAAACTCGAATCCCGCCAATCCAATCATTAACACGCGTTCTTTCGGAGAGGATCCGAAACAAGTCGGCGATCTGGTCACGGCCTACATTAAGGGCGCGCGCCAGGCGGGCATGCTGACCACCGTGAAGCATTTTCCCGGTCACGGCGACACCGCGACCGACTCCCATCTGGGAGTCGCCAGCGTGAACGGCGACCGCGCGCATTTGGATTCGATCGAACTCCCGCCCTTCCGTCAGGCTATCGCCGCAGGTGTCGACTCTGTGATGATTGCGCACGTCACCGTCCCCTCGCTCGACGCCGACCCCAATCATGTCGCCTCAATTTCCCCAGCCGTTGTAACGGATCTGCTTGAAAAGCAACTCGGATTCAAGGGCCTGATCGTGACCGATGCTCTCGACATGGCGGGCCTGACCCATCTTTTCGCCAACAATATTGGCCGAGCGGCCGTAGAAGCTTTCAAGGCGGGCAACGACCTGCTGGTCATTCCTGCTGACCTGGGAGCCTCCTATGAGTCCATGCTGAAGGCTGTGCATTCGGGCGAGATCTCGAGACAACGTCTCGACCATTCCGTCCTCAAGATCCTGAAAATAAAGGGTGCACTCGATCTCAACAAATCGCGTACGGTCGATCTCAGCACCATTGCCATCGCCGTGGGCAAACCGGAAAACATCGCTTTCGGCCAGCAGGTCGCCGACTCCGCCATCACCCTGGTACGCGACAACGGCAAAGTCCTCCCCCTGAAGTCCAAGGGAACCGCCAGGGGTGGACTTCCGTATATGACCAAAGAGGAGACCCACAACCAGGTCGTGGCCGTCCTCTTTTCGGATGACGTTCGCACGGACTCCGGTCGCGCTTTCGGACGTGAGTTCCGCGCCCGCATTCCGGACGCGCGTGTGATTTATGTGGATCCCCGCACCGCGACTGGGATGAGCGACGATGTGTTGAAGGCAGTCGATGAGGCGCAAACTGTGATCGCTGCAGTGTATGTAATTCCGACGGCAGGCAAGATCGGCAATTCGGTAGCCATGGCTGATGCCACCGGGATGCTGCTCCAGCAGGTTCTCGACCATGCCGCGCCAAAGACGGCAGTCATCGCCATGGGGAATCCTTACCTGGCCAGCGATTTCCCCAAGATTGAGAATTACATGTGTACGTTTTCCAATGCGACCGTCTCAGAAGTGGCCGCAATCAAAGCTCTCTTCGGAGAGATTCCAATTCGCGGCCACCTGCCGGTTACGATTCCAAACGTTGCCCAGCGCGGCGCCGGCCTTGAACGCGCCGCCGAGGTCGCCCATGGAGGTACTCCGCATGCGAACAACTAATCTTCACGTCGTTAGCAAGTTCGCTTTAGGATTCGCAATCCTCGCCGCTCTGCTCCTGCCTGCCTGCAGCATAAACGTAAAAAAGGAACAGAACGGAGAAGACAAGCAGGTCGACATCAACACACCCGTAGGTGGCATTCACGTCAGCAAGGGCGCCAATGTGGCTGACGTTGGACTTGCGGTCTATCCAGGCGCACGCCTGAAGCAAGAAGACTCCAATGGCAGCGACAAGAGCGCCAATGTGAACATCTCCAGCTTCGGCTTCGGGTTGAAGGTCGTCGCCTTGGAGTACCAGTCTGACGACTCCCCTGGCAAGCTCGTTGCCTACTACCGCGACGAACTCAAGAAATATGGCAAGGTGCTCGAATGCCATACCAGCCATCTCGATGTGAACCCGGATATCAAAGGGTCGGATCACGGATCTCATGAGCTCACCTGCGAGGGATCGAGCGGCAGCAACATCGAGTTGAAAGTCGGCACGAAAGAAAACCAGCACATCGTAGCGGTCGAGCCCGATGGAAAAGGCTCGAGCTTCTCACTCGTCTACGTGCGCACCCACGGCAAGGACGCGGACATCTAGCAATCGCTCGTAGAGACGCAGCTTGCTACGTCTCGGCATCCGTTTCAAGGAGGACCATCCCATGTTTCGTCATCTGAGGTTCATACTCGTGCTGCTACCCCTGACAATCTTCAGCTTCGCGCAGGATTCCGGTTCAAACAAGAACCTCGACATCCGCAGCTCGATCGGGGACCTGCACGTTGGCAGCGATGCGGACGCGCGCAAGACCGGACTGCCCCTCTACCCAGGTGCGGTTCTCAAATCGGATGGCCAGAATAAGGACCAGGCCAATCTGAGCCTGCTGACCGAAGCCTTTGGGATGAAACTCGTGGTTGCTCACTACGATTCCGACGATGTCCCTGCCAAAATCATCGACTTCTATCGCGACAAACTAAAAAAGTATGGCAAGGTGCTGGAGTGCCACTCCCACAAGCATGATGAAAGCATCGACGTTCACGACGACGACAAAGGCTCCAAGAGCAGCAAGGAATTGAAATGCGACGAGAACTCGGGGCCAATCACCGAACTCAAAGTGGGCGTTGAGGATAACCAGCACGTCGTCGCTGTCCAACCCCGCGATACGGGTAAGGGATCAACTTTCGCTCTTGTCTACGTGCACACCCATGGCAAGCGAGGAGATATCTAAGTAGCGGCCTAAACGCAAGGCGTCAACCACGAAGGGCACGAAGTATCACGAAGGAAATGCTTGCAAACGACGTCCTTCATGATACTTCGTGCCCTTTGTGGTTGACGCATTTCGCATCCCAACCTGACGAGGCTCGCGTTCTCCGCCTGCAGCGCCATGGGGTACTTTCTGCGATACTTTCACAGGTGATATTCCTTCTCTGATGGAACAACCTTGTTACAAATGCGGACAAACGGTCGAACAAGGCGTTCCCTTTTGTCCGCACTGCGCAGCCCCGCAGATCCGCGTAGTAATCGCTGAGCCCGCTCCGCCTCCGCTGTCAATCGCTCCCGCCACAACATCGCTAGACCCGGCCGCCCTCCCCGCATCGCAGACGGTCCCCGTGCTTGCTCTCCCGATGCAGTGGTCTCAATCGGTGAAGCCCTGCGCTCTAGCGGCAATCGTCGCATCTCTACTGATGTATCTAGGCCTGCATCCATTTGTAGCCATGGTAAGCGTCGGATTCCTCGCGGTAGTTTTCTGTCGCCAGCGCCGGCCCGAAAGCATGATCAAAGCCGCGGCGGGAGCCGGGATTGGTGCACTGGCTGGACTGCTGTGGTTCGCGATGTCATCCGTCTTCGAAGCGCTGATCGTGATTTTTTTTCACAAAGGGCCAGAACTCCGCTCGGCTCTCATCGCCAAACTTCAAGAGTTGTCATCGCAAACCAGCGACCCGCAGGTACTGTCCATGTTCGAGCGCTTTAAGACTCCGGGTGGGCTCGAATTCCTGATGCTGGCTAGCCTGGTTTTCGCTTTTCTCGCCTCGATCGTGCTCGCGGCGGTCGGCGGCGCACTTGGCGGGGCGGTACTCGGCCGGCGCGACAGGCCGTAGAGTACCCCAGGGGTAGATTTTCGAGCCCAAACCGAGAGTGCTCGGCGCCCTTGCGGCAGGCAGCGCTGCCGCGTATGATGCACCGTTTGCACTTTTTCCAATGAATAAACCTGCACGCGGTTCGTTGCTCGGGATCGAACACCTCGACGCGAAGGACATCCTGGGCCTCCTCAAGCTGGCCCGCCGCATGAATCCGCTGAAGCCCCGCCCGTTGCTCCGGGGCAAGCGCGTCGTGCTCCTGTTTTACGAAGCCTCCACCCGCACGCGCTCTTCCTTCGAATTCGCAGCGAAAGCCCTGGGCGCCACGACCACGCTGGTGCAGTCCTCCGGCTCAAGCATCGAAAAGGGCGAGTCTGTCCTCGATACCGGATACACCCTCCGCGCGGTTGGCGCCGATTGCATCGTCATGCGCCATCCCTCCGCGGGCGCGCCGCTCCTGATGGCCCAGCATCTCGACATTCCCGTTATCAATGCCGGGGACGGCATGCACGAGCATCCTTCGCAGGCGTTGCTCGATGCCTTCACCATCCTGAAACACAAGAAGTCACTCAAGGGCATACAAGCCACCATCATCGGCGACATCTTTCACAGCCGCGTCGCCCGCAGCGCCTGCCACCTGCTAACCAAGTTCGGAGTAAAGCTGACCCTTTGCGGTCCGCCCGAATTCGTTCCCGACGTTGCCACCACACTCGCCCCCGGCCTTCGGATCACGCGCCATATCGAGGACGCCCTCCGCGGCACCGACGTGATCATGCTGCTGCGCGTGCAAACCGAGCGGCTCGCCGGTCAGAAGATCCGCCTCCAGGACTACATTGCCCGCTACCAAATGACTGCGGCTCGCGTGAAGCTGGCGAAGCGCGACGCAATCGTTATGCATCCCGGCCCGATCATCCGCGGCCTCGAACTGACTGCCGAAGTCGCCGACGGCCCCCAGTCCGTGATCGTCGACGAGGTCCACAACGGCGTCCCTACGCGCATGGCGATCCTGGCGCGGGCGCTCGGGAAGGCAAAATGAGCCACGGATTTTCACGGATCGACACGGATAGATCGGAAATTGAGAATGTACCACTGCTTCAATATCGAAGGAATCTCTGCGGAGAGACTACTGAAGGAATGGAAGTGGCTGGTGCCTGGAGAGTTCAGTTTGTTAGCAGTGAACGCATTCGGAGACTTGTTCCTTCAAGATGCCGGCGGCAGCGTACATCGGCTGGACGTAACGGGCGGGACAATCTCTGTAATCGCAACCTCGACTGCGGAATTCCGGGAGGCCGCGAAAGGCGCTGATAAGAAAGAAGATTGGTTTCTGGAGGACCTTGCTAAGCAGGCGGAGGGACGGGGATGCAGTCCAGGAAAAGGCCAATGCGTGGGTGCAAGATTCCCTTTGTGTTCGCTCAAAGCGCCAAGGCGCCAAACAACATGTACGTCGCGGATCTCTATGAATATGTCTCGTTCATGGGCGACCTGCACAGCCAGATGAAGGATGTTCCGGACGGTGGCCAGGTGCGAATCAAAATTCATCCACGTCCGGTTCAACCAAATCCGCGTGAGAACTGATTGCCGAGTGCT
>Ga0209839_10001609_pt1 | contig 11449 bp, 9 predicted proteins | sample OrgsoiDNA2013050_FD_185800 | JGI IMG/M metagenome (GOLD analysis project Ga0209839, IMG submission 185800) | Permafrost soil microbial communities from the Arctic, to analyse light accelerated degradation of dissolved organic matter (DOM) -... | ecosystem: Environmental > Terrestrial > Soil >... | reverse complement strand
CAATAGTTATAATGACAGTCTATAACCAGGGGCAACTGCATTTATTTCCGCTAGTGCGGCCCAACCGAAGGCGCCTGTGCGCCGGGGAACCTCTGCCACGACAGGCTGCGGACCGTCCGGCTGGGGGGGGAAGCCAGACGGTCCGCAGCCGGGCGTGACCGGCTGCCGACGGCACAGGCACCTTCCGGTCCAGTCCTGCCGGCTATCGCCGGAGGCTCCGAAAGCCACCGCTGTGCTCAGTCTAAATGCCTATAAACGCAGTGCAAAATCCTTACCCGATGTAACCCTATCTTAGGAAGCCCCGCTCAGGGCCGCAATGCCGGACACGCGATTTTTTGACACTGCAATCACATGTGAAGCTGGACGTTACTACCGCGTAACTCGCCTCGCAAGCGGAACACGGCGAGACCCAAAACATAACCTGGATTAACTTTTTCTTAGCACCTCAGCCACACCATCTGCTCGTTTTTTGTCAACGAGTGAGTCCTTGCGCGGGGCCGCCCGGCGTCTTCCTGGCCACACCGGCGATGGCTGTGCGATATAAAGATCATCACGTTACGTAATGCCTCACGGCCTGGCCCGTTAGCAGAATGTACGGAGTCACAGCTGCGGGCCCCGCCGCCGGAGGTTAACGTCGAGATCATCAGTTCGGCGATCCGGACGCGCGCTTCGCCATGGAAATGGTCCTGCGCGTGATGCGGCTCAGGGACAAGAAGTCCCCAGCGGGACAGGCTGAGGCGTGGCTGGGCCACGGCCGGCCCGGGGCTCACCAGCGGTTGACGTGCATGACCTCCTGCACCGGGCGGCGCGGGGCGGGCCGGAACGTCTCGCCGGTGTAGTAAGCCGTCGGGATCAGCACGCCCTGGCGAATGTTGCCGGGCAGGCCGAGGATGTCCGCGGCTTCCTTCTCGTAGACCAGGTGCAACGTCGTCCACGCCGTGCCCAGCTCCCGGGCGCGTGCCGCCAGCATGTAGCTCCAGGCCGCGGGCAGGATGGAACCCCACAGTCCGGCCTGGTTATCGCCCGCCTCCCAGGGCGCATTCACTTCGATGCAGGCGATGACCTGGACCGGGACTTCGCCCATGTGCTCGCCCAGGTACGCCGAGCTGTCCCGGATCCGCAACATGGTCTTGGCCTCGGGTGAGTCGGGTGCCAGCGCTCCGGGCCCGCTCATGGCCCGCGCGCGGGCGGCCAGGTAGCGCTCGGTCGAGCGGCGGTAAAGCTCGCCGATGGCGGCCCGGGTGTCCGGATCCGTGATCACCATCCAGTGCCAGCCCTGCTGGTTGCCACCGCTCGGTGACTGGAGGGAGATCTGCAGGCATTCCGTGATCAGGTCCATGGGGACGGGCCGGGTGAGGTCGAGGCGCTTGCGCACGGAACGGGTCGTGGTGAGCAGTTCGTCAGGGGTGAGCGGCAGGACAGTCATGACCCGTATGTTGCCACGGCCACAGCGGGTGACCAGGGGCGGCCCGGGGGCGGCTCTGAGGACACCCCGGGAGGTGGCTCTGAGGGCACACCCCGGGAGCGACTCTGAGGACGCCCCGGGGAGCGACCTCTGAGGGCAGCCCGGCGGCGGCTCTGAGGACACCCGGGAGGCGACCTCTGAGGGCAGCCCCGGAGCCAGCTCTCAGGGGCACCCCGGGGGGCGGTTCTGAGGACACCCGGGGGGCGGTTCTGAGGACACCCGGGGGGCGGTTCTGAGGACACCCGGGGAGCGGTTCTGAGGACACCCGGGGGGCGGCTCTGAAGCGGGGCCCGAGGATGGCGCTTCAGAGCCGCTCTTTAAAATGATCTTTGAGGCGACCGTAAATGACACTGGGTGATCAGTCCGGGAGGGCTCGATGGCGGAACGGCTCGATGGAACGGTGGCCCTGGTGACCGGGGCCTCCAGCGGCATCGGCGCCGCAACCGCGCTCGAGCTGGCGAACCTCGGGGCGTCCGTGGCTCTGGTGGCGCGCCGGTCGGATCGCCTCGAGGAGCTGGCCACTACCATCCGGGGCCAGGGGGGCAAGGCCCTGGTCCTCGCGGCGGACATCACCGACGAGCCGCAGGCACGCGAGGTCGTTGGGCGGACCGCCGCCGAACTCGGCCGGCTCGACACCCTCGTCAACAACGCCGGCGTCATGCTGCTCGGCCCGGTCGAGGACGCGCCGCTGACCGAGTGGCAGCGCATGATCAACATCAACGTGCTTGGCCTCATGTACTGCACCCACGCCGCGCTCCCGCTGCTGCTGGACGCGGCGGCCAGCGGGCCGCGCCAGGTAGCGGATCTGATCAACGTGAGTTCTGTCGCGGGGCGGGTCGCACGCAACGGAAGCGCCGTGTACAACGCGACCAAGCACGCGGTGGGCGCCTTCAGCGAGGCGCTGCGACAGGAAGTGACCAAACGGCACCTGCGGGTCTCGCTCGTCGAGCCGGGCGCCGTCGAGACCGAACTCGCCGGGCACAACCGGCCGGAAATCCTGGCCAGGCTGACCGAGCGGTTCGCCCACGAGGAGAGAATGCAGGCCAGCGACATAGCCGAGACCATCAGTTTCATCGTGACCCGGCCGCGGCGCACGGCGATCAATGAGGTCCTGGTCCGGCCGACGGAACAGGATCGGTGAGAAGCCGCGACGCCGGGCCGCCCATTGAGCCGGGCGCGGTATGCGGGAACTCCCACCGTGCGGGAACTCCCACCGTGCGGGAGCGATAGGCCGGCCCCTACACTGTGTCGATCATGCCCGTCCGAACTAATCCCCTAAACGATCGGCTCACCCGCAGGCAGAAGCGCACCATGGCGATTGTCTGCGCGGCCATTGTGCTTGCCTTCGTGGGCTTTGGCATCTGGGGAGCGCTGGCGTCCGATCCCTATAGCAAGTCCGCGAACGGCTGCGTCAACGTGACGCTGGCCAGTTCCACCGGCGGCGGGGTCCTGCATTACTGCGGCGCCGATGCGCGTAAGTTCTGCCACTCCTCCGTCGTCCAGGGGCAGTCCCAGCTCGCAGTGCGCGCGCGGCCACAGTGCGTCCTGGCCGGCCTGCTGCCGTCGAGTCCGGCTTCACCGGCCGCTTCGCACTGAACCGCACATCTACGTCCTGTCACCCGGAGTCGTCGGCACGTTGTCGCGCCCTGGATGTCGTCGTCGGCTCCGTACTGCCGAAGTCCCGCCAGGCTCGCCGGGTGAGCCCGGCAAGGATGGCCGCCGCAAGAAGCGCCATAAACCGGCGAGGGCGGTTGCGCGTCTCCCCGGCATTCGATACTATGTTCGAGTAGATATTTATCATGGAGCTGCCGAGCGAACGGAAGGGCGGCCGTGCCGTTAAGTCCAGTATCGGGATCTGCGGGAAACGAGAGTGCCTCCCCCCGCGGCGAGCGCGATGCGCCCGATGTTGGCGGGCATGCCCGTCTCCGGAATCTGAGCGCTTATACCGAGGCAGGTACCCCGCGTTCCGTCGGCGATGGCGGCAACGGCCAGGAAGAGCTCCTGGACCTGATCGTCGCGGCCACCCTCGCCCAGGATGACCCGCTGGACGACGAACCGGCGGACGCGGACTACTGGGATCCAGACGAGCTTCGGGGCCTGCGGAGAGATGACGCTCTATGCGCTCCATGCGCTCCATGCGCTCCGCTCGACGGAACCGGCCCCGCCTATCCGCCCGCCACTGGAGACGATCCCGCAGGCGCGTCCGCGAAGGGGGCCCAGTCTCCCGGCTGGGGGTTCGCCTCGGACGGTCCCCTCGATGAGCTGATCCCCGGACCCATGCTCGCTGGGCTGGCCGATACCGCTCACGGCAGCGGCCTGCGCCTGGTCAACGACGACGAGCTGACCGGGATCATTCGGGCTTGGCGGCGGCTAACTTCGTGGGTAACGGCCAGAGAGCTGGCCGCGATTGCCGAACTGGCGAGGCGCCGGCCGGCCGACGAAAAGACCACTCCTGGGCTCCGGCTCAAAGCGCGTCTCCTCGCGGCGAGAGACAGTACTCGCGGGAAAGAGGCCGGCGCTCATACCGGCGCCGCCCCCGAAAGTTCCGGCCCCGAAAGTAAGGGTTCAGCGGGTACAGTTCCGGTTCCGGTTGACGGCGAGCCCAGCGAACCGGGCCTCGAGCCGCTGCGGCCGGCCGAGGCGGGGCGTTCCGCTAACGAGGGATCGGGACCGGACGCGGGCTTTCCTGAATTCATCGACCCATTCGCATCGGACGAGCTAGCTGCAGCGCTCACGCTGACGGTCCGCGCCGCCGAGGCCCACCTGGAGTTTGCGACCGATCTGGCGACCAAGCTGCCCATGACCGCGGCTGCGCTGGAAGCCGGGGTGATCGATCCTGTCCGGGCACGGATCATTGCCGACGCCACGCGCGTGCTGACCGATGAGCATGCCGCGCTCGTGGAAGAGCTGATCCTGCCCAACGCCGGACAGCAAACCAGCGGGCAGCTCCGGGCGGCGCTGGCGCGAGCGATCCTGGCGGCCGATCCGGAGGCCGCACGGCGGCGCCGGGAAGAAGCGCAGCGCGACGCCCGCGTCATGCGGTGGCGGGAGGACTCGGGCACGGCCGCGCTGTGCGGGCGCGACCTGCCCTCGATCGATGTCCTGGCTGCGGACCAGAGGATCTCGGCGCGAGCCCGCGAGCTGAAGGCTGCCGGTGTCGAGGGCACGATGGACCAGTTGCGCGCCCGCGCGTACCTGGACTTCCTGTTGGGCCGGAGCATGGTCCCGGATGACGGTGCCGATGATTGCCAGCCAGCGTCTCCGTCACCTCGCAGCGAGGGCACGCCCGCTGATCGCGGCGCGGCACCTGGGCATGTGGATGGGTCGGCTACGGGTTCTGAGACGACCGCTGGCCTCCCATATGGGCCGGCCGCACGGATCAACGTGACGGTGCCGTTGTCGGCGATACTCGGGCTGTCGGATCTGCCGGCGGAGGTAGCGGCGTTCGGCCCGGTCGACGCTCAACTGGGCCGCTACCTGGTACGAGCGGCCGGAATCCACCCAGCGACTCGGTGGTGCGTCACGGTGGTCGGCGAAGATGGCCAGGCCGTTGGGCACGGATGCGCCCGGGGCAGGCACGCGGCTCCAGCGCCTCCGTTTCCTGGTCATAGTGATGACCCCAGTCCGTCCCCGTTTCCTGGTCATAGTAATGACCCCGCTCCGCCTCCGTTTCCTGGTCATAGTAATGACCCCGCTCCGCCTCCGTTTCCTGGCCATAGTGACAACCCCGCTCCGCCTCCGTTTACTGGCCATAGTGACAACCCCGCTCCGCCTCCGTTTACTGACCGTAGTGACGACCCCGCTCCGCCTGATGACAGCCGCGAGACACGCGCTGGGCCAGGGGGGTCCATGCCGGGTCCGGAGCCAAAAGATCCGTCGCTGGCCGTCTCAGCCAAGGAGTTCATGGAGCGGCTGGGCATAAGGGTGACGCCACTGGCTGTCGGCACGTGTGACCACCGCAACGAGGAACCGGGCTATAAACCAAGCCGACGGCTACGTCATCTGGTCGGCGCCCGCACAGCGTCCTGTACCGCACCCGGCTGCCGGCGGGCTGCGGCGCAGTGCGACTTCGACCATACGGTGGCCTATGACGCGGGCGGGCGGACATGCGAGTGCGATCTCGGTCCCGTGTGCAGGCGGCACCACCGTTGCAAGCAAGCTCAGGGGTGGGCACTGGTACAGCGAAGTCCCGGAGAAATGACCTGGACCACACCCTCGGGCCGCCGCTATACGACCATGCCCACCAGCTACTACGTCTGACTGGCCGTGCACCGCTCGCGGTGCACGCTCGGCCGCAGTGTGTCCTGGCCCGCCTGCGCCCCTGATCCGCGCCTCGTCGCCAGTATGCCTGCCGCGCATGGATCGCACTCTCCCGGGTCCGGTGACACGAAGTTCATGAGGCTGTGGGACGTGCGTGGCTGGGCTCCGGCGGCGAGATGCCCCCGGGAGGCGGCTCGGCCACCAGTAGCCAGAAAATTTCGATCGCGAGCAGATAGTCGAGAGCCTCAGCGCCGTCGTGGGCCACGACGACCTCGTTGCGGATGCTGTTCTTCTGGAAGGCCCGGATGGTCAGGGCCTCATCGTCGGGGTTGTCCTCTACCAGCAGGATGTGCCGCTCGTTCATATCGTTTCCGCCGTACGGAGAGTGAAGTAGAACGTCGCGCCTTTGCCGACAACGCCCTCGGCTCTGAATGCACCGCGCGGGCGGCCTCAGGAACCAGCACTTCGACCAGCTGGCCCTCCAGTTCGTCCCGCTGGTACCCGAACAGGTGTTCCGCCTCGGCATTGACGATGGCGATCCGGCCACCCGCATCCACGCACAGCATCGCGTCCGGTGCCGCGTCCAGGATCACGGCGAACTTGCTGTTCAGGAGTGGTCTCACAATTCTAACTTTACGTTACCAAGGATACACTCTTTGTTATGTGCAGCTCGCGGATCCCGCGCGCTGGGGCTGATCCCCGGCAGGCCACGACCACGGTCATGCCGGGGCAGCGCTTCTTCGTGCTGCCCCGGACCCGGCCTCCCCGGCCGGGCCGGCCGGGATCCGGCCGGGGAGGCCGGGATCCGAGGTGACGCCGATCCAGGAGGAAGACGAGGCGCGGTCGGCGCCAGAAGACGCGCGCGCGGCCCCGCCTTCTGGCGCGCCTGACGGTCCGGCTGATACACCGTCCCGCGCCGAGCGGGTGCTTGACGTGATCACGATGGCGGGTGGCCTGCTGTGCGCCGCAGGAGGCCTGACCGTGATGGCGGCCTGGTTCGCGCGGGCCACCGCCGTTCTGCTCCTCGGCAGCCAGAGTCCGATGACGTTCAATACCGCGCTCGCCTTGGCAGTGACGGGGGTCGCGCTGGTCGCGCTCGCCAGCAGACGGCCCAGGGCGGCGTTGGTGGCGGGCGTCTTCGATACGGGCCTCGGGGTCGCGATCCTGGCCGAGTGGGCGCTGGGCCGTGGTCTCGGCATCGATCAACTGGTGGTAAATGCTTACGTCAGCGGCCCGCACGACATCCCGGGCAGGTCGACGACCGGCACCGCGGTGTGCCTGACGCTCGTCGGCGCGGCCCTGCTGGTCTGGGGTCCATGGCGCTCCCGCAGGCACCCGGCCGCGCTGGCCGCGGCAGGATCCCTGGCCGGCGCCATAGCGATCACCGCGATCGCCGGGTACCCGACCGGCACCGCGCAGGCTTACAACTGGGTGCATGTGGACGCCATGCCTCTTCTCACCGCGGTCGCCATGCTCATCCTGGCCGTCTGCCTGCTCAGCGCCGCCTGGTGTGATGAGCCTTACGTACGCCTGCCCAGGTGGCTCCCGATACCCGCCGGCGCGGCGGCTTTCGCTATCGCCGGCACCGTATGGCAGACGATCATCGGCGGGAGCGGCGGTGCGGGGGGCAAGGCCGCGAACGCATCCGCTGTCCTCGGCCTTCTGATGGCCGGCATGGTGGCACTGGTGATCTGGCTGGCGCAGCAGGCGGACAGGGGGCGCCGGGTGGCCGTGGCGGCGGCGACGCGGGCGACCGCGGCCGAGGCGGCGGCGCGGGACGGTGAGATGCGGCTGTACCAGTTCCTTGACGCCATGCCCATCGGGGTGTTTGTCGCAACACCGGACGGACGGCCCGCCTACGCCAATGACGAGGCCGAGCGCGTGCTGGGCCAGGGCGTCGTACCGACCATCGACGCCCATGATCTGGCCGAGACATGTAACACCTTCGTTACCGGCACGGACCGGCTTTACCCGACCGAGAGCTTGCCGATCGTCCTCGCCTCCCAGGGGCAGTCGTCACACCGGCTGGACATGGAGATCCACCAGCAGGATGGTGACGTGATCCCCCTCGAGGTATGGGGCCGCCCGGTGTGCGGGGCTGGCGGAGAGGTCGACTATTCCCTGGCCGTGTTTGCCGACGTGTCGGAGCGCCACGCCCGGGAAAAGACGCTAGCGGAGCAGGCCGCTCTGCTCGATCTGGCCCACGATGCGATCCTGGTGCGGGATCAGGACAGCCGCATCGTGTACTGGAACGCGGGCGCCGAGCACCTCTACGGCTATACCCGGGCCGAGGCGCTGGGGCGTGTCTCGTACGAAATTCTCCGCACCAGGGTCCCCGCGCCCGTCGCCGGCATCGAGGCCGCCGCGGCCAGGGACGGCCGATGGGAGGGCGAGCTTATCCACCGGTGCGCCGACGGGCGGACCATCGTGGTCGATAGTTGCTGGGTGGCACAGTACGGGCCCGACGGGTCCTTGCTGAGATTCCTGGAGACCAACCGTGATATCACGGCCAGGAAGGACACCGAACGCGAGGCGCTGCGCCGAGCCGACGAGATCCGGGCCCTGAACGCGACGCTGGAACAGCAGGTGCGGCAGCGCACCGTTCACCTGCGGCGGGCCAACAAAAACCTGGCCTCCTTCACCTACTCGATCGCCCACGACCTGCGAACCCCGCTGCGAGCGATGAGCGGGTACGCCGAAGCCCTGGCGGAGGAGTACGGCGACCTGCTCGGCGAAACTGGCTGCGGGTACACCGGGCGCATCCGGGCCGCCGCCGAGCACATGGGCACCCTGATCGACGACCTGCTGCAACTGTCGCACGTGTCACGGGCCGAGATGAACCTCCAGGACGTCGATCTCAGCGCCGAGGTCACCGCGCTCTGCGGCAAGTTCCACGCCCGTGATCCAGACCGCCGGGTCCGCGTGACCGTCGAAGACGGCATCCGGGTCACCGCGGACCGCATCCTGATTCTCATCGTGCTGGAGAACCTGCTCGGAAACGCCTGGAAGTTCACCGCTCGCCGCGACGACGCCACCATCACGTTCGCCGCCGCCACCGTCGACGGCGCCCGCTGCTACTACGTGCGCGACAACGGGGTTGGCTTCGACCTCGCTTACGTGGACAAGCTCTTCCAGCCCTTCCAGCGGCTGCATACCGCCGGCGAGTTCGCCGGCACCGGCACCGGCCTGGCCACCGTCCAGCGCATCATCGAACGCCATGGCGGGCGGATCTGGGCCGAAGGCGCCGTCGACCGCGGCGCCACGTTTTACTTCACCCTCGACGCGAAACAATCGGGGGGCCCGGATGAGCCGCCGCAATCCGGGCCGCGATCCGGTTAGTAGCGCAGTGAGCGGCAAGGTCAGGCGTGTACCCGCTGACCGCGCGACGCGCTGACCAGTGCGGCCTTACCCCGGACCACGGGATTGACCAGCTCGCCGATCTGGGAGATGTGGATCCGGATCTCATCGGCCGGCTGCAAGGTGAACGGAAGGTCGGGAACGAGACTCGTCCCCGTGGACAGGACCGCGCCCGCCGGGAACTCCTCCTCGCGGAAGAGGTACTCAGTGAGTTCGCCGATGCGGCGCCGCAGGCCGGACGTGCTGGATTGGCCTTCCCAGGCCACCGAGCCATCCCGGGTGATGGTCATCTCGATGATGAGTGAGTAGGGGTCGGGAACCTCCCACGCGGGCCGGATCCAGGGGCCCAGCGCGCAGCCGCCCAGGTAGATCTTGGCCTGCGGCAGGTAGAGCGGGTTCTGTCCCTCGATGGAACGCGAGCTCATGTCGTTGCAGATCGTATAGCCGACCACGTCGCCGGCGTAGTTAAGTACCGCCGCCAGTTCGGGTTCCGGAACGTCGACGCTGGAGTCGGAGCGGACCGACACTGCGCTACCGGGGCCACGGACCCGCCAGGCGGCCGACTTGAAGAAAAGCTCGGGCCGTTCCGCCGCGTACACGCGTTCGTAGACGTCGGCGGATTCCTCGCTATCGGCGACCCTGGCCGCGCGGGAGCGCTCGTAGGTCACGCCCGCGGCCCATACCTCGGTGCGCCCGTCGACGGGAGCCAGCGGCTCGATCTCTTCCTGCCGGAGCGCCTCACCCCCGGGCCTCTCGCAGATTTCCCGGATGTCGTCGAGCGGCAGTGCGAGCAGATCAGCCAGGGCGGGAGCGGCGGCGAACGTGGTCACCGGGCCGATTCCGCCGCGTGCTCCGGTGGACCCCGGCGCGTCAGTGCGGCCTTCCTCGAAGACGCCGAGCTGCGGTGTGCCGTGAACGATCTTCCGGAACCTGATGAGCCGCACGCTATCCCTTCCCGGGCCACCCGATCAGCTGCCCAATGACTGCCCCGCGAGCGTAAGTCGACACTTGCGAACCGGTCAACCTTCATCACACAAACAACTCGCTTCATCTGATGAAGCGTTGACGCACATCGATGTGCCGACGTAACTTCGGAAGCTCCGGCGCGGCTTCAGAAGCTTGAGTGTGGCTTCCGAAGCTCCAGCGCTCGGCCCGGCATCTCGATCACAGATTCCCGGACGGACGTCGCTTCAGGTCATCTCGATCACAGATTCCCAAACGGACGTCGCTTCAGGTCATACAGACGGAGGACCGCTCATGACCGCCGCATACCCGGCTCGGGCCCGGCACGCTCAGGTGGTTCACGGGCTCGGTGCCCAGATCGTTCGCGGCGGCCTGGCACCCGGAGACGCCGTGCCCACCGAGGACGAACTGGTGGGCCAGCTTCACGTCGGCCGGTCCGCGCTGCGCGAAGGCGTGAAGGTGCTGGCCGGGAAGGGCCTGCTGGAGAGCCGAACGAGCGCCGGGACCCGGGTCCGCCCGCGCGAGTCATGGAACCTGCTGGACCCGGACGTGCTGACGTGGCGGTTCGCTCCCTCCCCCGGCGCCGACGACATCCAGGCCCTGGCCGGGCTGCGTGTCGCGCTCGAACCTGGTGCGGCGCGACTGGCCGCGGAGACCGCCACCACGGAGCAGCGCAGCGCGATCGCGATGGCCATGGCCAGGCTATGGGCCACCGTCGACGACCCCAACGCGTTCATCGAGGCTGATCTCGACTTCCATCGCGCGGTATTCAGCGCCGCCAACAACGACCTGCTGCTCTACATCCACGACGTGGTCAGCGTCGCGCTCGGTGCGATCCGGCCACTGCACAGCCGTTCGGTCGGGCACAACCGCGACACGCTGCCCAACCACGAGCGGGTAGCGGTCGCCATCCGGCGGGGTCACCACCGCAAGGCGGAGGACGCGATGCGGGAGATCGTCGAGGTGGCCCGGGCCGACGCTCTCCGGGAGATGCGATGACGTCCGCCGCGGGCGCCAGCCCGGCCGATATTCATCTCCGCGGGAGCGGACCGAAGCGCAGCCGTGATCGCCGCCGGGCGCGCCCGGCGGAACGGCCCGGACCCGCGGACCGTCGAGGCCGCCTGGGTGCGGCCGCGTTTCGCCGGCTACCTGGAGTTCCAGACCGGGGCCTCCGCCATCCTCCGTGACGGGCTCATCAACGGCGAGAACCACGATCGGCCGCTCGACCGAGTGAACGAGTTGTTCACTCGGTCGAAGCAAAGCATTGCTCCCGCCCAGCGCGGGGCATATACCTCGTCGCAGGGCATATACACAGCCATGACGAGGAGATCAGGGTGAGCATTGCGGTGGTGACCGGCGCCGGGGGCGCCCGGGGGCGGGCGATCGCCCGGCGGCTAGCGGTGG
>Ga0209839_10001607_pt1 | contig 11458 bp, 14 predicted proteins | sample OrgsoiDNA2013050_FD_185800 | JGI IMG/M metagenome (GOLD analysis project Ga0209839, IMG submission 185800) | Permafrost soil microbial communities from the Arctic, to analyse light accelerated degradation of dissolved organic matter (DOM) -... | ecosystem: Environmental > Terrestrial > Soil >... | reverse complement strand
CCGAAAAAGGGAAGAACTGGAGGCGTCGCGCGACCGCATTGTTCTAGAAGAAAAAGAGGATGCCCCACCCTTCTCGCGTTTTTGTGCGAGAGGGTGGGATTTTGACTTCCTCAGTGCTCCAGTGTCCTCCGTGGTAAAGCGGTTTTGACTTCCCCGTGTCCTCGGTGTCCTCTGTGGTGAAAAGATCTAACTTCCCCAGGCCGCCCACGCGGTCTCACTCGCGTGATCCAAATCACGGAACTTTCCCCTCTCCTATCTGCGTACAATCATCCAGAGGAGGTCTCTATGTTCACCTTTTTGCTCTGGTGCATTCTTTTCCTGCTCTGCTGGCCGCTCGCGCTGATGGCATTGATCGCCTACCCGTTCGTCTGGCTGGTCCTGCTCCCATTTCGAATCGTAGGCGTCGCAGTTCACGGCGTTTTGGAGGTCATCTACCTCGCGATCACGCTTCCGTTCCGTCTTCTGGCCGCGCCATTCCGGGTGTAGGGAAAAATGAATCCTCGCTGGCCCGTGCCTCCGCTTATCCCGGATGACAGTGCTCCGTTTCTCGGCCGCCTGTAGTACTCTGTGTCCCCTGTGTCCTCCGTGGCCAACAGACTCTGACTCCTCAGCGTCCCCCGTGTCCTCCGTGGTCGAAAGATGTCCCTTGCCCCCCGTGACGACCCTGCATTTAGAATTGACATTCGACTGATAACCTCATGCCCTTCATCCTCACTTCCATCGAAGCCCGCGTCCTCGGCGCTCTGATCGAAAAAGACATCACCACGCCCGACTACTACCCGCTCTCGCTCAACGCCTTGGTGAATGCCTGCAACCAAAAAAATAATCGTGACCCGTTGTTGACGCTCGACGAACCCGCGGTTCGCGACGCCCTCGCCAGCTTGCAGGAAAAGCGCATGGCAGGACCGGCCAGCGGCGCCGACAGCCGAGTGACGAAATTCGAACATCGCCTGCAGGAAGTCTTCAACTTCGACCGCCGCGAAATCGCCATCGTCTGCGTGCTGCTCCTCCGCGGACCACAGACTCCCGGGGAACTCCGCGGCCGCACCGACCGCATGTACCACTTCGAAGCCCTCGAAGACGTTGTCTCCACCCTCGACCGTCTCGCTCAGCGAACTCCGCCTCTGGCCCGCATCCTTCCGCGCCAACCCGGTACAAAAGAATCGCGCTACACGCACCTGTTCTCAGGCGAACCGCCGGAAGCGGATGTGGCGCAGGAAAGTGTGGCACGAGAAAGTGTGGCGCGGGCGCCCTCGCCCGCGTCTGCCGGCGCGAGTTCTGCTGCCGACCGCATCACAAAACTGGAAGAAGACGTCTCCCGACTGCGCGAAGAATTATCCGAAGTCCACCAGCAACTTGCCGCCTTCCGCAAACAATTCGAGTAAGCAGGAAAGCCGCCAGTGGCGCAAAAATGCAGCCGACAGCTCGTGCCTCAATTTGAATCTCTTCGCGTACTTCGCGGCCCTCCCTTCGCGACTTCGCGGTTAAAGTCTTTTGATTTGCGCCTGGAGCAAGAGCCTTGAACCGCGAAGGTCGCGAAGAAAATCCGCGAAGTACGCGAAGAAATCAGTGCAGGAAAAACCTATCCTGGAACCTACGCCCCCGGATGCACCCAGCGGATAATCCAGAACGCGACTGCCGACACAAACGCTGCCGCCGGAATGGTAAACGCCCACGCCCACACGATCCGCGTGGCCACGCCCCACCGCACCGCCGACAACCGGTGCGTCGCCCCCACGCCAACAATCGCCCCCGTGATGGTATGCGTCGTACTCACCGGGATCCCCGCCAGCGCCGTCGCAAAAAGCGTGATCGCTCCCGCCGTCTCCGCGCAGAATCCGCCCACCGGCTTCAACTTCGTAATCCGCGAGCCCATCGTGTGCACGATCCGCCACCCGCCGAAATATGTCCCCAGCGCGATTGCCGTGTGCGCCGCAAGAATAATCGGCCAGTGATAGCGCCCCCAGCTTCCAGCAAGCTCGGAGGCAGTAATGATCTTCGCCCCGTACAGCGCGCTGGCCACGATGCCCATCGTTTTCTGCGCGTCGTTGCCGCCATGGCCGAGACTATAAGCCGCAGCCGAGAGAAGTTGCAGTTTGCGAAACCACGCATCGATGCGGCGCGGAGCTTTGTCCCGCAGAATCCAAAAAATGGCCACCATAAACGTAAACGCCAGCACCAGCCCCATGACCGGCGCCACCACAATAAAAATCAGCGTCTTATACCATCCCGCCACAATAATGACCTGCCAGCCAGCCCGAGTGATCGCCGCCCCCGCCATCCCTCCGATCAGCGCGTGCGACGACGAAGTAGGTAATCCCCACCACCAGGTCAGCAGATCCCACACAATCGCGCCCAGCAGCCCCGCGATCACCACATACTGCGTAACCGACTCGATGTGGATCATCCCGCTGCCAATGGTTTTGGCCACTGCCGTCCCCAGCAGAAACGCGGCCAAAAAATTGAAGAACGCCGCCCACACCACCGCCAGCTTCGGCGAAAGCACGCGAGTCGAAACCACCGTCGCAATGCTGTTCGCCGCGTCGTGGAATCCGTTCAGAAAGTCGAAGGTCAGCGCGACCAGGACTGTGACAATCAGGAGCAGGAGATCCGGTTTCACGAAGTTTTCCTGTGGGCGAAGGCGCGAGATTTAGGAATTTTTCAGGACTACGGTTTCGAGCACGTTGGCTACGTCCTCTGCTTTGTCGGTCGCGGTTTCCAGAAATTCGATCAATTCCTTGATCTTGATCAGGGTGATGGGATCCTTTTCCTGATCGAACAGCTGCCCGATCGCCGCGCGGGAAATCACGTCCGCTTCGTTTTCCAGCCGGTTGATTTCGACGCAGTGGTTCATGATGTCGCCATTCTTGCGAATCAACGCCAGCGCCCGCTGCAGTTCCTGGCTTTGCAGCAGGATCAAACGGGCAATCTCCAGCGCAGCCGGCGGAGGATTCGTGATCCGGTACATGATGATGCGCGCCCCGGCGGCATTCAGAAAGTCGAGAACATCGTCGAGCGACGAAGTCAGCGCGTGAATATCTTCGCGGTCAAAGGGCGTGATGAACGTGGAATTCAGCTTGGTCAGCACCGCGTGCGTCATCTCGTCGCCGATGCGTTCGATCCGCCGAATCTCGGCCACTTTCGCGGCCACGTCGGTGTAGTCGGTGAAGAGCTCGACCATGGTGCGAGCTCCCGCGATCAGGTTTTCCGACATCTGAGAAAACATGTCGAAGAAACTGTTGTCCCTGGGAATGAGTGGGGTCATTGCGAAGCGGCCGGACTCCAAATCAGAATGAGTGCACTAGAGCGGCTCAATATCTCATGCGAAGTGGAATACCGTCAATCGGGCAGAATTAGCGGGAGCAATCAGGCGAGTGGGAGTTGGATGTGGGGAGTGGATGCTGGATGTGGGGACCGCCGCCCTCGGCTGTCCGTCGCGCGCAGCGCGACTCCGGCGACTACCGCCGCTGCCGCCGAATCCCCACCGGCGCCCGGCGCGGAATTCCGACCCCGACGAAGATGATCACCAGCAGCACCATGGCCGCCCCAACTGCGGCGCTCACCAGGAATTCGATCAGAGTGTGATCCAGACCCATGGACCATAGTATGGAGTGCGTCACCGCTTTCAGCGAAGTTACGGCTAGGCTTGACCTAAAGTTCGGAATGCAGTTCGACATGAAGTTTGGAATGAAGCCTGTCATGACACTCTCCCGGTTTGTTCGCAGATTCGTTTCTGGCAAGAGAAAAACCCCACCTTCACCGTGATCCCCGGCAAAGGTGGGGCACCCACGATTCACTTACTGGGCCGGCGTTTCAGCTACCGGAGCGGCTGGCACTTCAGCGGCCACTTCCGGAGCAGTCACCGGATTGATCTTCACCGTCGAGAGAATCGTCTCCAGCCGGCCGAAGACTTTGTCGCGATCCACATGCTTGGTCACGCCTTGTTCCGACGCGACCGTGGTCACATTCAACCCAAACTCGTAGCAAGCTCCATTCTGGAAGACATGGAAGTACTTCGAGTCGCTCTGCCGCGTCCCTTCACCGGAGACGGCTTCTGTGGCGCGCAGTTCCATGTCGTCAATCAGCAGCTTCGAGCCTTGGGCCTCATCCTGCACTGGCATTGTCGCTACCGGCGATGGAGAAGGCGTCGGGGTCGAATTGTCGACAACAACCGGCTTGGTCGGATCAGTGGTCGACGCAGTCTGCGCGGAGGCAGCGTCCACTTTCGACTGTTCGGTCTTCGGCTGTTCAGCGGCGGCGGTTGTTACCGGCGACGCCTTCGGCTGCGGCACGGCAAACTCGTTGCACTGATCGGCCGTGAGCCCCTTGTGCACGCTCACGTTGAAGAATGCGGACGAGAAGTCCGTGTTGGCAAAGCTGGTCTCAGGCAGTTCGACGGCAGCAAGCGCGACACCGCCGGGCTGCACAAAGTTCATCGCGATCGGATTCGAAGCGAGCAGTTCGATGGCCGCGGACCCAGTCTCAATGGCGTAGCGCCGTGGATATTCAAACGTCACTCCGCTGCTCTTGTCGGTATAGTTCACCGTCGCCGGCTTCTTGTGTATGACTTTCTTCGGCGCCGCGACCGGCTTGCTCTCGGCCTGCATGCTCATCGCAGGCGCGGCCAGAGTCGGCATCGGAGTCACGGGAATCTGGTTGTTGGAGCTCACTGGCTTCGGCTTGTCACTGGAGCAGCCGACGGTTACGGAGCAAACGATCAGCACGGCGGCGAATAAAAGAGCGCCGGTATTCTTGCTAACTTGTTTACCCCAGGCTACGGAACGATTTTCTGCGGTGTTGCGCAATGCATTGATGTTGATGCGGTTCATGTTGTCACCCCCTGCCGTCTAGCGGCACTCTGAGGGATTGCAAGGCGCGCACCAAAGCAATCGCACTGATTCGACAGGAGATAGCAAGCGACGACAACTGGCGGCGCGTGGCCGCTCAGACACGATGTAGCCGCGCCAACACAGATTCCCCGCGATGAAGACCAGCCCAGAGCGCTCTGCGGCGCCGAAGAAGTGAGTTGCGGGATGCGCGGTTCAGAACTAGAATTCGCGCGGCAAATCATCCACACAATTTGTTCGCCATGGAGGCGCGTTATGAAAGCAAGAACTGTGTTATTGACTCTGGTCCTGTGTTTTCTGGCAGGGGCCGTGTGCTTCGCCAGCGATACACAACTGGGCTCCTGGAAGTTGAACGAGGCGAAATCGAAAATCGCTGCTGGAACATCCAAGAACAGCACGGTTGTCTATGAATCTGCCGGTGACAGCATAAAAGTCACGATTGATGGCAACGGGCCGGATGGGACGGCTACGCACAGTGAGTGGACGGGCAAGTTCGACGGTAAAGACTATCCCTCTACCGGGAATATGAACGAAGACACGCGCTCAGTGAAACAAATTGACGACCACACGCTTCACGTCACGTCAAAAAAAGGCGGCAAGGTTGTTCTTACGGCCCACGTTGTGGTCGCGGCCGATGGCAAGAGCCGCACGGTCACAGCCAATGGAACCGATGCACAGGGCAAGAAATACAAGAGCACCGCAGTGTACGACAAGCAGTAAAAGGATCATCTCCTCGAATGCTGCCATCGAAGTGATGCCCTTCCGCTCGGTTCTGAGCGGGAGGGCTTTTGTAGTCTGCCGGCATTTTGAGTGTAATGGCCTGATGACAACAGACGTGATTCGGCGTCCCGTCGCCCTCTTTAGCAATCAAATGTGGCCGCACCGAAAGAGCGTCGTGCTCAGTGACCTTGATTCAGATAGACCGTGAGCGTGCCGAACTTAGCTTTTGGCAGGCGGCTCAGAATGGCTACATCCAGCAGATTATCGCCATTGATATTTGCCGCTGCCAACGAAGGAACCCCCGGCGGCGCGGGGAAACTCTGGATCGGCTGAAACGTACCGTCGCCTTTGCCCAGAATGACGTCCAGAAAACCGCCTCCCGCCAGTACGATATCGAGCGTATGGTCGAGGTTGAGGTCGCGAAGCTGAAGCGCCGATGCGCTGGACGCGCCCGGGACTTTCAAAAATACGGGCGCTTTGAAGGTGCCGTTGCCATTCCCCAGAAGAATGTTCAATCCGCCTCCGACGACTCCGGCGGTAGTGACCAGGTCTAGATTCCCGTCGCCATTCAAATCTCCGGCGGCCACGAATCCACTCCCGTTCGGGTTCGAGGAAGTGATAGGCGCATGAAAAGTACCGTCCCCATTGCCGAGCAAGACTGTAATCACGCCGTTGTAGTTCGCCGCGATGTCGAGCTTGCCATCATGATTAAAGTCGCCTGTAACCAGGTTTTGAAAATTGGCTGCCCCCGAGGGGATGGCGCCTTGAAATGTGCCATCGCCATTGCCCAGCAGAATGCTGACACCCCCGACATCGCTGGCTGCCAGATCGAGCTTGCCGTCATGATTGAAATCCCCGGCCAATACCTGCGAGTGTCCCACGCCAGAATCGAACACCACCCCGGGGCGAAAGGTCCCATCGCCGTTGCCAAGGCAAATCTCAACTCCATCTCCCGGGGCGACTATAATGTCCGGCTTCTTGTCACCATTAAAGTCAGCGACGATGCCGGTCGACGCATAGCAAGGCATAGAGATCGGCGATCCGAACGTGCCGTCTCCATTTCCGAGCAGCACAGCGGAGGGTGCAGTACCAAATTCCACCAGATCAGTCTTTCCGTCACCGTTGACGTCGGCGAGCCGTATCGACGCCCCGAGCAGCCCCGGTTGCGAAGACTGAGCTTTGAGCGTGCCATCTCCCTGACCGAGGAGCAGACTGAACCCAGAGGAATTTTGCACCGCCAGATCGATCAGTCCGTCGCCGTTGAAGTCGCCGGAAAGAAGTCCTGATCTGTCGGTGAGGTAGGTCTCCCCGACCGTGAAGGTACCGTCCCCGTTACCGAGCAGCATGGTCACGCCGTAGTAAGTGGGATTGAAGATGGCAACGTCGAAGTTGTTGTCCCGATTGAATCGGGCGACGGTCAATCCTCGGCCTCCCGCATAGCCCGAACCGTAATACAGCGGGATGATAGCGGATTGCCGGAACTTGCCGGTCCCATCCCCAAGAAAAACCTTCGGCTGATACGGATAGGAATTCTGCGCGCCGGTAATCAGATCCGGAATACCATCCTTGTTGAAATCGGCAACCGCAACATCGCAGCCACCGCCAACTTCGATCGGTGACTGAAATGTCCCGTCGCCATTGCCCAGATACACTTCCCTGCCCGTAGTGAGATCCATGTTGCCGTCTTTGTTGAAATCAGCAACCGCCACACAGGTGCCGGAGCCGGAGCTGATGATCAGCGAGCCGAACGTACCGTCACCGTTGCCCGGGAGCACAAAAATGGCGCCCACGGCAACCATTGCCAGATCAACTTTTTTGTCGCCCGTAAAATCGCCCAGCGCCAGGACCCCGTTTACTGAGCCGCGGGTAAAAACTGGCGATTTGAATTTCCCATTCGATTCCGCAACCATCACGCCAATTTCCGCGATGCCCTGCACGGGATCTGTGCCCGAGATCACCACGTCGGGGACGCCGTCGCCGTTGAAATCCCCCGCGATTCCAATCTTGACATCGTTCAAATTGGTGATGGGAGTAATGATGGGCGCGCCGAACCCTCCCGCGCCATTGCCGGGGAATACGACGAGTTCGTGTTGCGACGATGTGGTGGTCGCTGAAAATAAAACGTCGAGTTTGGCGTCGTGATTGAAATCGCCTTTAGCCAGGAAAGTCTTGTCGAGAGTCGCACCCTGCACCGTAAACAGTTTCTCGGAAATGAATTGGCCCTGAAGGCTGGTCGTGATGAGACAGAGCAGGGCTAACGTGGGGATTCGCATTGAGGTCTCCAAAACGATCCGCATCGCGGGGAGAGAAGCCCAGCGTAGCAGGCGTCAACATGCTCGTCAAACGAAGCTCTGCTGTCGGGATTGGTCGTCTTGTTATCGCCAGGACGATCTAAACATAGCCAGGAGTCCACCGCTATCACACGAGCCTAAGATGGTTGGCGAAAATCGCCATTTCACTCATTTACCTTAGATTCGTGGCACTACCCTTGCTCCGATTCGACGGGCTGAAGAAGAACTGCCCGCAAAAAATAAGGGCGGCCATGGCTGGGCCGCCCTCATTGCGAATTGTTACGTGGAAGCGGGGTTAGACGCCCTTGACGTTCTCTGCCTGCCAGCCCTTGGGGCCTTTGACCACGTCAAACTGCACTTGCTGTCCTTCTTGGAGGCTGCGGAATCCGCTGGCCTGAATGGCGGAGAAATGCACGAAGACATCCTCGCCGTTCTGACGGCTGATGAATCCATAGCCCTTGGCGTCGTTAAACCACTTCACTGTTCCTGTTTCCATGATGTTGCAATTTCCTTTTTTGTTGATGTAGCGCTGAAACTTTTCGGGTCTTCTTGCAGGCAGGGCACGCGCGCTGGGTTAAGCGGAAATGCTTTACTGCGAAGGAGATCTAAAGTCAAACGCATCTCAATTGTACGCAAAATGCCCCGTAAATGCTACATAATTCACTGTAGGCGCCCAGCTAAACAATTGATATGCAGGATGTTATGGGCGGCTCAATCCGCAAAAATTCTGCTGCTTGACTTGCCACTTCAAGGGCCAAAGATTCATCATCTAGAAATGCGATTTCGAGTGTTGCTGGTTACGGTTTTGCTCACGGCTTCGGCCTGGGCAGGCATCGTCGACGACGTCCGCACTGCCCTCGATCAGAACAATTTTTCGGCAGCCGAGGCTGCGCTGAGTACTTATCGCGGCCAGCAGGGCGTAAATCCGGAATATCTGGAAGCGTACTCCTGGCTCGGACGTCAGGCCTTGCAGCAACGCGACTACGACCGGGCCGCAGCCTACGCCAAGCAGACGAAAACGCTGGCTCTGGAACAACTCAAGCAGCGAAAGCTCGATGCCGAGCCGCATCTGCCCGTCGCACTAGGAGCGGCCTACGAAGTTGAATCGCAGACGATGGCGGCAAAGGGCCAGCGGACACAGGCAGTTGCCTTGCTGCAGGCTGCGCTGGCGAAGTATGAGAACACCTCGATTGAGGCACGCTTGCGGAAGAATCTGAATCTGCTGTCGCTGCAAGGCAACACAGCTCCGGCGCTGAAGGCCGACCGGTATCTGGGAGCAACCATGGCAGCTCCCGACCAGTGGAAGGGGTCTCCTACCCTGCTGTTCTTCTGGGCCCACTGGTGCGGTGACTGTAAAGGCGAGGCGCCCATCATCGCTCGCCTGCGGACGGAGTTTTCGAATACTGGCTTCAAAGTGATTGGGCCGACGCGGCTTTACGGATACACCGCACGGATCGAGCATGCTTCTCCGAGCGACGAATTGCAGTACATCGAAGCCGTGCGCCGCCGCTTCTACAGCGGCCTGCTCGATATGCCGGTGCCGGTGAGCACTTACAATTTCGACACCTATGGCGCGTCGACCACGCCCACGCTAGTGCTGCTGGATCGTGCAGGCAGGGTGGCCTGGTACCATCCCGGGGCGGTGCCCTACGGGGAGCTAAGATCTGAGATTGAAAAGGTGACGCGGTAGACTCGCGCGGACGCCCTAGCCGTGTGACTCCTTGGAAGGTGGGGGCGTTCCATAGCGGCGGACTTTGTTAGAATCCTGCCCATGCCGACGGTGTTGCGGTCCGGCCCGTACCGCTTCTACTTCTACAGTCACGAACCGAATGAGCCACCGCAGATTCATGTGGACCGCGACGATCTGTCGGCGAAATTCTGGCTCGATCCTATCCAACTCGCATCGAATTTCGGGTTTCGCGCGCACGAACTACGCACGGTACAATCGATGGTGACGGAAAACAGGGCGCGGTTCCTGGAGGCGTGGAATGGGTTCTTCAGCGATTACAGCGGATGAGCGGGTGCTCGACGTTGCGTTTAACGAGGACGCGCTGAGTGTATCCCTCCGCGACGGGCGCGTGATCAGCGTGCCGCTCGTGTGGTATCCGCGCCTGCTGAACGCCACGCCTGCTCAGCGTAGGAATTGGAAAATTGCGGGCGGGGGGTACGGCATCCACTGGCCCGACGTGGATGAGGACCTCAGCACCGAAGGTTTGCTGCGTGGCGCGAAAGCGCCGAAGGCTCAAATCCCTGCGAAGTGAAGCTCTATGCTGCGGATCTTCAAGAGGAAGCGACGTGCGCCGCAGGAAATTGCCGACCTGGCTCAGCGCATACTGAGCGGACAGGATCGAGGGCTTGATGTCGATTCCTACGAACACGCGGACCTGGAAGACCTGAGGCTGAAGGATCTGCATATAACGACCCTCCATTTTGGTCTGCCAGAGGAGTGGATTAGGTTGGAAGACGCCGAAAAGAACTAGCTTCGCGGAGTTATCGAAGAGATGAGGCAGCTCGGGCCGAGCAGATCTTGACCGCGGGCCCCAGTCGCTTCGCGCACGACCGCACCCGCGTCACATCAATCACTTCACCTCGGCCAGCCTTCCCGTCTTCACGTCGTACACAAATCCCCGCACCGGAATATGCTTCGGAATCCATGGATGCGATTTCACCCGCTTCATCTGCTGCCGGACGTTCGCTTCCAGATCGTCGAAAGCATGAAAGTGCGCAGGCTCCTCCGCCGAAGTCCCCATCTTCTCCGTCAGCCGTGCTTTCAGTTCATCCTCCCGCACCTTCAGCAGGCCGCAATCCGTGTGATTGATGATGATGAACTCCTGCGTGTCGAGCAGATGATGCGAAACGATGAGCGACCGAATCGCATCGTTGGTGGCAATGCCGCCCGCGTTGCGGATCATATGCGCGTCCCCCGGATGCAGCCCCAGGCAATGCTCGAACAGAATGCGAGAGTCCATGCACGCGAGTACGGCGACGTGGCGCTTGGGGCGAACGGAAAGGTCGCCCAGCTTAAAATTTCGCGCGAAAGTTTCGTTGGCTTGCAACAGTTCATCAGCGACGGACAAGTTTGAGGGCTCCTGGACTTTAGGGATCAAAACCTCCACGCCTCGCAAAATCCGCGATACATGGGGCACTCGGTTGTTGTTGCCAACGACGAACGACTAGCGACCAACGACTAGTTTACCCGTTACAATCGGCCCGTGAACGTCGGGTTGAACCAGGACGACACGATCGTTGCCATCGCCACGCCCCCCGGCCGTGGAGGCATTGGCGTAGTGCGACTAGCCGGTCCGAAGGCGCGCGAGATTGCCGCCCCGATGCTGCGTCTGCGGCACGAGTTGGAACCGGGACGAGCCGTCTTCGGCGAGTTGATCGAACCATGTGGGAAAGAAGGCTCGTGGGGAGCGGGCACTCCCTTCGGCAAGCTCGGGGCAGGCTCTGCCCGCTTAACGTCAGCCGATAGCAGCCATGCTGTGGAAGGACCATCCGAGACTGAAACCCTCAATCGCATCGACGAAGTCGTCGTTACTTACTTCCCCAAGCCTCACTCCTACACGACCGACGACATCGTCGAAATTTCCGCGCACG